>Ga0187893_10004235_pt1 | contig 27618 bp, 27 predicted proteins | sample MA1701074metaG_FD_139574 | JGI IMG/M metagenome (GOLD analysis project Ga0187893, IMG submission 139574) | White microbial mat communities from a basaltic lava cave in the Kipuka Kanohina Cave System on the Island of Hawaii, USA - MA170107-4 metaG ... | reverse complement strand
GGTGGGCGCGAAGCGCGCGGGGGTGGGCGCGAAGCGCGCGAGGGTGCGCGCGACGCGAGCCGGAGCGGCGAAGCCGAAGCGCTCCCGACGCTGAACGCCGTCAGGCCGCGGGCGCGCGGCCGAGCGCCTCCTCGAGCGCCTCCCAGGCCAGCGTCGCGCAGCGCTGGCGCGAGGGCAGCGCGGCGACGCGCGCGAACGCGCGCAGGCGCTGGTCGAGCGCGGGATCGACGGCCGCGCCGCGCGCGATCTCGGCCGCGCGCGCGCCGAGCGCCCTCGCCTGCTCTGCCTCGAGCCCGCGCACGAGCTCGGTCATCACGCTGCCCGCGGCGACCGCGATCGAGCAGCCGCGCGCGCGCGCCGAGACGTCCGCGATCCGGCCGTCGCGCAGCTCCACCTCGACGCGCACCTGGTCGCCGCAGACCGGGTTCGAGACCAGCGCCTCGGCGCTGGCGTGGGCGAGCGGCGTGCGGCTGCGCGGGTTGCGGTAGTGCTCGAGCACGACCTCGCGGTAGAGCGCCTCGAGCGCCGCGGGGCCCTCGCTCAGGTCGGACACTTCGCGGACTCGAGCGGCCCTTCCGGCACCTCGACGCCCGCGTCGGTGATGCGCACGCCCTTCACGGCCGCGAGCCGCGCGCCCGTGGTCGTGCCGCCGCGCCAGAGCTGGACGATCTCGGCTGCGATCGCGAGCGCGATCTCCTGCGGCGTCTCCGCGCCGAGATCGAGCCCCGCCGGCGCGGCCACGCGGCGCAGCGTGTCGAGCGGCGTGCCGTCCTCGTGCAGCCGCTCGAGCACCAGCGCGCTGCGCTTGCGGCTCGCGACCAGGCCGACGTACGCGGGGCGCTGGCGCAGCACGCGCTGCAGCGCTTCGTAGTCGCCCTTGTGCTGGGTGGCGATCACGACGTAGGTGTCGGCGTCGCACTCGACCTTCGCGTAGTCGGGGTCCTCGGTGATGCGCAGGTTCGCGCTCGGGAACGACTCCGCGGTCGCGAGCGGATCGTTCACCGTCACGTGGAAGCCGAGCGACGAGCCGATCGCCGCCAGCGTCTCCGCGATGCGTCCGTGGCCGAGCACGAGCAGCTTCGGGTCGTGGGTCATGGCTTCCAGGTAGATCTCCATGTAGCCGCCGCAGGGCATGCCGACGCCGAGCACTTCGTCGTCGAGGTCGAGCCGGATCACGCGCGGCCGGCGCTCGGCGAGCACCTCGCGCGCCGCGTCGCGCACGGCCGACTCGGCGCAGCCGCCGCCGACCCAGCCCCAGACGAGCCGCCCCTGCGCGTCGATGATCGCCTTCGCGCCCGGCTTGGCGGAGGCGCTGCCCTCGATGCGCACGACCGTGGCCAGCACCACGCTCTCGCCCGCGCGCAGCCGCGCGTCGAGGATGCCGACGAGTTCGGTCGCGCTGGCGGCTCCCATCCGCGCCAGTCTACGTCGATTGACACCCCCGCGCAGCCCTTCCTACCATCGCGGCTCCTCCGCACCCGAGGCCGCATGCAGACCCGTTCGATCCGCTTCACCGCGCGCTGGCGCCTGCTCGCGCGAGTGATCGCGGGCCTCGCGATCGCAAGCCTGGCCGCGTCCCACGCGTACGCGCACGAGACCCGCCGCGACCTGGCGCTGCCGCGCTTCGAGGGCGCCACGCTCGACGGCGGCCGGGCCAGCACGGACATGTTCCAGAAGCGGCGCGGGCTGATCTTCGTGTTCGGCTCCACCGATCCCGACGCCGCGCGCGTGGCGGCGCTGCTCGAAGGCGTGCGCGCCGAGGTCGAGGCCGCGAACGTCGCGATCCTCGGCATCGACCGCGAGCCGAACCCCGACGCGGGGCGGCGCTTCCTGCGCTCGCACGGCTTCACCTTCCCGACCATCTCGGATCGCGACGGCCAGATCGCGCGCAAGCTGCGCGCCCGGCCCGCCAGCTCGTCGCTGCTGGTCGTCGACGCCGAGGGTTACATCATCGGCGGCGTTGCCGGGCTGGCCGAGCAGCCGAAGGACGGCGACGTGCTGTGGGCGGGCGAGCTGCGGCGCCTCCTGCATCTCCCGGCCAAGCAAGCCGCGGCGACGCCGCTGCTCGGCATGCGCCCGCCCGCGCCGGACTTCGAAGTCGTGGGCCTCGACCTCAAGAGCAAGCTCTCGCTCGCCCAGCTCGACGGCAAGGTCGTGGTGCTGGTGTTCTTCCTGCCGACCTGCCCGCACTGCCACGACGCGCTGAAGTTCCTGGACGGCCTCGCGAAGCAGCTCGCCGATCCGCGGCTCGCGATCGTGCCGGTCAGCGTCTCCGACAAGAAGTACGTGGTCGAGGAGATGGTGAGCGACCTCGAGATCTCGCTCGTGCCGTACCTCGACCCGGACAAGAGCGCGCGCACCGCCTACGCGTTCAAGCAGGGCGTGCCGGAGATCTTCGTGATCGACACGAAGCGCCGCGTGGTGTCGCGCACGGACGGCTCCTCGCCGCGCATCCACGCGCTGCTCACGCTCGCGATCCGCCAGGCGCTCGGCGTGCCCAACCCGATCCTGCTCGAGAAGGCCGCCTACAGCGGCGACCAGTTCTGCTCGGTGTGCCACGAGCAGCCGCACGCGACCTGGATGCTGACGCGGCATGCCTACGCGTTCGAGACGCTGGTCGAGCACGGCGCCGATCGCGATCCCGAGTGCCTGCCCTGCCACACCGTCGGCTGGGGCCAGCCCGGCGGCTTCGATCCGAAGCTGCGCCAGCCGCACCTCGAGAACGTGCAGTGCGAGAACTGTCACGGCCGCGGCGGACCGCACCAGTCGCCCGAGTTCGCGAAGCAGGGCTTCGAGGCCGTGTGCCTCTCCTGCCACACGCCCGAGCACTCGCTGCGCTTCGTGTTCGCCGAGCGGCTGCCGATGGTGTCGCACGCGGCGAACGCGCAGCACGCGGGGCTCTCGCTCGAGGAGCGCCAGGCGCTGCTCCAGAAGCGCGACAAGCGCGAGCGCCAGCTGTTCGAGAAGGGCGACTACGTCGGCTCGGCCGCCTGCCAGAGCTGTCACGCGAAGGAGCACGAGCTGTGGGCCGCCTCGGGCCACGCGCGCGCCTTCGACACGCTCGCGAAGGCCAGCAAGCACAAGCAGGCCGATTGCCAGCGCTGCCACACCACCGGCTTCGGCGAGCCGACCGGCTTCCCGCACGGCGGCGCGACCCTCGAGAACGTCGGCTGCGAGAGCTGCCACGGCCCCGGCAAGGCGCACGTCGCCGACCAGGGCGCGAGCAAGGGCACGATCCTGCGCCTGACCGAGAAGTGCGACAGCTGCGTGATCATGCAGATCTGCGGGTCGTGCCACGACGACGCGAACGACCCGGGCTTCGAGTTCGAGCTGAACGACAAGCTCGACAAGATCCGCCACGGCTTCCGCGACAAGCAGGCGGGGGCGCAGTGACGGCCGTCCCGGACGAGCGCGCGAGCACGCTGCGCCGCATCCGCGAAGCGCTCTCGGACCTGGTGGCGGACGGGGTCGACTTCGTGCCCCGCCCCCCGCGCGCGACGGTGGGCACGCGCGCGACGGCGCCCGCGCCCGCGCGCCCCGCGCCGGCGTTCCAGCCGCGCGTCGCGGCGCTCGTCGAGCCGGCGCAGACCAGCGCCGAGGCCGCGAGCCGCGGCCAGTCGCTGCTCGCGGTGCGCGCCGAGCTCGGCGACTGCCGCCGCTGCCGGCTGTGCGAGAAGCGCAGCGAGATCGTGTTCGGCGAGGGCGCGGCCGACGCGCGCGTGATGTTCGTCGGCGAGGGCCCGGGCGAGGAGGAGGACAAGAGCGGCCGCCCCTTCGTCGGCCGCGCGGGCGAGCTCCTGAGCAAGATCATCGAGTCCGTGGGCTGGCGGCGCGAAGACGTCTACATCTGCAACATCGTGAAGTGTCGCCCGCCGGGGAACCGCGATCCGCAGCCCGACGAGATCGCGGCCTGCCTGCCGTTCCTGGTCGGGCAGATCCGCGCGATCGCGCCGCGGGCGATCGTGACGCTCGGCAAGCCCGCGATCTCGACCCTGCTCGGGCGGCCGGTCGCGATCACGCGCATGCGCGGCCGCTGGCTCGAGTTCCAGGGCACGCCGGTGATGCCGACCTACCATCCGGCGTATCTGTTGCGAAACTACACGCGTGAGACGCGGCAGGCGGTCTGGGACGATCTGCGCGCCGTGCGCGAGCGCGTCGAGGGCGCGGGTGCCGGGTAGGCTCCGTGCCGCGTGCGCCGTGCTCGCGGGCGCGCTCGCACTCGCCGCGCCCGCGCCGCACGCCGCGGAGCTGCGCGCCGGCCTGGGCGTGACGAGCCTGCCCGCGCCCGTCGGCGGCGCGATGGGCGGCTTCGGCGGGCTGATCACGCGGCGCGCCGAAGGCACGCTCGACCCGCCTCAGGCGCGCGCGCTGGTGCTGGAGCAGGCGGAGCTGCGCGTCGCGATCGTCTCGCTCGACATCGTGATCCCGCGGCCCCACCTGCGCGACGCGATCCTCGAGCAGGTCGCGGGGCTCGGCATCGATCTGCTCGCGCTGACCGCGTCGCACACCCACTCGGGGCCGGGCGGCTACCTGCCGGGTTGGCTGGCGGAGCGCGTGACCGGCGGCGAGTACGATCCGGAGCAGCCGGGCCGGCTGGCGCGCGCGGCGGCGGAGGCGCTCGAGCAGGCGGTCGCGGATCTCGCACCCGCGAGCCTCGCGAGCGGCCACGCGCCGGTCGCGTTCGCGCGCAACCGCCGCTTCGAGAACGGCGCGGCCGACGACCAGCTGCCGGTGCTGCGCGCCGACTTCGCGGACGGCCGCGCGCCGATCGTCGTGTTCGCGTACGGCGCGCACGCCAGCCTGCTCTCGCCGCGCAGCGACCTGTACTCCGCCGATTGGCCCGGCGCGGCGCGCGCCGCGCTCGAGGCGAAGGGCTGGCGGCCGCTGTACCTCGCCGGCCCGCTCGGCGACCAGGAGCCGAACGTCGATCTCGGCTTCTGGCCGAGCGTCGAGACCGAGCGCGCGAAGACCAACGAGTACGGCGCCGCGGTTGCGGCCGCGGTCGAAAGCGTGGCGGAGTCGCTGACACCCCGCGGTGACGCCTCGCTCGAGGCGCTGGAGCGCTGGGTCGAGCCGCCCGAGATCGCGCTGCGCCGCTACTGCGCGCTGTGGTGGACCCGGCCCCTGGTCGACGAGACCGTGCACGGCTTCCTGTCCAAGCGCGTGCCCCTGCAGGTCGTGCGCGCGGGCGACGCCGAGCTCCTGTTCCTGCCCGCCGAGCCCGGCGCGAGCACGGGCGCGGGGCTGCGCGCCGGCGCGAAGGCGAAACGGACGCGCTTCGTCGTGGATCACGCGAACGACTGGCTGGGCTACGTCGTCGACGAGCAGGCCTTCGAGCGCGGCGGCTACGAGGCCTGCTTCTCGTTCTACGGCCCCGGCATGGCGCAGTGGCTGACCAGCCAGGCGAACGAGACGATCGGCCTGCTCGACGCGCGCAGCGCGGGCTCCGCCGACAGTCGATGAGCGCACGCGCCGCGTGCGGGATCGTGCTGCACCCGGCGGGGCACACGCTCTCGCCGGTGATCCACGAGACCGCCTATCGCGCGCTCGGGCTCGACGCGAGCTTCCGCGTGTTCGACGTGACCGCGGAGCGGCTGGCGGCGACCGTCGGTGAGCTGCGCGCGTCCGGCCTGACACAGCTGTGCGTCTCGCTGCCGCACAAGCAGGCGGTGCTCGCGCTCGCCGACCGCGTGACCGGACACGCGCGCGCGATCGGCGCCGCCAACACGCTGACGCTGCGCGGCGGGCTGCTCGAGGCCGACAACACCGACTGGATCGGCGTCGTGCGCACGCTCGAGCCGCTCGGTCCGTGGCGCGGGAAGCGCGCGACGGTGCTCGGCGCGGGCGGCGCCGCGCGCGCCGTGGTCTACGCGCTGCGCGAGCTCGGCATGGAAGTCGGGGTCGTGAACCGCACGCGCGCGCGCGCCGAAGCTCTGGTCGCGGAGCTGGGCGGGCGCGTGGCGGCGCTCGCCGAGCCGTGGGACCTGCTGGTCAACGCCACCTCGGTCGGGATGTCGCCCGATTCCGCCGGAACGCCCGCACCGCCCGAGGGCCTGCGCGCGGGCGCGACCGTGTTCGACACGGTCTACCGCCCGCTCGAGACGCGGCTCCTGCGCGAGGCGCGAGCGCGCGGCTGCCGCACGCAGGACGGCCTGGCGATGCTCCTACACCAGGCGGTGGAGCAGATCCGGCTGTGGAGCGGCCGGCGCGCGGAGCTCGCGCCGCTGCGCGAGGCCGCGCTCGCCGCGCTCTGAGCCTGCTGCGCCTGCGGTATCCTGGCTGCATGCCGGAACCGAAGCTCGAATGGGATGGCCCGATGTATCGGCTCGCCGTCGCGCAGCTCGACCAGGCGGCGCAGCAGATGGGACTCGACCCCAACATCTGGGAGCGCCTGCGCACGCCGCAGCGGGCGCTCGTGGTGTCGTTCCCGTTCCGGCGCGACGACTACGACTCGGTCGACACCGTGTTCGGCTACCGCGTGCAGCACCTGCTCTCGATGGGTCCCACCAAGGGCGGCCTGCGCTACGACGACGACGTCAACCTCGGCGAGGTGACGGCGCTCGCGATCTGGATGTCGTGGAAGTGCGCGCTGATCGGGCTGCCGTTCGGCGGCGCGAAAGGCGGCGTGCGAATCGACCCCAAGACGCTCTCGCGCACCGAGCTGCAGCGCGTCACGCGCCGCTACACGATGGAGATCATCGAGATGATCGGGCCGGACCGCGACATCCCGGCGCCCGATCTCGGCACCGACGAGCAGACCATGGCCTGGATCATGGACACCTATTCCGCGCAGAAGGGCTACGCGGTGCCGGGCGTCGTGACCGGCAAGCCGATCGAGATCGGCGGCTCGCTCGGCCGCCGCGAGGCGACCGGGCGCGGCGTGGTCACGTGCGTGCGCGAGGCCTGCCGCGAGCTCGGCCTGCCGCTCGAGGGCGCGCGCGTGGCGATCCAGGGCTATGGGAACGTGGGCGCGAACGCGGCGCGCATCGTCGGCGCCGCCGGCGCGCGCGTGGTCGCGGTCTCCGACGTGAGTGGCGGCATCCACGATCCGCACGGTCTCGACCTCGCGAAGGTCGACGCCTGGGTCCGCGAGCAGCGCACCCTCGCGGGCTTCCCGGGCGCGGAGGCGCTCAGCAACGCGGAGCTGCTCGCGGTCGACTGCGACGTGCTGATCCCGGCCGCCCTCCAGAACCAGATCACCGCGTCGAACGCGCACTCGGTCCGCGCCAAGCTCGTGGTGGAGGGCGCGAACGGCCCGACCTCGCTCGAGGCCGACGCGATCCTGCGCGAGCGCGGCGTGTTCGTGGTGCCCGACATCCTCGCCAACGCCGGCGGCGTGACGGTGTCCTACTTCGAGTGGGTGCAGGACGCGCAGCAGTTCTTCTGGAGCGAAGAGGAAGTGAACCAGCGCCTGGTCACGATCATGGCCAAGGCGTTCGGCGAGGTGCTGCGGGTCGCGAAGGAGCGCAAGACCGACCTGCGCATGGCGTCGCTGATGCGCGGGATCTCGCGGATCACCGAGGCGAAGCGCCGGCGCGGCGTTTTTCCGTGACAGGTTAACTACGCTCGGCTTCGCCTCGCTGCGCGCGCCGCTTTGCGGCGCTTGCTGGCGCCGCCGCGGGCGGCCGCGGACGGCGCCGGTCGTGCTGCGCGCAGGGCGGCGAAGCATGGGAGTCGGGACAGCCTTGACTTGTTGAGTGGCACTCGATTATTGTCGAGTGGAACTCAATAGGAGGAGTCGCCGGTGCCGCGTGCCCGCTCGTCGTCCCGTCCGGGTCGGAAGCGCGTGGCGGCGCGCACGCGGGACCCCGAGGACAAGCGCGCGCGGCTGATGGCGGCGGCGCGCGAGCTGTTCGCGCAGCGCGGCTTCGCGGCGACGACGACCGCCGACGTGGCGCGCCGCGCGGGCGTGTCCGAGGGCATCGTGTTCCACCACTTCGGCTCGAAGGCGGAGCTGCTCGAGGAGGTGGCGGCCGACTACGGGCGCGCGCTCGCGAGCGCGATGTTCGCCGCGGCCGCCTCGGCCAGCGGCTCGCCGCCGGCCGAGGCGATGCTGCGCGCGGCGTTCGGCTACGTGCGCGAGCACGGCGCGCTCGCCCGACTTCTCCGGACGCCCGACGTCGGCGAGAAGAGCGCGGCCAAGCGCGCGAGCCGCGAGCACATCGTGGACGCGCTCGCGCGCGGCTTCGAGTCGTGGGCCGCGGCCGGCGCGCTGCGGCGCATGAACGCCCCGATCGCGGCCGAGCTGACCTACGCGCTGGTCGAGGCCGCGCTGATCGAGTGCTTCGTGCACGGCGACGGCGCGCGCGAGGAGGAGTACCTGCGCGAGGCCGTCGCCTGCATCGAGGGCGCGCTGCGCCCGCGCTCGTCCAGCACCTCGAACGCGGCCAGGCGAGCCGGGACATGAGCGAGTCGACGCCTCCCTCGGGCTACCGCTCCGTGCGCCAGAATCCCTGGTGGATCCCGCCCTTCCTGGGCGGCGTGCCCCAGGGCGTGACGCCCGCGCACCTGCGCGTGCTCGGCTTCGTCACGCTGGCGATGTTCTTCGAGAACTACGACCTGGGCATGCTCGGCAACGCCCTGCCGCAGATCGCGCGCGACTTCGGGCTCGACAAGACGGGGCTCGGCGAGTTCACCGGCGCGACCCGGCTCGGCGCCCTGCCCGCGTTCTTCCTGCTCCCGCTCGCCGACCGGATCGGGCGGCGGCGGCTGCTCCTGCTCTCGATCGCGGGCATGAGCATCGGCTCGCTCCTGACCGCGTTCGCGCCCTCCGCGACGTGGTTCGTGATCGCGCAAATCGCGACGCGCACGTTCATCGTCTCGGCGGCGGTGACCTCGTTCGTGGTCATCTCGGAGGAGTTTCCGGCCAACCACCGCGGCTGGGGCATCGGCATGCTGGGCGGGGTCGGCGCGATCGGCTTCGGCTTCGGCGCCGCGCTGTACGGCGCCGTCGACCGGCTGCCGTTCGGCTGGCGCGCGCTCTACGCGTTGGGGCTCGTGCCGCTGTTCTTCCTGCCCGCGCTGGCGCGCGGCCTGCGCGAGACGGCGCGCTTCGCGGCGCAGGCGACACCGGTCGGTGGCGCCTTGCGGCCGATCGTCGAGCTTCTCCGCCGCCACCCGCGCCGCGCGCTCGCGGTCGCGCTGATCGGCTGCCTGTCGAGCGCGGGCACCGGGCCGTCGTTCCAGTTCATCTCGGAGTTCCTTCAGACCGAACGCGGCTGGTCGCCCCGCGCCTTCGCCGGGCTGTCGGTGTTCTTCGGCGCCTTCGCGATCATCGGCAATCCGGTCGCGGGCCGGCTCGGCGACCGCTACGGCAGGCGGCTCGTGGCCGCGTTCGTGTTCGGCATCTTCCCGCTCGCCTCCCTCGCGTTCTTCGCCGGACCCGCGAGCTGGGTCGCCCTGCCCTGGACGCTGATGGTGTTCCTGTCGATGGCGTCGAGCGTGTGCGTGCGCACGCTGGCCACGGAGCTCTTCCCCACCTCGTTCCGCGGCACGGGCGCGGGCAGCCTGGCGCTGCTCGAGACCGTCGGGGTCGGTGTCGGCCTGCTCGCCTACTCGGCCGCGATGGCCGCGTTTGGCTCGCAAGCGATCGCGATCCCGCTGATCGCGGTCGCCTGCCTGGGCGCGGCCGCGAGCCTGTTCCTGGTGCCGGAGACCGCGCGGCGCGAGCTCGAGGACGTCGCCGCCGACGCCGCCTAGTGTCCCGTCTCCGAAGTTCCGAAGCAATTCTCGCGGCCGGGGCGCCGCGCTCGCAAGGCGCACGAGCGAGGCGAATCCGCTGATTCGTCGAGCGAGTGCAACGCCGCGAGCGCGGATGCAGCGGCCGTCGAGAATGCGAGCGAACTTCGGAGACGGGACACTAGCCGGCGCTACAGATTCAGGAGCTGCGCGACGCGCTCGCGGTGCTCGGTCGGATCGCCGTAGGTCACCTCGATCGCCTTCGCGCGCTTGAAGTACAGATGGCAGTCGTACTCCCAGGTGAAGCCGACGCCGCCGTGGATCTGGATGTTCTCGGCGCTCGCGTGCCGGTACGCGTCGCTCGTGTAGGCCTTGGCCATGCTGGCGGCGAGCTCGGCCTCGTCGGTGTTCTCCGAGACCGCCCAGGCCGCGTAGTAGGTGATCGACTTCGACGACTCGACCTCGATCAGCATGTCGGCGCACTTGTGCTTGATCGCCTGGTTCACGCCGATCGGCTTGCCGAACTGGATGCGCTCCTTGGCGTACTTGACCGCGTCCTCCAGCACCTTCTGCGCGCCGCCCAGCGCCTCGGCCGACAGGAACACCAGCGAGTGTGTGCGCACCGTCTTCCAGGTCGCCCAGCCCGCGCCTTCGCGGCCGAGCAGCTGCGCGGGCGTGCCGTCGAAGCGCAGCTCGGCGATGCGCCGCGTCTGGTCCATCGAGCGCAGCGGGGTGATCGTGAGCCCGGGCGCGCCGCGCTCGACCACGAACAGCGAGATGCCGGCCTCGCCCGCGCCGCCGCTGCGCGCCGCGACCACGATCGCGTCGGCGTTCTGCGCGTCGGGCACGAACAGCTTCGTGCCCGTCAGTGCCCAGCCGGATCCGGACTTCGCCGCGCGCGTCGCGAGCTCGTCCGCGTTCTCGTTCCCGGACTCCTCGGTGATCGCGAACGAGAGCACGCGCCGTCCGGCCGCCACCGCGGGAAGCATCTCCTTGCGCTGCGTGTCCGTACCACCGTGGAGGACGGCGAGGGAGCCCTGCAGCGTGGCGAAGAACGGCGACGGCGTGAGCGCGCGGCCGAGCTCCTCGGCGACCACGATCAGATCGACCACGGAGAGCTGCGCGCCGCCGTACTCCTCGGGCAGGAGCAAGCCCAGCCAGCCGAGCTCGGCCATCTTGGCCCAGATCTCCGGCTTGTAACCGCGGGCGTCGTCCATGAGCTCGCGCACGACCTTGATCGGGCATTCCTTGGCCAGGAACTCGCGCGCCGCGGTGCGCAGGAACTCTTGCTCTTCCGAGAATCCGAAGTTCATGGCCGGAGTCTATCGCCGGGGATTTTCGCCGGTCAAACGAGGGGTTTGCGGCGTTCCGGCCTTCTTCGGTAGGGTGCGTTCGCCCATGCTGGAGAGAGCGGAATGAGCGCCCGGATCGAGGCGCAAGGCGTGTCGAAGCGCTTCGGGCCGGTGGTCGCGCTCGACGCGCTCTCGCTCGAGATCGCGCCGGGCGAGATCTTCGGGCTGATCGGGCCGAACGGCGCCGGCAAGACCACCTTCATCCGCATCCTGACCGGCTACCGGCTGGCGAGCGAGGGCGACGTGCGCGTCGACGGCCTGTCGGTGACACGCGAGCGGTTCAAGGTCCAGGCCCGGCTCGGCTACGCCTGCGAGCAGCCCAAGCTCTACGCCGACCACACGGTGGACGCGTTCCTGCGCTTCATGGGCGAGGTGCGCGGCCTGCACGGCGCGCGACTGCGCCAGGCGGTCGGTGTGTCGGTCGAGCGCATGGGCCTCGAGCCGGTGCGGGCGCGCCGGATCGGCGTGCTGTCGAAGGGCTTCCGCCAGCGCGTGGCGCTCGCGCAGGCGCTGCTGCACGAGCCCGCGCTGCTGGTGGTCGACGAGCCCACGGTCGGGCTCGATCCCGCGCAGCAGATCGAGCTGCGCCGCATCATCGCCGGCTTCCGCGGCACGCACACGGTGCTCCTGTGCACCCACCAGCTGCACGAGGCGGAGACGATCTGCGACCGCGTCGCCCTGCTCGACCGCGGCCGGCTCGCGGCGCTCGCCTCGGCCGAGGAGATCCGCGCCGGCGGCAGCCTCGAGGCGCTGTTCATGGCGCGCGTCGGGCGCGGGCCCGGACATATGGCGGCGGAAGCCGCCGCGGAGATGGCGGCGGAAGCCGGCGGGGAGAGTGAGTCGTGATCGGGCGCGTGCTCGCGCTGGCGCGCAAGGAGCTGCGCCAGCTGTTCGCGTCGCCGATCGCGTACGTGGTCGGCACCGCCTACGTCGCGCTGACCGGGATCTACTTCTTCCAGCACCTGGTCAGCTACAACCAGCTCCTGTTCGTCTACCAGTCCGAAGGTCTCACGGGCGTCGGCTTCGACCAGGGCACGGTGCCGAGTCACATCAACGTGCTGAACGAGGTGTTCGTGCCGGCGGCCGACGACTTCGGGCTGTTCCTGCTCGTGGTGCTGCCGCTCGTGACCATGCGCGTGTTCGCCGAGGAGCGCGCGAACGGCACCGACGAGCTGCTGTTCACCAGCGGCCTGCGCCCCTGGGAGGTCGCGCTCGCCAAGCACGCGGTCACCTACCTGTTCGTGCTCGGCCTGCTCGCCGCCAGCGCGATCTACCCCGCGGTCGTGATCGCGCGCTCGGGGCTGGGCTTCGAGCACCTGATCGCGCTCTACGTCGGCCAGCTCTGCTACGGCTGCGCGATCGCGTCGATCGGCCTGGCCTGCTCGTCGTTCACGGCCAGCCAGATCGTGGCGGCGGTGCTCGGCTACTCGATCCCGTTCGTGCTGCTCGACTTCGCCTGGCTCACGAACACGGTCTCCGAGGCGGTGGCCGCGCAGCTGCGCCAGGTCGCGCTGCTCTCGCACTTCGGCGCGTTCCCGCGCGGCGTGATCGAGCTGCGCGAGGTGGTCTACTTCGCAGGCATCGCGTTTCTGGGCTGGCTCTCGTCGCTCGTCTCGCTCGAGCTCGGCCGGGCGCGCTGATGGCCTTCCTGCCCGCGGCGGGTCTGGTGATGATCCTGGTCGGCGTCGGCTCGTACTACGCGACGCGCTCGCTGCACGGGCTGTCCGCGTTCTCGGCCGTGAATCTCGCGCTGGGCGTGCTGCTGGTCGCGGCCGGCGCGGCCGCACAGCTGCGCTCGTTCCGCGGCTTCGCGGGCGCGGCCTCGCGGCGCGTCGCGCTGCGCTCGCTCGCGCTGCTGGTTGCGGGCTTCGCGCTCGCGATCGGGGCGATGGTCGCGGCGCAGCGCTGGACGGCCCGCCTCGATCTGACCGTCGACGAGCTCTACACGCTCTCGGACCAGACGCGCCTGCTGTGCGGCGAGCTCGGCGGGCAGCCGGGCCCGCCGCTCGAGCTCGTGTTCTTCGAGGACGCGCTGCTGGCCAAGGACGTGAGGCTCCTGGTCGACGCCTACGCCGATGCGTGTCCCGCGCTCGAGATCCGCGACGCGAGCCGGCACGAGCCGCCGGCCGGCGCGCGCGAGCTCTACACCACGACGGCCACGACCGTGATCGCCTGCCGCGCCGACGTCTGCGATCCGATCGGCTATCCGTCGGAGCGCAACATCACCGGCGCGATCGTGCGGCTCGCGAGCCAGCGCATGCCGCGCGTCTACTTCCTGATCGGGCACGGCGAGGTCGACCTCGCCAACCAGGGCGAGTCCGGCTACTCCGGGCTCGCGGGTCTCTTGCGCGACCAGGGCTTCGACGTGCGCGCGCTGGTCGGCCCGGCCGCAGGCGAGATCCCCGACGACGCCGAGGTCGTGATCGCCGCCGCCCCCGAACGCGACCTCCTGCCCGAGGAGCTGGCGCTGCTCGACGGCTACCTCGCGCGCGGCGGGCGCCTGCTCGCGCTCGCGGAGCCCGGCCTGCGCTCGAACCTCTACTCCGACCTGCTGCGGCGCTGGGGCTTCGACCTGCCCGACGCCGTGATCGTCGACGAGGTCGCGAGCCCGCTGCTCGAGGATCCGTCGCCGCTGAACCTGCTCATCCACCTTTTCGCGCCCTACAACCCGGTCACGCGCACGCTCTCGCGTCGCACCATGGTGTTGATGCCGACCGCGCGCCCGGTCGGGCTCGCGCGCAAGCCTGCGCCCGACGACCGGCTGGAGCGCGTCGCGTTCGCGAGCGAGCGGGCGCTGGTCACGCGCGAAACCTCGCTCGCGCTGGCCGGGCGCGACTTCCCGCTCGACGCCGCCGCCGCGCAGGTCGAGCCTCCCGTCGCGGCGACCGGCAGCTACCCGCGCGGCGAGCCCGCGCCCGGCGCGGAGGCGCCGCGGCACGAGGCGCGGGTGGTGGTGATCGGCGACCGCGACTTCGTGTCGAACCGCCTGCTCGAGGCGCTCTACAACCGCGATCTGCTCCTGAACGCCGTGCGCTGGCTCGCGGCCGACGAGGCGCGCATCGCCCTGACCCCCAAGGCGTGGACGCCGAACCAGGACCCGCTCACGCTGCAGCAGACCGTCGCCTACTTCTACTTCCTCGCCTTCGCGCTGCCCGAGGCGCTGCTCCTGCTCGGGATCTACGCTTGGTGGCGCAAGCAGGCCTGAGGTACCCTGCTTCGCCATGAAGCACCTCGCGCTGTTCTGCCTCGCGCTCGCGCTCGCAGCCTGCAACCCGCAACAGGCGCGGGACATCGCCGAGATCAACGCCAAGCAGGACGAGATCCTCGCGCGCCTCGCCGCGATCGAGGAGGCCCAGAAGAAGCAGGCTCCTGCCGCCCGCGCCGCGCGCGCCGACGAGGATTACGACAAGAGCTACACGATCGCGGTCGACGGCTCGCCCCTGCGCGGCAAGCAGGACGCGCCGGTCACGATCGTCGAGTTCTCCGACTTCCAGTGCCCGTTCTGCGCGCGCTCGAACCCGATCGTCGCCGGCGTGCTCGCGAAGTACCCCGACCAGGTCAACTACGTGTTCAAGCACTTCCCGCTCGCCTTCCACGCCGCGGCGCGGCCCGCCGCGCAGGCGTCGATCGCGGCGCAGGAGCAGGGCAAGTTCTGGGAGATGCACGAGGTGCTGTTCGCGAACCAGGCCACGCTCGACGCGTCGAAGCTCAGCGAGTACGCGAAGCAGGCCGGGCTCGACGTCGCGCGCTTCGAGAAGGATCTCGCCGCCAAGAAGGCCGAGTACGACAAGCGCATCGACGCCGAGTTCAAGCTCGGCCAGAGCGTCGACGTGCGCGGCACGCCCACGATCTACATCGGCGGCAAGAAGGTCCGCCCCGGCGGGCGCTCCGTCGAAGGCATGAGCGCGCTGATCGACGAGCAGCTGAAGCAGAAGGAGAAAGGCGGCTGACGCTCAGCCGCCCTGCTGCTTGACCGCGGCGCTGTAGGCGCGCACGCGCTCGGCGTTCACGCCCATGTCGCCGCGGCCGTCGCGCGAGCGCGAGCGGATGTCGATGCGCGAGCCCGAGCCATCGGGCCGCACGCGGATCACGACGTCGTCGACGAAGTGGAAGATGCGCGAGGTGTCCGTCGCCTCGATCCGCCCGGTTGCCGCGTCCGCGCTGGTCACCTGCCAGCCGGGCAGCGACTCCGCGGCCTGCTTCGCCTGCGCGAACGCCTGGTCCGGCGGCAACGCGAGCAGGATCGGCGCGAGGTCCGGGTAGGCCTGGCGCTGCGCTTCGTCGAAGTTCGCTCGCTCGAGGTCGCCCGGCTCGGGGCTCGTGCGCAGCTTCTGCAGCTCGGGGTCGAACTCGAGCCGGTCCGAGAGGTCCGTCGAGACATCATTTGTGGTCGGAAGATCCGATGTGTTGAGCAGCACGAAGACCGGAATCGCGACGAGCAGCGGCAGGACGGCACCGCGTAACGCACGCGGCCGCCAGCTCTTGCCGGTGGCACTCGCGAATGCGGCGGCGCCCGCGAGCCCGATGCCGAACACGACGCTGGTGCCGATCGCCAGGACCAGCAGCGAGAAGCCGACGACCGGCGTCAGCGCGCCGCTGAACGCCCCTAGCGTTCCCACAAGTGCGAAGGTCGCTATCGCGTAACTCGGCACCATCCAGAGTCTTTCCATGCGGTCTGCCTCCTGGCCGGCGATTCTAGCCTGGGGCAAGCTCGGAGCAGGAGGTTCGATGGCGACGGGGGATGCGGTCGGTCGCGACACCGGTGCAGTGAACCGTCTGCACCGGGACGATCACGACCACGGGCATGGCCACGCGCATGGGCAGTCCCACGGTCACGCCGGCACCTCGCGCGCGCTCGGCACGGCGCTCGGCATCACCCTCGCCGTGCTCGTGCTCGAGGCGGTCGGCGGACTGCTCACCGGCTCGGTGGCGTTGCTCGCCGACGCGGGCCACATGCTCACCGATGCGGGTGCGCTCGCGATCGCGCTGTTCGCGGCCTGGGCCGCGACCCGGCCCCGCCAGCCGCGACACAGCTTCGGGTACGGCCGGGCCGAGGTGCTCGCGGCGCTGCTGAACGGCCTCCTGCTCGGGGGCGCATCGGTCGGCATCGCGATCGAGTCGTTCTCGCGCCTGGCCGAGCCGCAGGAGATCGACGCGCCGGTGATGATGGCGATCGCCGCCGTCGGCCTGCTCGCGAACCTGGCGTCGGGCGCGTTCATCCTGCGCGGCGCCCGCGACAACCTGAACCTGCGCGCCGCGCTCTACCACGTCGCGGGCGACGCGCTCGGCTCGATCGCGGCCCTGGGCGCGGGCGCGTGCGTGCTCCTGTTCGGCTGGCACAGCGCCGACGCGATCGCCGGGCTCGCGATCGCGGTGCTGCTGGTCGCGAGCGCGATCCGGCTGGTGCGCGACTCAGTCGAGGTCCTGCTCGAGGGCGCGCCGCGCCACCTCGACCTCGACGCGATCGCGCGCGAGGTGGCGGGCCTGCCCGGCGTGGCGCGGATCCACGACCTGCACATCTGGACGGTCGGCTCGGGGTTCCCGGCCATGAGCGCCCACGTCGACCTCCGTGCGGGCGCGGATCCCGAGGCGGTGCGGCGCTCGGTCCACCGCCTGCTCCACCAGCGCTACGCGATCGCGCACACCACGATCCAGACCGAATCCGCGCCCCCTTTGCTGCAGGTCGAGACTCCCCCGCTATAATGCCGGCCGCCCCGGGGCCCTTCTGGAGATCGGCCCCGGGACGCATGGGGAGATCGAAGCAGGCGAATGTCGAAGAAGGACCTGATCACCGTCAGCGGCGCGATCGAGAAGATCCTCGGCGGGGGACGCTACGCCGTGAAGCTCGAGAACGGCTCCGTCATCACCGCGCAGCTCTCCGGGCGCATGCGCCGCTTCCACATCCGGGTGATCCAGGGCGACCGGGTCCAGTGCGGGATCTCCCCGTATGACCCCAGCCACGGCTTCATCACCTACCGCGAGCCGCCCGGCGGCGCGCGGCCCGAGGACGCGCCGCCCGCGAAGAAGTAGGGTGGGGAGCCGGCGCGCGGCTCAGATCCGGCGCTGTGCCCGTCCGATCTTCTTGCGGCTGCGGTTGATCTCGCGCAGCTCGACCATCGCCGCGTCCGCGACGGCCTGACCCGCGACCTCGTCCGGCTCGCGCTGGAGCTCGTCCATGTCGACCCAGGCCGCGTACACCGGCCGGGTTCGCTCGGTGATGATGCCGGCCTTGAGCAGGGTCTTGATCAGCACGCGGAAGATGTTCGTGCCCTTGGTCATGGCCGAGCGGCGGTCCGCGTCGGTGAACGCCTCGAGCACCGCGCTGCGCACCCACTGCCAGTCGAGGCCGAAGCGCCCGTAGATGGCCTGCTTCTGCTCCGAGTTCACCAGATTGAAGAGCAGCGTCTGGAAGCACTTCGCGGCCCACAGCTCGACGCGCTCGTGCTCCTCCTCGGAGAGCTTGGGCACGGTCAGGTCCGCCCAGATCTTCCCGAACTTGTGGTGGAAGGCCTCGTCGGTCATCACGAACTGCACGGTGCGGCGCAGCAGCGGGTCCTCGGTCAGCGAGTGGAAGGTCGCGAACGCGCCCATCGCCAGGCCCTCGACCAGCATCTGCATGCCGACCAGCTTCTTGTACACCTCGGGCGCGAGTACGAGCTCCTCGAGCAGGTTGCCGAGCGTCGGGCCCACCGCGAGCGGTGTACCCCAGCGCGCCTTCACGTAGTGCGAGAACGCGGTGACGTGGCGCGCCTCCTCGCGCGCCTGGTTGGCGGCGTATTCCTGCGCGCCTGGGTCGCGCATGATCTGGCACAGGCTCGCGGACAGCGACAGCGCGCCCTGCTCGCCGTGCAGGATGGACGAGAGCGAGAAGCGCGTGCTCTCGTTCGCGAGCTCGATCTGCTGCTGCGGGTTGAGCTTGTCGGCGACCGCGCAGTTCAGCTCGACGATGAAGTCGCGCGGCATGAGCAGGCGCTCGCGCAGGTCGAACTTCTCGCTGAAGTCGAGGTAGGCGGGGTCGTTGGGATCCCAGAAGTGGTCCTCGGTCGCGCTGATGATCGCGTCGAACGCGGTCGCGCGGTCGCCGTAGCGGTCGACCTCGATCAGCGACTTGAAGTCGTCGCGATCGATCGCGTTGTAGGCCGCGTGGTGGGTGATGTCGGTCGACTGCGTCATGGGGAGCTCCTCGTCTAGAATCCGGAGGTCTGGATCTCGATCATGGTCTGCAGCACGGCTTCGCGCGGCGCGCGTCCGGGCGACTCGGCCCACCACGCGACCACGCGCGCCCACATGCCGACGATCGCCTGCGCCTTCACCGCGGTGTGGCCGGTCTCGAGCCGCGCGGCCAGCTCGTCGAGCGCGTCCGCGCCCACGCCCGCGGCCTCGGAGCCGCGGCCGAACGCCATGCGCACGAGCTCGCCGTGGTCCTCGGCGAAGCCGAGCATGACCTCGGCGCGCGCGCGCGCGGCGGCTTCGCGCTGGCCGAGCAGCGGATGGACGTCGCGCTCGATCCGGCGCGAGAGCTCCGCGATCGCCTCGAACACCAGCACCCGGAACAGCTCGTGCTTGTCTCGGAAGTGCAGGTAGAAGGTGCCGGCCGCCACGCCCGCGTCCTCGGCGATGTCGTGGCTGGTCACGGCGTGCAGGCCGCGCTCGGCGAACAAGCGCTGGCCGCTCGCGCGCAGCCGGCCGCGGGTCGCCTCGCGCGCGCGCTCGGGCGCCCGGCTTCGGTCGCTCAGGGCTCGGGCGGGATCGCGGCGCGTACTGACGCTCATGTCAGCCGGTGACACTACCGTCAGTCCAGTTGCGCGGTCAAGCGGAAGTGCGATTAGATCCGGGCATGAGCTCCTCTCCCTCCGTACTGATGATCTGTGGCAGCCCGAGCGACCTCGACACCGTGCTCGACTGCGAGGACGCCCTCGCCGATCTCCGCATCCCGTCCATCGTGCGGGTGCTGTCCGCGCACCGGACCCCGGACGAGACGGCCGAGACGATCCGCGGCGCCGAGTCCCAGGGCATCCGCGTGGTGATCGCCTTCGCCGGCATGTCGGCGGCGCTGGCCGGCGTGTCCGCCGCGCACACGCTGCTGCCGGTGATCGGCGTGCCCTGCTCGAGCGGCCCCCTGTCGGGCTTCGACGCCGCGCTCTCGACCATGCAGATGCCGCCCGGCGTGCCGGTCGCCACCGTCGCCGTGAACGGCGCGCGCAACGCCGCACTGCTCGCCGCGCGCATCCTCGCGCTCGGCGACGCCGAGCTGCGCGAGCGGCTCAACAAGCGCGCGATCGACGACCGAGCGCGCTATGCGCCGGAGGCGGTCGAGGTCGAGCTGAAGAAGCGGCGCGCGGCGCGCAAGCGCCCGTAGCGCGCTGCACAGACCGCAAGCAGCGCTGCTCGCGATCTCCGCTGCGGCCGGGTGTCGCGGCGCGTGAGCGCTGCGCGAGCGGCTGGCATGTCGCTTGCTCCCGATCTCTCGGGTGACACCCGCGCGGATCAGTCCGCCGATGCGAATGTCCGCGACCGACGCGGGCTTCCTGTACCTCGACCGCCCCCACGCTCCGCTGCAGATCGCGTCGCTCCTGCTGCTGGAACGCGGTGTCGGCGTCGAGGCGCTGGTGGCCCGCGTCGAGTCGCGCATCTGGCGCATGCCGCGCTACGCGCAGCGCGCGATGGCCGTGCCGCTCGCGCTCGGCCACCCGTCGTGGGAGCCCGCGCCCGAGTTCGATGCGCGCGATCACGTGCGGCGCTGGGCCCTGCCCTCGCCCGGCGGCGAGCACGAGCTGGCTTCGCTCGCGGCGCGGCTGCTCGAGCAGCCGCTGCAGCGCACGCGTCCGCTCTGGGAGATGCACCTGATCGAGGGCCTGCACGACGGCCGCACGGCGCTCCTGATCAAGGTGCACCACTGCATGGTCGACGGGCTGTCCGGGGTGCGCCTGCTCGACGAGATGCTCGACACCTCCAGCGCAGTCGCCGATCCCTTCCCGGTGCCGCTGCCGCGGCGGCGCGAGCCCGCGGCGGGCGAGCTCGTCCGCCGCGCGCTCGGCGACGGCCTGCGCCGGCAGCTGCGCTCGGCGGCCGCGCTGGCGGACGCGATCCGCCGGCCGAGCCAGGCGCGCCAGGCCGCGCGCGGTCTGCTCGACGCCGCGTGGTCGTCGGTGCGGCTCGCCACGGGCGAGATCCCGAAGCTCCCCTGGAACGAGGCGCTCGGCCCGCGCCGGCAGCTCTACTTCACGAGCCTGCCGCTCGAGCCGCTGCACGCGCTGCGCAAGGCGCGCGGCGCGACGGTGAACGACATCGTTCTGTGTGGGCTCGCGGGCGGGCTGCACCGCTACCTGCGCGCGATCGGCGTGCGAACCCGCGGCCTGGAGCTGACGGCGCTCGTGCCCGTCAGCCTGCGCAGTGCGGAAGAGGCGGCGAGCCTCGGCAACCGAATTTCGGCGATCCTCGTGCCGCTCGCCGTCGACGTGGAGGACGAGCTCGCGCGGCTCGCCGCGACGCGCGCGATCACCAACCGCCTGAAGGCCGAGGGCGCGTGGACGGGCATCGACGCGCTGCTGCGGCTGCTCGACGACGTGCCGCCCGCGCTGGTCGCGCTGGCCGGACGCGGCGTGCGCAACGTGCGCATCGCCAACCTGATCGCGACCAACGTGCCCGGCCCGCGCGAGACGCGCTTCCTGTGCGGGAGCCGCGTCGAGGCGATCCACCCGGTCGTGCCGATCGCCGACGGCCTCGGCCTCGGTCTGGCGGTGCTCTCCTACGCCGGCACGCTCTACCTCGGCCTGAACGCGGACCCCGCGCTCGTTCCCGACCTCGAGAAGCTCGGCCGCTCGATCGAGAGCGCCTTCGACGAGCTGCGCTCGCGCGCGTGATCCTGATCCTGCGCGAAGCCGCCTTCGCGCAGGATCGCAAGCGCCGCAGGCGCGCGCAGCGAGGCGCAGCCGAGCGTAGTCACCGTGTGACGCGCGCTCAGACCTCTTCGAGCTCGAGCAGCTCCTCGACCGTCTGGCGGCGCCGGATCGGACGCACGAAGCCGTTCTCGAGCAGGATCTCGGGCGCGAGCGGGCGCGTGTTGTAGTTGCTGGCCTGCGACGCGCCGTACGCACCCGCGTCGTGCAGCACCACGAAGTCGCCCGCCGCCGCCGCGGGCAGCTCGCGCGGGACCACCACGCCGCCTTCTTCCTGGGTGAACACGTCGCCCGACTCGCACAGCGGGCCCGCGACCACGGTCGGCTCGCTCGCGCCCGCGGCGCGCGTGCCGTCGGCGCGCACGAGCGAGATCTCGTGGTAGCTGCCGTACATGGCCGGTCGGATCAGGTTGTCGAAGCCCGCGTCGACCACCAGGAAGCGCGTCGGCCCCACGCGCTTGCTCGCGCGCACCTGCGCGACCAACACGCCGGACTCGGCGACCAGGAAGCGGCCCGGCTCGATCTCGAGCGAGACGCGATGGCCGAGTCCGGCCTCGACCTTCTTGCGCGCCTCGTCCCACAGCCGGTGCAGCGCGCCGGTATCGAACGGCGCGGCGTGGGGATGGTACGGCACGGGCAGACCGCCGCCGCCCGAGAGCGCGCGCACGTCGAGCCGGCTCGCGCGCACCTGCGCGACCATCGCGTCGCACACGCGGCCGAGGTGTTCGAAGTCCGCGCCCGAGCCGATGTGCATGTGCAGGCCGACCAGATCGAGCTTGTACTTCTCGACCAGCCGCAGCGCCTCGTCGATGAACTCGTGCCAGATGCCGTGCTTGCTCCACGGCCCGCCGGTGTTGGTCTTGCGGCTGTGGCCGTGGCCGAAGCCGGGATTCACGCGCAGCCAGACGCGGTGGCCCGGCTTGCGCCGGCCGACCGCCTCGAGCATGTCCGCCGAGCCCGCGTTCACCGGCACGTCGAGCGCGATCACGCGGTCGAGCGTCGCCTCGTCGATCAGATCGGCGGTATAGACCACGCCGGCCGGCTCGCCCTTGCCGGTGTAGCCGGCGCGCAGCGCGCGCTCGAGCTCGCCGTTCGACACGGCATCGATCAGCACGCCCTCCCCGCGCATCAGGCGCAGGAGGTGGACGTTCGAGCTGGCCTTCTGGGCGTAGCGGATCACGTCGAAGGAGCGCAGCTCGGCGATGCGGGCGCGGATCACGCCCGCGTCGTACAGGTAGAAGGGCGTTCCGAACTCGCGCGCGAGACGGACGACGAGCTCGGCATCGACGGCTTTCATCGCTTCTCCAGCAGGGCGCGTGGCATGATAGCAAGCGTCATGACGGACGGATCGATCCGCGCCCTCGACCGCGCCTGGCTGCACCCGTTCACCTCGATCGCCGAGCACGAGGCCACGCCCGGACTGGCGATGGTGGAGGGCCGGGGCGCGCGCGTACGCGACGCCGCGGGACGCTGGTACCTGGACGCGATGGCGGGACTCTGGTGCGTGAACGCCGGCTACGGGCGCGGCGAGATCGCCGACGCGATCGCCGAGCAGGCGCGCCGCCTGCCCTACTACCACGGCTTCGCGGGCGCCACGAACGAGCCGGCCAGCCGGCTGGCCGCGAGGCTGCGCGAGCTGGCGCCGCTCCCGAACGCGCAGGTGTTCTTCGCCAGCTCCGGCTCGGAGGCGAACGACACCCAGATCAAGCTGATCTGGAACTACAACAACCTGCGCGGCCGGCCGGCGAAGAAGAAGCTGCTCGCGCGCGCGCGCGGCTACCACGGCTCGACGGTCGCCGCGGCCTCGCTGACCGGCCTGCCCTACGTGCACGCGCGTTTCGACCTGCCGCTCTCGCAGGCGTTCGTGCACGTCGCGCCCGCGCACTGGCCGGCGGGCGCGGCGCACGGCGAGAGCGAGGATGCGTACGCCGAACGGCTGGCGCGCGAGCTCGACGAGGCGATCGTGCGCGAGGGGCCGGACACCGTGGCGGCGTTCTTCGCCGAGCCCGTGATGGGCGCGGGCGGCGTGCTGGTTCCGCCCGCGGGCTACTTCGAGCGCATCCAGGCCGTGCTGCGCCGGCACGACGTGCTGCTCGTCGCCGACGAGGTGATCTGCGGCTTCGGCCGGCTCGGGCGCTGGTTCGGCTCGCAGCGCTACGGGATCCGCCCCGACCTGATCACGATCGCGAAGGGTCTGACGAGCGGGTACGTGCCGATGTCGGCGTGTCTCGTCTCCGAGGCCGTGCACGAGGTGCTGCGCGCGGCGTCGCGCGAGGTCGGCCCGTTCGCGCACGGCTACACATATTCCGGTCATCCCGTGGGCGCTGCGGCGGCGCTCGCGAACCTCGACATCTTCGCGCGCGAGAACCTGATCGAGCGCGCGGACCGGATCGGGGCGCTCCTGCAGGCGCGGCTGCGCGAGCGCTGCGCCGGCCACGGCGCGCTCGCGGACCTGCGCGGCGTCGGCATGATCGCCGCGCTCCAGCCGCGTGATCCCGAGCACGCGAAGCAGCTCGGCGCGCTCCTGCAGGCGGACGGCGTGCTGGTCCGCGTGGTCGCCGGCTGCATCGCCCTCTCGCCGCCGCTCGTGCTGGCCGAGGACGAGGTCGAGGAATTGGTGGCTGCGCTCGCGCGCGCGCTCGACAAGCTGGCCTGAGCGCGGCCGAAAACGCTTCTCGTCCGGTCACTTGCGAGCTACGCAACTTTCTCGCGCCGGCCGGGTTCACTCCCTAGAGATGCGCTACGTGCGCTCGGTCCCCACGCGCCGGATGCGCGGCACTCCCGCCGCGCTGCTCGCGAGCCTCCTGCTCGTCGGCGCGACGCCCGCGAGCGCCGGGCCGCCGCCGCCACCCGACTGGCTTCCGGCTCCCGCGCCCGAGGTCGTGTACGGCCCGCCCGCGCCGGCCGTGGTCGTCGCGCCGGCGCCCGCGGTGGTCTACGTCGATCCGCCACCGCCGCCCGATCCGCCGCCCCCGCTCCCGACCGCGCTGCGCGTCGTGTACGCGCCGTTCTACGTCGCGGCGCTCGCAATTCGCTACGGGCTCTACTACGGGCTCGTGGTTCCGCTCGAGGTCTTCGGCCGCACGCTCGCCTACGGATTCGAGGGCGGCGTCGCCGAGGCAGACAAGGAAGGGAAACCATGACTCGCACCGCTTGCTCGTGGTTCGTGTGCAGTGCGCTCGCGGCGCTCGCGCTCGCAGGCGCGCCCGCGTTCGCGCAGGACGACAACGCGCTCGGCTTCGAGCGCACGCCGCCGCGGCTCAGCTTCACCGACGGCGAGGTCTCGTTCTGGCGGCCGGGCGCCTCGGACTGGAGCGAGGCGCGCGTGAACACCGCCCTCGCCGCGGGCGACGAGCTCGCGACCGGCGAGGCCGCGAACCTGGAGCTGCAGGTCGGCGCGCGCGCCTGGGTGCGCGCGGGCGAAGCGAGCCAGCTCGGCTTGACGAGCCTCGAGCCCGACTTCCTGCAGCTCAAGCTCACCACCGGCACCGCGGCGCTCGACGTGCGCGAGCTCGCGGAGGGCCGCACGTTCGAGATCGACACGCCGAACGCCGCGTTCACGATCGAGCGGCCGGGCTTCTACCGCATCGCGGTGTCGGACGACGCCACGACCTTCACCACGCGCCGCGGCGGGCGCGCGACGCTCGCGACCCGGGGCGGCCTGCCGACGGAGATCGAGGCGAACGAGCAGCTCGTCGTCACCGGCAGCGACGCGCCGGTGCTGGTGAGTCAGGGCGCGCCCGAGCTCGACGACTGGGATCGCTGGAACTACTCGCGCTCCGAAGAGCAGGCCAACCCCGAGAGCGCGCGCTACGTGCCCGCGGACGTGTACGGCACGGCCGACCTCGATGGCCACGGCTCGTGGCGGCGCGTGCCGACCTACGGCGCGGTGTGGGTGCCGCGCGTGGCGGTCGGCTGGGCGCCCTACACGGCCGGCTACTGGGTGCCGGACCCGTACTACGGCTGGACCTGGGTCGACGACGCGCCCTGGGGCTGGGCGCCATTCCACTACGGGCGCTGGGTGTACGTGAACTCGTATTGGGCGTGGGCGCCGGGCCCGCGCGTCGCGCGCGCCTATTACTCGCCGGCGCTGGTCGCGTTCTACGGCAGCAAGAACTTCTCGATCGGCGTCAGCTTCGGCGGCGCGCCCTATGCGGGCTGGGTGGCGCTCGGCTGGGGCGAGCCCGTGATTCCGTGGTGGGGCCCGCGCGGCTGCAAGGGCTACCCGCGCTGGGCCGGCTGGGGCGGTCCGCGCTACGTGAACAACGTGCAGATCAACAACTACACCACGGTGTACGCCAAGGACGTGAACCGCTACTCGCACTGGGATCGCAAGGGCGCCTTCGTGGCCGTCGACGGCAAGCGCTTCGGCCGCGGCCACGTGCGCGACGCGCGCGTCTCGCGCTTCGACCGCTCGCACATGCGGCCGGTCGGCGACCGCGGCCTCGACGTTCGGCGCGAGCGCTCGTGGCGCGTCGAGGCCGACCGCCGCCGCGACGGCCCCTCGCGCGACCTGCGCGAGCGCCGCGTCGTCACGCGGCGCGACATGCTCCAGCCCGGGATGCGCGACCCGAGCCGCGCCCGTTCGCGCGACGGTGGGCGCGAGGGCTCGCGCGAAGTCGCGCGCGGGCGCGACGGCGGCGCGCAGGCGCGGGAGCGAGCACGCGGGCGCGGCGCGAACGAGGACCGCTTGCGCGGCGAGCGCGAGGCGCGCGCGCGACGCGGCGCCCCTCCCCCGATGAACCTGGCGCGCGCGGAGACTTCCAACCGCCGCCGCTCCGGGTCCTCCGGGCGCGAGTCCGTTTCCGAGCGCCGCTCCGTGTCGGAGCGCGGAAGCGCCGCGCGCCGCAACGACGCCGCGGGCCGCAACGAGACGGCCGCGCCGCGCCGGGGCGGCAACCCGCGCGACCGGGCCTCGCGCGCGCCGGACGCGCGCGCGCGCGACTCGGGCGCGGCCAACGCCAATCGCCCGCCCGAGCGCGGCGCGCGCCGCGAGAGTGCCGCCGAGCGCCGCGCCCCGTCGGCCCCGCGCGAGCCGCGCGCGAGCGCCCCGCGTGGCGGTGGACGCAACGCTCGAGAGGCACCGCCGCGAACCGAGACGCGCGGGCGCCGGGAGAACCCGCGCCCGCGCGAACGCACGGCGGCGGAGCGAGCGCCGCGCGCCAGTCCCGAGCGCGCGCAGCGGAGCGAGCCGCGGCGCGCGCCCGAACGCGCCGAGCGGCGCGAGCCGCCGCAGGCGCGCGAGCAGCGCCAGCCGCGCGAGCCGCAGGTGCGCGAACGACGCCAGCCGCAGGCGCGCGAGCCGCAACGGAACCGCGAGCCGAGCCGGGCACGCGAGCCTCAGCAGTCCCAACAGCCTCGCCAGCAGCGCGACCCGGGCGGGACGGCGCGCGAACGCGGTGACGGCGGACGCGGCGACGGCCGGCGCGGCGGCGCCGGCGGTGACGGGGGCGGTCGCGGCGGCCAGGGTCGCCGCGGCTGAGACTACTCCTCGAGCTGCTCCGCGAGGTAGCGCTCGACGCCGAGCGTCTGGATCAGCCCGAGCTGCGCCTCGTGCCAGTCGACGGAGCTCTCCTCGTCCTTCAAGAGCTCCTCGAGCAGCTCGCGCGTGCCGGCGTCGTTCTTCTCCGTGCACAGCGCGATCGCGCCGTTGTAGCGCTTCACGGCCTCGAGCTCGAGCTCGAGGTCGACCTTGAACTGCTCGGGCACCGCCTCGCCCACGCGCACCGGGCCGAGCCGCTGCATGTTCGGAACGCCGTCGAGGAAGAGGATGCGCTCGATCACCTCGTCGGCGTGCTTCATCTCGTCGATCGACTCGTCGCGGTTGTGTTTCGCCAGCCGGTGGAAGCCCCAGTTGCGGCACATCTTCGCGTGGATGAAGTATTGATTGATGGCGGTGAGCTCGGCCGTCAGGATGTTGTTCAAGGCCTCGATCACCGCCGGGTCACCGCGCATGTCACGTCCTCGCGTGGGGTCGGGTCCATCATCTCGGAGTCCCACTTGCACCGCAAGCCCCTGCTCGACGTCCTCGACCGCTATCTCGCGCTCCACCCGGAGGAGCGGGTGCGGGTCGACCACGTGCGCCAGTTCGTGCGCGCCAACCCGGACTGCTTCGCGCGCTCCTGCGTCGACGGTCACCTGACCGCGTCCGCATGGATCGTCTCGCACGACCACGCGCGCTTCCTGCTCACCCACCACCGCAAGCTCGGCCGCTGGCTGCAGCTCGGCGGCCACGCGGACGGCGATCCCGACCTGGTCGCCGTGGCGCTGCGCGAGGCGCGCGAGGAGTCGGGGCTCGAGGACCTCGCGCTCGTGAGCGCACACGGCGAGCCGGCGCCGCTGGACATCGACGTCCACCTGATCCCCGCGCGCGGGGCGGAGCCGACCCACCTTCACCACGACCTGCGCTATCTGCTGGTCGCGGGGCGCGATTCGGAGCTGCGCATCTCGGACGAGTCGCTCGAGCTGCGCTGGTTCCCGCGCGGCGCCGCGCACGACGTGCTCGGGCACGAGAGCTTGCGGCGGCTGGCGGACAAGGCCGAGCGGTTGCTCGCAGAGCTCCGGCCCTAGTGTCCCGTCTCAGAAGTTCGCTCGCGCTCTCGACGGCCGATGCATCCGCGTCCGCGGCGTTGCACTCGCTCGATGAATCAGCGGATTCGCCTCGCTCGTGCGCCTTGCGGCCGCGGCGC
>Ga0187893_10004234_pt1 | contig 27636 bp, 19 predicted proteins | sample MA1701074metaG_FD_139574 | JGI IMG/M metagenome (GOLD analysis project Ga0187893, IMG submission 139574) | White microbial mat communities from a basaltic lava cave in the Kipuka Kanohina Cave System on the Island of Hawaii, USA - MA170107-4 metaG ... | reverse complement strand
GTGAAAATGGATGTGCGCAGCCACCTGGCAAATATTCACGAGTGGTGGATTTCGCCGCAGTAACTGGAGCAGGATTTTGAAAACCGACAGACCTTTTTAGAAGGCAAAACCATTTAGGGCAAAACTATTAAATCTTTTTGAACAATTGTTTTGCCCACAACCCGGACAAGCCGGAACCAAACAAGAGGGTAACCGCGAATGAGCGTGAATTAACGCAAATAAAAAGCATTAGGGGCCGTAAAAAAATAAAGTATACATATATAGTGTCTGTCCGAAAAGAGTACTGACCGGTCGGTTTCTGCGTGATAATGAATAAATTTCAAGGTTTTTCGTAGCTCATGTATTAACCGACCGGTCAGTTTCTTGAATTTCCGGACAGACACTATATAATTGTCATTCCGAGGAGCGAAGCGACGAGGAATCTTTGTGTCACACAGATTCCTCACTTCGCTTCGCTACGTTCGGAATGACAAGAGTAAAGTTTATTTCTTTACAGCGCCTTAGTGTTGATTCGCGGTTTAAAAATGTTTGCCGAAAAAGCAAAGATTTCACTCTTAACAGATCGTTTTGTCTTGATTTCTTCGCTTTCAACAAGGCTTCCTGAATAGTTGCGAAGCTTTTAATAGTTTTGCCCCAAATGGTTTTGCCTTATTTTATTTGTTCGAAGAGGACAGCGCCTTGCCATTCAAAATACTTTTTCTCGGTCAGGATGAAAACCGCGGTTTGCTCGAAGCCGCCAAAGTGGAGCGCTCCGAGCAGGAAGTCTGGCCAACCGGACAACAGAACGAGGCGGTAAGCCTGCTGCGCCGTGAGGCGCCGCAGGTCGTCGTTCTCGATTTCGAGCTTCCCGACGTGCAGCCGCTGGATTTTGCCAGAATCGTTTGGGAGGAGCGGCCCGGCACGAAGATCATCGGCTTGGGCAAAGCCATCTCGATGAACGCGGCCATCACGGCCATCAAACAGGGTTTTCACGACGTTATCGATCTCCGCGAAGAGCCGGCCCTCAAGCTCGAAAGAGAATTATCCACCCTCGCCAAACAATGGGAGGAGCGGCAACGCGGCGAGATTCTCCATCAGAAACAAAAAGCCAAGTTCGATTTTTCCAACCTCGTGGGCCAAAGTGAAGCGCTGCAGCAGGTGTTGGCGGTGGTCACCAAAATCATTCAGCGCCAGTGGATCACGGTTTTGATCCGTGGCGAAACCGGCACCGGCAAAGAATTGATCGCCCGCACCATTCATTATAATAGCTCGATCCAAACGCAGCCCTTTGTGGAAATCAATTGCAGCACGATTCCGGAACCCCTTTTGGAAGCGGAGCTTTTTGGGTATGAGAAAGGCGCCTTCACCGACGCCAAGAGCCGGAAAAAAGGCCTGTTCGAGCTGGCGGAAAACGGCACGCTTTTCCTGGATGAAATCGGCGAGATCAGCCCGGCGGTGCAAGTCAAGCTGCTCAAGGCCATCGAAGAAAAGACGATTCGCCGGCTGGGCGGAACCGAAGACATTCAAATCAAAACACGCATCATCGCGGCAACCAACCGCGACTTGCAAGCGGCCATGCAGGAAAAACTTTTTCGCCAGGACCTGTATTATCGCTTGAACGTGCTCACGCTGCAATTGCCGCCCTTGCGCGACCGGGGCGACGACGTGCTCGTGCTCGCCCGCCATTTTTTGTCGCGCTTTGCCGAAGAATACGGCAGCACGCTCACCGGATTTACCTCCGAAGCCGAAGCGCTTTTAAAAAGTTATCATTGGCCGGGCAATGTGCGCGAGCTGAAACACACCCTCGAACGCGTCGTGTTGCTGGCCGGCGGCAACTTAGCAACAGACAAGGCCATCGCTGACGCCATCGAATCCGACACGCCCATGCTCTTGGCGAAGAGCAGAGATTTGACCAACATCACGATTGAAATTCCGCCGGCAGGCATTAGCCTCGACGAAGCGCAAAAACAGTTCATTGAAAAAGTGTTCGAGCAAACCGGCTGGCACAAGCGCCGCACTTGTAAAGCGCTCAAAATCTCCAGACCGCGGCTGGATCGCATTATCAAAAAGTATGGCCTCCACACACACAAGCGCCGTTCAAGGTAACGACTCATTACTTTAGAAAGATATATAAAATTTGTAATGTTTTAATCTCAACAAAAAAAGTAACAATTTATTACTTTCTATATAAGATATTAAGAAAAATGTAATGACTCGTTACCTTCTAATTGAAAACATATCATAAGGCTTGGATAGTTTTGACGATTTAAGATTTTATTTTTCATTTAACTATGCGCCAGAAACCGGCTGTTTGTATTTTGGTATGAAGCTTGCTTTTAGGGGTGGTGCGCTAAGATTTAATGCATCATTAGTAAAATTTTCACCAACCCAACCTGAATAGGTGACGACGATGAAAAGCAAATCAAGTATCACAGAAGCGCGGATCAGCCTGCTCGCGGCGTTGGCATGGCTTTCTTTTTTAGCCTGCAACAAAAACGACCAGCTTCTGGCGCCGGAAAGAAGTGACTTCAAGCTGGCATCCAATTTTCAGGCCGCCGGAACCAGCTCTCCGGATTTGGCGACGATTTGCCAGCGGGATAAAAATGAAATCGGGACTTCCTCGGCAATGATTGGCCCGGCAGGAGGCGTGCTCAAGCGCGGCAAACATCAGCTCGTAATACCTGCCGGCGCGCTCAGTAAAACGGTTAAGATATCTTTTACCATCCTCGCTTCCGCTTATTTGGAATGCGAATTGAAGCCGTATGGCTACAAATTCAACAAGCCGGTGCGCCTCATCTTGAGCTATAATGGCGCCTGCGACAGCAATCTTGATGAGTCGGCGCTCAAGGTGGCGTACTATAACCCCCAAACGCAACTTGGGGTGCTGGTTCCCACGGCGATCAACACCGAGCTGAATACCGTGACCGTTGAACTCGAAAAATTCGCCCTTTCGGCGAGCAGTGTGACGCGCTACGGGCTGATCAAACGTTGAGCCGCCGGCCACGCAGCGCCAACACGCCACTAATTCACTCGCTTGCATGCACAGCAACTCTTGATCTTTCTCAGATGGAATAATGCGTCAGGGTAATGCGCCAAAAACGACCAGCAAAGGGCGGCAAAAGCCTGCCTCCGAAAAAGCCTAAATTAGAGGAAGATTTCTCCTCGCAGCAGATCCGGCTTTGGCTGAACCAAGCCAGGCAGAGCCGGAAAGACTGGCGTATTTTAATTCAAGACTTGCAAACGTTTATTGCCGCTTTGGGGGAGGAAAATGAGCAAAAACTGCGGGTTGAATATTTCGACAAGGCGGTGGCGTGGTTGTTGGAAAGCAAAACCTTGAGTTTGACGAAAGCGCAGGAAATCGAGCTTCGGCTTCGCGCCGGCCAGTTTTATAAAACCTATGGCGCCTGGGAGAAAGCTTTGTCCGCGTATCAACGTGCCGTCGAACTCAGTGACGCCAAAGAGTTTCAGCGTCCCAAAGCGGAGGCCCTGCGCTGGATCGGCAATACTTATCTTGATCAAAACCGGTGGCAGGAGGCGCAGCAAGCCTATCAGGAAAGTTTGAAACTGTGCCGGAAGGAAGGAGACGTCGTTGGCGAAGCCGACGTGCAAAACGCTTTGGGAATTCTCCACTTCGAGCAAGGCCATTTGGACGAGGCATCAAGTTACTATGACAAGGCCATGGAGCTGGCGGAAAAGGCAAACGATTTGGATCTGGTTGCCACGATTTATAATAATCGTGGCGCTCTGGCGAATGTTCAGGGACAATGGGAAAAGGCCCTGGCCTGTTATGAAGAAAGCCTGCCCTGCTTTGAAAAGATTGGCAATACCAGCGCGTTGACCAATACGTATCTCAACATGGCGCTGACCCACGCCGATAACGGCAATTGGTCCACGGCTGGGCATTACTATGATCGCAGCAATCAACTGGCGCGCGAGATCGGAGACGCGCATTTGCAGGCGACGGTCAAGCTCAATCGGGTGGAACTTTATCTGGCCATCGAAGACTTGCCGGTGGCCGAGGCTTTGTGTCAGCAGGCTTTGCAGACCTATATCGGCCTCAAAGATCATCTCGGCGAGGCGGATGCCTTAAAAATGCTGGGTGTCATTCACACCCGCAAAGAAGAATGGCCGCGGGCGAAATCCTGCTTTGCCAGGAGCATCCAATTGTCTCGCGAATACCACAGCCCGCTGTCGCAAGCGGAAGCGCATTACGAGTACGGCTGCATGCTGAATCGCAAAGGCAGCAAAAAAGAGGCGAAAACGCAGCTCCGCAAAGCCGCCTCTTTATTCAAGACTTTGCAGGCGGAGAAAGAAATTGAAAAAACCGGCAAGGAGTTAAGAAAAATTTTGTAGGCCCATTCAACCGGCGCGTTTGACGGGCTTATCAAAAATAAAATGATTGAAAGCCAAGAAAAATTTTTTAAGGCCTGAGACGAAGGATGCCCGAGGTGTTTCTTAAAATGCTCCACCCTACGGATGCAGCCCTCCGGTCTCCATACCACCGTGGTTGGTGTTCCCTTAGCGCAACCGAGATGTCGGCGGCAAAGGTGTGGCATGTCGTCACCTGAAGAACGCTTGTGGAGCATCCTTCGTCCATTTAACAAAAAGCTAAAGTTTGTATAAACTGGACATAATAATTTGTATGTATATCCTCAGAAGTGGCCGGCCAGTGGGTTAGTGGCTTCCCAAACACTCACTTACAAGAAATGGATTTGGTCTGATAGTAAATGTGGATTTAGTCTGACGGTAAAAATAGGTTTAGTCTGATAGTAAATGTTGCCGTTAAAATTAATATTTAAGGAAACATATTTCGGTTTTGGATCCGATTTTCTCCACAACAACATTATGGAAAGCTTGATTGAACGCCTGCGTGACGCACAGGCATTGGCGAAACTGGTTGGAGAAGCGCCGGCTTTTCTAAACGCGATCCGGCATGTTCCCGAGGTGGCCAAGAGTGATGCGACGGTGTTGGTTAGCGGCGAAACCGGCACGGGCAAGGAATTGGTGGCCCGGGCGATACATTATTTAAGCCGAAGAGCCGGGTTTCCTTTCGTGCCGGTGCATTGCGGCTCGCTTCCGGATACGCTTTTGGAAGATGAGCTGTTTGGGCACGAGCGCGGCGCCTTTACGGACGCGCGCGCGCAGCGGCATGGCCTTATCGCCCAGGCAGAAAAGGGCACGCTGTTTTTGGACGAGGTGGAAGCCATGAGCTTGAAAGCGCAGGTGGCCTTGTTGCGCGTGCTCCAGGATAAAAAATTTCGCGCCCTGGGATCGAGCCACGAACAGCAGGCCGATATTCGGATCGTTGCCGCCACCAATGCGCCACTGGAGCAGCTCGTGCAAGCCGGCGGTTTTCGGGCGGATTTGTATTTTCGTCTCCGCGTTTTCTCCGTTCATCTGCCGTCGCTGCGTGAACGCAAAGGCGATATTATGGCGCTGTCACGCCATTTTCTGAAAAAGCATGCTCCCCGCGAAACAGAGCCGGAACTGCAGCTGGCTCCGGAAGCCCGCGAAGCTTTGCTGGCTTATGACTGGCCCGGTAATGTGCGAGAGCTCGAGAGCGCGATCATTCGCGGCGCTCATCTCTGCCGGACAAATCTGATCGAAGCCAAAGATCTTGGCATTCCCGCTGCGATGGAAAGCCGGGAGCATCTTCCCGTCACTATCGTCTCAAAGGAAACATGCTCTTTTAAGGTGATGAAACAAAAGATGATTGAAACGTTCGAAAGAGAATACCTGGGTCGCCTCATGCGTGAGCATCAAGGCAACATAAGCCATGCAGCGCTGGCCGCCGGTAAAGAGCGGCGCGAGCTCGGCAAGCTGTTGAAGAAGTATCGAATTGATCCAAAATTTTTTTCCTCCTTATCCGGACTTTTTTATCTTGCCATGACTGCCGATTGTACGGGAAGAATTGAATTAATCCAAAGCCTTTTTGCTTAATGAAACCGGCGCCGGGTAATCGCTTACCCGGAAAGCGGGTCAAAATCCACCCATTCGTTTAAATACCTATTGGGCAATAGTTTTATAAACAGAATACCGCTTCAATATGATGGGGGTTGATTCACCCACAGCTTGACCATCCCTCCCAACTGCTCTGCTAAGCTCTTAAATTACAGATCACACAACCCCTCTCCAATTTGGCCGTATTTTTGCCAAATATATCCCCATTCGTCACACACCCCCGAATGATTAAATGATGGAGATATAATTTGAGCAATCCACCGAAACTACGGGACGAACGACGTCACGAAGATGAGTTGGCTGATGTAGTCCTGGGATATCTGGCGGAGCATCCTGACGCCTCGGACACTTTGGAAGGGATTGCGGAATGGTGGATTATGCGGCAAAGGACCCGAGTCGAAGTCACGACGCTGATGAAAGTTTTGCGCCATTTGGCAGAAAGCAGTTTGTTGGAAAAAATCGAGGACGGCGAAAACCCGCGATATCGTTTGAAAGCCGATGTGCACGGGCCGCCTTCCTGAAGCGAGGAGTGGAATGTTTAACGTTTTTGGAAGAGAGGTTTGAATATGCGACCCACAAAAATTATGCTAAGGCGTTTTTCTCTAACCGGCCAGTTCCCTTTTGGGATGATCTTTTTTTTATTGGCTGGTTCAGGTCTGGCACAAATCCCGCAGAGCGGGATCACGATCTCGGTGAGCAGTGGCTTGGCCCCCACATTTTCCTGGGCTCCGGACAGCGCGATCGGACGCCTCGTCGTCGAAGATGGCGAAAAGGAAGTCTGGAGCAGCGAAACGGAAGGAACCAACACTTATCGCTCGCCGATTCGCTATGGTGTTCATCCTTCCGATGCAATAGAGCCTGAACCGGCGAATCCTTTGTCTACCGGCCAAACTTATAAGGTCTCCTTGTTTCGCTGGTTCGATGTGAAGATCGACAGCTTCCAGCTCGTTGGCGCGCAAGAATTCACGCCTACCGCCGATCCCGAGGGCGAAGAAATGCCGGTGGCGGGCATTAGGCCATCACTGCGCGCCGGTGTGCTGACGTCCGATTTCAGATTTGAGGGCGGAATGAACGGCCAGGCGTGGTGGGAGGGCGCCGAGGCGATTTCCAATCTCATTACCATCGAGCCGGAGGAAGGTGGCACTCCCGCCGGGCGAACAGTTGTCAAAGTGCTTGCCAATCCTAAAGAAATCGTTGTGGGCGTGCGCTGCTTTGACAATGAACCGAAAGGCATCGTCTCATTTTCCAAAGCGCGGGACGTGGCGTTCACGGATGAATATCAGGAAGATCATATCATACTCGTGTTGGATACTTTCCAGGACGGCCGTTCCGGTTACGTTTTTTCGGTAAATCCGAGCGGCGCGCGTTCCGATGGCCTGGTGATCGAGCAGGGCGAGGATGTGAATGGCGATTGGGACACGATTTGGGAGGCCAAAACCTCGCGGGATGATGGCGGCTGGTCCGCCGAGATTCGAATTCCGATCAAGAGCCTGAGCTTCAAAAAAGGCCTGACCGAGTGGGGCTTCAACATCCAGCGCCGCGTGCAGCGCTTGCAGGAAACCAGCCGCTGGGCGAGCGCCAAGCGGGACTATGAAATCTATCAAACCAGCCGCGCCGGAATTTTGACTGATCTGCCCGAGTTCGATCTCGGCGTCGGCTTAAGCATTCGCCCCGCGCTGGTCGGCAGAGGCCGCAAGCCTGAGCCAGGCGCAAGCACGGAGACTGACGGCGATTTCAGCCTGGATATGACCCAAAAACTGGGGCCAAACCTGTCGTCGGCATTGACGGTCAACACTGATTTTGCCGAGACCGAAGTGGACGTCCGGCAAATCAACTTGAGCCGCTTTCCGGTCTTCTTTCCGGAAAAACGCAGCTTCTTTTTGGAAGGCGCGGATATCTTCGATTTTGGCCTCGGCCTGGACGAAGACAATCTGCTGCCGTTCTTTACCCGCCGCATCGGCCTCTATGGCGACCCTGAAGCGGATCAATCGCCGATTCCCATTAACCTCGGCGGCAAAATCAACGGCCGCCTCGGCAACACCAATTTGGGCGCATTGGTCGCCAACACCCGCAAAGTGGATGAGTTTGCCGTGACGGAAGATACTACCATCGAGCTGGAGCAAGCGACGATGGGCGTGCTGCGCCTCAAACAAAACGTGCTGGAGGAATCTTCGCTGGGTATGCTCGCCACGTTCGGCGATCAACAGGGCCGCGCCGATAGTTGGTCCGCGGGCGTGGATTTCACCTACCGGACTTCCGAGTTCCTGAACGAAAAGACGCTGTTGATCGGCGTTTGGGGCTTGCTCAACAATCGCGAAGATTTGGAAGGTGATAAATCGGCGTACGGCCTCCGAATCGATTATCCCAATGATTTGTTCGACGTCAATTTTACGTCCATACGCATCGGTCCGGGCTTCGACCCCTCGCTGGGTTTTGTGCCGCGCCGGAACGTTCATCTGTGGGATTTCACCGGCGATTACAAGCCGCGGCCGAATTGGTCTTTGGTCCGCCAAATGACGCATGAATTCTCCTTCCGGTTGTTCAATACCTGGAATAATTCCGAGTGGGAAAGTTATGAGATGCTGGTGAAACCGCTTGACTGGCTGCTCGAGAGCGGCGATCGCTTTCAGGCCGGCCTGCTGCGACAGGGTGATCGGCCGCCGGAGATTTTTGAGCTTGCCGCAGATGTGGATATTCCCACCGGCTCTTATGAGTGGACGCGGTACTTTCTGGAAGCCAGCACGGCGCAAAAACGCATGCTCAACGCTGCCGTCCGCTGGGAAACCGGCAATTATTACAACGGCGATTTGAAGACCATCGAGGGAAAGCTGGCGCTGAAGCCCTCGTCTTTTCTGACGCTGGAGCTTACCGGCGAACGCAATACCGGCAAGGCAATTGCGATCGACGCTGAAGAGGGAGAATTGAGCGAAGTGGATTTCACCGAGGAGCTGTTCGGCGCCCGGGTGCTGCTGAACTTTTCTCCCAATCTGCAACTCAGCAGCCTGACGCAATACGACACGCAGAGCCGCGAGCTTGGCTCCAACAACAAGCTGCGTTGGACGTTTAGTCCGCTCGGCGATATCTTTCTGGTCTATAATCACAACCTGGTGCGCCGTGTCGGCGACCCCGCAGGGCGGGGCTGGCAATTCGTTTCGAGCGAGTTGCCGGTGAAGATTCAGTATGCCTGGCGGTTTTAGTGTAATAAGTCATTTGGCCACTAAATCATGTTGTCATTCTGAAGGAATCTTTTTTGATTCGAGCGCTCAACGTAGAGCCAAAAAAGATTCTTCCGGAATGACATTTATAAAGTAAAGCAAAGAGGAAGATCAACATCATGAAACCAAAATGCAGACGTTTCAGCCAGAGAACATTAGCCTTCGCGTCGCCCTTTTTAGCAACGCTGGTAATTTGCGCTTGCATCGCGCTGTCCATTAGCTGCGCGAAGGCGCAGGAAAATAAGACGCAAAGCAAAACCAATGGCAAGGCCGCGACCATGGCCGACAACAAAAGCGTTGAGAAAAAGTTCGAAGACTTCGATCCCAAGAGCTTCGGCAATTCGGCCAATATCGACAACGCCTGGATGCCGTTGAAACCGGGAACGCGGTACACATACGAAGGAACCACCGTCGAAGATGATGGCACCGTCGTGCCGCATAAAGTCGTGATTAACGTCACCGACATGACCAAGATGATCGGCGGCGTTCGCTCGGTGGTGACGTGGGATCTGGATTACAGCGACGGCGAGCTGGTCGAGGCCGAGCTGGCTTTCTTCGCGCAGGACAACGACGGCAACGTCTGGCGCATGGGCGAATATCCGGAAGAATACGAGGAAGGCAAATTCCTCGCGGCCCCAACGTGGATCCACGGATATGAAGAGGCGCGCGCCGGCATCATGATGCAAGGAAAACCGCAAGTGGGAACACCCAGCTACGCGCAGGGTTGGGGACCGGCGGTCGACTGGACGGATCGCGGACAGGTTGATCAAATGGGCGTGGAGACTACTGTTCCCGCCGGCAAATACAAAGACGTTCTGGTCATCGCCGAAACCAGCGCCTCGGAGCCGGATGCACAACAACTCAAATATTACGCGCGCGGTGTGGGCAATGTTAACGTTGGCTGGAGAGGGGCAGGAGAAAAAACGAAAGAGACGTTGATGTTGACCAAAGTTGAGCAGCTCGATGCCAAGGCCATGGCCGAGGTTCGTGCGTCGGCGTTGAAGATGGAGAAACACGCCTACGCCGTCAGCAAAAACGTGTATGCGCAAACGCCGCCGTTAGAGCAAGGGTCAGGCGCAGGTCAAGGATCCAAGTAAGGCGGGATGAGCTCTCGAGCAACTTCGCAGAAACCTACTGACCGGTCGCTCTTCGACCCCGGAATCTTAAAGCGCCAACGCCTGAAGTGACCGGTCAGTTTCTCGCAGAGTGAAGCTTTGAATAGTTTTGCCCCTTGGGCGTAGCCTAATCGTTGTGCCTTATTTTTCTGTTTTTTTTGTCGCAATGAATAACGAATGCACCATCATTAAAGTTACAACCTGAATCTGAAATGAACCTTAAAAAGCACAATTCTTCCGGGCGGTTTTTTTATACGCATTTTTTTTGTCTCGAAATAACCCCTTTACCGTATCGTTAAAGTTACATCCCGAATCTGAAATGAAGCTGAAAGCGCATGCTTTTTTATAGATGTCAGGACAAATTAACACAACGGAATTGAAATAAACCAAGCAGGATCACCAAACCAAGGGAGGTTTGCAATGATGCGTTGGATCGTTGGGTCGAGCTTGAAGCTTCGACTCGTCATGGCTGCAGTCGCGGCGGTGCTGATGATTTTCGGCTTCACTCAGCTTCGTCACACACCGGTGGATGCCTTGCCGGAATTCGCGCGGCCCTATGTGGAAATTCAAGCCGAGGCCCTCGGACTTTCGGCTCAGGAAGTGGAAGCCTTAGTCACCACGCCGCTGGAAGCGGATTTGCTCAACGGCGTTTCATGGGTCGATGAGATTCGCTCCGAGTCGATTCCCAGCCTCTGCTCCATCGTTCTCGTGTTCGAGAAAGGGGTCGACATTATGCAAGCCCGGCAAATGGTGCAAGAGCGGTTGATTGCCATTCACGCGTTGCCCAACGTGTCGACGCCGCCGATGATGCTCAATCCCATGGCCTCGACCAGCCGGGTGATGGCTATCGGACTGACGTCAAGCAAGATGTCGCTGATCGATATGTCCGTGCTTGCCCGCTGGACGATCAAGCCTCGTTTGATGGGTCTGCCCGGCGTGGCGAATGTCTCCATCTGGGGCCAGCGCGAGCGGCAGTTGCAGGTGCTGGTCGATCCGGCGAAGTTGCGCGCTGAAGGCGTCACGCTGCTGGACGTTATTAAAACCGCGGGCAACGCGTTGTGGGCCTCGCCTTTGAGCTTTTTGGAAGCCTCGTCGCCCGGCGTCGGCGGCTGGATCGATACTCCCAACCAGAGACTCGGCATTCAACACTTTCTGCCCATCACCAAGCCCGAAGAGCTGGCGCAGGTAACCGTTGAAGGCTCGACCAAGCGTTTGGGTGATGTTGCGAACGTGGTGGAAAATCATCAACCTCTCATTGGTGATGCCATCGTCAACGATGGTCCCGCCCTCACGCTGGTCATTGAAAAATTTCCCTGGGCCAACACCAAGGATGTAACGCGTAGAGTGGAATCCACGCTCGACGCGCTCCGTCTCGGACTCTCCGGCATGGAGTTGGATTCCTCGCTCTTTCGTCCGGCAACCTTTCTGGAGTTAGCGGTTAACAACCTTACTTCGGCTCTCATGATCGGCGGGGTTCTGATGATCGTAGTGTTCTTTGCTTTCCTATTCAATTGGCGCACGGCGTTGGTCAGCACCGTCGCCGTGCTGGTGTCAGTGATTGCCGCCGGCACCGTGCTTTATATGCGCGGCGCCGAAGTCAACATGGTCATCATCGCTGGGCTTATGATCGCCTTGGGCGCGCTGATCGACGACGCGATCGTTGACGTCCAAAACATTGTGCGGCGTCTCCGCCAAGCTCGTGCAGAAGGCGAGAACAATGCTACTACGACGACCATTTTCAGCGCCGTGCTCGAAGTGCGCAGCCCGCTGCTTTATGCCTCGGTGATCATGGCCCTGGCCGTGGTGCCGGTCATGTTCCTCGAAGGCGTGTCCGGTGCTATCTGGCAACCGCTCGCCACCTCTTATATGCTGGCGCTTGCCGCTTCCTTCGTGACCGCGCTGGCCATCACCCCGGCATTGAGTTTGATGTTGTTGCGCAACACTTCACCTCAGGCCGGCGACTCTCCGCTCATGGGCATGCTGCGCGGCCTCTACAGCGGTCTTTTCGGATGGGCCGCTCGCGCTCCGCGCCCGGCCTTCGTCGCCGTTTGTGCGCTCTTCGTTGCCGGTCTTATAACCCTGCCGTTCCTTCGTCAGGAATCATTGCTGCCGGACTTCAAAGAAACGGATTTATTGGTGCGTTGGGAAGGCAGCTCCAGCGCCTCACATCCGGCGATGAGCCGCATCACCACGCTGGCCACCCGCGAGCTGCGCGCCATTCCGGGCGTCAGCAACGTCAGCGGTCAAGTGGGTCGCGCCATTACTTCGGACAAGCGATCCAACATCAATGCCGGCGAGTTGTGGGTCAGCATCAATCCTGCCGCGGATTATGAAGCGACGGTAGCCGCGGTGCAGCAAGCGGTTTCCGGGTATGCCGGTTTGTCCCCCGAAGTTTTGACTTATACGGAAGCAAAAATCCGTGAAGAGCTTTCGGGCACCAGTGAATCCTTTGTCGTGCGCGTTTACGGCGAAGAGATGGACGTCATCCGCAAAAAAGCGGAGGAAGTTCAGAGTGTCCTCGCGAAGATCGGCGGAGTCACGGATGCAAAGGTCGAATATCCGGACGAAATGCCGACATTGGAAATCGAAGTCAATCTCGAGAACATCAAAAAGTACGGAATCAAGCCGGGCGACGTGCGCCGCGCGGCCACCACATTGGTGGGAGGTATTTTAGTCGGCAGCCTTTATGAAGATCAAAAGGTCTTCGAAGTGATGGTGTTTGGCACGCCTGAAATCCGCCACAGTGTTTCCAGTATTCAAGAGCTTTTGATTGCAACGCCTTCCGGCGCTACCGTGCCCTTGAAAGAGGTGGCAAGCGTGCGCATCGTGCCTTCGGTCACGGTGATCAATCGCGATGCCGTGGCGCGCCGTATGGACGTGACCGCCAACGTGCGCGGACGCGATCTCGCCTCGTTTGCGGCCGAGGTTGAAAAGGGCATCCGGCAAATCAACTTTCCGCTGGAGTATCGCGCCGAGTTGTTGGGCGCCTACGCGGAGCGTCTCGCGGCGCAAGAGCGCGTGACCGCTTTTGCCATTGCGGCGGCCATCGGCATATTGCTCATTATGCAAGTGTTCTTCAAAAGTTGGCGTATGGCGATTGCCATGTTCGTGGCTCTACCTACGGTTCTTGTGGGCGGCGCGGCCGCGGCGATCATGACCGGCGGCGGCCTGCTCTCCTTCGGCTCGATCGTGGGATTTATCGCGATCTTGGGCATTGCCGTGCGCAATGGTATGACGCTGATCGGTCGCTATCGCAACCTCGAGCACAAGGGCGAAGCCTTCGGCGCTGAGGTGGTTCAATCTGGCACGCGCGAACAGGCGGCCCCGATTTTGATGACGGCGGTCACGACCGCACTGGCCTTTTTGCCCCTGGCATTTTTCGGCAACGTGGCCGGCCTGGAGATCATGCAGCCTTTGGCGGTCGTGGTTCTCGGCGGCTTGATTACCTCGACGATATTCACCCTGGCTGGTGTGCCCGCCTTGTACTTGCTCTTTGGCGGGAAACGCGAAGAAGATCTCGACCTCCATGTCACAGTCGTTAGCGAAGAAGAAATGCGTGAGGCGATCGAGCGAGTCGGCCAGATGGGCGAAGCCAAGCAATTCGCCAACTAAGATGAAGTGCTGACCGGTCACTGAAACGCCTGAATATTTGGATGTGCTTGGTTTTAAGTGACCGGTCAGTACAGTATCACTATCCCAACGGGCGTAGCCCAAAAGTTAAATTCTCAACCGTGCAAAATTAAGCAAGCAAATAGGAGGAAACGATGAAGCACAGCATTCGATTGATGGTTGCCGGTCTGGTCACTGCCGGCCTGCAGCTTACCGCGTGTCAAAAACAACATGCCACGCACCACGCCGAGCACCCGGCCGAGATTAAGAAAATCGAAGGCACTGATCTCAGCGAAGTGATTTTGACCGAGAAAGCGGTGCAACGGCTCGATGTCAAAACTGATCGAGTAAGTGAGGCGATGGTGAAACGGTCGACTTCGCCGCGCCGCGTTGTGCCCTACTCTTCATTGATCTATGATCAAAAAGGCCAAACCTGGGTCTACACCAGCCCCCAATCGCGCACCTTTGTCCGGCATAAAGTCGATGTCGACTACATTGAAGGCGATGTGGTGGTTTTGAAGGACGGCCCGCCCACGGGCACGGTCGTCGCGTCGGTGGCAGTTGCGGAGTTGTACGGCGCCGAGTTCAAGGTTGGACATTAACTGGATGCTGGTTGCTCGTACTCTTACTCTTACTCTTACTCCTACTCCTACTCCTACTCGCTTTGGAATTTTAAAAGCGAGTAAGAGAAAGAGAAGGAGTAAGAGAAAGAGTAAGAGAAAGAGAAGGAGTAAGAGTAAGAGTAAGAGAAAGAGTAAGAGCCTTGGGCAACCAACACCTTCCGCTTCTAAACTTACGAATTTGATTTTGAAGGAAAACTAAGCATAGAGGTTTGTTATGATGCGTTGGATTCTCGGATCGAGTCTGAAATTCCGTTTTCTGGTGATCGCGATCGCGGCGGGAATGATGTACTTCGGCATCGGGCAGCTTGCCAAAATGCCGGTAGACGTCTTTCCCGAGTTCGCGCCGCCACTGGTGGAAATTCAGACCATAAGTCTCGGGCTTCCGGCTGTCGAAGTAGAAAACCTGGTGACTATTCCGATGGAGCAGGCGCTCGCCGGCGTGCCCGGGCTGGACATTATGCGTTCCAAGTCAGTTCCCGATTTGTCGCAAGTTAAAATGATCTTCAAGCCGGGTACGGACTTGTTGCTGGCTCGGCAGTTGGTGCAAGAGCGAGTGCAACTGGTCGTGCCGACCTTGCCCACTTGGGCCGCGCCGCCGGTGATTTTGCCGCCTTTGTCGGCAACCAGCCGGTGCATGAAGATCGGCATTTCCTCAAAGACGCGTTCGGTGATCGATTTGTCGATGATCACGTATTGGACGATACGGCAGCGTATACTGCGCGTGCCCGGCGTCGCCAATGTCGCCATTTGGGGCGAGCGCATTCAGATGTTGCAAGTAAACGTCATACCGGAGATGTTGAAGAAGCACGAGGTGACGCTGGATGAAGTCATGGAGGCTGTCTCAGGCGCTTTGGATGTGGGCTTGTTGCAATTTGTCGATGCCCACGTTATCGGCACCGGCGGATGGGTCGAGACCCCTAATCAAAGGCTTCCGATCCGGCACATCCTGCCCATGGTCTATAAATCGGACGAAGTCAAGCCGGACGCGATGGCCAATGTGGTGGTCGCGGTGAGAAACGGCAAATCCCTGTTGATGAAAGACGTGGCCGAGGTCGTGATCGATCATCAGCCCATGGTGGGCGAAGGTATTGTGAACGACGGTATCGGCCTGATGTGCATCGTGGAAAAATTCCCCTGGGGCAACACGCTGCAAGTGACCAAAGGCGTGGAAGCCGCAATCGAGCAATTGAAGCCCGGACTTCCCGACGTGGACATTGACACCGCTATCTTCCGGCCCGCGACCTTCATCGAAATGTCAATCGACAATCTCACCAAGGCGCTGCTCCTCGGCTGTGTTCTGGTCGTTCTGATTCTCGGCGTCTTTCTTTTCGAGTGGCGCACCGCGTTGATCAGCCTCGTGGCGATCCCGTTGTCTTTGATGGCGGCCATGCTCGTGCTCTACCTCAAAGGGGTGACGATCAATACGATGATTTTAGCCGGGCTGGTCATCGCCGTCGGTGTCGTCGTCGATGACGCGATCATCGACATCGAAAACATCATGCGGCGTTTACGCCAGTATCGCAAAGAGGGCAGTAGCAAGTCCACGGCGAGAATCATTCTCGAGGGCTCGCTCGAAGTGCGCGGCGCGATTATCTACGCCACGCTAATTGATGCGATGACTTTGTTGCCGGTCTTTTTCATGCAAGGCCTGTCCGGCGCATTTTTTAAGCCGCTCGCCCTCTCTTACGCGCTGGCGGTGCTGGCCTCCTTGTTGGTCGCGTTGACGGTCACGCCGGCGATGGCCTATATTCTTTTGCGTAAGGCGCCGCTCGATCATAGTGGGTCTCCAATCGTACCGTGGCTACAGCGCGCCTACGAGAAAGTTCTTGCACGCATTATCCGTACGCCGCGCCCGGCGTTCATCGCTGTCGGCATCATCTTTTTGCTCGGCATCTCGATATGGCCACGCCTCGGGCATACGCTGCTGCCTTCGTTCAAGGAAAGAGACTTCCTGATGCACTGGCTGACCAAGCCTGGCACCTCATGGCCGGAAATGCAGCGCATCAGCATCCAGAGCGCCAAGGAGTTGCTCGCCATTCCCGGCGTTCAGAACCTCGGCTCTCACATTGGGCAAGCGCTGGTCATGGACGAAGTGGTCGGAATGTACTTTGCCGAACACTGGGTCAGCGTCGATCCCAAGGTTGATTATGACGAGACTCTGGAAAAAATTCAGACCGTGGTTGACGGCTACCCCGGCATCTATCGCGACGTACAGACCTATTTGAAAGAGAGAATCCGCGAGGTGCTCACCGGCTCTTCCGAAGCCATCGTCGTGCGCACCTACGGTTACGACCTCGACACCCTCCGCAATCGGGCGGATAAAATCAAGGAAGCCCTCACCGGCACCGCCGGTATCGTTGATTTGCACGTGGAATTTCATGAGAAGATTCCACAGATTCAAATCAAGGTCGATCTCGAAAAGGCGCAAAAGCATGGCCTCAAACCTGGTGACGTGCGCCGGGCTGCGGCCGTGATGATGTCCGGCGAAGAAGTCGGTGACATTCACATCGGCAACCGAACCTACGACGTGAATGTATGGAGCGTTCCGTCCGCGCGCAGGAGCCTGACTGATATTCGTGAGATGATGATCGACAAACCGGACGGCGGTCACGTGCAATTGCAAGAGGTGGCCGACATCCGCGTCGCGCCGACGCCGAATGTCGTGCAACACGAAAACCACAAGCGTCGTCTGGACGTGCGCGCCAATGTGAAAGGACGCGCTCTCGGAGCCGTCGTGGCTGACGTCGAAACGCGCCTCAAGACCGTCGAGTTTCCAGTTGGATACTTCCCGGAGGTGGTCGGAGAGTACAAGGAGCGCCAAGCTGCCCAAGCGAGCATGCTCTCCTTTTCGACGATTGCGGCGATCGGGGTTTTCATCTTCCTGTTCACGGCCTTCAAGAACGGACGTTTGGCGATTCTATCTTTCTTGACCTTGCCTTCGGCGCTCGTCGGCGGGGTAATAGCGGTGTACCTGGGTGACGGCAACGTCTCTCTCGGTTCGCTCGTGGGATTTCTCACGGTGCTGGGAATTGCGGCGCGCAACGGCATCATGATGATCAATCACTTTCAGCATCTCGAGCAATATGAAGGCGAGTCCTTTGGTCCCGCACTCGTTCTGCGTGGAGCGCGTGAGCGGCTTTCGCCGATCTTGATGACGACGTTGGCATGCGGGCTGGCTCTCTTGCCCTTGGTGATTGCCGGCGATCTTCCCGGCCACGAGATCGAACACCCGCTCGCGGTCGTCGTGCTCGGTGGTTTGGTTACTTCGACGTTGCTCAATCTGTTCATTGTGCCGAGTTTGTACTTGAAGTTTGGGCGCAGTAAATCGAACGGTGCGAGCGCGCAATTTGCATAAAGCAGACTAGGATTACGTTCTTCCTCTCCTCCCCGATGCTCCCCCTCTCATCACGTGAGGGGGAGTATCAATTGATGTCAAGCTCAGGAGGCGAATCGTAATTCGTATCTGTAGCTCAACTCTGTAGCTCAACATTTATGTTGAGAAGAAAGGGCGACAATTAAGTTCCGTAAAGAAGCGACATGTGAATACAGCGCGCTAAATTCTCACCTTCGATTATGATACCACGACGACATGTCGCTTCTTTACGGAGCTTTGTTTGCACAGTTATACTTTTCTGTCATTAGTTGCCTGCCGGCTGCTTTGAACCTGACACCTCGGAGCTTGGAATTATGAAAAAATCTACTATGAATAAAGCACGCAGCCTGACTGCGATTTATAGCCGCCATCCCATCAATATATTGCTGGCTACCCTGGCGCTCTTTATGACTCCGTCTTGGGACGAAGCGCAAGCGCAAACCGCCAATCCATTAAATTTTTCCGGTGATTTCCGCGTGCGGCATGAGCGGACGACCAGGCAGGAACCCGGCGCGCGGCCCGATATTCGGGATCCGCGCAACCGCGATGTGGTGCGCTTTCGCTTCGGCATCAACCGCAAGGTCAATGGGCTGTTTAATTTCGGCGCGCGTTTGGCGACCGGCTCGCCGGACGATCCCAACACCACCGATATCACGCTGGGTGACTTTGTGAATGATCTGACGATCAGCCTGGATCGCGCTTATTTGGAGCTGGCCTACAAAAATCTCTTTCTTACGGGCGGCAAATTCGCGAATCCTTTCCGCACCACCGAGCTGCTGTGGGACGGGGATGTGAATCTTCAGGGCTTCGGCGCGAGCTACACTTTTTCAGGCTCTAAAAAAATCATTCCAAAGCTCACCGGGGTGTATTACATCATCGATGAGCAAACGACCAATCCCGATAGCTACATGTTGGGCGGACAGTTGCAGTTTTCCATCAACGTCAGCTCGAATTTGAACCTGACATTGGCCGGCGCTTATTATGATTACACCATCAAAAGCCTGGCGAACGCCAAGTCCGACGATATTCAGGGCAATTTCCTGACTCCCGACGGCAAGGCCTATCTCTCGGATTTCGATTTCATCGATGCCATTGCGACGATCGACTATCGCGGCTTTGGCGAGCGTTATCCGCTCCGGCTCGTGGCAGATTTTGCGAAGAATCGCGGCGCCTTGGACGAGGACGAAGCTTACTCGGGAGATCTTTATATCGGCAAAGTCGCCAAGAAAAAGGACTGGCGAATTCAATATGGCTATGCGCTGGCGGAGAACGACGGCGTCCTGGCGGCCTTCTCGCATGACAACACCACCCTCGCCAGCAATTACGAGCAGCATACGCTGGGCATCGATTACGTCGTGGTGGAAAACACGATACTCAATTTGACCTTTTATCGGTATCGCCGGCATCATCTCAAATCGGCCAACAGCATTGACAACGAATTCTTCTCGCGCCTGCGCTTGAATGCGCTGGTGAACTTTTGAGCGTTCAGCTCATGAGAAGCAGAAAGATGTCACTGCGAACGAAGTGAGGAATCTTTGGGAGCAATTCCCAAAAGTTGGTCCTGAGCAGCGTGAGCAACTCCGATAGGAGTGAAATGTTTATAGAGCAGAAATTTACTGAAGAACAGAAACCCCGGCGGGGTGACATGTTTGATTTGGGTGTCTATTTGCGGTTACTAGCTTCCCTACATGTCACTCTTAACGGAGTTAAAAGATTAAATACAGATGGACAACTATAAACATACCACTCCTAGCGGAGTTTGAGTTGCGCAATTGTTTAAAAAGCCTTTTGAATTTTTTGTTGCTCGTAGCGCTTTCGTTTCAGCACGTCTGAAAACGAGTATGGATTTTCACGCGGGTAATTTTCGAAGAAGGAAAGTCGCTGCGGCTTTCATTTTTTTGCGTGCGGATATTCTTTGAAAGCGGCGAACCGTTTAGTTTTAATAACAGCGTTTACATTTCAGTTACATTTCAGCTTTTGGCTTTAAATTTAGTTTATAATTTTTGAAAAATCGACGCAATCATTGCGCGCCAATAATACAGATTGCAATTCAGTTAAAATTCAGATTGCGATCTTAAATTCAAATCATGATCTTCGCAAACATATAATGGCCGTCGCATAACACAACAAGGAGGTTTGCAACTATGTTTGAAAATCGCAATTCCAAAGCCCCGCGCACCGAAGATGAAGTCCTGGTCGCCAAAGACCTGCGGAAGTCTTATGGTCAACGAGAGGCGCTCAAAGGATTATCGTTCTCCTTAAAGGCCGGACGTATCCTGGGCTTCCTCGGTCCCAACGGCGCGGGAAAAACCACCGCCATCCGCATTCTCACCACGATCCTCGAGCCCGATGCGGGCCACTTCGTCGTGAACGGCATCACTTCCGATAATCCGGTGGAGCTGCGCCGCAAGATCGGCGTGCTGCCGGAGAGTCTGGGTTTTCACAAGCAAATGACCGGACTCGAATGCTTGATTTTCTTCGGTCGATTGTATGGGCGAAGCGCGGCGCAAGCCAAAGCCGCTGGCATGGCCCTGCTTGAAGAAGTCGGTCTGGATCAAAGATCGAAATCGCTCATTGGCACTTACAGCCGCGGCATGCGGCAACGCTTGGGAATCGCCCGCACGCTCGTCAACGATCCTTCCGTCCTCTTCCTTGATGAGCCGACATTAGGCCTCGATCCGCGCGGCCAAAAAGAGCTGCTCGAGTTGATCGAGCGGATTGCGCGCGAACGCAACGTCGGCGTCGTTTTGTGCAGCCACGACTTGCCGGAAGTTGAAAGCGTTTGCGACGACGTTGTCATCATGAACCTGGGCCAAATTGTTGCGTCTGGTCCTGTTGCCGAGGTCATTGGCCACGGCCAGTCGCGCAAAGGCGGCGTGATGCAGAAAAGCGGCATGCGCATCCAGGTTTCCCCTGATTCGGTTGTTCAAGCTCAAAAAGCTTTAGAGATGGTGCCCGGCATCGTGCAAGTAACTGCCGGTAGTGAGATGGGAGGCTGGCTGCGTGTGGAAATGAGAGACTCGGCGGATGGGCAGCAAAATCAAATCAAGAATAAAATGCTGGAAGCCCTCATCCGGGCCAATATTTCCGTTTTGAGCTTCGAAGCCGAGGGCAGCCGGTTGCAAGACGTCTTCTTGCAATTAACCGAGAAGTAAGGTGACCGAGGTGACAACACTATGAGCGACAAACAAGACTTAAACTATACGCGGGTTGAACCTCCGCCAGTGAGCGCTCGCAAGCGATCATCGCGCGCGGCACCCGCGTGGTGGGTAGTATTCACCAGCGAACTCAATCAGCTCTGGATGGGAGGGAAAGCGCCTATCCTGCTCTTCATCTTCTGTGCCTTGCAAGGCGTCTTGACTTATTTGATGGTGAGCAACACGAGTGATCCGACACCGCCGAAGGAGATGCTTTACGTTACTTTGGAAAATGCCATCGCGTTCGGCCTGCTCATCGGCTTGATCATCGGAGCGGACAGCATCAGCGGTGAGCGCGAGAGATTGACGCTCGAATCGCTGCTGTTGACGCCGACGAGCCGCAGACAGATCGTGGCCGGCAAATTTCTCGCCGGCTTTTCGCCCTGGCCCGCAGCTCTGGCGGTTACGCTCCCCTTGCTGATCGTGGTTGCCCAGGGTGATGAAGCGCTTGGCCCGGCCATGCTCTGGAGCACGATCATGGGAACGCTGATGGCCTCGTCTTTCACCGCGCTCGGCATGGTCATCAGCTCGTGGTCCAACTCCAACAAGACCAGCTTGCTCGTGAGCTTGGTGATGTACGTCGTGTTCTATATCCCGACCCAATTGCCTTCGGGCGGTCAAGCGGGAAGATATGGAAGGTTTTTGAAAAGAATAAATCCGATGGAGTCCAACGGCCATTTCCTCGAGAAGGTATTGGTGAATAATCGCGGGCTGGCCGAGTTTTGGCCTTGGCTCGCCTCGCCGGTTATTCTTGCTGTAATTGTATATGTGCTGCTGTTTATTTATCCCGCTCCGGAGCTCAATCTTGACGTGCAGGAAATGGGCATGTTTCGATGGTTTGGGAAGCGTGATAAGGATATGTCGTGATCACATTTTGTAAAATGCATTCTTTCTAGGTTTGAGGCCGAACTTGTGATATGCTTTTTACAGCCGAAGGTCGAGTTTAAGTTGTCTTTCTTTACCCTTTTATTTCAAGGAGGAATTATATGAGCAACAAACATAATATGCATTCTGCCCGGCGGGATGCTGACACGATTGAATCATCGGGAACGGCACCGACGTGGTGGCTCGTGTTCACCAGGGAGCTTCACGAATTATGGATGGGAGGGAAAGCGCCCGTCCTCGTCCTTATTTTCAGCATCTTGTTGGCGATCATGACGTATGTGCTGGCCAGCAACAGTGAGCTGAGCCTGATTCCCCCGCAGGAAATGACCTACGAGACGCTGAAGGCTGCCATCGCCGTCGGCCTGTTCATCAGCCTGGTTATCGGCGCGGATAGCATCAGCGGCGAACGGGAACGGTCAACCCTGGAATCGCTCCTTTTAACCCCGACAAGCCGCAGACAGCTTGTTTTCGGCAAGTTTCTCGCCGGCATTTCGCCCTGGCCCGTGTGCCTGGCCATTGCCATCCCCTATATGCATGTGATCTCGCAAGGCAATGAAGTTTTTCGCCATGCCGCAATTTGGGGCGCCATCACCGGAAGCATACTGGCCCCGGCTTACACCGCCATGGGCATGATCGGAAGCTTTTGGTCCAACTCCAACAAGACCAGCTTGTTCATCGGCCTGGGCATCTATGTCCTTTTTCTCTTGCCGACGACATTGCCCGGGCGGGCTCAGACCGGACAAATGGGATCGCTGCTCCAGCAAGCGAACCCGATAGCGGCGACCAATCACTTTCTCTCGAAGATTCTGGTGAATAATCGGACGCTGGGTGAATGGTGGCCCTTTCTTCTCGCACCCGTTATATTTGCTGCTCTGGTTTATGCGTTGCTTTTCCTGTACGCCAGTCCCAGTCTCCGGCTGGAAGCGGGAAAAACCAGCAAGTTCTGGTCGTCTATTGGCCGTCTGGTCGGCGTCGGCGTGTTGCTCGTTGCCTGCCTGGTGATTTTCACAAGCGCCTCTCCGGTTTTGGCCCAGGAAGCAGCGCCGCAACATGCTGTGGAGATATCCCTCGACATGGACTACAAGACAGTGAAGGCGGGAGACCATATTATTTACAATACGGTGGTGAAAAATAATGGCACCGAGGCGTCTGCCTCTTTGTGTCTGGCGATGAACATCGTCAATCTTAACGCGGCAGGCGATATCGTCGATCCGGAAGACTGGTCGCCGCAGCGGACGCAATACATCGAAGCGCTGGCGCCAGGCCAGTCTGCTACGCATGCCTGGAGAGTCAATGCGATTCTGGATGGCGACTACTTGATCTACATGGTCGTTATTCCCGAACCCAATGGCCAGAATGCCACCAGTCTGCCGGTTTCCAGCTCGGGCATTCATTTGATCGTGACGCCGTTTACCAAGCTCAATCCCGGCGGCGTGCTGCCGTATGCGATCGGCGGCCCCTTGCTGTTGGTTCTGGGCATCATTTTTCTCTACCGTCTCCGGCGCCGGAGTATCGACGCAGGAGGAGCCCCGGCTGGTTCATAGCAAAAATTGAAAATTCACAATTGAAAATTTTCAATTTAAAATTTACATAAGGAAATGATGCAGCGCATGAATCGATGGATGTTTGTGGCACTGATTACCGCTGGTGTGCAATTTTCGGCGTGCCAACAGAAATCAGAGGCGCCAGCCCAAATCGTACCCACCACGCGGGGCGAGTATGCCGGCCCGGCAATCCATCGTGTCCGCTTGACCGCGAAGCGCGCCGAGGAGCTCGGCATCAAAACAGTCCCGGTTCGTGAAGAGAAAATATCCGGGAAGTTGTGCAAGGTCATTCCTGCCGTTGCGGTCGTACACGATCAACAAGGCAATGCCTGGGCGTTTAAGAGTCCTGATTCCCTGGTTTTTATCCGAGAACGCATCAGCGTCGACGCCATCGCCGGAGACTTGGCGCTTCTGGCGGACGGCCCATCTGTCGGTACTGCGATTGTGACCACCGGCGCGACCCAATTATTCAACGACGCGTTTGACGAAACGAGAGAAGGAATTGCCGAAAGCAAATCGCATGAGGGTGATGAAGGGAAAAAATCATCCGGCACGGTTACCATGCTGGAAAATGGAAACCTCAAAGTCGTTCACAAAGCCGCCGGCGTGAGCGGCCTGACCGCAAGCGTCGTCATCGAATATAAGCCGGCAGACGAAGAATATCAGAAGATCATCGCTCAGGTTGGAGGCTTGAAAGTGGGCGAAACTAAGGCCGTTCCTTCTTTGAAGGCAGAATAATGGTTCGGCAGAACGATTTGAGTGTGTAGCAAATTGCAGGAAAGTGCATCCGGAGTGCGAAGCTTTAGCTTCGCGCAATGCTGAAGCATTGCACTCCGGCCTGTGAAATGATACACACTCGAATGATTTAAAATGTAACTATTCAGGTACATATTGAATGGCAAAACTATTAGGGGCAATACGATTAAAAACTTTTTAATCGTATTGCCCCAAATGGTTTTGTCTTGGCTTTATGCAAGGAGTCAAAATGACCAGACGTATCTATATAATTGCAGGTACGACTCTCTTGCTGGGTTTGTTTGGCCTGGCGCTGATGGGAAGCAAGAGCTACGCCCGGAGAGCTTCTCCAACTGGAGATTCCAGTTCCTATATGCCCTTTACCGCCGCGAGCGTTCACTTCGAGCAGAATGCTGCGGACGGAGATTTTGAAGTTGTGTTCGAGGCCAATGGCGGCCTTGAAGGGCTGACAAAGCTTACCGTCGTTTCACCGGACGGTCGCGCCGTCGTCGATTTCACGGCGCCCGCGGCTGCGACATTGGGAGTGCGGAAGTTGCGTTTCGAGTTTCCGGGGCCGGAAGAGGTCAAAAGCCTCAAAGCAACCTATCCGGAGGGAATATACACTTTCGCCGGAACCACCGCCTCGGGCAACCAACTTCACGGCCAAGACACGCTGAATCATCAATTGCCGGCCAGGACAGCTTTTCTATATCCCGAGGTTGAAGCCGCCGGCGTGGTGACTAAGAATTTAAAAATTACTTGGAAGTCGGCCAAAAATCTGTCTGCCAATATCATCTACATCGAACAGACAGAGAACCGAGCGATCAACCTCACGGCAAATTTGCCCGGTTCCGCGGCCGCGTTTGACGTGCCCGACGGCTTCCTGCTTCTAGGCACGGAATACAAGCTGCGCATTGGCACGGTGACAGAACAGGGCAACAACGCGTTTGTAGAAACCACGTTTTTTACCACGAGGCGGGAGTAAATGGCAGCGAAAAGAATTGTCAATTTGTAAAACAACAACTTTAGATGAGGTGCATGATGGAAAGATGTGCAAGCTTGATGACTAAATCCCGGGCGCCCGAAAGGGCCTTACGGCTGATGGTGGCCGGCCTCGTCCCGCTGTGCGGGATTCTTTCGGCATGGGCCGGGATTGCTCACGCGCAAGACAAAAAATCGAATGGCACGGCGCCGGAAGTCATCGTTTATGCCTCGGACTTGGCGGAGAGCGCTCTTTACGAGTTTGATGTTTGGAAAGATCCGGCCTCGCCCGGAGGGACGTTGGCTGGAACTCCCAACACCGGCGGCAATTTGGATCCTCCCCCGGAGAACGATCCTCATGTGAAATTTGCGGTACAGGTTCAAAGCGGCGTCCCTTATCGTTGCTGGATTCACATGAAAGTGGGCGCGCCCAAGGGCGTGTCAACTGCGAATAAGTTCTGGGTGCAATTTACGGGCGCAGTCGATAAGGCGAACAAAGAGGTCTTTGCGCCGCGCACGCGCAGTTACTTGACCGCGCAAGGACCATCCAAGCAAGGCTGGGCATGGGTGAGTTGTGATCTGGAGGGAGCCAAATCACCGTCCGAGTCGCTGATCTATTTTAAAACCAGCGGCGAAGTTACCGTACGCATGCAAGCAGGCATGGAAGGCGTTGGATTCGATCAGTTTGTGTTAAGCCCTGCACAGTTCATTGAGAAGCCGCCCGCGGAGGCGGTTGTAAAAAAATAAGTGGAGCGCGGACTTTCTTGTCCGCGATGCGCGTGTGGACTAGATAGTTTACACCCCTCAAAAATAAAGGAGAAATCCGATGGAGAATGCAATGAAGCAGTCAAGTGTTAGCGCCGCAGCCGGATGGGCTGGCCTACTCATCACCTCTGTGAAGGTGGCCGTGGTCGGCTTCGTGGTTTTGCAAGCGAAAGAATGGTTCGACGCCGGAACCCTTGACACACCAGCCACCGCGCTCGATGCGGGATTGATTGCCGCCGGAGTTTTTGTGTTGAACGCCATTCTCAAGCTGTTGAAGATCTAGGCGGCCGAAGCTGGAATCTATTTCGAGATGACCGCTCGATGGGAGCGATCGTCGCGGCCTCAGGCGCAGGAAAAGGTATTGCTTCTCTTTGAATTTTCTTTTTCGTATTTTTGTTGACGTGACTTTTTTGAACCCGGCTGAATCAAAAAACTCGTTCTGCGAAAGAAGATCGCCATGACAACATTGCTCTTCCTCCTGCTGTGGTCTTTTGCCGCCGGGATCGGCGATGCGCCGGTTATTAAAGGATATGACTTTGCCAGTAAAAATGTCGAGCAGAAGAAGCTCTCCCATGAGCTCCGTGAAGCTTCCGGATTGACTTTCACTCATGATGGCCGCCTGCTTTGCCACAATGACGAGGAAGGCGCCATTTACGAAATCGATTATGGCACCGGAAACATCCGCCGGCGCTTCTATCTGGGTTATCTGGGAAAACTTTTTATTTATCAGGACGATCTGGAAGGAATTGCGGCGAAACACGACACGATTTTCATGGTGAATAGCAGCGGCAAGCTCTTGCGTTTTTTGCCGGGAAAAAATAACGAAAAAATTTCCTTCCAGGAATTCCCCACGCCTTTGACGGCGCGCAACAACGTCGAAGGCCTCGCTTATGACCCGGCCACGGATTGCCTGCTGCTGGCTTGCAAAGGCGAAGCAGGCATTGATTTTAGAAACCCGCTGCCGGCGGATCAGAAAGCGGTGTATGCTTTTTCGCTCAAAACTTACAAATTGCTGCCCAAGCCGCGTTTTCTCATTGCGGTTTCGAAGATCACGGCACGGACCGGCGAAAAGGATTTTAGCCCATCTTCGATCGAACGTGATCCGCGCACCGGGAATTTCTTCGTTTTGGCCTCCAAAGGTAGTGCGATTGTGGAAATGGATCCGAACGGCAATTTACTCGGCGTTTCTTCTTTGCCGAAATCCGTACATCCACAGCCGGAAGGCCTGGCGATTGCGCCGGATTGGACCGTCGTGATCTGCAATGAAGGAGGAGGAAAAGGCAAGGCCGGGCGGATTGTGGTTTATCCGCTCCTGTACTCCTACAAATGAATTAGAGGTTTGACAAAATTAATCGTCGGGTTCGTCGCCGTTGGACGCCTGACAGGAGGATGAGGAAGGTGAAGATGAGATTGTCAGTGCAACCCGAAATCGTTGTCGTGACTTTGCTGCTGATTATGGCGGCCATGATGTTGCAGCCAGCCAGAAGCTTTGCACAAGAGGACCCTCCGTACTTGCGTGACCGCGGCCCGGGAATTCCGGTGTCGATGTTCGGCACTTACGTTCGTCCGGGCGAATTAAAAATTTATCCTTTTTATGAGTACTATCGCGATAATGACTTGGAGTACAAACCTTCTGAGTTTGGCTACGGGCTTG
>Ga0187893_10004232_pt1 | contig 27639 bp, 32 predicted proteins | sample MA1701074metaG_FD_139574 | JGI IMG/M metagenome (GOLD analysis project Ga0187893, IMG submission 139574) | White microbial mat communities from a basaltic lava cave in the Kipuka Kanohina Cave System on the Island of Hawaii, USA - MA170107-4 metaG ... | reverse complement strand
CCGCAATCGGGGCACCCATCGTCAGCGCCAAGACCGCGACCCACACACACACACTGGCCGCGGAATATTGACTGTTCTTCATATCGAACCTCGTCTCGATTGTCATTACTGTGACGCCGGGCACTCACCCGCCTTCGCGCCGTCAAAGCGCAGAACAACAAGCCCCGACGCCTTATCCATATCGCCGGTCCGATCGAACGTCGCTACCGCCATGCGGTAACAGCGATCGGGGAGAATGTCGTATCGTCCGCCTCGCCCGTGTCCAGCCTGCGGGCGAACTCCAAAGTCCACCAGCCGTCCGCCCATTTGCCTTTCGCGCCTACATCGGCCGCACTCCCCAAAGGGGTCCCGGGCAAATATTGTTGCACCCGCTCCCGCTCGTTTTTTGCCGGCGCGTCTTGTTTCTTCTCCACCGAATTTCCCCAGTCCTCGGGTCGGGCAATCTAGATGTCGCTGCCATCGTTCGCTTTGCGCTTATTTGCCTTAGCGGTGTCGGGCTGCTGCCTGATGTAGCGGTGGGTCTTGTCCATTGCGTAACCCTGTGGATTGGTGCGAAACGCCTTGCAGTGCCGGACATGCCAGGTGGCTTTAACAGGGGAGAGCATGTATGCGCTGACGGGGCCCGTTCAATTCGAAGGCCAGAGCCGCCATGTCCTCGCGATCCTTTCCTTCTTCATACGCACCGGTCGCGGCGTTCCACGTCCATGTCTTGTGGGAGACGTCGGCCGTCGGATCTTTCCAAGAGAGGAGAAAATAAAAATGGGTAGAAGTGTAGGCGGCACGAATCGACGCTTCGGTTTGCACTCCTTTATTTGGCGGCGTTACCCGACGAACATCCAGTTTCAGCGCCCGCGCACCGCGCCATGCCGCGTCGTCGGCCACGCCGTCAATGACGGGAGACGTGGCGACTTTAACAACTACAATTTGGTTTGCGTGTGCAAAGGTCGGCCCGGCTGTAGACAAGACACTTACGTAAATTGCGGCCAGGAAACGGATGCCGTGATAGAGCCGTTTATGAGAGTCCATGCAAAAGACTTCCTTCCGCTGCTTGAAGGCGGTGGATACCTCTTTCCGTGATTAGTGCAATTCCCCGGTAAGCAAGTCGAAATCAAGTTCGACTACCTTGGCTTTATCCGCCATTAGCACCACTGCCACCGGGCGATTCTTATGCACGGCAGGCGTGACGGAGATCACCACGCCCTTATGCTTCTTCTGCGCAATTGCGACGACATCGGCGAGCGAGAAGCGCGCGACCGACATGAGCGTCAAATGCTCGGAGGCGCGCGCAACGTGAGGAATGTCCTTGAACACCTCAGCCTGCGGCCTCCACGCCGGTTGCTCCGGACTGCCGCTGAATTCCTTCAGCACGTTGTGCTCCGCATCCACCATCAAACCCTTTTCGGCGGTGTACACGGAGAGCGAAAGCTTGTGGTCGTGATCGAACTCGAATTTGGCCGAGATCGCTGCTTCGTCGCCCTTGCCGACCTGGTGCAGACCCTCCAGCAGGGAGATCTTGCTGCCCGGCAACGCCTGCAACAGCGCCGCGGTTTCCTGATCGTCGTAGGCCTTCGCGGTTGCAGTCGGCGCGGTTACGATGATTGGGGACGCGAGTAAAGCCAGCACGGCGAAACGCGCCACCAAGAATTGAATATCAATTTTCATGTCCGGTCTCCTAGCAGTTTGTGGCCCCGCCTTAGCGGCGACGGGACAACGGTTGAAGTTCCGCCACTCTTCTGTTTTAAATGGCTTTTTTGATAAAGCACCAGCTTGATTCAAATCAATTTAGTTATAGATACTACACTTCTGTTATAGTTAAGACAACCGTGAACGCGGCAAACATTGGTTCGTTGACCAACGATTCGATACTGGAGGCGAGGCGTCCGGCCTGGCTGCTGTTCCTGCTGACCGTGCAGGGGCCGCAGAGCGCATTGCGCATGCGCATGTGGCGGGCATTGAAGTCGCTCGGCACGGCGGTCTTGCGCGACGGCGTTTACTTGTTGCCGAACCGCCCGGTGTTCTTCGAGTCGCTGCGCGCGCTCGAGAAAGAAGTTGATGCCGCAGACGGCGGCGTGCAGCTTTTGGAACTGGACGCGCGCGACCCACAACAGCAGAAGGAATTCGAAGCGCTGTTCGACCGCACTGCCGACTATGAAAAGCTGCTCGGGGAAATCCGCGACACGCGCAAGAAACTGTCGAAGATGGATGCTGGTGCGGTCAGCACAGCGGCCGGCCGGTTGCATCGCGCAGTGGAGAATCTCGTCGCGCTGGATTTTTTCCCCGGGCGTGCAACATCACAAACCACACTGGCTCTGGAGGATTTCCTCGCCGACGCCAATGCCGTTCTCTCCCCCGATGAACCGCACCCGGTCGAGGGCCGTGTTCCCAAACGCGATGTTGCCGAATACCGTGGCCGCACCTGGGCAACGCGAAAGCGCCCGTGGGCCGACCGGCTGGCAAGCGCCTGGCTGATCCGGCGCTTCATCGATCCGGAAGCGCGCATTCTCTGGCTCGCCAAGCCGGCCGACTGCCCGGAGGACGCGCTCGGTTTCGATTTCGACGGTGCCACGTTCACGCACGTCGGTTGCAGAGTGACGTTCGAAGTACTGACGGCGGCTTTCGATCTCGATCACGATCCAGGCGTTGAAAAAATCGGTGCATTGATCCATTACCTCGATGTAGGTGGCGTCCCGGTGCCCGAGGCCATCGGCTTCGAAGCCATCCTCCGTGGCGCCCGGGCTACGTTCACCGACGACGACGAACTGTTGCGCGAGGTCGAGAAGCTATTTAACTTGCTCTATGGAACATTCAGCCGTCAGCGCTGAAGCCGTGCCGGCCGCGGTTCCTTTCGGCGAAGCCCTGCGTTACTGGCTGAAGCTCGGCTTCATCAGTTTTGGCGGACCTGCGGGACAGATCGCGCTGATGCACCAGGATCTGGTCGAGCGCCGTCGCTGGATCTCCGAACGCCGCTTCCTGCACGCGCTCAACTACTGCATGGTGTTGCCGGGGCCGGAAGCCCAGCAGCTTGCCACCTACATAGGCTGGCTCATGCACGGCACCCGCGGCGGCATCGTTGCCGGCGCGCTCTTCGTGCTACCGTCGCTTGTCATTCTGATCGCGCTCTCCTGGATCTACCTGGTATGGGGAAACACGCCACTCATTGCCGGAGTTCTTTACGGCATCAAGCCCGCGGTCACCGCTATCGTGCTCTACGCCGCGTGGCACATCGGTGTGCGTGCGCTCAAGAACGAAACCCTGTGGACAATCAGCGCCGCGGCGTTCATCGCGATTTACTTTTTCAATGTTCCTTTTCCAGCAATCGTGCTGGCGGCCGCCGTCATCGGTCTTGCCGGCGGCCGAATCGCGCCGCGGAAGTTCGCCACCGGTGGCGCGCGCGCAGATTCTCAAAGAGGATACGGCCCGGCGATAATTGACGATCACACGCCAACACCCGTACACGCGCATTTTCGCTGGGGCAGGATCGCGCGCGTCATTGCGATCGGGCTTGCGCTCTGGGTCGTCTCGCTGGGCGCACTCGCACTCGTGTTCGGCTGGGAGGGCACGCTCAGCGCGATGGGTTGGTTCTTCACCAAAGCGGCGCTGGTCACAATCGGTGGTGCTTACGCCGTGTTGCCTTACGTGGTGCAAGGCGCTGTGCAGCATTTCCAATGGCTCACACCGGTACAGATGATCGACGGGCTCGCACTGGGCGAGACCACGCCCGGGCCGCTCATCATGGTCGTAGCATTTGTCGGCTTTGTCGGCGCCTGGACGCAAAGCGCGTTGGGATCCGATTCATTGGCGTTGGCAGGCATCGCGGGTGCGGTGGTTGCCACCTGGTTTACATTTCTGCCGTCGTTCCTGTTCATTTTCGCCGGCGCGCCGGTGATCGAGACGACTCGCCGCCAGCCGCGTCTCACCGCGCCGCTGACCAGTATTACCGCCGCGGTGGTCGGTGTCATCGCTAACCTTGCCGCGTTCTTCGCGATGCACGTATTCTGGCCGGAAGGGTTTCACGGCCGCCTGGAATGGCCGGCGCTGCTGATCGCACTCGGCGCGATCATTGCGCTATTCCGCTATAAGTCCGGCATCATTCCCGTGAGCGGCGCTTGCGCAGCGGCAGGGCTCGTGGTGCATGCTGCACGCGCATTACTATAGCGACGGGAGGTGCGAATGAAGTGGATCACCCGTGAACGCCCAAAAATCGACCGTATTGCTTGTCCGTGGCTGATCGCGCGCTTCGTGGACCGCGACCCCAATTTCCTGTTTGTGCCAGCAACGGACGTAATGCGTATTGCAGCCGAAACAGGTGCCGTTCCCTACGATATCCCTGACGTTGAACTATCCCATGTGGGCGAGTTGTGCAGCTTCGACGCCTTTCTCGCCAAATACGATCTCGCCGACCCCGCGCTGGCGCAGCTTGCAATTATTGTTCGCGCTGCCGATACCGCGCAGTTGGATCTCGCCCCGCAAGCTGCCGGACTGCTCGCCGTTTCGCTCGGCTTGTCGAATGTGTATCAGGACGACCACGAAATGCTCGGCCACGGTATGGTAATTTACGATGCGCTGTACGCGTGGTGCCGCACTTGCCAGTCTGAAACCCACGGCTGGCTTCCGAAGACGTCCCAGTACGACGCAGTTCCTTCATAGCGCGCTAGCAATACCCGTCAATGAGAGTGTCAGCATTCCAATGCCACTAAAAAGAAATCCGTTCGCGGCAAGAAATACCGCTTACTCGCCGGCAGAGCCCGGATAAACTCTCAGTTCCAAAACGGGATTAGGTATTTGTGGCCTGATTTCCCGGCACTCGTTAGCTAAGCTAAGTGTCGTCCATCGCCAGTTCTTCGGGCAGGTGGCTGAAGTCCCCCCATGTATCCATGGTCCAGATACCGCCGCGGTGGCGCAGTACGTTGACCGAGGTGTTGTAGATTGGAAAACTTCGCGGCGCGTCTATCGGCATCTTGGTGGTGTAACGGTAAACCGCATCCAGGACGCCTCCATGGGTGACTAACAGAAGTTTGCTGCCTGCGTGGGCACTCAGCAAGGACTCGATCAGTCGCACGACGCGTTGCGAAAACTCGCACAGCGTTTCTCCGCCTTCGAGTCGCGCCTGTGCGTTGCGTGACCTGAACGCTCCCCAGGACTCAGGGTGCCGGAGCGCCGCTTCCTCGCCGGTCAATCCCTGCAGAACACCAAGATGGCGCTCGCGAAGGCGGACGTCGCGAACGATTGCCTGCCTGGAACGTCGCACGATCGGAATGGCAGTCTGCAGCGCGCGTTCGAGATCGCTTGAAAGGATCGTGTCGAATGCTTCGCCGCCGAGCCGCTCACCGATTGCCGCAGCCTGCGCCCGGCCGGTTGCGTTCAACGGAATGTCGAGATGGCCCTGAATCCGGCCCGTCGCATTCCATCCCGTTTCCCCATGGCGAACCAGGGTCATTACGGTTTCGCTCATCGCGGCGGAAACTCCTGGTAACGCGGCAATGCGTCAGTGATTTCGAACCACGGCGCCTTCGAACCTACGAACACGTGCATTCCCGGCCTTACGCCCGGATCGGTATCGAGGCATCCCAATGGCAATCCGTACACTTCCGGCCGGTCGTCGAAGCGACTTAGCAGCGGTGAACCACAGCGGCTGCAGAAGCCGCGATGATTGCCCGGCGAGGATTCAAACCAGGTGATCATTTCTTCGCCGTTCAGCCAGCGAAAATCTTTCGCACGGATTCCCGCCCGGGAACGGAAAGCCGCACCATGCGCCTTGCGGCACATCGAACAATGGCAATTCAGTGCTGTATCGAGGTGCCCATTGATTTCGTAGCGCACGGTTCCACACAAGCAGCTTCCTTTCAGCATGGCAGGATCTCCTTTGAACTCAGGCAATGCGGCAGAACAGCCCCTTCAGGTAGTCGCCTTCTGGAAAGGTCAGCAATACCGGGTGATCGGCGGCAGCGTGAAACTGACCTATCACCTGCGCGTCGGCTCCCGCATCCAGTGCCGCGCCAGCGACGATTTTTCGAAACAAATCGGCGGATACACCGCCCGAACAGGAGAACGTCGCCAGCAGTCCGCCCGGACGCAGCAGCTTGAATGCCAGCAGATTGATATCCTTGTAGCCCCGTGCCGCGCGCTCCGCGGTGGCCGGCGTCGGTGCGAATTTTGGAGGATCGAGGATGATCAGATCGAACTTCCGGCCTTGATCTCGCAATTTTCGCAGCAACTGAAATACGTCGGCATCGATCCATTCGCAGCGGTCCTCGGGCAGTCGGTTCATGCGCACGTGTTCCTGGGCGAGCTGGAGTGCGTCCGCCGATGAATCCACCGAGACAAGCGACTTCGCGCCATTTGCCAGAGCGTGCACCGTGAAGGCGCCGGTGTAGCAGAAGCAATTCAACACGTCTCTGCCGTATGCGAATGCGCCGACGATTTTCCGGTTGTCGCGCTGGTCGAGATAAAACCCGGTCTTGTGTCCGCTCACGACGTCGACCTTGAATCTCGCGCCGTTCTCCAGGATCTCGACGTGTGTCGGTTCCAACATTCCGCGCACCACCCCGGTACGACTTTTCAGCCCCTCCAGTTCGAGCACGTCGGTATCGGACCGTTCGTAAAGAACGCTTGCGCCGGACAAGGCCTCCAGCGCTGACGTGATCGCGTCGCGCCAGCGATTGCAGCCCGCACTGGTTATCTGCATGACTAATACGTCGGCGTAGCGATCGACGATCAATCCGGGCAAGCCGTCGGATTCTGCATGGATCAGGCGAACTGCCCCACTGGGTTCCGTTTCGAGCAGCGCCTGCCGCATCCGTATTGCAGCCGCGATCCGGTCTCGGAAGAACGCGGCGTCGATCGGCGTGTTTTCCAGCCATTGCCAGACTCGCGCGGCGATCTGCGAATCCGGGTTGTAGGCGGCGAGAGCTAGAAAGCGCCCGTCCTGCGCGACGATGCGCACGGTCTCGCCCATCGCAGGCGCGCCTTCCACGCGCGCGACCGCGCCCGAAAAAACCCACGGGTGCCGGCGAAGGAGGGATTTCTCCCTGCCCGGTTTTAGAACGATGTTATTCAAGAGAAATGGAAATCAATTTGCCACGCAGAACACGGGGAATTTCGTTAACCGGAATACTTTCTCCAGGCAAACGGCGGGCACCTTGAACGACGTCGCACCTGGAGTATCACTTCTGCCGGTCTTGGCTCTTGTCTTGCTCTGTGAACCTTGTGTGCCTTTCAGGGGAATCGAGATGAAATCTCTGTGGTTCCAGGTTCAGCGGGCTTGCTTTTTTCGCGAGGACGCGACGTCATGCAACCCTGCCGGGCACCGAGAACGCTTTGCGAAGCAACTTGCCGCGGCGGCGGTCGATGCCTGTGCAGCAGACGCCAGACCGGAGCCAAAGTCCATCATTTGCTCTTCCTTTTCGCTCTCGGATGCGCCTGATCGTAAATCTTCGCGAGGTATTGAAAATCCAAGTGCGTGTAGACCTGGGTGGTGGAAATGCTGGAGTGGCCGAGCATCTCCTGCACCGCGCGCAGATCGCCGCTGGATTGCAGTACGTGCGAGGCGAAGGAGTGCCGCAGCATGTGCGGATGAACGTGAGCGGGCAGACCCTGCTTGATGCTCCAGGCTCTCAGGCGCTGCTGGATCGCGCGCGGTTTAATGGCGGCGCCTTGCCGGCCTACAAAAAGTGCGACCTCACCCTGATTTGCCAGCATCGGCCTGACCGTCATCCAGGCGTTCAGCGCCCGCAGCGCATGGCTGCCGACCGGCACGACCCTGGTCTTGTTGCCCTTGCCGGTCACGCGCACGGTGGAATCCGGAAAACTGACGTCGCCCGAGTTGAGCGACGTCAGCTCCGAAAGCCGCAAGCCCGAAGAGTAAAACATTTCGAAAATGGCCCGATCGCGTATCGTCAGCTCGTCGTCGCCGGCTATGCTGACGAGGCGCGTGGCTTCGTCGGGCGACAGCGCCTTGGGCAGTGACTTCGGTGACTTCGGCGGCCGCACGCCTGCACAAGGATTGCGGCTGAATCCGTGATCGCGCGCGAGATAGCTGAAGAAGCCACGCCATGCCGATAACAGGCGTGCCAGCGACTTGCCTCCAAGCCCGCGCCCGTGAAGCTGGGATACGAAGCGGCGAATCTGGTGAGTCTGCAGTTCCGCGAGGGGAGTCGTCCCGGCCAGCTCGAGCAATGCTCGCACATCGCGCGCGTAGGCCTCGGCAGTGTGACGCGACAAACGCCGCTCCTGTCGCAACTGCGACAAGAAGCCGGCAAGGTAGGGGTGATCGGGCTGGACGGCCTCGTGCCGGGACGCGGGAACGGTTGTGACGGCCATTTACAGATATCTGCCGAGCCCGGTGCTGACCAGCTCACCGAGTCGCTTCAGGTACAGCGTGCCCATTTCGGGGTAAAAACGCTGCGGGTCTTCGCTGGCGAGTACCAGCAGGCCGAACAGCTTTTCCGCCCGCAGCGGCACGTAGGCGAACGACTTCAAGATGGGTTCCGCCTCGCCGAACCACTGGCCGGTCTCGAACATCGATTTGGCGCTGCAATAGGGGTGACTGAGGCTTTCTGCGAAAACCCGCACTTCCTGGCTCGCCGGTCCGAATTCGGCGAGCGGCGGATGATCAGGTTTGCTCCAAAGACGAATACCCACGTGTGGCACCGCGAAGTCCTCACGCAAGTTGTAATAGATCACCCGCAGCATCGCCTCGAGATCCAGCGCCCTGACAAGCTCTATGGCGGCGCGGTGTACCCGCTCGCCCAACGCATCGTTCTCTTCGCCGAACTGCACGAGTTCCCGCAGCTTCGCCTCGAGGATCCGGGTTTTCTCCCGCAGGCTGACGATTTGCCGCTCGGAAAGCGGTATCGTCCCTCCCGCGTGCGGGTGCGGAACGTGGATGTCCCCCAGCACGTCCGCGTGTTCCTCGAAGAACTCCGGGTGATCCTGCAGGTAGCGCGCAATTTCCTCTGGTCTCATGCCTTTTCTTTCCTTACAGGTTGATTTCGCCTTCGTAAACTGTCTCAGCGGGACCGGTCATCATGATTGAGTGGCCTTTTCCCTGCCATGCGATTTCGAGCTTGCCGCCGCGAGTCTGTACATGCACGGGGGTCTCGAGCAGACCGCGTGCTATTCCGATCGCGACCGCAGCACAGGCACCGGAGCCGCAGGCGAGCGTTTCGCCGCTTCCGCGCTCGAAAACCCTCAGCCTGATGTGGTGCCCGTCGTCGATCTGCATGTAGCCGGCATTGACACTTTGTGGAAATCTCGGATGCTTTTCGATTTGTGGCCCCTCGCTCGGCACAGGGGCGCGCTCGACATCGCGAACCACCTGCACCGCGTGCGGATTGCCGATCGATACTGCGCCAATTTCGATCGACCTGCCGCCGATATCGAGTGCATACGTTAACGAAAGACGATCGGCAATGAATGGAATCTTTTGCGGTTCGAACTCGGGTACCCCCATCGCCACAGTCACGCGCCCGTCTTTTTCCAGGCGTGGCTCGATTACGCCTGAGCCGGTCTCCACCCGGATCGCGGATTTGCCCGACAATCCCTTGTCGTGAACGTAACGAACGAAGCAGCGCGCACCGTTTCCGCACTGACTGACTTCGCCGCCGTCGGCGTTGAAGATTCGGTAGTAGAAATCGGTTCCGGGAGTACGTGCCGGTTCGATCAGCAACATCTGATCGAAACCGACCCCGAAATTGCGATGCGCCAGCCTGCGGACAGTTTCGGGCTCCAGGTGCAGGGTTTGCCGGGTGGCATCGATGACCAAGAAGTCGTTCCCGGCGCCGTGCATTTTCGTGAATTTGATTTTCACCGGCGGGGCGTGAGGCGAGAGGCGTGAGGCGAGAGGAAAACCCGAAACGCCCGAAGCTCCGGTACGCTCGCTTTGAAGGGGGTAAACGCCATCGCTTGCAGTTCCTCTTGCCTCTAGCCTCTAACGTCTGGCCTGATTTCTTTCGCCATCACGTAATCGTCCATCTGGAAACTGCCGCCGATATCGGTCTTGACCTTGTTGATCACTTCGAACCCGAGGCGCCGGTAGAATGCGATCGATTCCAAATTGTTCCTGTTGACTTGCAGGTACAACCGGTCGCAGCCCTGGGCGCGAGCCGCATTTTCTACGTACCCGACGAGCGCCCTACCGCAACCGCTGCCGCGAAACAGGCCATGCACGTACAGTTTGTCGAGCTTCACCGCGCGCGCAGAGCAGTCCGCTTGGTAAGACGCGAATCCGCCGAGTTCATCACGCACGGACAGTCTTACCCACCGCGCTGTGCCGCTCTCGATCTCGGCGCGAATCGTATCAGGCGAATAGCTCCGGGCGAGCATGTATTCTATCTGCTTGACCGTGATGATGCCGGGATAGTGCTGGTGCCAGATTTGGCGCGCCAGCGCGGTGATCGGTTCGATGTCCGTGACCGCGAGCGCCGAAATCTGGTAGTCGACCGGCACGACAGGTTTCCCGATCAGGGAATCGCCGACGAAGTTGCGGGCGCGTTCGTCCATTTCAGTAAATTTTCGGTTCGCCGTCGGGGCGCGTCTTGAATCGCTTGTGCACCCAGTAATACTGCTCGGGCATTTCCAGGACACGCTCTTCGATGAAGGCGTTCATTCGGCGCGTATCGGCCTCCACGCTGTCGCCGGGATAGTTTTCCCATGCCGGGTACATGCGCAGCACGTAACCTTCGCTCCCGGGCAACTGGCGGACAACCACCGGTACGATGACGGCATCGGCAAGCCGCGCAAGCCGTGACAGCGCGGTGACCGTCGCTGCCAGAACCCCGAAGAACGGCACAAATATGGCGTCGCGCGGACCTAAATCCAGATCCGGCGAAAGTTGCAAGCCCAAACCGTTCTTGAATCCGCGCAGCAACGTCTTGACGCCTTCCTGTCGCGAGACCATACGCGTGCCGGGAAAACGGCTGCGAGCACGTGCGAGGAATTCATCGAAGACGCGGTTTTTCTGGTGGCTGTAGACCGCCATGCCCTTGTAGTCCATCGACATGCGCAAACCCTCCATTTCTATGCCGGCGAAGTGCGGCACCAGGAAGATGATGCGCCTGCTGCCCGGGACTCGTGCGTGTTCCTCACCTTCGATGCGCACGATGCGCCGGATGCGCTCTTGCGAACCCCACCAGACGATACCGGCCTCGACGAAACTTCTGCCGATGGCGCAGAAATGTGCCCGCAATACCGCGTCGCGGCGCGCTTTGTCCCATTCCGGAAAACATAGCGCCAGATTGGTACGCGCGACTTCCCGCCGCTCACGCCCGATGATCATAAATGCAAACCCGAATAACACCCCGATGCGCGCCAGGACGGTGAGAGGAAGAAAGTGCAGCAGCCAGAACGCGCCGATGGCGAGGCGGGTCAGCATCAGCCCCGTGCGCCTTTCGAACCCGCGCCCCTGTCCGGAGGCGGAGCGCCGGCCGGAACCTTATAACGGTTATAGCTCCACAGGTACTGAGCGGGACAGCGGCGCACCCGCTGTTCGACAGCCGCGTTGAGGCAACGCACGCCCTGTTGGCCCGAAAGGTCACCCTCCACGAGTGTGAAATCAAGCGAGTAACCGCGCCCCTTCGGTAAACGTTCGGCCGCGGTCATGATGACGGTTGCACCAGTAGCTTCGACGAGACGCCCGACAAGGGTCATGGTGAACGCGGGGCGCCCGAAGAATTCAGCCCACGCACCTTCGCCGACACCCGGCACCTGATCAGGCAGGATGCCGACCGCTTCGTTGCGCTTGAGGGCCTTGAGCAGTCGGCGCACACCACCGAGATTGACTGGTGCGAGGTGTACGCGGTCGCGACCGCGCCCAACTTCGATCAAGGGCTGCAAACTCGGTATCCGCGGCGGCCGGTACAGCACGGTGATCGGATTGCGTTGCGCCAGCCACAATGCGGCAACGTCGAAGCAGCCGAGATGCGGGGTCAGGTAGATGATTCCCTTGCCGCGTCGTTCCGCATCCTCGACAGGCGTCAGAGACCCGACGGTCACAACAAAGTTGCGCGCTTCGTGCACTGGACGAAACCATACCGGCATCAACTCGGTTCCAGCCTTGCCCGATTCGGCGATGTTCTGATGGAGCACGCGCTGGTAGTCCGCATCATCGCGCCAGACCCCGCTTTGCAGCAGGTTCTCGCGCAGTCGTGCCGCGTACGAGGGAGAAAGGAGATAGACGATCCAGCCGATAACGGCGCCTGCCGAGTGATTCCAGGAAAGCGGCAACCTGGCGAGCAGCCGCATAAACCATATGAGCATGAACTTATTCGGTTTTTCGCTTTGTTCTTTTCGCGTGTTTTTGCTATCCTGACCAACTTCCGGGATCAAATGCGAACTTTACGAATGAGCGATTTCCTGTTCACTTCCGAGTCGGTATCCGAAGGTCATCCAGACAAAGTAGCAGACCAGATTTCCGATGCGGTTCTGGATGCCATCTTAACCCAGGACAAGTATTCCCGCGTGGCGGCGGAGACGTTGGTCAACACCGGTCTGGTGGTGATGGCCGGCGAGATCACCACCAATGCAGTGGTGGATTTTCAGCAGGTAGCGCGCGAGACCATCAAGCGCATCGGCTACGACAACACCGATTACGGCATCGACTACAGGGGATGCGCGGTGCTCGTGGCATACGACAAACAGTCGCCCGACATCGCACAGGGTGTCGATGGCCGTGGTCTCGACCCTGAGCAAGGAGCGGGGGACCAGGGATTGATGTTCGGCTACGCCTGCGACGAGACGCCGGTTCTGATGCCGCTGCCGATTCATCTCGCACACCGGTTGGTGGAACGCCAGTCGGAGTTGCGCCGCGATGGGCGTCTTCCTTGGTTGCGCCCGGACGCGAAATCGCAAGTGACAGTCCGCTACGTGAACGGCAAACCCGACTCGATCGATACCGTGGTGCTGTCCACGCAGCATGCCCCCGAAATGCAACACAAGCAGATCGAGGAGGCGGTAATCGAGAACATCATCAAGCCGGTCCTGCCAAAGACCATGATCAAGGGCAACGTGCGTTATCTGGTCAACCCTACCGGCAAGTTCGTCATCGGCGGCCCGCACGGCGATTGCGGTCTCACGGGACGCAAGATCATCGTGGACACTTACGGCGGTGCGGCTCATCATGGCGGCGGCGCGTTTTCGGGAAAAGATCCTTCCAAGGTGGATCGCTCGGCGGCCTACGCGGCGCGATACGTCGCCAAGAACGTCGTTGCGGCGGGGTTGGCGAGCAAATGCGAAGTTCAGGTGTCCTACGCGATCGGCATCGCGAAACCCACGAGCGTAATGGTCACGACCTTCGGCACCGGAAAAATTCCCGATGAGAGGATCAGCCAATTGATCGAGAAACATTGCGACCTGCGTCCCAGAGGGATCATCCAGATGCTCGATCTCCTGCGCCCGATCTACCAAAAAACCGCGGCCTACGGACACTTTGGTCGCGACGAGCCGGAATTCACCTGGGAAGCTCTCGACAAAGTTGCGGTACTCAAGGCCGACGCGGGCCTGAAACAGACCGCGGTTGCCTGACGACCTTCATAGTGGCCCGCCGCAAGGAACGTACGGCGACGCGATGACCACAGGGGAGATCAAAGCGGACTATCCAGGGGAAACGGGTTTGCCGGTTTCCCTTCTTCAAAAGACCGCGACGGGTCTTAATCGCAGAGCAACGCGAACGCGGCTGCGGAACATCTCCGCGCCCTTCCATGCTTTCCATGTGCCTGTGCGATGAACGCCATTCTGTCGACCCTCCTGGGCACTTTTCAGGAAGGCCCCGCTGGCCTATAATTCGCCTCTGCTGAGGAGCGTTGCGACCTGACCACCAAAAGGACCGTAGCCCGCAGCGGTCGTCGGGTTCGTTCAAGTCCTTTTGGTGGTCAGGCCAGGCTCAGCAAGGAATAAACGGCGCTCACAAACCTATGATTGGTTTGGAGCGCCGTTATCATTTCGGCGCTCCGTTTTGACTGGGAGAGTGTCGATGTCAGCCGTTCCGAACACCATGAAGTCCGCCGATTTCCATGTTGCCAACCTGTCGCTCGCCGATTGGGGCCGCAAGGAAATCCGCATCGCGGAAACAGAAATGCCTGGCCTGATGGCGATCCGCGAGGAGTATGCTCCGACCCAGCCGCTGCGCGGCGCGCGCATCACCGGCTCACTGCACATGACGATCCAGACTGCCGTGCTGATCGAGACGCTGCAGACGCTTGGCGCCCGGGTGCGCTGGGCCTCCTGCAACATTTACTCGACCCAGGACCACGCGGCCGCGGCCATTGCGGCTACCGGCACGCCGGTTTTCGCGTACAAGGGCGAATCTCTCGCGGAATACTGGGATTACACGCACCGCATTTTTGAATGGCCAGACGGCGGATTCTCGAACATGCTTCTCGACGACGGCGGCGACGCGACGCTGCTGCTGCACCTGGGAACGCGCGCCGAGACCGATACATCGGTGCTGAAGAATCCGGGAAGCGAGGAAGAGACGTTCCTTTTCGCCGCCATCAAGGCGAAGCTCGCACGGGACCCGAAGTGGTATTCCACGCGGCTTGCGCATGTCAAGGGCGTCACCGAGGAGACCACCACCGGCGTGAAACGCTTGTACCAGATGGCCAACGAAGGACTGCTGAAATTCCCGGCGATCAACGTAAACGACTCGGTCACCAAATCCAAATTCGACAATCTTTACGGCTGCAGGGAATCCCTGGTGGACGGCATCAAGCGTGCCACCGACGTCATGATCGCAGGGAAGATCGCGCTGGTCGCCGGCTACGGCGACGTGGGCAAGGGCTCGGCGCAGGCGTTGCGTGCGCTTTCTGCACAGGTTTGGGTAACGGAAATTGACCCGATCTGCGCGCTGCAGGCGGCGATGGAAGGCTATCGCGTGGTCACCATGGACTACGCGGCGGACAAGGCCGATATCTTCGTGAGCGCCACCGGCAATTTCCACGTGATCACGCACGATCACATGAAAAAAATGAAGGACCAGGCAATCGTGTGCAACATCGGCCACTTCGACAATGAAATAGATGTCGCAGCGCTCAAGAAATACACCTGGGAAAACATCAAGCCCCAGGTGGACCACGTCATTTTCCCTGACGGCAAACGCATCATTCTGCTGGCAGAGGGACGGCTGGTGAACCTGGGGTGCGCCACCGGGCATCCGAGCTACGTGATGTCCTCGTCGTTCGCGAACCAGACGATCGCGCAGATCGAGTTGTTCAACAATCCAGACAAGTATCCCGTGGGTGTATATGTCCTGCCCAAGCACCTCGACGAGAAAGTCGCACGCCTGCAACTGCGCAAGCTTTCGGCGCAACTCACCGAACTGACCGACTCGCAGGCGCGCTATATCGGCGTGAAGAAGGAAGGTCCTTACAAGCCGGAGCACTACCGGTACTGAGCGGCGCAGCCGCTCAGTACCGGGGTGAGGCGATAGGCGATAGGCGTGAGGCGTAGGCACCACGAACTTGTTGCATGGCAGGTTTCCGTTGAACTTGTAGGCGATCTCTACAGGCTCACCGAAACATTTCCCGCCACGGAAACCTATGGCCTTGCTAGCCAGATTCGTCGGGCTGCGATTTCTGTTCCGTCCAACATCGCCGAGGGTGCCGCACGCACCACTAAGCGTGAGTTTGCACACTATCTATCCATGGCCCGGGGCTCGCTCAGCGAAATTGATACCCAACTTAACATCGCCAAGCAACTCGATTACATCGACAACGATGAAGAAGTGCAACGGAAACTCGACCGTGTTTTTGGATTGATCGGCGGTCTGCTGAAATCCATTCGCACTACGGACTGAAGCACATCACGCAATGAACGCCTCACGCCTTACGCCTCACGCCTCACCGGTTTTCTCATTTGAATTTTTCCCGCCGAAGACACCGGAGGGAAAGGCGAAACTGCGCACCACTTGGCAGCAGCTCGCGAAGCTCGGGCCGCGTTTTTTTTCGGTCACCTTCGGCGCCGGCGGTTCCACCCAACAGGGAACGCTTGAAACCGTGCTGGAAATCCGTGCGGCAGGTCAGGATGCGGCGCCGCACCTGTCCTGCGTCGCCTCGAGCAAACAGGAAATCGCGGCGGTCCTGTCGCGCTATAAGGAGTACGGCATCCGCCATCTCGTGGCGCTGCGTGGTGACCTGCCTTCGGGCATCGCCTCCAGCGGCGAACTCAGGTACGCCAACGAACTGGTGGCGTTTATTCGTGAGACAAGCGGTGACTGGTTCCGGATCGAAGTTGCTTGTTACCCTGAATATCATCCGCAGACGCGCAACGCTGCTGACGAAGTGAGGAACTTCAAGCGCAAGGTGGACGCCGGCGCTGACTCGGCGATCACGCAGTATTTCTACAATCCGGATGCCTATTTTCGCTTCGTCGACGATTGCGAGGCCGCGGGTATCACGGTTCCCATCGTACCGGGCATCATGCCGATAGGAAATTTCTCGCAGCTGGCGAGATTTTCCGATGCCTGCGGTGCGGAAATCCCGCGCTGGGTGCGCATCAAACTCGAGAGCTTCCGCGACGATACGGTCTCCATACGGGCCTTCGGCCTCGACGTGGTGACAGCGCTATGCGAGAAATTGCTCGCCGCGGGCGCGCCAGGGTTGCATTTCTATACGCTGAACCAGGCCGGGCCGACCATGACGATCTGGCAGCGGCTCGGCTTGTAGGTGAGGGATGAGGTGATAGGCCTTAGGTGATAGGCGTGAGGCGTGAGGCGTGAGGCGAGAGGCGAAGAAAGTCCAGATCTGCTTGGGCCGGCTGCCATTGTCTTACTAGTGATGTTGAATTTTCTCCTCACCCCCTTTCGTTGTCATCGCGCGAATCATTCCGTAGACTGCGCCGGTGTCACGATTGTCCGCCAATCCGCTTGTCATTATATTGGTCGCTCTCATCGCCGCGACGGCGCTCGAATTTTCCTGGCTCAACGGGCTACGCACGCTGGAGTCGCGTTTCTCGGACATGTTCGTCGCCGCCCAGGCGAAGGGAATCGTGCCCGACCCCGATATCGTCGTGGTCGCCGTTGATGAAGACAGCCTGGCGCGCATGGCCGACTACGCCGGGCGCTGGCCGTGGCCGCGCTCGGTTCATGGAGAGCTGGTGCAGGGCATCGCGACACAGAATCCGCGGGCGATCGTTTTCGACATCATGTTTTCGGAGCCGGACATCTACCGGCCGGATGCTGACGAGCTGTTCAATCAGGCGGTCTCTGGGCTGAGGAATGTCTACTTTCCCACCGTGCGTCAGGATCCAGTTGCAGACGCATATGGGGTGCCGATCGTGCAAGTACAGGAAGCGCTGGGCGCATTCGCGACCAAAGGCGTCGACCGAAGCGCCACGCTGAACGTCGGCTTGCCCAAGGCGCTTGCGCCGGCGAACTGGCGGCTCGGCACAATAGACTTTCTCGCCGATGCGGATGGAGTCGGCCGTCGCTATTTTGTCTACCAGGACGCATACGGCTGGAAAATTCCCTCGCTTCCCGCGAGGCTAGTGCAGGACCTCGGATTTGCAGTGCCCGACGCGATTTCGATTCTGCTGAGTTGGCCGGGCGGTGAGGTCCCGCGGAAACAGGTTTCCTTCGTTGACCTATACGAAGATTTCAACCGCCAGACGCGCATGCGCGATCCCCGCGAATTCACCGGCAAGATCGTGTTGATCGGAGTCACGGCAAGCGGACTGCACGATATCCGGCCCACACCGGTAAACATACGCACTGACGGCGTCGATATCCTCGCCACTGCGGTCGACAACCTCAAGAATTCCAGCTATCTGCGCGAGTCTTCGGCGTACTGGCCGGCAGCGGCCGCGTTACTGTTGCTCGGCATGCTCTTCGCCGCGTTCACGCTGCGGGTGAACACGATGCAGATCGGTGCCGGCCTTGCCGGCGCAACCATCGTGTTGCTGGCGGGACAGCATGCTGCCGTCGGGAAGCTGATACTGGTGCCGATGTTGCGCCCGCTGGTTCTCGGCTGGCTGTTCTTTCTCGCCGCTGCGCTGCGCGAGTACCTGCGGGAACGTCGCGAGCGCGAACAGGCGGTCCGGGAGTTCTCGCGCTTCGTGAATCCCCACGTCGTGAGTGAACTTATCGCGCATGGCGGCCTTTCCCGCGAAGGCGAGAGCCGGCAGGTGACACTTCTGTTCTCGGACATCCGAGGTTTCACTGCGATGTCGGAAAACCAATCCCCGCAGAAAATTGTAAGCCTGCTGAATCGATATTTCAGTCGCCAGGTCGAGGTCATTTTCCGCAACGGCGGGGCACTGGACAAGTTCATCGGCGACGCGATCATGGTCATTTGGGGGGCGCCGCTGGACGACGCCAGGCATGCCGAGCACGCGGTCGGCTGCGCGCTCGACATGGCAGACGTGCTCGAGGCCTTCAGGAAAGAGCTCGGCGAGCAGGGTGAAGATTTCGACGTGGGCATCGGCATCCACTCCGGGCCGGCGGTGGTCGGTCTGATCGGCTCCGAACAGCGGCGCGAGTACACGGCAATCGGCGCTACGGTGAATCTTGCCAGCCGGATCGAGGGTGCGACTAAAGGCGTGGCACGCATCCTCGTGTCAAGGGAGACCATGCAGCTGTGCGGCGAGGCTTTTGACTTTATTCCGCGCGGGCTCTATAAAATCAAAGGCCGGGTGAAAGAGGTCGAGTTGTTCGAACCGAAGAGAAAAGACAAGGGGAACTCGGAGTGAATGTCCGCACAAGGTTGTTCGCTGCGCTCTTCCTTTTCAGTTCGGCGGCGTTCGCGGCGGAAAGCGGATATACCATCAAGGCTACCGACCTCAAGGACAAGCCCTATATTGACGCGGTGACGATCGTCACGCTTCCGGAGAAAACCCAGATCGAAATCGTCACCCGTCAGGGTGGGTGGATGCATGTCAGGGCGCCAGACAAACAGCAGGGCTGGGTGCGCTTGTTGTCGGTGCGGCTGGGAAATCCAGACAAAAGAGCAAAGAGCGGCGGCAACCTGTTGTCGGCGATCGGGATCGGCAGCCGCCCGCGGCCAACGACCACGGCTACGGTCACCACGGGCGTGCGCGGATTCTCCGAAGAGGATCTTGCCAAAGCCGCACCGAACGCCGCAGAACTGGAAAAAATGAAAGGCTATGCGGTAACGGTGGCCGATGCGCAGCAGGCAGCCCTTCAGGGCGACCTCGAGGCGCGCCAAATCGGCTATTTCGACGCAGATGGCAAGACGATGAAGGAGAAATGATGGGCCAGACGCGCCACGTTGTCCTTTCCATAATGCTGGCGGCGGCGGTTCTCGCGGGCTGCTCCAAGCAACAGGCCGACGCATTCATGCGCAACATCAACGAATCCGGTGGTCTGAAACAGACGTTTGCGAATCTGCGGGAGCCCACCCAAGCAGAAGAAATCAGGATTGGCGACGGTGTTGCCGAGACTCTGCTGGGTGCGCGCCCGCTGCTCGACGATCCGGACCTGCAGCATTACGTGAACGCAATTGGCGTGTGGGTGGCGCAGCAATCGGAGCGTCCCGATCTTCCGTGGCATTTCGGCGTCAATGACTCGGATCACATCAACGCCTTCGCTGCGCCCGGTGGTCATATCATCGTCACCAAGGGCATGATGAGGCAGTTGCGCAACGAAGCCGAGCTCGCCGGCGTCCTGGGCCACGAGGTCGCGCACGTGACCCAAAAACATCACCTCAAGGCGTTGCGCAAATCGGCGTTGGCGAATCTGTTGAGCGCCAGTGCGGCCGCCGCTACCGCGGAAAGCCGGCATGCCGAACTGGTGCAAAAACTTGCGGGACCGACCAGGGAGCTTTACGCGCGCGGTCTCGACAAGAGGGACGAGTTCGAGGCCGACCGCATGGGAGTGGTGCTGTCCGCACGTGCCGGTTACGATCCCTACGGTTTGCCGGCGGTATTGACCACGCTTGCCAGCGCAGATCCGAAGGATAATTTCCTCACGCTGTTGACCAAGACTCACCCGCCGCCGCAAGCTCGCCTCGACAGTCTTGCGCCTGGCTTGGCTACGCTGGACGGCATCAAGGCACCGCAGAATCCGACGCGCTTTCAGCAATACACGAGGAAGTTGCGCGTCGCGTCCCGAAAATCCGGACTGCAGATTGGATACCTGTTTCCCTCATGATCACTTATGCAACGTTGCGTACGTTCGTCCAACGCGCCGAATCAGGCTTTGTGGAAAAGGCAGCGGACGTTCTCGCTCATCCGCGAAGCGACGGCGCGATACCCTGCAGAGTACGGATCACGAAGACTGTGGAGTCATTGCGGTGATTGAGCGCTTGGATGTGCTGCGCGGTAGTCGCGACGTAGCCGATAGAAAGCTGTCCGGATATACGGAGACGTCAAGAATCAGGAGGCTCGACCGGGCGCTGCGCTTGCGAAACCGGATAGAAACTCTAGGCGACGTAGCGTCCGGGTGGTTTCGGCGCGCCACGAATAGCCTGCGACGGCGCCCGGTTTGATCCGGCCTTGGGTGGGACCAACAGCAAGAGCGCGTTCGTAGCCGGTGCGACCGGTCTGGTCGGCGGCTGTGTTCTAAGACGCCTGCTCGCGCATCCCGCCTACTCGCGGGTAGAAATTCTGGTGCGCCGAGAGTCGCCGATCAGTGACCCGAAGCTCACGCAGCGCATTGTGGATTTTGCGGCTCTGGACCCTGGCAGGGCGGGATTTGCCCCCGACGAGGTGTTCTGCTGCCTCGGCACGACAATCAAGATGGCCGGCTCCAGGGAGGCGTTCCGCCGCGTGGATCTTGAATACCCACTGGAGCTAGCGCGGTTTGCCAAAGCGCTTGGTGCCGGCAAGTTCCTGATGGTCACCGCGCTTGGCGCCGATCCGACGTCCGCCGTGTTCTACAACCGCGTGAAAGGGGAGGTCGAACAGGCCATCACAACGATCGGTTTTCCGGAAACGTTCTTCTTCAGGCCTTCGCTTTTGCTGGGCAAACGCGCCCAGCGCCGGCGTGCGGAAAAAATTTCCACTGCGCTCGGCACAATCATCGCACCGTTGCTGATCCGCAGCTTACGCAAGTACCGGCCCATCCATGCGGATGCTGTAGCGGCGGCTATGGTGTACGCGGCCAATCATGAAATTCCTGCCGGTGTGATCGCTTCGGACGCCATCGCGCGGCTGGCGACACTGGAATCGCAATGCCCAGGGGACTGCGCTACTGGGAAACAAGCATGAATTTCGAGCGAAGAAACACTTGGATGGAATACTCGAGCACGGACGTAAACCAGCATGCGCAGGAGATTCTGATCCGGGACAGTGGCTTGCCCACACACTGCGTGTGAAAGCCAGAAAACCGCTACTTCATCCCGGGAACCCGCGACCGGATCCGGTTCCTGTGTTCGCCTTCTTCGTGGCGGGATTCCGAGCTTGTTCGAAGTCGCATCCGTCTAGGCGGCGACGGCGCGCACTGACTGCACCTTGTTCGGATGCGCCGCGTACGCGTGGTAGGCAGCGGCCTCCGCGGCGCCGAATTCTACTTTGACGCCGAGATCCGCGAACACCGTTTCCAGTGCACATAATGACAACATCACGTTCTCCATCTTGCAGGAGTAACCCATGATGCCGAAGCGCCAGATATTGCCGGCGAGTTCGCCGAGGCCCGCGCCGATCTCCAGGTTGTAATCCAGCAGCAGGCGACGGCGCACTTCCTTTTCGTCTACTCCCGCCAGCACCGTCACCGCGTTCATCTGTGGCAGACGGTAGGGTTCTTCTACCAGGTAGTTCAAACCGAGCGTTTCCAGGCCCGCCTTGAGCGCTTTGTGATTGCGCTGGTGGCGTGCCCAGGCATTCTCCAGACCTTCCTCGCGCAGCATCAGCAGCGCTTCGTGAAGCGCGTACAGCGAATTGGTCGGTGCGGTGTGGTGGTACGTGCGGTTCGCCGCACCCCAATAGCCGAGCAGAAGGTTCACGTCCATGAACCAGCTGTGCACCTTTTCCTTGCGATTTCTTACCCTTTCGACAACGCGGTCACTGAAGCTGATCGGCGACAAGCCCGGCGTGCAGGAAAGGCACTTCTGACTGGCCGAATAGACCGCATCGATTCCCCATTCGTCGGTCAGCACAGGTGTGCCGCCGAGAGAAGTGACCGCATCCACGATGGTTAGCGCGTCGTATCTGCGTGCGAGTTCGGCGAGCGCCCTGGCATCCGATTGCACGCCGGTCGAGGTTTCGGCGTGCACGAAGGCTAGGATTCTGGCATCGCCATTGGATTTGAACGCGTCCTCCACTTTTTGCGGATCCACCGGCGTTCCCCAGCGGTCGTCCACCACGACGGCCACGCCGCCGCAACGCTGAACGTTCTCGATCATGCGGCCGCCAAAGACGCCATTGCGGCAAACGATGACCTTGTCACCCGGATTGATCATGTTGACGAAACACATCTCCATACCCACCGAGCCAGGGCCGGAAACCGGGAAGGTCAGCGCGTTGTTGGTCTGGAACGCGTAGCGCAGCGACGCCTTCAGTTCCTCCATCATTTCGACGAACACGGGATCGAGATAGCCGATGGTCGGCTTGCCCATTGCAGAAAACACCCTCGGATGAATCTCCGATGGACCCGGCCCCATAAGGTGGCGTTGCGGCGGATAGAAGGACGAGATCTTCTTTTTCGGTGCGTAATCTTGACTGGTCATGGTTTCCCCGGCAGGAAAGTTGGGTCATTCGCTTGCGCGCGGTGCACGAGCACCCCGCGCAGAAAGACGCGCAGTGTAGCAAGGGCCCCGCTCGCGGGCCACGCATGTTTGCACAGTTATTGAGCAGCCCGATTCGTTCAATCGTGCGTCCGGCGTAGTACCGTCCGGTAAACGAGCATCGCTGCTACCATCGCGGCAACGAAGGCCCAGACTCGCGGTTCACCGAAGGCAGCGCTTACTATCGCTGGGCCGGGACAGAATCCCCCCAACCCCCAGCCAACGCCGAAAATGAGCGCGCCAACCATCAAGGGTGCATCCGGACGGTCTTTCTCGGGGAGGGTGAATCTGGACGCGAGCATCGGTGTACCCTGCCGCAACGCCAGGCGATAAAGCACGGCGAACACGGCGACGGCACTACCCATCACCAGCGCCAGACTCGGGTCCCAGTTTCCGGTGATGTCGAGGAAGCCGATCACCTTGGCCGGGTTGCTCATCTGCGAAATGATGAGTCCCGCGCCGAACACCAGGCCGCAGACAAAGGCGACGAAGGCGCGCTTCATTACCGCTGCACCCAAAAAAAGACCGTAACCATTCCCGCCGCCATGAATACCAGAGTCGCCGCGACCGACCGTAGCGACAAGCGCGACACCCCACACACGCCGTGACCGCTGGTGCAACCGCTGCCCAATTGCGTACCGAGGCCCACCAGAACACCGGCGAGCAACACTTTCCCGTAACCGGCCTGAAGGTCAAAGTGCACCCTGTCGGGCAACAAGACGACCGCCGCAAGCCCGGCGATAAACAGTCCGGCGAGGAATGCCGCCCGCCAGGCCAATTCCTCTCCGCGCGAATTCATCGCCGCGCCGAGAATACCGCTTACGCCGGCCAGGCGTCCGAGCAGCCACCACACGCCGGCAGCGGCCAGACCTATCAGCGCTCCGCCGATGAGTGCCGACCACGGTGTGAAATTAACGAACGTCATTTGCTTTCTGCCGTCCTGCTGACCGGAAGCTGGAGCAACTTCGCCGAGAAATCCTCCTCGTCGAAGGCGATGTCGCCGTCCAGGTAGGCATCCGACTGGGTCTTGAGATTCTTGAAATCGAAGTGCCGGGGGTCGAGCAGATGCGAAGCTGAAACCCTCTGCAGGCTCGCGAACATGGTTTCCAGGCGGCCGGGAAATTTCTTTTCCCACTCGCGCATCATGTCCTTCACCACCTGGCGCTGCAGGTTCTCCTGCGACCCGCAAAGGTTGCAAGGGATGATCGGAAAAGCGCGGATCATCGCGTATAGCTCCAGGTCCTGCTCCTTGCAGTAGGCAAGCGGACGGATAACGATGTGCGCACCATCGTCGCTCACCAGTTTTGGCGGCATTGCCTTGAGCCGTCCGCCATGAAAAAGATTAAGGAAAAATGTCTCGAGGATGTCATCGCGGTGGTGTCCGAGGGCAATCCGGGTAGCGCCGATCTCCTTGGCGATGCGGTAAAGCGCGCCGCGGCGAAGCCGCGAGCACAGCGAACACAGGGTCTTGCCGTCGGGAATGACGCGTTTGACCACGCTGTAGGTGTCTTGCTCGATTATCCGGAACGGCACGCCGATTTCAGTGAGGTACTGCGGTAACACCTCGGCGGGGAACCCCGGGTGCTTCTGATCGAGGTTGACCGCCACGACCTCGAAGGCGATCGGCGCGTGTCGCTGCAGCGACAGAAGGATGTCGAGCAACGCATAGCTGTCCTTGCCGCCCGACAGGCAGACCATGACTTTGTCGCCGGCGCGGATCATGTCGAAATCGGCAATCGCTTCGCCGACCTGGCGGCGCAGCCGTTTGGCAAGTTTGTTGCCTTCGTAAACCTGTTTTTGCAGTGTCGCCATTTATTCCTGCCGCGCGCGGAAAATCTCGAAACCTATCGATTCGCAGTCCGGATACACGTCCGGTTTTTCGCTGGATACCCGTACCGCCACGACGCCCGGTTTGGCCAGGCAGATCGCCAGAATTCTCTCGCAAAACGTCTCCTGCAGGTGAAAATGGCCGCTGTCCGCCAGCGCGGTTATCTCGCGACGCAGGAAATCGTAGTCTACAGTCTCGCTGATGTGGTCGCGCTCGATCCTGTTGTCCGGTTCGAGATAGAGATCGACATTGAGAATCACCCGCTGCCTCGCTTGCTTCTCGAAGTCGTGGATCCCCATCGAGATCCGGGTCTCGAAGTTCTTCAAAAAAATGCGGCGCGCCCGGCCCAACTTGCCCGACATCGCCATTTCCACTGCGGAACGCGGGTGCAGCGTGGTTATTGTCATGTCAGCCCTTTTGCACCTGGAACTGGACGTCGCGCGGAAGTGGCCACAGGTGCTGGCCGCCATCCACCACTATGGTTTCACCCGTCAGCGACTTCGCACTCACCACGAACCTGACCGCGTTCACCACATCCTCGACGTCGGAACTGCGGCCCAGGGGAGCAAATCGATGTGCGCGTTCGAAGCCCTCGGCGCTCTGCTTGCCACTCACCAGCGTGATACCCGGGGCGATACCGCAAACGCGGACCCTGGGAGCCATCGACAGGGCCAACAACCGGGTCGCACCTTCGAGCCCGATCTTGGCTACCGTATACGAGAGGAAATCGGGGTTCAAATTGAACACTTTCTGGTCCAGCATGTTGACGATGCAACCGACCAAAGCGTCCGGCAGTTGTCTGGCGAAATCCCGCGCCAGCAGCAACGGTGCGCGCAGGTTCACATTGATGTGCCTTTCCCACATTCTCGTTTCCAGGTTCTCGATACTGTCATACTCGAACAGGGCCGCATTGTTCACCAGACAGGCAACCGGCCCGAGCCGGCGGTTGCATTCCGGAAACAGGTCCGACACGGCGTTCGCATCTTCGAGATTGCAACCGACTGCTACCGCATTTACGCCACGCAATGCAATTTCATCGGCCAGCGTCTCGGCCTCGTGTTTCGAGCGATGGTAATGGACTGCGATGTCCCAGCCGTCATTAGCCAGTCCGATCGCGATCGCGTGGCCGATCCGTCTTCCGGCACCGGTCACCAATGCCACCCGTTGTTTGCGCTTGACGCGAGCCATCCTCGTCTGCAGTCGCACGGGTTGTCCGGTGCGATCTTGAATAGTTCTCCGGCGCGTTGTTGAATAGCGATTGTAGCTTAATCGACCCTCGATTCCGTCCGGTGCAGGCCCTTCCGCTCAAGCGATCCGCCGCCGATCTACCCGTTCCATCCGATGACGCACGCTGCCACAGCGAACGGCTGGTCGGAGAGATTCGTGCGGAATCAGATAGACACGGCGACCCGATCCCCTTTGCGCGCTTCATGGAGATGGCGCTGTACGCGCCGGGGCTGGGCTATTACGTAGCCGGGGCCGGTAAACTTGGATGGGCGGGCGATTTCGTGACTGCGCCGGAAATTTCCCCATTGTTCGGGCGAACACTTGCGGGCCAGGTCGCCGATATCCTTGCGCAGACCGCGGGCGACGTGCTGGAACTTGGCGCCGGATCGGGAGCGTTGGCTTTGGCCGTGCTGGAAGAACTTCAGGCGCGCAACTGCCTGCCGGAGCAGTATCGGATACTCGAAGTGAGCCCGGAACTGAAATTACGTCAACGCCAGTTGTTTCAGCAGAGCCTGCCCCGTCTTGCCGACAGGGTCGAGTGGATTACGTCGCTGCCGCAGCGATTCAACGGGGTGATCCTGGCGAACGAAGTGCTGGATGCGTTGCCGGTTCACCTGCTTGCGTGGCTCCGGGAAGGATTGCACGAGTGCTGCGTGACCACGAAAGGCGAACGATTCGGCTGGGCGCATCGCCGGCTGCACGCAGGTGCACTGCTGAAAGCCGCGGAGGCATTGAAGATTGAAGCGCCGTACCAGAGCGAGGTATCCGTCGCGGTGCCAGCGTTGATTCGCACACTTGCCGGCGCACTCGACCGAGGCGTGCTTCTATTCGTGGATTACGGCTTCGGCCGCCGCGAGTATTACCATCCGCAGCGAAACCGGGGGACGCTCATGTGCCATTATCGCCATCACGCGCACGACGACCCCTTCCTTTATCCCGGGTTGCAGGACATCACCGCGCATGTGGATTTCACCTCGGTGGCCGAAACCGCCATCGAAGCCGGACTGCAACTGCTCGGGTACACTACGCAGGCGCAGTTTCTGATCAATTGCGGAATAGTCGATCTGCTTGCGCATGCTCGCGACGGACAGCCTGCAGGTTATCTGCCGCTCGCGGCCGGTGTACAGAAACTGGTCTCGCCGGCGGAAATGGGTGAACTCTTCAAGGTTATCGCGCTGGGCCGTGGTGTTCAGCAGCGACTCGCCGGATTTAAGACCGGCGACAAGAGCCGTCTACTCTGAGGCCGGGGCGCGATGGCGATCCTGAGGACACCCGAAGAGCGATTCTCGAACCTGCCGGGATTCGACTATGAGCCGCGGTACCTGAGTAGTCTTCATGGATACGCCGGACTTCGGATGCACTATGTTGATGAGGGTGCCCGCGACACGGAAGTATTCCTGTGCCTTCACGGCGAGCCGACCTGGTCGTACCTCTACAGGCGCATGATTCCGGTGTTCGTGGCCGCCGGATTCCGAGCGGTCGTCCCGGACCTGTTCGGCTTTGGCCGTTCCGACAAGCCTGCGGACGACGCAACCTATACATTCGCGTTCCACAGAGGCGCGCTCAAGGCTCTAATCGATGAGCTCGATCTCAGCAACATCACGCTGGTGTGCCAGGACTGGGGTGGGCTGTTGGGGTTGACGTTACCGATGGAAATGCCGGAGCGCTTCAGCCGCGTTCTGGTCATGAACACCACTCTGGGCACGGGAGATGCACCGCTGCCGGCCGGATTTCTTGGCTGGCGGAAGTGGGCGGCTGAACACCCGGACATGGAAGTGGGCAAGTTGCTGGGGCGCGCGTGTCCGCATCTCACCGCGGAAGAGCGCGCGGCATACGATGCCCCGTTTCCCGACCTGCGCCACAAGGCAGGCGTACGCCGCTTTCCCCAGCTTGTGCCCGATCGGCCCGATGCACCTG
>Ga0187893_10004231_pt1 | contig 27644 bp, 20 predicted proteins | sample MA1701074metaG_FD_139574 | JGI IMG/M metagenome (GOLD analysis project Ga0187893, IMG submission 139574) | White microbial mat communities from a basaltic lava cave in the Kipuka Kanohina Cave System on the Island of Hawaii, USA - MA170107-4 metaG ... | reverse complement strand
CGCTGAACGACTGCCGAACGGACGCGAAGGTGCTGCCGACACCAAGTGAGGCGCTATCCACCTCCCCCAGCATGAAACTGGCGAAACTGTTGCCGATCCGCGACGAATAAGAATAGCCCGGAATGGCGGTGGTGCGCGACTGGAAAGTGAAATCCCCGCCCGAGCCGCCAAAGTCTTTTGCCGGCACTCCTTGCCATATCCCTTCAAATCCGAACTTAATGGTGTGCTTGCCGCGCTGCCAGGTGACATTGTCGCTTAGCACCCAGGCATTGAATGTGTTCTGGGTGTTGCCCGACCCGACCCACATGCCGGAGACGTTCATCACCGGAGAAGCTCCCAGAGTCCAGGTAGGCGCGGTGACTTGGTCTTCCGGCACGCCCTGAGGTACGCCTTTGATGCCGAGCTTCTCGTGCCATTTCTGGCCAATGCGCCAGTCCAAGTTATCATTCCCATGGACGTTGTGGCCGAAGGTTAAACGATTCAGCACGGTGGGAGTCGCAATCCAGTCGTGGCTGATATTCCAACTATGCCCATGCCGCTTCTGCATGGCATAGGTAGACAGAGGTCCGCCCCTGTCCGCGTCGACCACCGACCACATGCCCGGCTGCCGCCTTTGAAACTCTCTCGGAAAGGCGTGGATGTAGAGAAATCCCGATAACTTGTGAGCGGAGGTGATGACGTGGTCGCCCTTGATGGTGGTCTGTCTGGTGTTGTGCTCGAGGCGGCTGGAGTTGAAGAGATTATTGTTCAGCTCGGTTGTTGCGGGTACGTAGTGCTCGCGGAAGATGGGTACGAAATTCCTCACCACCGTCTGCGAAAGGCGGTTTGCCGGGATGATGTTGCCAAGAAACGGATCGGCCACAAACTGCCCGTTCACCTGCCGGAGCGTCGCCGGGTCGTAGATTTGTCCCTCGTGGACAGGGCGGCCGAGGGCATCAACACCTACCTGTGACCCTAGCAGCCGGCTGAAATTGCCGTTCAGCATCTCCGGTTGCGGGGCGGTGCGGTCGAGGACGGTAGTTCCGCGGTTGTTCAGCTCGAATTTCTCGGCCGTGACGTAGAAGAAGGAGCGATTGCGGCCGTTGTATAGTTTCGGGATATAGACGGGGCCTCCGAAGCTGCCTCCGAACACGTTCTGCCGGTTCTTAGCCCGCGTGAATCTTGTGGTATTCGGATTGGTGAAATTCGGGTCCCTCGCCAGTTGTAAATTGTTCGCCCACGGGTTGGCGTTGAGAATCTCGTTCTGCAAATAGTAGAACGCCGAGCCATGAACGTCGTTGGTCCCCGACTTGAGAACAAAGTTCAGGGTGCCCCCACCCGTTCGTCCGTGTTCGGCCGATTGGTTGCCCGTAAAAACCGTCATTTCCTGAACGGCCTCCGGAGAGATACTGGCTTCGGCGAAGTCGCCAGGGAGCATCCCGGCGGTGTTGGTGGTGCCGTCAACGACGACGTTCTGCGTGCCGCCGGGCGTACCCTGCACCTTCACGCGCCAGATATCGCCATTTACCCCGGGAACCAGCTTGTCGGCGAATCTTTGCATGTTCCGGCCCCCGCTGAAATTGAGAGGCAGGTCGGTGAACTGGCTCGAATTCACGCCCTTGGAAGCCTGGGCTGTCTCGGTCTGCAACAAACTCGCCTCGCTGGTCACCGTCACCTGTTCATTCACCGACCCGACTTCGAGCGTCACGTCAATGCGGGCGACTTGGCCGGAACCAAGGTCTAAACCCGTGCGCGAGTGGCTCCTAAAGCCTTGTTACGTGATCGAGATCGAATAAAGCCCGATGGGCAGGGCGGAGATCGTGTAGGCGCCCGCCTCGTTGGTGATGGTGTCGGTAGTCACCCGCGTCCCGGGATGAGTCGCTGTGACGGTTGCGCCGGGGACGATCGCCCCGGTCGAGTCCGAGACGATGCCGGTGATCGACGCACGCCCCATCTGAGCGTACAAGACGGCTCCGTGAGCCGCGATCAAAAGGCACAAAACCAGCTGCAGAAACTGCGAACGGATCCTCATGGACTACCTCCTGAAGAAACCCATGTCCGGCCCGCTGCCGGAGCTAACCTCGGCCACGACGGCTTGCAAAAACACATGCCGGCAAATAACTCAATCTAAATTGTCACGATGCGAGAATTGTGCGCCCGGAACCAGTGGCGTGGCTATCAGGAATGCGCCAATCTTTGTCGGAAAAAGGACAACCTCTCCCCGTATCTTTCCCCAGGTGGAAAAAAAATCGGCGCGTCAGCGGAGGTTCGGTTTAGACCGCTGCCGGGAGATTGCAGGCGCTTCTTCTGCGGACTCGATCTGCTTCACATATTGACGGGCGGACATCTGGGCCAGCCTGCGAAATACTGCCCCGAAGTAGCTCTGATTACAGAATCCCACCTCTTGACTAATTTCAGCGATGGTCTTGTCCCCTGTGGCGAGCAACCGCCTCGCTTTCTCGATTCGGAAGCCGTTCAGATAGTCTACGAACGTCTGTCCCGTTACCTTCTTGAAGAAACGTGTGAAGGATCTACTGCTCATCGAAACGAGGGAAGCGACATCCGCCAAATCGATTGAGTCGCTGTAATGGGCAGCAATGAAATCAAACACGGGTCGCAGGCGAGCCAGATCGCGGTGCCTTGCTTCGAAGGTCGATTCTGATCCGCCGTAAGAAGCATAGTGCTCCATCAATTCCGCCAGGATCATTTTCAAGTAGGTCTTGGCGCACAGGCGCGCGCAAGCCGATCTGGCGGGCAACCGGTCATGAATGCGCGTCATGAGAGTGCGGATCTTTCTCGGTAGGCCAGTGCGGGCGGGAACGACATGAGGAAACCCTGTGTCCTGGACCAGGAATGGCCTCAAGTAACCCATATCCTCACCCGTAGTCCCGGCCGGACAAATCAGTTGGGGCAGGAACATGATCCGAGGGGCCTTCAGGCGCGTCCCGGTATAGATAAGGCGATGAAAGAGGCTGTTTCCCACCACGAACAGGTCGCCTTCCTTCACGTCTAGAAAGCGGTCTTGGACCTGAAAGACCGCCTCGCCGCGATCCATGAGAATCAGTTCAAAATAGTCGTGGCGGTTCATCCGGATCTCCCTTGGGCGGTCATAGTGCCAGAACTGAACTACCAGGGGGAAGGAGAGATCGAAAGGCCACCGGTGAATGCCCGATGCATCAACCCGTGGATTGATAAAGCGATAAGCGCTCTTCCAAGAAACGCGCTTCATTCTCAACTCCGCTCGCTCCGCGGGACGGGCTTGATGCTCCTCGCGTTTGCCGCTGGAGGTTCACATTCGGCCGGTCTGGTAAGTAGGGGTCACCTGCAAACCAGCCTTATAGGAGTCCGACCCAGCACACATCACTTTATACCCTGCCGGAGACGGTGCGGGCAAGTGGCTTTGCGAGCCAGCACAGCGCGTCGTGTGCCTACCCGCTTCCCCGCTTCTGGTCAGGCACAGGCGCGGAGGTGCTAATGTGGACCTTGGCGGTCGCGTGGTGCCGACGGCAAAACACCAGCGGGGCTTCGCCCCAGCCCGATGAACATGTAGAGACTCCGCTTGCGTGCATCGATGTGGAAGGTGCAAAATCACCTCCATGAATGGGACCACCGTAAGGCGATCGCTGGGCCGTAAGGCCACTCCGCAAGCGGAGCCGAAATCGAAATTACCACAGACCGTCGTCGACGTGTTGCGCAGGCACGTCGTTTTGGAGGTCGAATCAATCGATCGGATGTATCTGAACGCCATCTTTCCGCGGCTGCAGAACGTCGAGGGTGCCTTGCGCTTCATCCGGCAGCAGGGAGGGGGCCAAGTCCCCTCCACCAATGCTGTGGAGCCGATGACGCGGAACTTCGACCAAGCCATCGAGCAGTTCGTGCGCCAGCACCAGATTCCCATGGTGAGTTTCCAGAAGGGACAGCGCAAGGACGAACTGGCGGCCCAGATGCGGGCACGATTCCCGCAGCGGGATGGCGTGGTGTTCGTCGGCAAGGCGCAGGAGAAGTGCACGGTGTATCGGACAGAAAAGCGCCACAATCCCAAGACAGGGCGCGCCTACGCCTGGATCGTCAAATCCACGGCGCTGGTGAACCATTACTACTTCTACTGCGTCGATGAGAACTTCGGTCCATTCTTCTTGAAGTTCTGTTCCTACTTCCCTTACAACGCCAAGCTCTGCCTGAACGGCCACGAGTACGCCAAACAACAACTGGAGCGAGGGCATATCGCCTATCAACCCTTGGACAATGGAATTCGATCGTGCGCCGATCCGAGGCGCTTACAACAAATCTGTGATGGATTGTCGGCAGCCAAGATCGAGACGCCGCTGCGCAGGTGGCTGCGCCGTCTCCCTCACCCATATCCGCCCGCGGACCGGGCTGCGGGCTATCGCTATCAACTCTCGATCTGGCAACTGGAACTGTCTCTCACCCAAGTGCTGGATCGTCCGGTGAGCGGCCGCAACTGATCTTCGACCGCAGCGTCACCAAGGCTACTCCCGGGCCATTCCGCACACGCGTCATCACCGACGGTGTGATCCCCTCCTTGCATATCGATTACAAAGGAACACGCATCAAGCAATATCACAAGGAAGGACAAGCGCTTCGTACCGAGACGACCATCAACAACGCACGCGACTTCTACATCGGCAAAAGTCTTGCCAACCTGCCGACGCTTCGCAAGATCGGGTTTCAGGCCAACCGGCGCGTGCTCGAAGCCCAGACCATCCACGCACGATTCGATCCTGGCTCCAACGGCCCCGTTTGGTGGAGGGGCAACGGGTATCGGCACTACGCTTGGCTGATCCCAACGTGCAAGCGTTATGGAATGCCGTGCTGATGTTCGATCTGTTGCCCGCAGGCTTTTCCAACCGCCAGCTACGAGCGCATCTGGCGCAACTGCTGGGCCAACCGGTGGAGACGTTTACCCAAGGCCGCATGAGCGATCACCTCCGGCGCTTGCGGCTGCTTGGAATGATCGAGCGCATTCCGAAGACGCATCGGTATCGCTTAACCGGTGTCGGACTTCGTACGGCCATGTTTTGTACTCGCGCCTATGGCCGAATTTTCCGACGGGGTATGGGATGGTGTTACCATCTGCCTCGCCGGTTCCCACTCCTCTGTTGCGCAGCTTCGAAAAGTTCACCGAACAAATCCACGCCTGGGTCGATCAGGCTAAACTGGCTGCATGAAACTTGACTCAACTACAATGAGTTTGCTGGCTGAAGGATTCTAGGCCGCCAGCTCGATCCTGGGCTATGGCGCTTTCTTAACCACACTGTTCGTCCCGATTTACTAATGATCGATCATGACTCAACGGGTGGACATTGTCAGCCATCTTGGTTTAGGAGCAGATTAATTCCCGGAATCCAACTGTTTAGCGAGGGTGCGGCGCTGCGGCCCGCGGAACGAGCCATGCCCGTTTCTGCCGGCATAGGCGGAGATCCGCTCGATGACCTCGTCCATACCGTATCGTGTGTGGTGGCGCATGGCCCGGTCTGCTTTCTCCGGATCGCCCTCCAACAGCGCCTCCGCCAACCGTTGGTGCCAGTTGGGCGGATGGCGTTCGATGTGCGCCGCGCTGTTATAGAGCCAGTTAAAGACGATCACGTGGCTTCGTTCCAGCGCATCGATTAGAGGCTTTGAACCTGTGTTGGTAGCGATAAATAGATGGAGCTTGGCATGCTCCTTGTGCGCCCTAAATAGCTTTCGATCAAATCGAGGATCTTCCCGATCCAGTCCAGCGTAGAGTTCGTCCAGTTTCCTTGCCTTATCGAGCAGTTCATCGCGCTGCGGCGCCTTGGCTCGCTTAGCGAACAAACGCGCGCTTTGCGTCTCCAGCGCTTGCCTCAAATCGTAGTGTCCCCGAATCTGCTCCGGCGTTGGGATCCGAACGCGCGTACCGATGCGAGGCAGGCTCTCAACCAAGCCCTCTGCCTCCAACCGCTGCAGCGCTTCTGTTACGGGGATCAGGCTCATCCCCAACCGGTCGGCAATGGGCCTTCGGGTCAGAGGCATGCCAGGGCGGTAGTCTCCGCTAAGAATCCAGTCGCGAACTGTTTGATACGCCGTGTCCGCGAGACTAGTTTTCTTTTTCATATCTGAAATGTCAATTTGGTATTGACAGTATAGGAAATTCAGGAATAGAATTGCAAGCAAGAATTGAAATATCAGTTCTGTGAGGGTTAGTCATGAATAGTTCACGCCTCCTTGCAATCACAGTCCTGGCGATTTTCGCCACCTCCAGTAGTCCGGCCCAGACCATCACGGGCACCATTTTGGGAACAGTAACGGATCCCGCGGGCGCAGCGGTGCCATCGGCCGAGGTTAGCGTGACGAGTCGGGAAACCAACCAGGTGGCCCGCGTACTCACCAACGATCGCGGCTATTTCGAAGCGACCTACCTCCGCCCCGGCACGTATGACGTTCGCGTTGCCGCCCAGGGGTTCAAGGCGATTGAGCGGACCAATATCGCGCTACAGGTCGAGAGCCGGTTACGGTTGGATTTTAAGCTGGAAGTGGGCGACGTCTCGACGACAGTGTCGGTGACGGGCGAGGCGCCGCTGATCGAAGCGAGCACGGCGTCACTGGGTCAGGTCATCACGAGCCGCACCATAGGAGAGCTTCCGATTCGCGGACGCAATGTCTTTGACTTGGTGGGACTGTCTCCCGGAGTACAGGTGAATCCGCGCGCGATGGGCGATGTAGCCTCCACCGGCAGCAATGCCGCGCCCCTTTTCGTGCTTTCCGATATTTCAATCAATGGCGGCCGTTATCGCAGCAACGATTTTACGCTGGATGGCGTCTCGGTCGTCCTGCCTGAGAACAATAATTACGCCGTTGCTCCGACGCCGGATGGCACGCAGGAATTCAAGGTTCAGACCAACAGTTATGGTCCGGAGTTCGGCCGCAGCGGCGGCGGCGTCATTAATGTCGTCACCAAGGGCGGAACCAACAGCATGCACGGCACGCTGTACGAATATTTCCGCAACGACCGCCTGCGCGCCAACAATTTCTTCGCCAACGCCCGCAACCAACCACGTGGCATTTTTCACTTCAACATGTTTGGCGTCTCGGCCGGGGGCCCCATCGTGAAGGACCGCACGTTTTTCTTCGCCGAGTACCAGGGCCACCGCGAGAGCACTGCCTTTGGCGGACAGTCGCTAACGCTGCCAACCATGGCGCAGCGCGCCGGCGATTTTTCCGGGCTTCGCGGCAGCAACGGGCAGGCCATCAACATCTTTGATCCCTTCACTACTGTTTCCAATCCAGCCGGCGGATTCACACGCGCCTCCTACCCAGGGAACCGGATTCCCGCGTCACGCATGGACCCAGTCTCTGTCAAACTCACGAGTTTCCTGCCAGCTCCGAACCGGCCAGGCGACGGACCGGCATTGATCAACAACTGGGCCTACGCGCCGAAGAATGCCACCAACAGCGACCAGTGGTCGTTGCGCGTGGACCACCGGTTCTCGGATAGCCACAGTCTGTTTGGCCGGATCACGCGCAATACGGGACTCAACTCCAACTCCGGCGAGTTTGGCACTCTCGCCGACGCCGCGATGGGTGCGATTGAGAATCGGGTACTGAACGGCGTTGTCAACGGCACCTATCTGCTTTCGCCGACCCGCATTCTGAATTACCGGCTCGGCGTGGCTCGCCGGTTTGAGGGCCGGCTTCCGATTCACCAGGGTGAGGTGGACATTGCGGCGCTTGGTTTTCCGCGATACCTTGTGAATGCGTTCGATCCGCAGTTCGCCATGTTTCCCCGCATCAGTCCCAGCGGCTACTTTGCATTCGGGCAAACTCCGGGAGATCCTATCCGCCGGGGGAACGATATTTATACGGGCGTCGTGGAAGCATCCGAGATCCGCGGCCGCCATACCTTTAAATATGGCGTTGACCTCCGCATGTACAACCAGACACCGCTCCAGGGATTTCCCGTCCAGCACAGCTATTCGTTCGCGCGCTCGCAAACGCAAGGGCCGAACCCGCTGGTCGCCAGCGTCAGCGCCGGTGACGGATTCGCCTCCTTCTTGACCGGCTTCGGCACAGGCAGTATTCAGAACACGCCGTCTCTGGCGATCCGCAACATCTACTCGGCGTTGTATGTCAATGACGAGATGAAGTTTGGCCGGCTGACGGTGAATCTCGGGCTTCGATGGGAATACGAGCAGCCCCGCACTGAGCGATACAACCGATTTGCTACATTCGACTTCAACCGTCCGTTCCCGATCCAGGTTGCCGGGATGCCGAATCTGGTCGGCGTCCTCACGCATCCCGGCCAAGGCAGTGAGGATCGGGGCCACTTCGACGATGCCTGGAAGAACTTTGGTCCACGAATCGGTATTGCCTATCGCCTGACGGACAAGACCGTGATCCGCACCGGATACGGAATCTTCTACTCTCCCCGTTGGGGCACGACAAGCGCGGGCGGCTTTGGCGTCTCCGGTGAAGAAATCAACACCCAATGGGTTTCCAGCCTCGACGGCGTGACGCCGATGAATTTCATTAGCGACCCGTTCCCCACAGGCCTCCTGGTCCCGCCGACATCACAGGCCGAGTTGTTATTGCTCGGGCAGAACCTCAACATTCAGGATCGCCGGAGCCGCAACGATGTTTACACGCAACAGTGGAATTTCGGAATCCAGCGGCAGTTGCCGGGCCAGTTGGTCGTGGAGCTCGCCTACGCGGCGAATAAGGGAACCCGCCTGCCTGTCGGGCTCATCTGGAATCAGATTCCCACGCAGTTCCAATCATTGGGAGCGCAACTCAATCAGCAGGTGACAAACCCGTTCTTCGGCTTGGTGCCCTCTGGTCCGCTCGCGGCGCGAACGGTAACGCGTGGTCAGCTGCTTCGCCCGTATCCCCAATACGTATCGATTTCAACGGTGAATCCTGCCCGAACCCAGCATATGGGCTCATCCGTTTATCACTCCGCTACAGTTCGTGTCGAAAAGCGTTTCTCTCAGGGGGTGAACTTCGTTGTTGCCTACACTGACGGCAAACTGATTGACAATGCGTCCGGCAGAATCTTTGGTGAGAATGGAAACCCGCCGCCGGTTCAGGACAATTACAACCTGCGCGCGGAGCGATCCTTGTCGGAAGGCGACGTAGCCCAGCGCCTGGTGCTCAACCACACGATCGATCTGCCATTCGGCCGCGCGCGCAAGCTCGCGGGGAACAGTTCGCGTGCGCTGGACTTGTTCATCGGCGGATGGACCGTGAGCGGTCAGGCGTCATTCGTGACCGGATTCCCCGTTTGGATGTCATCGACCGGAAACAGCGGTGTCGGATCCAGCCGCCTTCGTCCCAACAGCACCGGCGAATCCGCCAAGCTGGAGGGCTCCGTTCAGTCCCGGCTCACCCGCTACTTTGATACAAGTAAGTTCACCGTCCCGGCGGCATTCACTTTCGGCAACGTTTCGCGGACATTGCCCGACGTGCGCGCTCCGGGCCGCCGCAACTATGACCTGGCAGTCTCCAAGAATTTCCTGGTCCGGGAGCCGGTGTCGATTCAGTTTCGCGCCGAGACCTTTAACCTCACGAACACTCCCTACTTCGGTGGCGTGAATCGCGCCGGCGCCAATCCCGGCAATAATCTTGGTTCGGGAAATTTCGGTGTCATTGAAGATTCCACGGGCGAGCGGCAGGTCCAGTTTTCGCTCAAGGTCTTGTGGTAACGGGGCGCATGCGGAGGAGACAATTTCTCATAAGTGGTCTAGCTGCCCGGCAGGCGTGGGCTGGGGAGGAATGGCGGCGATCCAAACCGGATCTCGTTGTTTACCGGCCCAAGACCGAAAAGGATTTCGACGCCGAGAACCAGCATTTCCTTGTAGCACTCCTGCCAACCGGTACATTTCTCGCCATGTGGACGCGCGCCTCGCAAGAGGCCGCCGTCGACCAACACATCGCGTTTTCGCGATCCACCGATCAGGGGCGCACATGGTCCGATCCGCAGCGTATCGATGGCCCATCGCCGGGTGACGCGAAGGGAACCGGCATGGCCAGTTGGGGCTTTCCTGTCGTCGCCCCAAAGCTAGGCCGGGTTTACTGCTTCTACAACAAGAACACCGGCTATCAGGGACCAGGCGCGGCCGAGACCGGCGCTCTTCGCGCCAAATGGTCCGACGACGATGGGAGCACATGGAGCAGCGGCCACACCGACTACCTATTTGCTCGAAACGACTTCAGCGATCCTCGCCCCGATTTTCCTCAGGATTGGATCGTTTACCAGTCCCCTCTCTACACGAAGGACGGCAAAGTAATAGCCGGTTATACACACTGGGCAAACCGCACCGTGCACCCCACACTTACAGCGGAGCGGCGAACCAGGTCGGAGTTATTGTTTCTCCACATGGAGAACATCTTGACGGAGCGCGACCCGGCCAAGCTAGTGATCCGGTCCTTGCCGGAGGGCAAGGGCATTCGCCTCGTTACCGAGCCTGAACCAACGATGAGCGTCATCCAGGAGCCAACGGTCCAGGAACTTTCCGATGGACGATGGATCACCGTGGCCCGGACGCTCACCGACAAAATCTATTTCGCACTGTCCAAGAACAAGGGCCGCTCGTGTAGTCCGCCGGACATTCTGCGTCTGGAGCCGGAAGGGAAACCGCTGCTGAACCCGCGTGCGCCGTGTCCACTGTACAAACTATCCGATGGCCGGTTTCTGCTGATTTTCTACAACAACGACGGCGGTCCCGGCGGTCCTTTGGATTACAAGGTCAACCGCACGCCGGCCTCGTACTCGGTGGGTCGGGAAATTCGCGGCCACGCTACTCACCGAGTTCGCTTTAGCGAGCCCCAAATCCTTGTCAGTAATGACTCCAAGCCCATCGGTCCGCGTGGGCTTACCGAAATCGCAACGTACCCGAGTTTTTTTGAGTACCAAGGCAAACGCTATTTCTGGTACCCGGACCGCAAGCACTTTCTCTTGGGGAAGCTGATCACCGACGAGATGCTCGACTCAGCGAAATTCTAGTTCAGGAGTGATGATGACCGCACGTGCATTGTTCTCGCTATTAGTACTGTTGGCCCCGCTTTGCATGGCACAACGCATGCCGGACTGGCGGCGGTTCGTGGAAGGCCACGAGATCCCCGACGAGAACTACTCGGATCAGCCGTACATTGTAACCACGAAGGACGGCGCTTGGCTGTGCGTGCTTACTACCGGAGGCGGCAGGGAGGGTCAATCGGGACAGCATGTTGTCTCGACGCGCAGCACGGATCTTGGCAAAACCTGGTCGCCACTGGTAGATATCGAACCATCGGACGGCCCGGAGGCCTCTTGGGTGATGCCCGTGATCACGCCGGCGGGCCGTGTCTACGCCTTCTACACCTACAACAAAGACAATATCCGCGATTCGCTGTCGCTAGCTGAGAACGCCCGCAAGCGTGTGGACACCTTTGGGAGCTACGCCTACAAATACAGCGATGATGGCGGCAAGTCCTGGTCAAAAGACCGTTTCTACATCCCGATGCGGCCGCTCAAGATCGAGCGGAAGAATCCGCTCGGGCCCAATCAACCGCTGTTCTGGGGCATCGGCGAGCCGATCGTCGATCGCAGCGACGTATTCTTTGGCGCGGCCAAGATCGCTTACTTTGGTTATGGTTTCATGGCCGAAGACCGCGGCGTGATCATTCACAGTCCCAATCTCACTACCGAGAATGACCCGAAAAAACACAAATGGAATATGTTTCCTGATGGGGACGAGGGTCTCGGCTCCGTGGCTGGTCCGGTGGCGGACGAACACAATCTCGTCGCGCTCAAGGACGGATCGCTCTATGTCATGGCGCGCACCATCGAGGGCCATCCTGTCCACTATTACAGCCGCGACCGCGGGCGTACATGGACGAAGCCCGAGTATGCGACCTATGCACCGGGCGGCCAGAAGATTCGTCATCCGCGCGCTTGCCCCCGTTTATGGAAAACTTCCAACGGGCGATTCCTGTTCTGGTTCCACAACAACGGCCACAAATGGTACTCGCAGGAGGAAGCGCTCACCAGCCGGAACATCGCCTGGCTCGCCGCCGGAGACGAAAGAAATGGCAAGATCCATTGGTCGCAACCGGAAATCGTCAGATATGTCGACGCCACTTCGGAGGGCTGCAGTTATCCGGATCTGGTCGAGCAGGATGGCAGGTACTTCATTGCGGCGACGCAAAAAACAAGCGCCCGCATCAACGAAGTTCCCAGGCAATGGCTCGACATGCTGTGGGATCAGCCGAACCGCAAGACCGTGGCGCGCGACGGATTGGTGGCTGAACATGACAAAGCCCGCCTGAATTCGGGCGCGAAGTTGCCGATGCCGTCCCTCGCGAACCTTAGAGATGGCGGAGGCTTCACGCTGGATTTCCAGATACGCATGACCTACGCCGAGCCCGGACAGGTGCTGCTCGACTCTCGCGCAACACCCGATGGACCCGGTATCGTGTTGACTACGGGACGCCGGCATACTCTGGAACTCGAAATCTCGGACGGCCAGCGAAAGGCTCGTTGGGGCGCTGATCCGTTCACCGTCGGACCCGACAAGAACCATCACGTGAGCTTTATCGTCGACGGGGGCCCCAAAGTAATCGCGGCAGTCGTAAACGGAGTGCTCTGCGACGGCGGAGAAAGCGACGAGCGCAAGTTCGGCTACGGCCGGTTCGTGCAGTCCGTCTATCCGTCCCGCGAGCCCAAGGACTACATCGTCAAGGAGGAGATGGGAAATGTCAGTGGAGGACAGCAGATTTCGGTGCTGCCGAAAATTGAGAAGGATACGGTGCTCGACAGCCTGCGCGTATACAATCGGCCGATCATGATCACCGAAGCCATCAGCAACCACCGGGCGGGACGGTAATCTAGTTCCCATGAAACGCCGCGAAATTCTCAAGGCCGCGCTCGTCCCCGCAGCGGCGGCTCAACAAGTAAAGACTCCGTGGCCTGATCCGGTCGCGAACGAGGTTGTGCCCTCGCGAACCGCCGGCATCACACACGGTCCCGAACTCGGGCACCCGAGTTCGACGAGTATGCGGATTTGGCTGCGCACGGCTAAGCCGTCCCCGTTCCGCGTTGTCTACGACGAGCGCACGCCGCTTTCGGAAACGAGCGCTGGCGTGGAGGGACATACCGATCCCAATCGGGATAGCACAGGCTACGTCGATTTGACCGGCCTCAAGCCGAATACCCGCTATTTCTACGGTATTGTTATCAACGGCCAACTTGTGGATACACGTATCGACTATAACGGCGAGTTTCCTTCGTTCCAGACCCTTCCAGACGCCACGAGTTGCCCGGATGCCAAGTACAATCCGGGGGGCCGGTTCAATTTGCGATTCTCCGTCGGTTGTTGCGCCGATCAAAGCCCGGAGCCGGATCGGGGCGGACAGTACTCGAACGCCCCTGCCTTCGCGACCATGTTCAACCGGCACGGCCGCGACCTGGCTTTTCATCTGATGAACGGCGACTTCGTCTATGAAGAGCTCCGCGACGGGACGCAGGATGGCATCCGCAACAACTTCAAGCTGTACTGGGAACGCGGCCGCAATATGTCGAACCTGTTCCGCCACGTGCCGGTACTGTTCACTTACGACGACCACGAAATCTCGAGCGAAGACGGGCCCGGCGAGGTAGGCCTAAAAAAGGGTCCATGGCTGGGACGGGATACCGGCCTGGTGCCCTGGTATGAGTACGCCGGCTGGGCCAACTTTCCCGGCCTTCATTTCGCGCCGATGCGCTTCGGCAAGGCTCGCGTTCAGGCCGGAGGCGACATCTTATTCGATTCCACAGCAGACTTTTCGTCACTCGACGCGGGTAAAACCAGCACAATTCTCGTTTCGGCGGAGAACCGCAATGCCGGAGTGTACCGTTTCGCCAATGTGGCGGATCGTAACCGGCTTCGTGTCGAACCTGCGTTTACCGCCGACGAAGTGTTCTCCTACTCCATCGGCACGCACCACTACTACGACTGGAAGGTTGGCAACTGCCATTTCTTCGCTCTCGACGCCCGAGGCGAGAGTAACCGATATTCGCCCGCGCGCGCCCTCGATCCGAAGCGAACGATTCTCGGCGAATCGCAGCTAAAATGGCTGATGGACGGGGTCCGCAATACCGACGCCGAGTTCGTCTTCATCGTCTCGCCGGTTTCCTGGGTCATCTATCACACCAATTTTCACGTGCGGAAGACGCCGCCGAAGCCGGGTGAGCGCTCACCCAAGGAAGACGGCTTCACCGGCGCCGTCGTTGAGCGCGAGAAATTACTCAGCCTCTTTGAGTCGCTTCAAAAGCAGGTGATCATTTTCACTGGTGATCTCCACAACTCCTACGCCATCGAAATCGCCCCCAACGTATGGGAGTTCATGGTTGGCCCGCTCAATTCGGCCGCGCATCCCCTTTCCACAGCCGGCTATCCACCCAAAGGTGGCTGGTTCGACTCGGAGGGCCGTAAGGTCAAGATCAAGTGGCTTGCCAGTTGGCCCGATGATGTCAACTACCGTCGTCTCCACCCGACCATTTACGGCGTCTGCCAGGTGAACAACGTTTACAAATCAGGGAAACAGGCGAGCCATGGCCTGCACTGGATCGCTTACGACAGCCCGCAAGTGGTGATGCAGTTTTATGACGGGTACACCGGCGAGTTGCTCTATTCCGAGGGGATTTCGCTTCTCGACTCGCAGTCGGGATAGCCTTTCCAACTCGGTTATCGGCGAACTGTGCAAACCCGCTGTAGCAAGTGTAGACGAGGTTCCTTACCTGGGATCGTTGGTGGCTTTCGCGGATTGCACGAGCAGTTCTGGCATGCCTGCAGCAAGAATCTCTGCGCAGGCAACACGAGACGGGGTCCGGATTGATATGGAGCGACGTGTCAAGCTCGCGGGCTGAGATTTGACTTCCCAGGCGGTTTCCTTCTGCGAATGGGAAAACCGGCCTTTCGGTTCGTGACAGCAGGGGCAATGGCAGCGAATCGGCGATCGCGAAGATTGATCACTCTGACACGCGCGGGTCAGAACCGCATGGTCATGATCCGTCGGGAGATACCTTGGACCTATAATAAGTGAGCGGGTTGGGCCGAAGCCGTTCCGCCTAGAATGTATTCTTGCTCCGTGAACTGAGGGGGCAACCTCTGGTTCCCGAAGACGTGGTCCGTCATGCGGATTGGCTTCGGCTCGAACATGTGCCGAAAGTACACGATGCAGCATCAACATAGCGGATCAGGATCATCCCGCGGCCGTGGATTCAAGCTACGAAGCAGTGTTCCGCAGGAACCGGCGCCCGCGTCGACTCATCTTCTTCCACTCTTCCGGGCTGATCGCCAGAGGCTGCACGTGATTCTGTGCGACGTTGACGAATGCGCCATGGTGATCGATGCGGCCATATCGAAATAGCCGGGTAAGCAAGGCGAGTGCGTGTTGCGCCAGCGTCTGATTGACAAAGGGTTCCTGTCGTTATCTCAGCGGTCCTTCTCGTATGCCTGATTTGAACAAGTCGCGTGTTTTCGCTATGGCCTCGCCGCGGCTGCGATTTATCTTGACCCCCCGCGCTGTCTGAACGACTCTGCTTCGGGCGGCCGGGCGCTAACCGTTTCTCGTGAGATTCGTCCGAAGGCTATATGCATGTGTTCTTCGATCCCGATGGGCGGCCGTTTATCCTCGGCTCCGAGATGAAGTGGGATCTGGAACCGAACGCCTTCCTGGCACGGCTGTGTGTCGTTGGCGGCAGAACCATTTCACCACGAACGTGGCGGAGCTACGCGTACCAGTTGGCAGACTGGCTGGGTTTCTGCGACCGGATTGGCGTTGCTTGGCGGCACGCGACGGAATTCAACATTGCGACGTTCCGGAATCTTCTTGCATCGGAAGCGTGCCCGGAGACACAGCGGGCCCTTAAGCGCGGCACGATCAACCACAAGCTGACGGTGATCTCCCAGTTCTATCGGTTTGCGCAGAAGCAGGGCTGGATTGACAGCCTGCCCTTCGAGGTCGAGGCGGTGCGCGTTCCATATCGCGGCTTCGGCGATCTCGGCAGCCCGGTCGCTGTTCCGGCGACGGGAATCAGCCTGAGGCTCACCGCGCGGCGAGAAGATGCGCAGATCCCACCACGGCAGGACGTGCGGCGATTCGTCAAGAGCTTCCGCACCTGGCGGAACCGGCTCATCGCAGAGTCTCTCTGGCTGACCGGCATGCGTTCCTCGGAGGTGTGCTCGTTGCCTTTGAACGCGCTACCCGAAACTCCGGGCTCAATCGAAAAAGATTCGGTCGCGATCAAGATCCTCGGCAAGGGACAGAAGTGGCGGGCCATCCTGTTTCCCGTGCGGCTGCTCCGCTCGATTGACCGATACATTCATATGGAACGTCGGCACTGCACGCAGGGCGCCGCCAACAATGCCGGCACCGTATTCGTCGATTCGTCGGACGCAACGGCAAACCGCTCAAGACGTCAGCCATCAACCGGGTGTTCTCGACCAACTGCCAACGAACGGGCTTGCGCGTCTGGCCTCATATGCTCCGGCACGTCTACGCGGTCGAGCGGCTCGCGTACCTGCAAGACATCGGCGCGCCGAATCCCCTGAAGACGCTGCAACTGGAACTGGGGCACACCAGCCTCACGACTACCGAACGGTACCTGCACATGACGGATCGCATGCGGAGCGACCTGCTGGCAACACACAACAGCTTCGTGGACCGGCTACTGGAGGAGTGAACCATGCGGCGAAACGGCGCTGGGCAGCGTTGGGAGTCGATCGAACCGGACTCGATTCGAAAGCACGACCCTGACCAACTCCGTAACGGAACGGCGCCGCTCGAACAGACGTTCGTCCGCTCCGGAGAGAAGCGTTCAACGTAAGACTGACATTCTTGTCGTCACGATCGGCCTTGGCCCGCGTGTTGGCGAACGCGTTCTGGCTGGTTCACCGAGATCACCTTCGCAAGCTCAGCGTGATCGGTTGTGCGCATTGCCTCCGGCTCTTCAGCCGATTCCTGGACTATCGAATGAAGGGCCAGCCGGACATAACGTCGGCCAGTCAGCTATCCGCGGACGTACTCAAGGAAATGGCGGTCTGGCTAATCGTTGAACGCCGGTTCAGAAGGAAGACCGCGGCGCACACCCTCAGCATGTGCTGTTGGTTCCTACGCCATGCGAAGCGGCTCTATCGGGAGGAGTTCGATCCGGCCTTCTCCACCCCATCCAACCTCTTTCCCGGTGTAGGGAACGAACAGACGCCATCCAAGGCATTGCCCCCGGAGATCTTCCAGCAGATTCTGGCCGCCGCTTCGAAGGACCTTGATGAAATACGGCGAGCTTATGTGCCCGGCGATGCGCCAACGAACGCTCAGCAGATCATCCCATTCATGATCCTGATTGGCGCCCGCACTGGCATCAACCCGGATGCCTTGTACAGCCTCGGGCGAGACTGTCTCGTCCCCCACGAGATCGATGAAGATTGTTTTTATCTTGTTTGGGACAAGCCGCGTGCCGGAAGGCAGCAGAGGCAACTTCATCGGGCTGACCGGCGTCAGCAGTCCGGCGTTGTGGAATTGATCCGGTTCATGCGCGAATATACCGAACCCCTTGCGCTGCAGGCCAGCGCGCCAGCCAACGCCAAGCTCTTTCTGTATCGCAGTAAGAACACCCTGCTCAGAAAGCGGCTGATCTCGGCATGTACGGCGCCGCGGCTCTCAGCCCGGCGGCTGAAGGAGTTTCGGCAATGTCACGATCTGCCGCCGTTCACCCTGTCTCAGATTCGGCCGCCGGCCGCCACCCTTCTGTATCTGCGCACCGCCGGAAACTTGGGCAAGGTACGCCAGTTCTTGCAGCACGCGCACTTCTCCACGACCATCCGATATGTCCTCAACCTTGCCACCGAGCAGTTCAACGCACGGGTGATTCAGCAGGCGCAGGCGCGCATGATCGAGCGCGTGACTGTCATTCCGGAGGAACGAGCGATAGGGATCAAACACCTCGATCTGCCGCACGTGCAGGCGAGGAAGATCGTGCAAGGGCGGTTCGATACCGGCTGCGGCTCTTGCCGCAATCCTTACGACTCGCCACAGGCCAACGAGGTGAAGGGACGCCCCTGCACCTCATTCCATGCCTGCTTCAGTTGCCCGAATGCTCTGTGGTTTCTCGATGACTTACCGCTGGTAATCGCCATCCGCGATCGTTTTCTACGATTGCGGTCCGAGATGAACCCGAACGATTGGAATGCGGTGTACGGCGACAATGTACGGATCATCGACGAGGAGATCGTCGCAGCATTCAATCCCGAGCAAGTCGATGCCGCCGCTGCACGAGCAAAGGAACTCGGCAAGGGACTCTTGATCATCGCGCAAGGGGTCCTGGGATGAGCCATTGGTCTCAGCAGTCGCCGGTCACGCCGGGCACTCAGCCCGAACAGCGGGACGACAACCCGCAGGTGTCCGCGATCTCTCGGTTCGGCGACGACGTGTGGGACTTCTCGGACGAGAACAAGAATCCGGCCACCGGCCGAGCCGACAAACGGATTTGCTGGTCTTTCGCGCTACCCGGCGGAGCGCTGTTCACTGACGCTCGCTTTCGATCTCTGCTAACAGCCTCGAAGCAGTTCGTCTATGCCCTGCGGTGGCGCCCGATCGATACGCCCAGCTATTCGCCAGCCAGCTTGCGAAATCTATTCAGATCGCTGAAGCGATTTATCGCGCACCTTATGGGCTATTCCAGTCCGGCGCTGCGATTCAAGGATGTCCTGCCCCACCACTGCGACGACTACCTCTTGAAGTTGTCATCCGATGTCAACAGGAACGAGAAGTACAGGCATGCCCAGATCCTGCACATGCTATTTCGATACCGAGCGGCCATGCAGGATGGCCTGGTCATCGACCCTTTGAACGGCGACTCGATTGTGAGGGTTGTGGGCAAGAACACTGCGCCCTGGGGGAGCAAGACCGAGATCATTCCCGAGATGTCCTTGGCCCGTTGGTAAGGGCTTCTCTCGAGTATGTAGATCAGTTCTCCGGCTACCTTCTTGACTGCGCTGACGAACTGGAGAGGATTCGGACCAGCGCGACTCCAGACCAGTTTCCCTATCTGAGCACGCGACACTTGCGCCGGCATGCCGTGACATCGTATCCGCTCGGCGGCACTCGCCTCCAGATGGGTGTGCGCTCGCTGCGGCAGTTGAGCACGGAGTTGTGTCATCTCCAAACCGCGTGCTTTGTGGTGATCGCCTTCGCCACGGGCATGCGCCTCAGTGAGTTGCTTTCGTTGCAGGAAGGCTGTTGTCAAGTGTCGCACAGCCGGGGCAGCCGGATCTGACATGGTTGCACGGCAGAGTCTTCAAAATGCAGGGCATGCCCGACGGCCGCGAGGCCAAGTGGTTGGGAGGACCATTTTGCGGCAGAGCGGTTCTTGTCCTGGAGCGGCTGGGCAAGGCAACGCGGCGGCGAGCCGGAGTCTCTCATTTGTGGATGCCAGTGCCATCTATCCATGGGCGGCACCCAACGCGGGATCCCCTGTCACAACCCTCAATACTGCGTAGGTTGTCGGACTACGTGGCGATGCTCGGGTTGAAGGACCCGCGCGGCGATACCTGTCACCTTCACCCTCACATGTTCCGGCGCACTTTCGCCAGATACGTCATGAGGTACGACACGACCAATCTGCTCGCGCTGAAGGAGCACTTCAAGCACATCTCGCTCAACATGACGGACCACTACGTCGGCGATGACCTGGAACTCTGGATGATGCTCGAAGAGGAGACTGAAAGGATCTCGTTCGAGAGCTTCGACAAGGCGTTGCGTGCCGATCAGCTTGCGGGTCCCGGCGGCGTTCGATTGAAGAAGAAGGTGGACCAGGCGATTTCCGAAGGCCGCCTCGAAAAGGGATTTCGGGGAGAAGCCGGCGAGCACCTGCGCCGGAGCATGATTATCGAGTTGGTCGAGGCCGGGCAGCGGGTCTACCCCTGCGCCGCCTCCAATTACTGCTGGTTCCATGATGGAACTGCGCTTGCACGGGAAGGTGATCGGCCGGTGCTGCAGCGCTGCAACCCAGGCGCTGTCCCAACTCCGTAATCACTATCGAGCATCGGCCCCATTGGGAGCGGGTCAAACACGAGTGTGAGGTTCTGATGGGGAGCAAGCCGCAGGCCAAGCCGTACCAGAAGGCGCTACGGGATATACATGCGGTGAGCAGCGGGATCCTACGGAGTTTGGAATGAAGGGCTCCGTCAAGAAGCTTGCTGGCCTTCGCCGCTATCACCTGAGCCGTCCTGTCAAGACCCGGCTGAAACTTCTCGAAGCGTTGGACCGGATGGAGAGTGGTCAAACGATCATCGTGGGCCCTGGCTTTTCGTGGAACAAGACCACGCTGGCGCGGGAGGCCGGCGTCAATATCAACACGCTTGTCCGGAAGCTGCCGGGCGGTGAGTGGGCGTTTCCAGAAATCAACGAGCGGTTCGACAAGCTCAAGCAGAAGCGCAAACCCGTTGCCGGGGGCGCTGATCGCAAAGACACGAAGATCGCCGAGCTTCGCGGCGAGGTTGACCGGCTCCGCAATCAGAACCGTCAACTGGCTTTCGAAGTCAATCGCATAGGCCGGCAGGTTCTGGAAGAGAGGGGCCGCGCGGATCGCATGACGGTCTACGAACGTCAGAACGCCTCGCTTCGCGAGGAGATCAACCGAATCTTGCAGGCAAAGGACGGTAGGGCGTGAGCATCGATCGACTTTCCAGCCGCGAACGAGGCGAGCGGAATCTGGCGAAGGTTCGAAAGTACCTGGCACGGCTGGAAGAGGCCAACGAGCAACTACCATTAGCCGACGGGTGCCCCAGCATCACGGCGATCTCCGAGGCCTCCGGCGTACTACGCAACGTCTTCTATACCAACGCGGGAGTGAAGCGACTTCTGGCCGCATTCATGGGAAACGGCGGCGGCGCCGAAAAGTCCGGCCGCTCGATTCACACGGAACGGCAGATCGAAATCAAGGACCGGCGCATCCTGCGACTTGAACAGCAACTGGCCAACGCGCGAGCGGAATCCGAGGAACTGCGCCGGCGGCTGGCCGAAGCGTTGCGCATGCTGGACCGCTATCGGGTGATCGAGGACGATGTGCTCAAGTCGGGTCGCCGGGTGATCCCATGACAATCTCGGTCACCGTAACGGTCTCCTCGGTTCATCCGGGCCCAAGTGGAGGAGCGGTCTTTTCCGGGCGCGACAACAAGGGCCGGCAGCTGCGTTTCGTTGCGCACCGGGATCACATCTGCCGAGCACCCTTCGTGGGCGAGACCTGGGCACTGCACGGAGAAAGCCGGACCCATCCCCGGTACGGCGAACAAGTACACGTAGATCGAGCAAGGCCGGTCGAGCCGGCGGACAGGTTGATAGTCGGCTTTCTGTCACGGCATCCAGCGTTCGATGGCCTCGGCATCGGCAAAGCGAAAGCTGCCAGGCTGTGGGCGAAACTCGGACGGCGCCTCCCTGTTGCTCTAGCCGGTGGCGATATCACCGCGCTCTCCACGGTGCTCCCTGAGCACGTCGCGGCAAAGCTCGTCGACGCATGGCGCTCCGTGATGGATGAAGCCAATGTCATTGCTTTTCTCGACCAGCATGGCTTTGATCTTCGGCTGGCGAACAAACTCGGTGCCGTCTGGCCTGAAGGCACAATCGCCAAACTGCACGATAACCCCTATCGGATGCTGGCGTTCGCGAACTGGGAGAGGGTGGACCGCGTTGCCCGCTTGCTGGGTGTCACCGAGGATGACCCTCGAAGCCACGTCGCAGCCGTCGAAGCTTTCCTCTACCGCCGGCTAGACGCCAAACATACCCTGACTCCGCGGGCGACGCTCCTTGACGGCGTCCGTAGTCATCTGCGGGCTCACAGTCTCAGTGAAGTTGACGTGGCAGTCGAGCAGGCGCGGAACGCCAATGCGATCACGGTGACCGGCGGCGGCTATCAGCCACTCGGTGCCGCTGCGATGGAGAGGATAGTCGCCGATCGTCTGCGGGAGATCGCCGGTGGCGTGCCAGGACCGGCTCGCAATCTCTTCTCGAAGAACCTGGTGTCAATCACATCCGAAGCGATCGCGGAGTATGGGAGCGCAACCCGGTTCAAGCTGAACACGGGGCAGAAGGACGCCGTCCGAATGGCCGTCCACCAGCCCCTCAGCGTACTGACCGGCGGAGCGGGTACGGGAAAGACGACTGTGCTTCAGGTCATTCACCGTGTCGCCGAACGAGTCGGCGTCCCAGTGCTGCAGATGGCTCTGAGCGGGCGAGCCGCCCAGAGGATGCGGGAGGCGACGTCGAGACCGGCATCGACGATCGCCGCCTTTCTGCGCGCGGTCGAGCGAAGGGCCATTGATGCCGAGAGCGAACCGCTGACCATCATCGACGAGGCGTCCATGCTCGACCTGCCGATGATGTACAGCATCGCGAGGGCGATACCGTTACGCGCTCGCCTGCTGCTCGTCGGAGATCCCTATCAGCTGCCGCCAATCGGTTTCGGTCTCGTGTTTCACGTCCTTGCCGAGAGTCCGACAGTCCCCAGAGTCGAGCTTGTGGAGGTACACCGTCAGGCACAAGTGAGCGGTATTCCTCAAGCGGCATATCAAGTCAGGCACGGTCTGGCGCCATCGTTGGCGCGGTTCGCCGACGCTCGTGGCGGCGTGAGCTTTGTCGACGCGAGCAGCGAGAACTTGATCGAGCGGATGCTCAGCGTCAGGGCGGAATGGTCGGGTTGCCGCGACGTGCAAATCCTTGGTGTGACCAAGCGCGGCGCGAGCGGGACGAGGAATATCAACGCGACAATGCACGCGCGCGCCTCGGCCGGCAAACCGAGGCTGGATCGCTGGGCGTTCGCCGAGGGCGAGCCCATCATCTATCTGGCGAACGACTACCAGAAGGAGTTGTGGAACGGCTCACTGGGCCGCATCGAGAAGATTGTTGGTTCGAACGGGAGGCAATCGTTGTTGTGTCGCCTCGATGGCGTTGGACACGAAGTTCCTGAGGAGGACTTCCCTCGACTCGAGCTGGCGTACGCCATCACAGTTCACAAGTCGCAAGGAAGCCAATTCGACCGGGTAATCGTGCCGGTCTTCGAAAGCCGTCTGCTGGACCGCACCCTGATCTATACCGCTATGACGCGTGGCGTCGAACAAGTCGTATTCATCGGAGACCGGCGGGCCTTCGACGCTGCGGTGGCCGCGCCTCCGCATTCGCACGAAAGGCAGGTCGGCTTTGCGATATAGGTCGCTGTTTCCTGTTGGATTCCCATCCGCTTCAGGCGTAGACTGAATGTGCGCATCCGGGGTCGCGCCCGGTGCGTGCCCACGGCCGAAGCGACGGACTGGCTCCGAAGCAATCGGTCTCAAGAAGCCCTTCGGTTCTCCCGGAGGGCTTTTTTGCTGCCGTCTTTGAGACAGCATTGCTTTGGTGAAGTCCCGAGCGAGGCCGTGGGCAGTAAATGCGAAGCCAGCCGCGTAGCGGCTCGCCCTGTCAGCCCGTTTTGGAGGTGGACCAGGGCCATCGCCTCCTGGCTCTTCGCCAACCGGCCGGATCGATCATGAGTGGAACCGACCGCTGGTTGGAGATCCCTATCAACTGCCGCCAATCGGGTTCGGTCTCGTGTTTCAGATCCTTGCCGCCAGCCCGAATGTCCCCGGGTTGAGCTTGTGGAGGTCCACCGGCAGGCACGATCAAGGTAAAGAAGGCGATTCTGCATCGCAAGAACTCTCTGTTTTACAAGAACCGCAGTGGGGCGCAAATGGGCGACCTGTTCATGAGCCTACGGCGGAGTTGTGCGGCGCCAATGCCTCGACTACCTCACCGAATTACAGCGGCACGCCGACCCGTTGAAGCAAAAACCCCTCGGAGTGGATGCCCTGGAATTACCGCGAAACGCTGGCGCGCGCCGAAACCAGCATAGGCTCTCGATAGGTTTCGATAGGTAGACCCCCTGCTTTTATTCCCTCCCCGCGAATGTGCTGATGTCGGTTTCGCCTGAGCGAAGAAACCCGAGAAAATCCAAGCCGGAGTATTTGCACGTTTGGCAGACACTCAAGAGGATGAGGTATTCTTCAATCCCTTTCGGCGTCGAGAGACCTTCGATATTACGGCGGAGCCTGGCAAACGCCTTGATCGCGTGTTCGGCATTGTTGTTGTTCCAGGGAACCCCATCATGTCTTAGAAACGTGAACAGTCTGTCGCGGTCCTTATCCAACCGAGCCTTCCATTTCGAGGCCGCTTCGCTCAACTGCTCCGCCCTTGACATTTGTTTGAAAAAACGGGCGACGTCAACCAGATGCTTCCGCAGGAACAGGCTTTTCAAGCCCCACCGGTCGATGGTCTTCACGATCTTTCTAAGAAGCCCAGCAAACGCCGTGGCGACTTCCTTGATGCTCTCGTCGTATGGGTTATCCAAGACCGCGTCATTCAGGTCACGCATCAAGTGGAGTATGCACTTCTGCTGCGCGCATGGAAGCGAGTCGTAGGCCGCATAAAAATCAGATACCAAAACGCCCTTAAAACCATCCAAAGCGTTTTGCACGAGGCTCCCCTCACGCGTCTCCGAGTAAAAGTAGGCAACTTCGCGGAAGGTAGTAAGAACCCAGACGTAACCTGTCTTGCCGTGCAATCGAATCCGGGTTTCGTCTGCATGAATCACGCTACCCTGAACCATCTCAGCGAGGATCTTCTCTCGAGTCTGTCGGTAGTATTCGGCCCCTCGCTCCTTGAAGCGACGCACGACAATCTCGTCCATTTGAAATCCGAAGAGTCTATTCAGGGTTTCAGTGACAGAACGCTGGGACACGCACAGCTGAATGATCTCAAAGATGGTGAATGCGACTAGGTTGCGACCATATGTGGTTCGATCCCAAAATTCCTCCGGCCAAGGAGTGAATGCCCGGCACACCGGGCACCAGAGGACTTGAAACCGATACTTCACCACCCATTCCGTAATTCCTGACTTGCTGAACCTTAGATCGTGGAGGCACTTTGTCAGCGTCCGAAAAGTCTGGGTTCCTTTTCGTTGACAACAGGAGCAGACCTGTAATGGTTCGCACACCACTACCTTGCTAATGTGTATTGCCCTTTTCGCCGCCCTCTTTTTCTTCCGCTTGGCCCGCTTCAACTCCGTATCGGTCCTGATGTAAATGCGATCGCGCTGGTAATCCCAACGGGCGACTTTATTGATTGCCTCAAAGTCCTGAATGGAAGAGCTGAACTTTGGCCACATCGTCGCCTTGGAATCTAGTTTGTCAGCGACGACCACTTCAGGATACACCCCAATTTCTGATCCGATATTGTTTTGACACGCTCGTACAACTGCATGAACAGCGAGTTCCAGCGCAGCGCAGTCTTCCAAGTTGTACGCTATGAGTTTCTCCTTCACCGACGGCACCTGCGTCTGTTCCCACTCGTGACGCCATACGATGGACTGCACACCGGAGGCGTCCACATCCGACCATCCGAACCCCAGCCAGTTGGCAATGTCCTTCAACCCGTTTGAATAGGTTGGGAAGTAGATCTGCGCAAAGGTAACGGAGAGAAGGTTGACGGCGGATTCGATTGCCTTCGCCGCACTGGAGCCATCTGGCGGCCCACCATGCTTTTCGCACATTCGCTTCATGAAGACGCTCTCGAAGCTGCCGTAATGGATCAAGACCGGGTTCTCAATCTCCATCAGCTTGGACAGGAACTCCTGCCAAATCCGGCCTTCGTCCGAAGGGCTGTCCGCCCAAAGGCTGTGCTGAACGACGGCGTCACCCGCTTTGACCCGAATCCCAATCAGATAATAGAAGCCTCGGTCGGGTAAACTCTCTATATCCAAATAGACAGGTGTGCCTTCGATCTTAATCTCCGGACTGCCAACAATGTAAACTTTCTTCTCACGGATTGCGAGCGCCTTCAATGAATAGTGGTATCTCTCTCTCTTGTCCTTCAGATCTCTTGGTCGTCGCCGCGGGCGAAACGTAAATGATAGCTGCATGACAGTGAAAATACCCTTGCTGTTTAAAGTTGTCCGCTCCTTTTCAGTAATGTTGCCGAGCAGGCTGAGGTCGTCTTTGTCAATGGCCTTTTGACGGCAGCGTGTTTGAAACTCGCACTCGGCACAGTGTCGGTTCAGGACCAGGTCAGGGGGCGCAGGGCTGGAAATCAAGGCACTGACCTTGTCCGTCAGCTTCTCCACCTCGCCTCTCAGAGCCGAGGTCTTGACGTTCATCGTGGTGTAGTCGTCTCCGTAGACGATCCTGCCGAGGGCCACCTCGCGATGGAGCGATTTCGATACCACGAACGTATTAAATGCCAGTAAAAGTTTGTCGTCCCGAGTGAGCTTGTTCGTGAATACGAACCGAATCGGGATAAACTGCGCGGCTCGGCCTCGTCCGGTCGGCGGGCTACGCTCCACCGCATGACAGAAACATTGCAGGTTCTCGCTCCGTACGACGAAGTCTGTGGCCAATTCCCATTGAGCCGACCTGCCGGTTTCGATTGTTGGTGCGCCCACAGCACATTTTTCGGGCGCGACACCTGACACCAGGCGTTTGATCCCTTTGCTCCGGAAAATGTCGCCTTGTGTTCGAACCCAATTTGCATAGGCGTTCCCCGTTTCGACCTCCTCGCGCGACCGAAGGTAGCATTTGGTGGGGCACTTGAGGAAAGCCTCCATCAGATCCGTTGTAATGTCCATATCCACCAGACTAGAAGGTGGCTACGAGGACCTCCGTGCAGGCTTGCCGAAAGGACACCATTGTTCCGCCTCTGTCGCCGTTCGCTGGCCTCTGTGCCGGTGTGAGCTTCATCGAGGGCGATCCCATCATTTATCTGGTGAACGACTCCGGGGAAAGAGTTGTGGAACGGCTCTCTGGGCAGGATCGAGAAGGTTCTGCACTCGAACGGGAAACGCTGCCTGCTGCGCTCGTTCGATGGTGCGCGGCAGGAAATCCCGGAGGAGCAGTTCCACCGCATCGATCTGGCTTACGCCATCACGGTTCAAAAAGCTTAAGGCAGCCAGTTCAAACGGGTGATCGTACCAGTTTTCAGGAGCCGCTTGCTGGACCGTACTCTGATCTACACCGCGTTGACGCGCGGTATGCAACAAGTGGTGTTCATCGGTGATCGGCACGCATTCGAAGCGGCAGTAACCGCGCCGCCTCACTCTCATGAACGGCACGTTGGCTTCTCGATCTGCTGCTTTCTGCTGCAATCAGTTGGCACCTCGTGTTCCCGCTCTCTCCGGCAAAAATGCGGCGGTGTCGCCGGGCCTTTTGGGGTGCTTGGTAACGCCCAGCCCAGCACCTATAATAGGAGGTGGATGACACAGCGGAGCAAGGCAATCTACCGCGACGGCAAACTGGAACTGCGAAATCCGTGCGACCTGCCACAAGGCGCGGAAGTGGACGTGCTAATCGTGTCCGAAGGAGTCATTCCTCCCGAGGAAACCGACCCTTCCCGCAGGCGCCAACTGGTTGCGGAGCTCGTGGAGCGGATGCGCGCCCAGCCTCTTTCACCTGCTGCGCCACGGCTGACGCGCGACGACCTGCATGATCGCCGTTGATACCAACGTCCTTCTGTACGTCCACGATCCCAGAGACGTCCGCAAGCAACGAATCGCTACGGAGTTGGTGAATTCCCTGGACGATCCAGCCTTGTTGTGGCAGGTGGCTTGCGAATATGTCGCGGCAGCCCGCAAACTCACGCCCTTTGGCTTG
>Ga0187893_10004230_pt1 | contig 27645 bp, 25 predicted proteins | sample MA1701074metaG_FD_139574 | JGI IMG/M metagenome (GOLD analysis project Ga0187893, IMG submission 139574) | White microbial mat communities from a basaltic lava cave in the Kipuka Kanohina Cave System on the Island of Hawaii, USA - MA170107-4 metaG ... | reverse complement strand
CTGCTGTACTCCGGAACTCCCGACCGCCGCGCTCGGGCCCTGGCGGCGCTGGAAGCCGTTGGGCTGAAAGGTCGCGCCGGCCACATGCCAACGCAACTCTCAGGCGGCGAGCAGCAGCGGGTAGCGATCGCGCGGGCGCTGGTGAACACGCCATCGATCATCCTAGCCGATGAGCCCACCGGCAATCTTGACTCCGCCACGGCGAATGAGATCATGGGCCTGCTCGAACGGCTCTCGCGGCAGGGGATCACCATCGTGCTCGTGACGCACGAGCTCGACATCGCCGCCCATGCGCGCCGGTTGATTCAATTCAAGGATGGACGAATCGTGCGCGACGGATCGACGCGCGCCCTGCTGGCTGGCATGGCCGCCATGGGATGGGCGGGCGCGCCCAGCGACCGCGTCGCCGACCCCGTCGGCCCGCCGACGGTCAGCCCGCAGACGGTCAGCCCGCAGACGGTCAGCCCGCAGACGGAGCGCGCGCAATGAACATCCGCGCCAGTATCCGCATCGCCATGCGCGCCATGGCGAGCAATCCGCTGCGGTCCCTGCTCACGATGCTCGGGGTGATCATCGGCGTTGGCGCCGTTGTGGCAATGGTGGCCATTGGCCAGGGCGCGCGAGCGAGCGTCACCCAGCAGGTGCAGGCCTTGGGGAGCAACCTGTTGACCGTGTTCGCCGGGACCGCTCAGTTCGGCGGTGTGGCGCGCGGTGAGCAGGTGCGCACGCTCACGCTTGAGGATGCCGACGCGATCCGCGAGGAGGTTCCGGGGGTCACCGGCATCAGCGCGGAGTTTTCGCGCCAGTCGCAGGTCGCGTTCCGTGCACAGAACACTACCACGCAGGTATCAGGGGTCACCCCCGAGTTCGAGACGGTGCGCAACTTCCGCGCCGCGCAGGGTCAGTTCTTCACCGACGAGGATATGCGGCGCCGCGCCAAGGTGGCCGTCGTCGGCAAGACCGTGGCGAACCGCCTGTTCGCGGATACGGAACCCATCGGGCAGCGCATCAGGATCCGCGGGGTCACGTTCACGGTCATCGGCGTGATGGAAGAGAAGGGGGCCACCGGGTTCTCGGATCGCGATGAAGTGGTTATCGTGCCGCTGACGACAGCCCAGCGCCGGCTGTTCGGCGTCACTCACGTGCGCACGATACAGGTACAGGTCGCCACGCCCGAGGAGATGACAGAGACCCAGGCGACCCTGACGGGAGTGCTGCGCGCCCGGCACCGGCTGGATCCAGGGGAGGAGGACTTCACGATCCGCAGTCAGGCGGATATCCTGCAAGCCTTCACGGGAGTTTCGCAAACCATGACGCTCCTGCTCGGGGGCATCGCCGCGGTCTCGCTGATCGTGGGCGGGATCGGCATTATGAACATCATGCTCGTGTCCGTCACCGAGCGGACACGCGAGATCGGCATCCGCAAGGCCGTCGGCGCGCGCCGGCGCGATGTCCTGCTGCAGTTCCTCGTCGAATCCGTCGCCCTCAGTGTCACCGGGGGGCTCATCGGCATCGGCATAGGGATGATCGGATCGCGGCTGATCAGCCGCTTTGCGGGCTGGGCCACCGTGCTCTCGCCGCAGGCGGTCCTGATGGCGTTTTCGTTTGCCGTCGCGGTCGGGGTATTCTTCGGTCTCTACCCGGCCCGCCGGGCCGCGAGCCTTGATCCCATCGAGGCATTGCGGCATGAATAGCGGAGGGCACAGAATGCGTCAGCGAGGAATCTGGATCGCTCTTGCCGCCGCGGCGATCGTGCTGGCCGGAGGCGGCATCTACCTAACGCGGAGCCGCTCCACCGCTCAACCTGAACGCCAGCGCGACCCTGGCATGGCCGTCCTCGCTTCGATCCGGGCGCTCGAGGCTACGCCGGAGGGCCGGCTCAGCAGCGAGCAAGTCAACAAGATATTGCCGTTCATCAAGGCCCTCAAAGATGTACCGCAATCCGATGCTGAAGCCGCGGCGGTAATTGCCCAGGCCATCCGCCAGACCTTTACTCCCGAACAGCAGACCGCGCTCGAAGAGGCACGTCGTCGCTTCCAGGAGCGGCGACGGGCGGGGGCCCAGGCCGGTGGGGGTTTTGGAGGCAGCGACGGTGAGGGCGGGGGCGGCGGAGGCGCGCCGGGGTTCGGACGGGGACCCCGTCCGGGCGGCAGCCCCGGCGCGATCAGCGAGGACCAGCGGAACCAGTTTCGCACGCGACTGTTTGAGCGCATGATCCGTTATCTGGAACGGCGAACGGACTAGACCCGAGAACCCGGTCGGGCATTCAGGAGGTGCCGATGCGGAAGGCCGCATTAGTGATCGTCTGCGCGTTGCTTGGGACCCTCGCCCGTCTCCCCGCCGCTGCGGCGCAGGTGCCCGGGGCGCCAACGCCGCCGGGGCTGACACTGGCGCAGCTCATCGCTGCAGGTGAGCAGCGTAACCCCGCGATCGTCGCCGCCCGGCAGTCCGTGCTTGCGGCGGACGCGCGAATTGCACTCGCGCGGTCGGGCCTGGGTCCATCGGTGACGGCCTCGGGATCAACGGGCACGAGTGGAACCGTCACGGGGCTCAGCTCGCAGGGATATACCACGTCGGCGACCATTGGGGCGTCGTACGTCGTGTACGACAGCGGGCAAACAGCCATTGCCATCCGGCAGGCGGAGGCCAACGCCCGAGGCGCGCGCCTGACCCTGGAGGCAACCCGGCAGGATGTCGCCCTCTCCGTCGCTACCAATTATGTCGGGGTCCTCCGGGCCGAACGGAACGTCGTGCTGCGTCAGCAGCTCGTCGCGCAAAACCAGGAGCTCCTTCGGCTGGCCGAGGGGCAATTTCGCGCCGGCGTGGTGCCCCGGGCTGATGTGGTGCGCGCGCAGGCGGGTCTGGCTGCCGCCGAGGGCGAGCTCATTGCGGGGCGCAATCTCGTTGACGTCAGCAAGGCACAGCTCAACGTCGCGGTGGGACAGCCGGCCGTAACCCTGGTCGCCGTGGCGCCGCCCCCTCCGGTGCCACGTCTCACGCTCGCGGCGGCCCAGCTCACCGGGTTCGTCGATGAGCGACCCGAGGTGAAGCGGGCCATGGCCGAGATCGAATCCGCTGAGCTCGGGTTGTCGCTGGCCCAGGTGGCCAACGGATTGCGCGTGACCCTCAACGGCAGCGCCTCCCAGGCGATCACTGGGTCTGGCGGCACCACGTGGGCGATCACGTCCACGGTGAGCCTCCCGGTGTCCGACGCCGGCCGGAATACCGCGCAGGTGGCCGAGGCCACCGCCAACTTGGAAGCGGCGCGGGCCCGCATCGAGACGACGCGGCTGGCCGTCCAGCAGCAGAGCCTGCAGGCGCTGCTCAACTTGATCGACGCCCGGGCGCGCATCGAAAGCGCACGTGCGGGGCTGGTATTCGCGCAGGAATCGTTGCGGCTGGCGCAGGGCCGCTACGCGGCCGGCGCGGGATCGTTCCTTGAGGTCATCGATGCACAAACGGCGCTGTCCAACGCGGAACAGACGCTGGCCCGCGCCGAGTACGATGAGGTGGCTGCCGTCCTCGCGCTGCGCCACGCCCTGGGCCGCTCGGTCATAGAGGGCGCCATCTAGACCGCCTTCCCGGTCTGCCGGTCTTGTTGAAGGAGGTGGTGGGCACAGCAGAGCACTAAAGGTCGAGATGCACGCCGCGCCGCCACAGACTGTGCGCCGCCTGTCGCTCCAGGCGACCGGCGGTGAACTTTTTGGGATCTATGCGATCAACCTCTTCTTCACCATTCTCACGCTCGGGGTCTACTATTTCTGGGGGAAAACGCGGGTTCGCCGGTACCTGCTGAGCCAGACCGAGTTTGACGGCGACCGATTCGAATGGCACGGGACCGGCAAAGAGCTCTTCATCGGTTTCCTTAAAGCCCTCATCGTCCCGCGCCCCGACCGATGCCGGGATGCAGAACAACAACGTGCGCTCGAGCGCATTGCAGCCGTTCTTCTCGCACCGGCGTCCGGCACGCCGTACACGATGCAGATCACGGTCGCCGACAACCGGGATGTGAACGGCGTCGCCGCACCCGGCGGGTCCGTCGTCATTTTCCGCGGGCTCCTCGAGGAAACGGCGAGGCCCGAGGAGCTTGCGGGCGTTATGGCCCATGAGATACAGCACATCTTGCATCGTCATGGCACTCGAGCGGTCTTTCGCGAGATGTCCCTCGGCCTGTTGCTGCGCATTGCCACCGGGGGGAGCGGGCTCCCGTCACTGGACGTCGCGCGTGCGGTGGGCGGGCTGCGGTATCGCCGGGGCGATGAAGAAGCCGCCGATCGTGACGGCATGGCGATGGTGCAGCGGGCCCGGATCGATCCTCAGGGGATGGTCGCCATGTACGAACGCCTCCAACGCCGTCCAGAGCGGCGAGGGGAACCCCCTACGTATCTGTCCAGCCATCCTCGTACGGCCGAACGCCTCGCCTCGTTGAAACGCCAGGCCGCAGAGGCGCGCTACACACCGGTCGCCCTGCTGCCGGGGCGGCGCTGGTCGCACATCCGGGCGAGGTGCAAATGACGCTGCCAAAAACCTCTTGTAAGAGGCCTAGCGCTGTCGTAACCTGGGGATATCACTAACTAGAACCCGTTAGTTGGGCACCCATACTGGCCGTGGCGGCGGCGGAAGGTGAACTTCCACTGCGGTGGAACGTAATTAACGTAATCAAGGATAGACTATCCGCCGGAGGATACGCATGCGCAGGCGCCTGATACCGCTTGTGATCGCGATAGTGCTCGCCGCCGGAATCCTAGCGCCTCCCGCCCTCGCCCAACCCGCTCCCGCACCGTCCGTCCCAGCCCGCCCGGCGGCACCGACCAACGTCGCCCAACCCGCGGAATTCGGCATGGCACTCTTCATGGAGAGCTATCGCGTACTCCGCGACGAGAGCCTCGCCATCCCCGCGGCGGAAACGTTGCTCCGCGGCGCCGATGCCGGCCTGCGCACGCTCCTGCGCGAAGAGGGCCATGCGGCGACCGCGCTCAATGGCCTGACACTGACAGGCGATGAGCGCGCGGATCTCGACCAGTTCGTGCACCGCATCGAGCAGGTCCAGCAGATGTCCCGGGGCAAACCGCTTGCGGTTGTCTACGCGGCGGTCATCGGTATGGTCTCGTCGCTGCGTGATCCCAACAGCGCCTTCTTCTCTCCCGATGCGTTCTCGGCGTTCGTGCGCCGCACGACCCAAGGCGATCAGGTGGTGGGGGTCGGCATCGTGATCGAGGACAAGGATAGCTCCCCGATGATCATGGACGTCGTCGAGGGGTCGCCTGCCAGCGAGGCAGGCGTACGGGCCGGCGACGTCATCGTCGCCGTGGACGGTGTGCCCACGGCGCACAAGGCGCTGGAGCAGGTCAGTCAGATGATCCGCGGCACCGAGGGAAGCACCGTCGTGCTCACCCTCCGGCGGCCCGGGCAGGACGCGCCGCTGACACTCACCATTACCCGGCGCCGCATCCAGGTCCGCGTGGTGTCCACGCGCATACTTCCAACCGGCGTCGGGTACCTGCGCCTCACGCAGTTCACGCAGCCGTCTTCTGAGCTCTTCGCCAACGGACTGAAATCGCTGATGCAGGAGGGTGCCAAGGGGATTGTGCTCGACCTCCGCGGCAACCCGGGCGGTCTGCTCGAAGCCTCGGTGAACATCGCCAGCCACTTCTTGAATCAAGGGGTCGTGACAACCCTCGAGTCCGGGCGGGGTCAGTCCACCGCGTATTCGGTCCGGCCGCGGGAACCGAAATACTCCGGCCCGCTGGTCATCCTTGTCGACCGCGGGAGCGCGAGCGCTTCAGAGGTGGTGGCGGGCGCACTGCAGGACGGCGGCACCAAGCTCATCGGCACGCGCACCTATGGCAAGGCCACCGTGCAGGCGGTCTATCGCTTTCGCGATGGGAGCGGCCTCCGCTTGACCATATCCAGGTACCTCACGCCGACCGGGCGTGACCTCGAAGGTCAGGGCTTGAACCCGGATATCGAGATCGCGTCCGCGGGCGCGCCCATCGGGAGCCCCGACGATGTGCAGTTGAGCCGCGCGGTAGCGATGGTGACCCAGATGGCCGGGGAGCCCGTCCGACAGGGGCGAGCGCCGGTCCGTGACCCCGTTCGCGATCTCGTCGGCGCGAGTGCCTCACTCAACCTCGACTATGTCGAGGACCGTCACGTTCAGCGATTCTGGTGACGGCCTAGTCAGTCGGACATCGTTTGGCATTTACGAAGTGTTCCGCGGGAGCCCGCCGGATAGGCCGGGCTCCCGCTGAGTCTATCGAGGCATCGTGCCGACCCTCGGGATCGTCCGCCGGAGCGCCTACCACGATTCCGTCGCGCTGATGCTCGCGCAACGTCAGGCTAAAGAGCAGCCGGGCGTTGATGAGGTCGGCTTGGTCATGGCCACCGACGCCAACAAAGCGTTGCTGCGCGAAAGTGGTCTCGACTTTCCCGGTCTGGCAGACGCCGGCCCCGATGATCTCGTGGTGGCTGCCCGTGCCTCGACCGCAGAAGCGGCACAATCCGCTATCGCCCTCGCCCAGGAGCTCTTGACCCGGCGCCGCGCCGGATCGGGTGGGCATCCCCCTGGGGACGATCACCGTCCACGGACAATCGCCTCTGCCCTCCGTGAACTTCCCGACGCCAGGCTGGCGGTCATTTCCGTTCCCGGGCGGTTCGCGCGTGGTGTGGCGCGGGAGGCCATTGATGCTGGACTCCATGTTCTGATGTTCTCCGACAACGTTCCCCTCGAGCATGAGGTTGAGCTAAAGACACGCGCCGGACGGCGTGGTCTTCTGGTGATGGGGCCGGACTGCGGTACGGCCCTGATTGGCGGCGCGGCGCTGGGCTTTGCGAATCGAGTACGGCAGGGGCGCATTGGTCTGGTGGCCGCCGCGGGCACGGGCCTTCAAGAAGTGACGTCTCTCATCCATCGTTTTGGCGGGGGCGTCTCGCACGCCATCGGCACCGGCGGGCGAGACCTCTCGACGGCGGTCGGAGGCGCGACGATGCTGCAGGGCCTCCGCGCACTCGCGTTGGACCTGCAAACCGATGTCATCGTGTTGATCAGCAAACCGCCGGCTGAGCAGGTGGCCGGCCGGATTCTCGCCGCGGCCGCCTCCTGCGGCAAACCCGTCATCGCGGCGTTCATTGGGGCGCGCGTTGAGCCACGCGATCATGTGGAAGGCGCCGCCACGCTCGAAGATGCCGCCCGTCTGGCGGTACGCCGGGCGTACGAAATCGATGTGCCAGCGTTGGCCCTACGATCGCTGCCATCTCAGGAAGCGGGCCGGCTCGCGCCTGACCAGCGCTTCGTGCGGGGACTCTACACCGGTGGCACACTGTGCTACGAAGCCCTGATTGTACTACGTCCGCACCTTGGTCCCGTTCGCTCGAACACGCCCCTGCTGCCCTCCGAAGGCCTGGAATCGATGGTGCGGAGTCAGGAACACACCGTCATCGACATGGGCGGCGGCGAGTTCACGCAGGGGCGTCTGCACCCCATGATCGACCCGGCGCTACGGCTCCAGCGTCTGCAGCAAGAGGCCGCCGATCCGCAGACGGCGATCATTCTCCTCGACGTCGTGTTGGGGTACGGAGCGCATCCCGAACCCGCCTCGGTGCTCGCGCCGGTCGTCCGGACGCTTCGAGAGCGGGCACACGCCGGCGGCAGGTACTTGAGCGTTGTGGCGTCGGTCTGCGGCACCGAGGAGGACCCGCAGGACTTCAACGCGCAGCGGGACGCATTGATCGAGGCGGGCGTGCTTGTCGAAGACAGCAACGCGCGCGCCGCGCGCCTGGCGGGGCTGATCGGTGAAGCGCACGGAAGCCGCGGGGTCGCGCTTGTCGCGCCGGCGATTCGCGCCGCGACCTCCGCGCCGACGTGGCCCGAGGTAGGACCGGTGGGTGCGCTGCTCCGTGATCCGCCTGCGGTGATCAACGTGGGACTCGAGCTGTTTGCGGAAAGCCTTCAGGCGCAGGGTGTTCCGGTTGTGTCGGTCGCCTGGCGCCCTCCTGCCGGTGGGAAACAGCACCTGCTCGATCTGCTGGACAAGCTCGAAGCCTGACGCCCGATCGAGGAGGGCTCGATGAACATCAGCGAGGCCAATCAGGATGTCCTCGACCGCATTCTGGCCGCGCAGCCCGTGCTGGTCGGTGTGGGTCGCGCGCTCGACGTCATCCCCGGAATGCAGCCAAGCATCATCCTTCATGCCGGGCCGCCCATCACGTGGGAGCGCGCCTCGGGCCCGCTGCGCGGCGCAATCATTGGCGGGCTGATGTTCGAAGGTTTGGCGCGCACCGAGACCGATGCGGTGGCCATGGTCGAGCGCGGCGAGGTGCGGTTCGACTCATGTCATCACCACGCGGCCGTAGGGCCGATGGCCGGCGTGACCACGGCATCGATGCCGGTCTATGTTGTCGAGAATCGGGCGTTTGGCAACCGAGCCTTCTCCAACCTCAATGAGGGCTACGGCAAGGTTCTACGCTACGGCGCCTATAGTGACGACGTGCTCGCGCGCCTGCGGTGGATGAGCGACGTGCTGGGCTCCGCCGTCGGTGACGCGCTGCAGCGCGCGGGCGGATTGGACTTGAAGAGCCTGATCGCGCGGCAGCTGACCATGGGCGATGAGGGCCACAACCGCAACACGGCGGGCTCGGCCACCTTTGGCCGGCTGCTCGCGCCGCATCTGGCGCGCGTCGGACTGCCGGCCGAGCAGTTGGAGCAGGTGCTCCGCTATTTTGCCGACAACGATCTGGCGGTGCTGAATCCGGTGATGGCCGCCTGCAAGGCCACCATGGATGCCGCACACGGCATCTCGGGGAGCACCATCGTTACGTGCATGGCCCGCAATGGCACGGAATTCGGCATCCGCGTCTCGGGACTGGGTGACCGGTGGTTCACAGGCCCCGCCGAAGTGCCCGTGGGGCTCTACTTCCCCGGGTTTTCCGCCGATGACGCCAATCCGGACATCGGGGACTCGACGATCACCGAAACGGCGGGCATTGGCGCGTTCGCCATGGCGGCCGCCCCGGCCATCGTGCGGTTCATCGGGGGCACGCCGCGCGATGCGGTCGCGGCCACGATGGAGATGTACGAGATCACGGTCGGCGAGAATCCCGCGTTCGGTCTGCCGGCTCTCGACTTTCGGGGAACCCCGACCGGAATCGATATCCGAAAGGTGGTGCGCACGGGGATCACCCCGCGCGTCAACACCGGCATTGCCCATAAGCAGCCGGGAATCGGTCAGGTGGGGGCCGGATTGGTCCGCCCGCCGATGGCCTGCTTCGAGCAGGCGGTCGAAACCATGGCGGCCGTCCTTCGCCGCTAGCCGCGCACGGTATGGGTGTGAGCCGCGCTGGGAAGAGTTCACATGACAGGCGAAAGAGCTCGGCGCGAGGGCTTCGCCACGGCTCTGCAGAAGAAGGCCGACTAGCGTCCTGTTGCAACGCTCTGTGAGGTAGGTGTCCGAACAGGAGGAACAACTATGGTCAGATATTCGATTGCGAGGACGCGCAGATGGCAGCCTATCGCTGTTGGGCTGCTGATCATTCTGCTGGTGGTATGGCTCCCCGCACGACCGACCGAAGCCCAGCAGCAGCCCCGCCGGGGCGGCACGCTGAACTACGTTGTAAGCGCGCTGCCGCCGTCGTTCGACGCGCACCGTGAGACGACCTTCGCCATGCTTCACCCTATCCTCCCGCACTACAACATGCTGGTGAGGTTCGATACACGCAACTTCCCAAAGGTCATCCCCGACCTGGCCGAGTCCTGGAGCGCCTCCAGGGACGGGATGACCTACACGTTCAAGATTCGCCAGGGCGTGAAGTTCCACGACGGGTCGACGCTGACGTCGCGTGACATTAAAGCGTCATTCGATAAGATCATCTTTCCAAAGGAAGGCGTCATCAGCGTTCGCCAGCCGATCTATCAGATGGTGAGGATCATCGAGGCGCCCGATCCGCAGACGGTCGTCTTCCGGCTGAAGTGGGCGGCGCCGGGCTTCGTCGAGAAGCTTGCCTCCCCGTTCAACTGGATCTACAAGGCGGAGATTATCGAGCGCGACCCGACATGGTACGAACGGAACGTGATGGGGACCGGCCCGTTCAAGTTCGTGGAATATGTTCGGGGCTCGCGCTGGGTCGGCCGGCGCAACGAAGACTACTTCGAGCGCGGCAAGCCCTACCTGGACGGCTATCAGGCGCTATTCATCTCCAGCCGCTCGGCGATGATCGCCGCGCTGAAGAGCGGCCAGGCCCTGATCGAGTTCCGAGGCGTCTCGCCAGCCGAGCGCGACGATCTGGTCAGGACTCTGGGCGACCGAATCCAGGTGCAAGAACAACCTTGGCAGTGCAACCTGATTGTGGCGTATAACACCAAGAAGAAGCCCTTCGACGATCCTAAGGTGCGCCGCGCGCTCTCGATCGCCGTCGACCGCTGGGGCGGCAGCCGGGCGCTCTCACAGATCGCGCTCGTCGGGCCGGTGGGCGGCCTGATGCGGCCCGGCTCGGACTATGCGCTGCCGGAATCAGAGCTGGTCAAGCTGCCCGGCTACGGCCGCGATATGCAGCGCGCGCGCACCGAAGCCCGGAATCTCCTGCGGGAGGCCGGCGTCCCCGAGGGGTTCACCTTTACCCTGAAGAACCGCGACGTGCAGATGCCATACGAACCCGTGGGCGTCTACCTGGTGGATCAATGGCGGCAGATCGGGCTCATCGTCCAGCACTCTCAGCAGGAAACAGCCAAGTACCTGGCCGACCTGCGCGCGCTCAACTACGATGCCTCGGTCGACTTCGCGTGCGACTTTATCGACGACCCCGACGTGCAGCTGGCCAAGTATGTCTCGTCAGATGTCAACCCTGCCAACTATGGCGGCTACATCGATCGGCAGCTCGATTTGATGTTCTTCCAGCAGAGCCGGACCGCCGACAGGGCGACACGCCTCAAGGTCGTGCATCAGTTCGAGAAGCGCCTTCTGGCCGATCAAGCGTACGTCATGTACGTGCTGTGGTGGCAGCGGATCGTCCCCCACTGGCGCAGGCTGCAGGGATACAAGGCGACGACAAATCACTACGTCGAGCCCGACATGAGAGAGTACTGGCTGTCTGAATAGCATTGCAGGTGTGCCGCGGGGGGAGGCAGCCGGCGTGCCGCCTCCCATAGCGGCCGTCCGGCCCCGCTGAGCCGCCGTGAACCGCTACGTCCTGACGCGATTTCTCCTGATCCTCCCAACCCTGCTGGCGGTGGCGGTCATCATCTTCGTACTTGTCCGGGTGGTGCCCGGCGACATCGTGGAACTGCGCATGGTGCTGGGCGGCTCGTATGTGACACCCCAGGTGCTGGCGGCAGAACGCGCGCGCCTGGGACTCGACAAGCCCATCTGGCATCAGTTTCTCGACTGGATAGGAGGGATGGTCCGCCTCGATCTCGGCCGGTCGATGTGGTCGGGGGAGCCGGTCGCACGCGAGATTGGGCTCCGGTTGCAGCTCAGCCTGCAACTGGCCATCATGGCCACGCTGATTGCCACGGCGCTGGCCATCCCGCTTGGGACGATTGCCGCGGTGTATCGCGGTAGCTGGGTGGACCAGGCCGTCCAGGTCTTCAGTGTTGCGGGACTGGCCGTGCCCTCATTCTGGCTGGGAATCCTGATCATCTTGTTCTTGCTGACGGTCTTTCAGTATCTGCCTCCGCTCACATTCACGCCGTTGTGGACAGATCCCAAGGCGAACCTCGCCCAGCTCATCTGGCCGGCCATCGCCGTGGGCTACCGTTACTCCGCCGTCGCCACGCGGATGACGCGCTCGGCCCTGTTGGAGGTGCTCCGCGAAGATTACATCCGCACCGCCTGGGCCAAGGGCCTCGGCCAGCGGACGGTTCTGCGCCGACACGCCCTGCGGAACGCGCTCATGCCCGTGATCACGGTCATCGGTCTCGAGTTCGCGTTCCTCATCGGGGGGCTGGTCGTCACCGAGCAGGTCTTCAATCTGAACGGCATCGGCAAGCTCATCGTCGACGCGATCAGCCAGCGCGACTACACCCTGATTCAGGGCCTGATGCTGCTCGTCGCCGTGGGTTACATGCTGGTGAACTTCATCGTCGACCTGCTGTACGCCTGGATTGACCCACGGGTGTCCTATCAGTAAGCTCAAAAGGTTTGTTCGCCGCTATCCCGCGGGCGCGGGTGGCGCGGCGGTCGTCCTGGTGATGCTGCTGGTCGGGATCCTCGCACCCTGGGTCGCGCCCTATGATCCGGTGGCCGCCGACTTTGGTGGCATGTTCGTCCCGCCCGGCCGCGCCCACTGGTTCGGCAGTGACGCATTCGGCCGCGACGTGCTCAGCCGGATCATCTTCGGTGCCCGCACGGCGCTGATGATTGGATTCGGCGCGTCGCTGCTGGGCGCAACCCTCGGGGGCGCCCTTGGCGTGACCAGCGCATACTTCGGCGGGACCACCGACCTGCTGCTCCAGCGTCTGGTCGACATCCTCGTCTCGTTCCCGATTATCATCCTCGCAATGGCCATCGTGTCGATCATCGGCGGGGGGACCGGGAAGCTCGTCATCGCCATTGCCATATCATTCCTGCCGCGCGCCGAGCTCGTGGTCCGCAGCAGCTCGCTCTCGGTTCGCAACATGGTGTACATCGAGGCGGCGCGGGCGCTGGGTGGTTCGCACGGTCGGATCATCCTCCGCCACATGGCCCCAAACGTCGTGGCGCCGTATCTGGTCATGCTGACGGCGTTTCTGGGTCAGGCCATCCTCCTAGAGGCGTCGCTCTCGTTCCTGGGGCTCGGCGTCTCCGAGCCGACGCCGGCGTGGGGGCTGATGCTCCGGGGCGCGGCGGTCGACTTCGTGCAGCGGGCCCCCTGGATGGCGATCTTTCCGGGCCTCGCCATCAGCCTGGCCGTTCTCGGGTTCAATGTCTTCGGCGACGGGCTCCGGGACGCGCTCGACCCGAGGCTGCGCGTATGACGGGTGGGGCAGGGTGCGCCGGTCGGATCGGACTACTGGTGCGCGCCACGCAATGGCTGGCGGTCGCCCTCGCGGTCGCCTCGGGCCCCGCCTCTGCGGGAGCCGGGCAGGCCGGTCCTGATTGGCTGATCGTCCCGGGCGTCCGGGTGGGAGCAATCACGCGAACCGCGGGCGAGCTTGATCTGGTCCGCGCCTACGGCCTGGGCAACGTGCGCAATCAGAGCGTCCACGTGGGGGAGGGCATTGCCGAGCGGGGGACCGTCGTCTTCCCCGACGATCCGACGAGGGCTGCGGCCGTTCTCTGGAAAGATTTACAGAATAACCGCGTCCCCGAACGCGTGCAGATCACGGGTCAGAGGACCCTTTGGAGGACCACGCAGGGTATCACGCTCGGGACATCGCTCAAGGAGATCGAGCGGATGAACGGCGGACCGTTCGCGCTCACGGGATTCGGCTGGGATTATGGGGGCACGATCGTCGCCTGGATGCAGGGCCGCCTCGAGCGCGAGTTCACCCAAGGCGGCCGAATCATCCTTAGGCTGCGTCCCGCGGGGCGAAGCCCCGCTGCGGGTGCCGCCCGCCGGCTGATCGCCTCAGTCTCAGGCGATCGAGTATTTCGATCCAGTCACAGCGCGATGCGACAGATCAACCCGCATGTCTATCAGATGATCATCGAGTTTCGTTGAGGATTTATCGGAAGATCGACAAGGGCAGATAGGCTGAGACGACCCAGTTGGGTACGTCCACGACCTCCGAGATCTTCAAGTCTACGGCCACACTGCACAGAATGTACGCGTCCTCCCGGCTGAGCCGGTACGTGCGCACCAGGTGGTCGATCATCGCCCGGACTGCCGCGCGTGCGCCCTCCATGAGGTCTGGCGCGATTCCGGTCGTGGCGTAATAGCCCTTTGAGTCGTGCCTGGACGTGAGCGGACCAGGCGTCACAAACTGTGGTGAGGGTAGCCGAAGGCCCTTGCGGACCCCGAAGCGCAGGGTGGCGCGCATGGGAGCCTCGATCGCGGAGATGCAAACTTCACCATCACCCTGGACCGCATGCGCGTCCCCGCAGGAGAATAACGCTCCATCGACCCACACGGGGAACAACAGTGTCGTGCCCCTGGTGAGATGCCGGATGTCCATGTTTCCCCCAAACTTGCCTGGCGGCATCACCGGGAACGTTCCTCCTTCGTCTGTCGCCACCCCCATCGTGCCGCAGAACGGGTCCAGGGGGATGTGAATGTCATCGCGCAGCGCCGCGTCCGTCCCCGCTCCTAGATCCCAGATCCGCAGGTACGATTCCGTGAATTCCTGGGCGAGAAGACCGAGGCCGGGAATGATCGCCGTCCACCCCCAGTCACCCGGGCGCAGGTCGAGGATGTGGACCTCGAGCGCGTCGCCGGGCCGGGCGTCCTTGACGAACACCGGACCGGCCAGCGGATAGACGCGGCCCATGTCCATGCGGGCGAGGTCAGCCGCGGTCGATCGCCGTGTGATCTGCCCGGCACTCACCTCCTGCAGGTCATAGTGCACGATATCGCCCAACTCGACTTCAAGAGCGGGAGGGAGATCGTTGTCCCACCGATAGTGAACGCGTCCGGAGGGCATCGCGAGTTCTCGACCCATCGCAGCACCTCGGTGAGGAGGGCCCCGGAGGTCCGGGGCCCTCGCCGTTTACTGGCCGGCAGTGATCTTGTCGAAGAAGATATAGAATGAAGGATGCAGTTTGAAACCGCTAACTTTCTTTCGCCCCGCCGCGTTCTGCAGGGCGTGGTCGATGAAGATCCACGGCGCATCGTCCGCTACGATCTTCTGCATCTGCCGATAGAGCTCCCCACGCTTCTTCAAATCTGCGGTGCGCGTCGCCTCGTCCAGGATTTTGTCCACGTCGGCGTTCTTGTAATAGCCTCCATTGAAGCCATTTGGTGGCAGGGCACGGCCATCGAGAATCAGACTGAGCATTGGAGCCGGATCACCCGGGTCGAGCATGAACGAAAGCGCAGCCATACCGGCTTCCTGCCCGAAACCCTTGCCATACTTGTTCAGATAGGCTCCCCACTCGAATGTTTGAATCGTCACCTTGACTCCAACCGCGGCCAGATCGGCCTGAATGGCCTGAGCCATCGTCTTCGGCGACTGCATCCCCGAGCCTGACTCCGGAATCCAGAGCACCGTCGAGAAGCCGTTGGGATAGCCCGCTTCCGTGAGGAGCTTCTTCGCCTTCTCAGCATCATAGGGGTACTTTGTGACCTGGTCGGTGTACGCCCAGGTGATCGCCGGGGGGATGGGGCCCGACGAAATCGTGGCGGTACCCTTCAGGATGTCCTTCGTGATCGCCTGCTTGTTGACCGCGTGGTTGACCGCCCGCCGCACCCGGACGTCGTCGAACGGTTTCATCTGGACGTTGAGGGTGACCCACCAGATGTGCGGACCGGGCTGCTCATAGAACTGGAAACGGGCATCCTTCTTGACTTGGTCGACATTGTCCGGCGGCACATCGACGATGAAGTCCACGCCACCGGACAGAAGCTCGGTGACGCGGGTCTGCTCCTCAACCAACGGCCTGAAGATCAGGCGATTTAGTTTGGGCGCACCGCTCCAATACCCGGGGTTCGCTTCCAACACAATCCGCACGTTCTTCTGCCAGCTCACGAACTTGAACGGCCCCGTTCCCACTGGGTGGCTGGTGAACTCCTTGCCCCACCGCTTGACCGCGGCCGGGCTGACAATGCGCCCGGTGTTCAAGGTCAAGTTGTTTAGCAGCGGCGAGAACGGCTTCTTTAAGGTAAACCGAACGACGTAGGGGTCGACGACCGTGACCCGCTTGATCGCCCCGTAGTAGAAACCGGCGAAGGGGAAGGGCCCCGTATTGGCATAGGGGTGTTTGGGATCGAGCAACCGGTCGTACGTAAACTTTACCGCCGCGGCGTTGAACGGCGTGCCGTCGTGGAATTTTACGCCACGGCGCAGCGAGAACGTATAGGTCAGACCGTCTGGCGAACGGGTCCATGACGTGGCCAACCCCGGCTCATGCGTGAACGATTCTTCCTTGAACCGTACGAGCGTGTCGTACACGCTGGACAGCACCCGCATCGAATTGATGTCGGTCAGCTGCCCGGGATCCATAGACGTGGGCTCCGCGACCAATCCCACGACCAGGGTGTTCCCGGCCGGCGCGGCCTGCGGCGTGCCCGTCCCCAGAAACGGCAATCCGAGCATCAGCGCCGCTGTGACGACGATCCGCAATCTCTTCATGTCTCCCCCTCCTCCGAGCGTTTTGCCATGCCGTCCACCAACCTACCGTACACGAGGATCGAGGGCATCCCGAAGCCCTTCGCCAACGAGATTGAATCCGAGGACCAGGATGAAGATGGCGAGCCCCGGGACGGCCGCAACGTGGGACGCGACGGTGATGAACTGCCGGCCGTCGGCCAGCATCGTTCCCCAGTCTGCCGTCGGAGGCTGGGCGCCAAGCCCGATGAAGCTCAACCCGGCCATTTCCGTGATCATCACCCCGATGTTCATGGAGACGAACACGAGAATCGGGGCGACGATATTCCTCAGGATGTGCTTCACCAAGATGCGTAGTTCCGTGGAGCCAATCGCGCGCGCGGCTTCGACGAATTCCTGCTCTCGCAGGAGCAGCACCGCGCCACGCACGCCCCGCGCATAGAATGAGACGTTCACGACCGCCACTGCTATCATCGCATTGACCAGGCCCGGGCCGAGTGCCGCAACTAGCGCGATCGCGAGCAGGATGTAGGGAAAGGCCATGACCACGTCGACGGCGCGCATGATAATTTGGTCGATTCGTCCACCATAGTAGCCGGCTACGATCCCCAGCGCCGTTCCCGCGCTCATCGCAATTCCCGCCGAGAGCGCTCCGACCGTCAGCGAGATTCTGGCACCCCAGACGACCCGGCTCAGGAGGTCACGGCCCAGATGATCTGAGCCCAGTGGGAATCCGTGGATGGAAGGAGCGGACAGACGCCGACTTGGCTGGGTCTTGTCAGGGTCAGGCAACGGAAGGATCGGGGCGAGCGCTGCCATCAGCACGACCGCCAGCACCACGATGGTTCCCGCGACGGACCACCGGTTATGCAAGAAGCGGCTAAGCGCGGTGGAAGGGTGCGCCACTGGGGTGACCCCGGATCCTGCGCCTCGCGCTCCCCCGGCAACCGCGCCATTTCCCAGTCTAGCCATACCGGACGCGCGGGTCGACATACACATACAAGAGGTCGGTCGCCATGTTAATCAGGACGTATGTCGTCGCGATCAACAAGACACCCCCCTGCACCAGAGGAAAGTCGCGCGTCAAGATCGCGTTTACCATCATGGACCCGATTCCGGGCCAACTGAACACGGTCTCCACGTAGACGGCCCCGGCGAGGAGAAAGCCGACCTCAAGCCCTAGAACGGTTACCAACGGCACCAGCGTGTTGCGGAAAGCGTGCCGGGCGATCACCCAGCGTTCGGGCGCCCCTTTGGCCCTGGCCGTCCGGATGAAGTCTTGCCCGATCACCTCCAGCATGTTTGATCGCGTCAACCTAGCAATGACCGCCAGCGGAACGAGCGCCAACGTCACAGCCGGCAGGATCAGGTGGATCAGGAGGTCGCCCACGCCGCCCTCACCGGCCGATGAGAACATCCCCGTCCCCGGGAGCCACCCCAGTTTCAATGAAAACCCCATGATCAGGAGCAGTCCAACCCAGAAAGCTGGCATGCTGATGCTGACCATACTCAGAATGGCGGAGAGTCGGTCGATCAGCGACCCGCGGCGCGTCGCGGAGATAACCCCCGAGGCGACTCCAAGGGGAAAGGCCACGAGCATTCCACCGACCGCCAGGATCACCGTGGCCTTGAAGCGGCTCCAGGCTTCGGTGAGGACGGGCCGGCGAAGAACGATCGATCGGCCAAAGTCGCCCTTGGCCACATGGGAGAGCCAGCGGCCGTACTGCACCAGGATGGGTTTGTCCAGCTCGAGCCGCTCCCTAAGGGCCGCCAGTTCGCTCGACGTGGCCAGTGGGCCCAGCAGGATCTGGGCCGGATCCCCGGGGGTGAGGTGCAGGATCAGGAAGACGATGAAGGAGACTCCGAGTAGGACAAACGCAACGGAGACCAGCCGTTGTGCCACGTACCGCCGCATGGGCCGCCGCTCTCGGGTGGTGGTATCAACGTTTCTTGAGCGTCTCAATCGCTCAGGCTGCAACCCCGATTTCCGGTTGTGGCCATGATTCTCCTCTCCCGGCGGTCAGCGCGTCTGAAGCCCGTTCACGAAGATCAGGAATTTGAGTCCGCAACGTCGTACTGTCTTCTGACGACACATCATCGACACCCTCGTGCGGAGGAGCGCAAATGAAGGTTGAGGCCAAGCTTGCCGAGATGCGTCTAGCACTGCCCAGCGCTCCGGCCCCTGTCGCCAACTACATCAGGGCGGTGCGGGCGGGCAACCTGCTTTTCGTCTCCGGCCATGGCCCGCAGCGTGACGGCAAGATGGAGTATCTGGGCAAGGTCGGCAAAGACCTCTCGGTCGAGGACGGGTACAAGGCCGCGCAGCTCGTGTGCCTCAACTGTCTGGCCTCAGTACGGGAGGAGCTCGGCGACCTCGACCGGGTCAAACGCGTGGTGAAGCTGCTCGGCATGGTCAACTGTACGCCCGACTTTGAGCGGCAGCCGCAGGTCATCAACGGGGCGTCCGATCTACTGGTGCAGGTGTACGGCGACGCCGGGCGCCACGCCCGTTCCGCGGTCGGGATGGCGAGTCTGCCAGGGGGCATCTCGGTCGAGATCGAGATGGTGCTCGAGGTGGAATAGCCTGAGCCTTCACAGCCTGCCGCCCGATCTTCCGGTCCCGGTGGATGATGGCGCCGCAGACCATCTGCAGGGCATGCGCTTGCCGTCGGTGCGGCTGCCGTCCACTGGGGGGCGCGATGTCGACCTGGCAGGACTCCCCGGCACAACCGTGGTCTACTGCTACCCGCGCACAGGAAGGCCCGATCAGCCATCCCCGCCGGGCTGGGATGCGATTCCGGGAGCCCGGGGATGCACGCCCCAGTCCTGCGCGTTTCGGGACCACCACGGCGACCTGCAGGCGCTCGGCGCCCGGGTATTCGGTATGAGCACACAGACTCCGGCGGAGCAACGGGAAGCCGCGGAGCGGCTGCACCTGCCCTTCGAGCTGCTGAGCGATGAGCGGCGCGTGTTCGCGGCGGCGCTGCGCCTGCCAACGTTCGAGGTCGCGTCGATGACACTGCTCAAGCGCCTGACGGTGATCGTTCGAGACGGACGGATCGAAAAGGTCTTCTATCCGGTTTTTCCGCCCGATCGGAACGCCGGGGACGTGGTTGCCTGGCTTTCACGCGGCTAGACCGCGCCGGGCTGTGTCTCCCGGAGGGCCTCGCGGCCCTCTTTGACTTTCTGGAAGAACGCCGCGTCATCTTTGAGCGCCAGCCGGCGCGGGTGCGGCAGGTCGACGTCGATGATCCGCACGATGCTGGAACCGGTAGAGGCCGATGGGCCGCGGCTCATCACGACCACGCGGTCGGAGAGAAAGACGGCTTCCTCGATCGAGTGCGTCACGAAGACGATGGTGAGCTGCCGGTCTTCAAACAAGCGGATGAGTTCGAGGTTCATCCGGTCGCGCGTGATCTCGTCCAGCGCGCCGAAAGGCTCGTCCATCAGCAGCACCTGGGGATCGAGGGTGAGTGCCCGCGCGATGGCCACGCGCTGCTGCATGCCGCCGGAAAGTTTCTCAGGGTAGTAATGGGCAAAGGGTCCGAGCTCGACGAGGTCCAGCGCCCTGCGCGCCTGGCTGAGATACTGGCGGCGGCGCACCGGCCAGGCCCACCAGCGGTCATCGCGCATGCGCAGGGGTAACAGGACGTTCTCTTCGGCGGTGAGCCACTCAAACAGGACCGGCTGCTGAAAGATGACCCCCGACCAGCCGGCACGGACCGCCTCGGTTGGCGCGCGGCCGCAGACCTCGATCCGGCCTGTCGAAGGCTCGCGCAGGCCCGCCAGCATGAAGAGCACCGTGGTTTTTCCGCACCCTGAGGGACCGATGATCGAAACGAACTCCTGACGCCTGACTTGCAACGAGAAATTGCTCACGACATCGAGCGCCCGCTCGGGAGGCGCCGCTCGCTGCGGGGGTCCGGTCGTGTCGTAGGATTTTGAGACCCGTTCTATCCGGATGATCGGATCGGCGGTCGGCGCGGTCATGCCGGGCCGCCCCGAGGAGAACGGGGGGCGGAGACGGGGAAGGTCCCCATCCCCGCCGCCACCATTTTGCCGCGCTACGGCATCACCTTGCTGGGAAACTTCGTGGTGAATGCCCCTTTGTGGTCGGGCATCGCCTTGAACAGGTTGGCCTTCATCATGTCCTTGGCCACGCGCTCCCAGCCCGCGGGATCGATGTAGCCCAGGCCGTTCTTCCGCGACGTCTCGGCCACCATGATCGTCTCGATCGCCGCCATCCCCTCGAGCTCGTGCGCCTCGCCGCCCTTGAGGTTGCTGTTGTACTTGAGGAGGATCTGGAAGGTTTCCCGGCGGTTAGCGAGCGCATACTTGTAGCCCTGGTAGCGTCCGGTGACGAAGGCCTGCACGGCCTCGGGGTACTTCCTGACGATGTCCTCGGTCGTGAACAGGACGTTTTCAGGCCAGTCGATGCCGAAATCCGGGAACGTGTAGACGAAGTACGTGTCCTTCGTGTTGCGCTTTGCGACTAGCACCTCGTTGTAGATCATGGCGTGCGCATACTGGTAGTCCTTCTTGAGCCAGGACCCGATGGTCGCCGGATCGCCCTGCTGGTTGACGATCTTGATGCGCTTGTCCCAGTCGGGGCCGATGGCCGCCTTAATCTGTTTGTCGTACCCGATCCAGGTGGCCACGGTGCCCTCGATGTCCCGCGGACTCTTAAGCTCTTTCCAGGAGATCAGACGGACCGCCGATTTCTGGAAGTCGTGGGCCACGACGACCAGCGGAAGCTTCTGCTTCTCCCGGGCTTCCAGGATGTTGTAGGGATAGTCCACGCCAAAGACGACGGTGCCTTTCTTGGCTTCGGCCATGGTCCGGTCGATCGGCGACAGCCCCGGTCCGCCCCCGACGACCCTTACGTCGAGGTTAAGCTTCTTGTAGAAACCCTTGTTCACGGCAACCGGGTCGCCCATCGACTCGTTGTGAATGAACCAGGCCTCGAAAATGGTGACCCCGGTCATCCCCTGCGCGCGCAGCGTGCCGGCACTTGCCAGGACCAGCACGAGCAGCACCACGACAAGCCGTACGGCACTTCGCATTATCTCGCCCTCCTTTCAAGGTGACTGACTAGGCCGGGCACACCTCGACGCCCGCGCACCTCCGGATGTGGCGGCCTAACGGCGCGCCGCCATGCTCACGTGCCAGGGCAAGAGCAGCCGCTCGGCCACCGTGACGGCGCCGAGCAGCAGCCACCCGATTCCCGTGCAGAACACCGCGGCCAGAAAAACCCTGACCGTATTGCCGACATACCGCGAATCCAGAATCATATAGCCGAGGCCCTCGAAGGCCCCAAACAACTCGCCGACGATGGCGCCGTTGACGGCCGCCATCACGCCGCCCTTCAGGCTGACGAAGATGATCGGCAGGGCCGACGGCACCTTGAGCAGGAAGATCCGCTGCCACCAGCTCGCGTTGTAGATATCCATTAACTGCTCACGGATAACTTCTACGGAGACGAACTCCTTGTGCGTCGCGTAGAGCACCGCAAAAAACGTGTAGAGGCCGGCAATGACGACTTTGCTGGTCAATCCCAGGCCAAACCATACCACCGCCAGTGACGCGAGGGCGACGAACGGGGTGCTGTTCAAGGTCACGATGATCCGATAGAGGAAGTCCTCGATGACGCGGGGCAGCCCCAGAAACATCATGGCGCCAAGCAATGCTGCCGCGGCGCCCAGCACGAACCCCACGACGACCTCCTGGGTCGTGATGGCCGCATACGATAGGACCAGCGGCCACTGCTCGGCCAGCTCCACCGCGATCGCCGAGGGCGCCGGCAGAAGGTAGGGTTGCCCGTACAGCCGCGAGGTCACTTCCCACGCGCCGATCATGAGCGCGCCGAAGATCGTCCACGAGCGCAGCTGCTGGGTCATCGCTGAAAGCTGACCGCCTCCGCCACGCCGCCGAGGAGTACCTCCGAACGGGCGGGAGTTGTCCGGGCAACCAGGCGCCCGCGCGAGATGACGGCCCGGCGCGGCGCAATGCGCCGCACGACGTCGATCGGCGTGGGGGCATCGAACACGACCAGGTCGGCCCGCTTGCCCTCCGCGAGACCGTAGTCGGCCAGCCCGAAGCATGCGGCCGCGCGCGTGGTCACCATCTCGAGGATGGTGTTCAGTTCGTCGTACCCTGAGAGCTGGCCATAGTGCACCATGACAAAGCAGGCCTGAATGGGATCACCCACGCCCAGCGGGTACCAGGGGTCCATGATGGAGTCGTGCCCGATGCAGACGTTGATGCCGTTGGCGAGCAGTTCCTTCACGCGGGTGAAGCCGCGGCGAATCGGATAGCCGTCAAATCGTCCCTGCAACACGGAGTTGTCGAGCGGATTCGTGATGATGTGGACGCCGGCATTGCGCATCCACCGGATGAGGCGGTACGCATACGCGTTGTTGTAGGAATGCATCGCCGTCGTATGGCTGGCGGTGACGCGGCCTTGCAGGCCCAACCTGATGGTCTCCGCGGCAACGAGCTCCACGAATCGGCTCTGGTCGTCATCGGTCTCGTCGCAGTGGAGGTCCGCCTGCCGGCCGTACTCTGCGGCCAGGCGCAGCGCGGTCTTGACGTCGCGCTCCCCGTACTCTCGCGTCCATTCGTAGTGCGGAATCCCGCCGACGACATCGGCGCCCATGTCCAGCGCCCGTACCATGAGGGCTTCACCGTCGGGAAACGAGTAGATGCCCTGCTGCGGGAAGGCCACGATTTGAATCGTGACCACATCGCGCCAGCGCTCGCGCACCTCGAGCATTGCGCCTAGCGCGGTCAGCGCCGGGTCGCAGACATCGATGTGGGTCCGCACGTGGGTGACGCCGTTGGCCAGCATCCAACGCAGCGCCTGATCCGCGCGCCGCATCACGTCATCCCGGGTCAGCCGCTTGACCCGCTCACCCCAGATCTCGATCCCTTCGAACAGCGTCCCGGTCTCATTGTAGCGAGGGTCCCCGACCGTGAGCACGGCGTCCAAGTGGATGTGCGTCTCGATCAGGGAGGGGGTCGCCAAGCCCCCGGCGGCATCGAGCTCTACTTCGCTCGGCTCGCCGATCGCGGGGGCAATCCTGACAATCCGGTCGCCGCGGATGGCGATGTCCACGGGCTCACGCACTCCCGCGACGGTCGCCCTCCTGACGATCAGGTCCATGAGTCCTCTGAATCGACTGGCCGTGGAATTGTCGTGGAATTACGCTTGCACGCGAGGTTATCCTGCAGCGCTGGTCCAGATCCGAGAGGTTGCAAATTGCGCTCCCGGAATCGACCGGGAAGCAGGCATGCCCCGGCCTCCGCCGAAGAACCCCCCGCCGCCGTCATGTAGCGCCGAGGAGGAATGGAAGAGCATGAAGTCGTTTGATCTGTCCCGAGCGCGGGTGCTCGACCTCTCGCAGAACTTCAGCGTTGACTCGCCGCCGTTCGCCTACTACGAGGGTCCGAAGATCACGTGGGTCAAGAAAATGGCTTTCGAAGGGGTCAACGCGCAGCACATCAGCAGCACCAATCACATCGCCACGCATCTAGACTCGCCGTTGCACTTCCACGACCCCGGGCCCGACGTGGCCGGCATCCCCATCACCACGCTGGTGGGACCCGCGTGCATCGTCGACCTGCAGCAATTCGGAATCGGCGACTACGATATCTACGGCTCGCAGCACTTCGAGCAGTGGGAGAAGAAGTACAATACCCAGATCGAGCGCGGCGACATTCTCGTCATCCACACCGGTTATCATGCCTACTACAACGAGGACTGGTCGACAGCCACAAAGTCCCAACACAAAGACGCACGCGCGGATCTCCCGCGGGCATTCCTTCGGCATCCCGGCCCGCAGGCCGAGTTCTGCGACTGGGTGCTCGACCGCGGGATACGCTGGATGGCCATCGACGCGATCTCTACCGATCATCCGTTCAATACCAAGGTCCGGGATGCCCGGCGCGACCTGGTCCCCGAGGTCGAAGCCAAGATCGGAATGTCGATGGATCAGGCCTTCCCGTGGCCGAAAGACTATCAAGCGACCCACACCAAGCTCTTTCCGCGTGGAGTCTTTCATGTCGAGAACGTCGGCGGTGACGTGGACCTGGTCCTCAACCAGCGCCTGTGGGTCGGGTGCTTCCCGTTCAGGTTTAAGGGCGGGGAAGCGGCCTTTTGCCGGTTCGTGGCGTTTGTGGAAGCGTAGCGGTCGGCCCCTCGCGCGGGCTCCATCACCCTTGACTGTGGCGCATTTGTGGCACACAATGGGCTGAAGGGGTGGAGCCCGATGCTAGACGTGGAAAAGGCCTATTCGTCCGCGTTTCGAGGCCAGGGTAAGGCCGTGGGCCGCGCGCTACGACAGGGCAGGGTGGATGCGGTTCAGCGCTTCGTGGAACTCGTAGCGAACACGACTGTCAGGCTCAATGCCAGTGCCGGGCTTCCCGAGGCAGCGTCCTTTGTGGTTCGGATGGGCATCCTGCACGAGGCGCTTTTGCCTCTTCTGTGCGCGCGGCAAGGACGAATTGGTGAAGCCGCTCAACTCTTGGCCGGTAGTTGGCGCATACTCACAGGCAAGAGGCAAAAGCCCATTGACTTTCGGGTACGCCCGGTGGATCTCAATCCAGAGGATGCCTTCCTCCTGGAACTCTTCAACGTGGCCGTTACCGAGCACATCGTGGAGGCCTCCCGAACGGACCGCGGACGGAAGGTGATCACGCGGCTCATGGCGGCCCTGCGACTTAGCTTCGACGAGTTGGGACGCATGCTGAACGTGAGTGGTGAGACTGTGCGGAGATGGACACGTGGTATTGTTAGCATTCCGGAGCAAAAGCTCGCGCAACTCGATACGGCAGGCCAGGCCCTGGGACGCTTGCTTCGTTTCATTCGCCCCGACCGTTTGTCCGAGGTGGTGCGCCGGCCTGCGGACGCCTTCGGCGGTCAGGCAGCGTTGCAGCGGATCCTTGAAGGGCGCATCGCCGAGGTTGCGGATCACTACGAGCGGGAGCTCGCGTATCAGGCGTGAGTATACGGACGGTCGAGCACACTCATGCACCCTTGTTCCGCGTCGTACGCCGCGCGTGGGAAGATCCTCTTGACACATCCTACAGCCAGACACGGGAGGACAACCGATGGAACCAGCGGGGATTCCCCGCCCTATACTGCTGCTGCAGCGAGCGCGTCGCTGCGGCTGTAGCTACGGATCGCCTGCGCAGACTGAATGTGGACGTTGAGGACCTCACCCCAGACGCTCGCCCGCAGCTTGTCGAGGTTGACTGGACCGGACGATTGGTCGACGTCACCTCCGAAACGGGCCTCCGAGGCAACGGTTTTCCCCTTACGTACCCGGAAGGCGTCACGATCGCGGACTGCCAGCGGGCTGCCGCGGGATGGCATGCTGGCAGTCAGGAAGGGGTAGTGAGCCGCAGTGCTTCGCTCTATAGACTCCGGTGGGAACATCAATGGAAGGGCGACCACCAGCCTTGGGGTGAGATAGCCATCTACATCCTACGAGCGGGACGACACCCTATGCTGATGAGCCGCCGGGATGATCTCGCCTGGCTGGAGGTACCCGAGCGCTCTTGACACCACTGGAAGATCTTCTCGTCGTCGATCTGACCCGGGCCCTGGCGGGCCCGTATTGCACGCTGATGCTCGGCGATCTCGGCGCCCGCGTCATCAAGATCGAGACGCCGGACGGCGGGGATGACACGCGGGCGTGGGGTCCCCCATTCGTCAACGGCGAGAGCTCGTACTTCCTCGGCATCAACCGCAACAAGGAGAGCCTCACCCTCAACCTGAAGGATCGCGGCGGGCAGGAGGTGCTGCGGCGCCTGGTGCGCCGCGCCGACGTGCTCGTCGAGAACTTTCGGGCCGGCACAATGGAGCGGTTGGGCTTTGACTATGCGGCGGTGCGCTCGCTCAACACGCGCCTGGTGTACGCTTCCATCTCCGGATTCGGCCAGAGCGGGCCGTATCGGGAGCGCACCGCCTACGATCTCATCCTCCAGGGCATGGGGGGGTTGATGGGTACTACGGGCGAGGAAGGCGGCTCTCCGGTGAAAGTGGGCGTCGCCGTCACCGACATCGCCGCGGGCATGTTTGCGGCATACGGCATCCTGGCGGCGCTGCGGGTGCGCGATCGCACCGGGACCGGCCAGCTTGTGGACGTGGCGATGCTGGACAGCCAGGTGGCCTGGATGACGTATCAGGCCGGCTACTATTTCGCGACGGGGGAAAACCCCAAACGGCTGGGCAGCGCCCATCCGTCGCTGGTTCCCTATCAGGCATTTCTCACCCGCGACGGCTACGTCAACGTCGCGGTGGGGAGCGAGGCGATCTGGGTCCGGTTTGCGCCCGCCATTGGCGCACCCCAGCTCGCCGATGACCCGCGGTTTCGAACCAATCCCGACCGCGTGAGTCACCGCGAAGAATTGATCGAACTGCTCGAGCCGATCTTTGCGGCACGCACCACCCAGGAGTGGGCGAGTGCACTCGAGCAGGCCGGCGTGCCGGCGGGACCGATCTACCTGCTCTCCGACCTGTTCAGCGATCGCCAGGTCAGGCATCGCGAGATGGTCGTGGACATCGACCACCCGCGGGCGGGCCGCATCAAACAGACGGGTGTGCCGATAAAGCTCTCGGAAACGCCGGGGCGCATCGCCTCGCCCCCGCCCCTGCTGGGGCAGCATACCGACAACGTTCTACGTGAGCTGGGGTACGAGGCCGCGGAGATCGCTGCGATGCGGCGTGGCGACGTGGTGTAACGATGAAGGTCCTTACCCGCCTGAGGCCCGCACCGGCACCAGCCGTCCGCTGCTCCGTCTGTGGTTTTGAGACGGCGAGGGATGCGCTGCGCGCCGCGCTGTGGGTGTGTCCCGCCTGCGGGGTGCACCTGGCGATGCCGGCCCACGAGCGTGTTGCGTCGCTTGTCGACCCGAGAAGCTTTCGGGAGTTCGACCGCCGGATGATCTCGGTCGATCCGCTGCGCTTTGCCGACCAGCATGCCTACCGGGCGCGACTGCTCGACGCCCGAAAGCGCACAGGCCTTCGTGAAGCAGTCGTGGTGGGCCAGGCAAGGGTCGGCGGCCTGCCCGTGGTGCTCGCCGTCTTCGAGTTCGACTTCCTGGGCGGCTCGATGGGCTCGGTCGTGGGAGAGAAGATCGCGGACGCATTCGAGGTCGCGACGCGGCGGCACTGGCCCGTGATTATCGTTACCAGCAGCGGCGGCGCGCGCATGCAGGAAGGCATGCTCTCGCTCATGCAGATGGCCAAGACCGCCGCAGCCCGGGCGCGCCACCACGCGGCGGGTCTCGCGTATATCTCCGTGCTCGCCCATCCGACCTTTGGTGGCGTGGCCGCGAGCTTCGCCTCCCTGGGAGATGTGCTCATCGCCCAGCCCGGCGGGCGCATTGGGTTTGCGGGACAGCGCGTGATCGAAGCCACCGTTGGCGAGAGACTGTCGGCCGAACCTCACCAGGCGGAGCGGCTCGTT
>Ga0187893_10004229_pt1 | contig 27649 bp, 27 predicted proteins | sample MA1701074metaG_FD_139574 | JGI IMG/M metagenome (GOLD analysis project Ga0187893, IMG submission 139574) | White microbial mat communities from a basaltic lava cave in the Kipuka Kanohina Cave System on the Island of Hawaii, USA - MA170107-4 metaG ... | reverse complement strand
CAGCTTCATCTTCCTCGGCCCGACAGGCGTCGGGAAGACGGAGCTCGCGCGGGCCCTCGCCAATTTCCTGTTCGGCAGCGACAACGCGCTCATCCGCTTCGACATGTCCGAGTACATGGAGAAGCATTCTGTGTCGAAGCTGATCGGATCGCCCCCGGGCTACGTCGGCCACGAGGAGGGCGGCCAGCTGACCGAGAAGGTCAAGCGCAATCCGTACTCGGTCGTGTTGCTCGACGAAATCGAGAAGGCGCACCCGGACATCTTCAACATCCTGCTGCAGGTGTTCGAGGACGGCCACCTGACCGATGGCCTCGGCAACCGGGTGAACTTCAAGAACGCGATCATCATCATGACGTCGAACATCGGGGCGCGCTTCATCCAGAAGAAGGCGTCACTCGGGTTCCAGGCAAGCGACGCAGGCGCTATCGACAAGAACGTGACGGACATGGTGCTCGGTGAGGTGAAACGGACCTTCAACCCCGAGTTCATCAATCGAATCGACGAGATCATCGTGTTCGAGGCGCTCACCGACGAGGACCTGCATCGGATCATGGCGCTGCTGGTCGAGCAGCTCAACGCGAACCTGACCGACCGCCGGATCAAGATCACCCTCATGCCCGAGGTGGTCGACTGGATCATCGAAGTGACGTGCAAGGACCGCTCGTACGGCGCGCGCCCGCTCAGGCGCGCCATTCAGCGTTATGTCGAGGATCCGCTCTCGGAGGAACTGATTCGCGGCAACCTGCGCGACGGCGAAGTGGAGGTCTATCTCGACGGCGGTCAGCTCGCCTACCGGCCGGCCGGCGAGCTCGCCGCAGGCCGGCGGCTATCGTAACCGGCGGCCAACCGGCTCGGTCCCGTCGGCAAGCCGTTTGCTACCTTCACACGTCTAAGATCCTGTAAACTAAGGCATTTCAGTGAATCTAACGACGATGCGCATGTTCAGCACCCGCTTCCCGTTTCTGATGGTGCTCCTGGGCGCGCTGGCTACGCCCGTATGGGCACAGGCGCCTTCCTCCGCCACTGTTGACGCTCCGGAGGAGAGACCGGCTGTACAGGCGCCCGCAGCGCGGCCGACGATTTGCGGTGTCCCCGTCGGTGCGCCGGCGAACCTGCCGCCCGCCGATTCGGGCCCGGTCGTCTATCTGCTCGCGCCGTGCTTCTCGGCGCAGGGGAACGTCTCGACCGTCGACGCGCAGACGTACCTCTACTACATCCAGCTCCGTCCCAGTCAGCCGTCGCAGAACGCCTGGATCTCGTACGACGAGAAGGCCGAGCAGACGATGCTCGACGACTTCAAGCGGCTGTGGGCGACGAACTTTCTCACCGACCTGTCGATCGACGTCACCGACTACGTCTTCTCGAACGGCGTGGTCGGCAAGCTCGTGACCTACCACATGGAGGAGCGCGAGCGCGTCAAGATCGTCAACTACGAAGGCACTAAGGTCATCGATCGGACCAAGATCGACGAGCAACTGCGCGCGCGCGGCATCGAGATGCGCCTCGACTCGTTCGTCGACCGCGGTGTGATCCGGCGGATCGAAGGCGTACTGCGCGAGATGATGGCGGAACAAGGTTTCACGAACGCCGAGGTGAAGCACGCTGTCACTTCCGTGGCGGGCGGACCGAAGCTGGTCAACGTCACGTTCCAGATCGGCGAAGGGCCGAAGCTGAAGATCCGCGACATCGAGTTCGTCGGCAACACCGCCAAGAGCGATGGCACGCTGGCGAAGAAGATGAAGGAGAACAAGGACCGGAGCCGGATCCCTGTATGGAACTGGTTCTCGCGCGGCGGCACCTACAAGGCCGACAAGTTCGAGATGGACGCCGATTTGATCCAGGCCTACTACCGCCAGGAAGGGTACGTCCGAGCGCAGATCGGCAATCCCGAGATCGAGACCCTCGAGGACTCGACCGACCAGAAGACCCGCTATATCCGGCTTCGCATCCCGGTGACCGAGGGCCCCCGGTACCGCCTCGGCGAGTTCACGATCGACGGCAACACCGTCGTCAAGAGCGAGGCGCTCCGGCCGCTGTTCGACCTCCAGAAGGGCGAGTGGTACGACGAGAAGAAGGTCCGCGACGGCCTGGTCAAGGCGCGGGAGATCTATGGGGCCGGCGGCTACATGGAGTTCACCGGCTTCCCCGATCTCAAGCCGAGCGACGAGCCGGAAGAGAACGTGCCTGCTGCGCTGGCGGCGCCGCCGCCGTCAGGGCCACCGTCGGTCGACGTGACGATGCGACTGCAGGAGGGACAGCAGTACTTCGTCAACCGCATCACCTTCGTTGGTAACACATCGACGCGCGACAACGTGATCCGGCGCGAGATGCGGCTGGTCGAGGGCAACGTCTTCAATACCGAAGCGCTCAAGTACAGCATCCGTCGGCTGAATCAGCTCGGCTACTTCGAGCAGATCAACGAGCAGGATCAGAACGCCATCAAGACTGAGAAGACCGCGGGGCGCGACGGAAACGTCGACGTCACGCTCACGCTGAAGGAGCAGAACCGCAACCAGCTCACCTTCGGCGCCGGCGTCTCGCAGTACGAGGGCGTCTTCGGGCAGCTCTCATTCCAGACGGCCAACTTCCTCGGCCGTGGCGAAAGCCTCACGATGTCGATCATGGCGGGCGATCGGATGCAGAACTACCAGCTCGCGTTCACGGAGCCGTTTCTGTTCGATCGCAACATCACAGCGGGCTTCGACGTCTACAAGCGCGCGCTGCAATTCATCGGCTACTACACGCAGAAATCGACCGGCGGCAACATCATGATGGGGTTCCCGGTCGCCGACTTCAGCCGCATGTTCGTGAGCTACGCCTACGAGCAGACTCGGATGACGGACATCAACGAGCTGTTCATCAATCCGTTCTGCGGGTTCAGCGAGCAGGGATGCTCCGTCCTGACGGTGTCGGATCCCGGGTCGATCAGTCCGGAGCTGATGGAAACCATCCGCCTCAACCCGTTCCTGTTCGACTCGCTCATGGTGGGCGCGGGCGGCCGGCGGACGGTGAGTAAGATCATTCCCAGCTTCGTGCACAACACGGTCGACAACCCGATCTTCCCGAACACGGGGCAGCGGCTGACGATGGCGATCGACCTGGCGATGCTCGGCGGCAACACACAGTACTACAAGCCGCGCATCGAAGGGGTCCGCTTCTGGCGCCACACGACGCGCACGTCCTTCGGCATCCGCGGGCAGTACGAGTTCATTACGCCGATCCGCAACACGAAGACCCTGCCGCTGTTCGAGAAGCTCTGGCTGGGCGGCGAGTACAGCATTCGCGGCTTCGATATCCGCTCGGTCGGACCGACCGACGAGCGCACCGGCCTGGTGCTCGGCGGCAACAAGAGCCTGCTGTTCAACGCCGAGTATCTGTTTTCGATCGTGCCGCAGGTCCGGTTGATTGGGTTCTACGACGCCGGCCAGGTGGCCGACGACGACGAACCGTTCGCGACCAACAAGTTCCGCACCTCGACAGGAATGGAAGTGCGGTTCTATATGCCGGTGCTCAATGTGCCGTTCCGGCTGATTTTCGCCGCGAACCCGCAACGGCAGGGTGTCCTCGACAACAGCCTCCGTCCGGCGAAGAACTTCACGTTCCGCTTCGCCGTCGGCTCGACGTTCTAATCGAAAGGATTGCGACGGATATGAGAGTGTTCATCGGTGCTGTGGCGCTCTGCGTGATGCTGGCCGCCGCAGCCTCCTTTGCCCAGGCGCCGGCGCCAGCGCCAGCGCAGCCGGCCGCACCCGCCGCACAGGCGGCGTCCGCGCCGCCGCGTCCGTTCCCGGCCGGTGCGAAGTACGCCTTCATCAACATTCAGCGGATCGCTGGTGAATCGGCCGAAGGCAAGGCGCTCGCCGCCAGGGTCCAGGCGCTCAACCAGAAGAAAGTGGCGGAGCTCAACGAGAGGAACAAGGCGCTCCAATCGGCGCAGCAGAAACTCGAGACCGGCGGCTCGGTGCTCAATCCCGTGGCGCTCGGCCAGCTCCAGAAGGAAATCGAGCGTATGCAGGTGGACATCCAGCGGTTCACCGAGGATGCGCAGCAGGAAGTCCAGACGCTCCAGCAGGAGCTGCAAGAGGAGTTTCAGCGGAAGCTGAGCCCCATCCTCGAGAAGGTGGGCACCGACAAGGAGCTGCATTTGGTGTTCAGCGCGGCCGACGCCGGACTGGTGTGGGCGGATCTCTCGCTCGACATCACGGGCGACGTCATTCGCGAGTTCGACGCGGCCACCAAGTCGGCCGGCGCGCCCGCCCCGAAGCCGGCGCCCGCGGCGCCTGCGCCAAAGCCCGCGCCGCCCGCACCTCCCAAACCGTGAACCCGTGAGCCGCGGGTTCACAGGTGCTTGGGTGCTCTGGTGCTTGGTTCCGATTCAAGGTTCACGGTTCTCGGGTGCATGGGTGGTTCGTGGTTCAATATGCACCGTGAGCCCTGAACTGGAACCCAAGCACCAGAGCACCTGAGCACCCGAGAACCGATCTGTGTCCGTCTCGATCGACCTTCCCGCGCTCCTCGATCGCGTCTCCTACCGGTATCCCTCGTTTCTCGTCGACGCCGTGGCCGAACACGAGCCTGGCGCGCGGCTGGTCGCGATCAAGAACGTCACCGTCAACGAGGAATTCTTCCAGGGCCATTTTCCAGGTTCGCCGCTGATGCCCGGTGTCCTCATGGTGGAGGCGCTCACGCAGGCCGCCGCCGTGCTGCTGCTCGAGCGCACCGATCTACCGGCGTCGGCGCGCGTCTGGCTCCGCGGCGTCGATGATGCCAAGTTCCGGCGGCAAGTCGTGCCCGGCGATCGCCTCCGGCTGGAGATATGTGTCGGGCCCGGCCGGGCGCGGCTGGCGAAGGCGCGGGCCACCGCGTCGGTCGAGGGCCAGGCGGTCGCGGAGCTGACGCTCCTGCTTGCGATCGAGGCCGGATCGGCGTCCATCGATCCGACGGCGCAGGTCCATCCGTCGGCGCGCATTGGCGCGGGGACGAGCATCGGCCCGTTCTGCTCGATCGGCCCGGAGGTGGTGATCGGGGCGCGGTGCCAGATCGGCGCCTCGGTGGTCATCGACGGCTGGACGGAGATCGACGACGACACGCGCATCTATCCAATGGCGTCGGTTGGACTCGCGCCGCAGGATCTGAAATACAAGGGCGAGCGCACGCGGCTGACGATCGGCCGCGGCAACACCTTCCGGGAGTTCGTGACGATCAACCGCGGCACCCTCGGGGGCGGTGGGCACACCACGATTGGCGATCACAATCTGTTCATGGCCTACGTGCATGTGGCGCACGACTGCCACATCGGCAACGAGACGATCTTTGGCAACGGCGCCACGCTCGGCGGGCATGTGACCGTCGAGGACTATGCCACCATCAGCGCCTACTCGGGCGTGCATCAGTTCTGCCGCGTCGGGCGGCATGCCTACGTCGGCGGCTATTCGGTCATCACGAAGGACGCGCTCCCGTTTGGCAAGTCGGTCGGCAACCGTGCGCGGATTTACGGCCTGAACACGATTGGCCTCGTGCGGCGCGGCTTCACGGACGACACGATCGCACAGCTCAAGCGGGCATATCGCTACCTGCTGCAGTCGAAGCTCAACACCTCGCGGGCGCTCGTACAGATCGAGCAGGATGCCACGCTCAGCTCGCCCGAGGTGCGGTACCTCGTCGACTTCATCCGCAGCTCCCGGCGCGGCGTGATTCTCAGGCGGCCCACGCGCCGCGCCGAGGAGCTGGTCGCCGATGAATAGTGCCTGGTGCCTGGTGCCTGGTGCGCAGTGCGTGGTCCGGTGGTGGTTCTGGAACCAGGCACTGATGCCGACGCCGACATGCATATTGGCCTGATCGCGGGGAATGGCCGGTTCCCGTTTCTCGTGCTCGATGCCGCGCGCGCGCAGGGGCACGACGTCACGATCATCGCGGCAAGGGAAGAGACGTTCCCGGCGCTCAACGACGCCGCCGCTCGGCATGGCGCCGCGATCCACTGGATTTCGCTGGGCCAGCTCGGCAGCTGCGTCAACCTGCTCGAGCAGTCGGGCGTGACGCATGCCGTGATGGCCGGCCAGGTCAAGCACACGAAGATCTTCTCGAGCGGTATCGTGCCCGACCTGCTGTTTCTGCGTGTACTGAAGCAGCTGGCATCGAAGAACACGGATGGGCTGATCGGCGCCGTCGCCAACGTGCTCCGCGAGCGGGGCATTGAGGTGATGGACTCGACCGCGCTCCTCCGGCCGCTGTTGGCGCGCCCGGGCGTGCCGACGCGCCGCGGGCCGACGGCGGAAGAGCAAAAGGACATCGAGTTCGGTTACCGGATGGCCGACGCGATTGCCGCGCTCGATATCGGTCAGACGATTGCCGTGAAACACCAGGCGGTCGTTGCCGTCGAGGCGATGGACGGGACCGACGAGGTCATTGTGCGTGCAGGGCACCTGGCCGGTCCCGGCGTGTGTATCGTGAAAGTGGCCAAGCCGAATCAGGACATGCGGTTCGATGTTCCCGTCGTCGGTGTTGCGACGATCCAGGCCATGCGCGTGGCCGGCGCGAGCGCGCTCTCCGTGGATGCGGGCAAGACACTGATGCTCGACGGCGACGCGATGGTAGCGGGCGCGAACGACGCGAATATCACCATCGTCGGGCGAGCGTGATGGAGAGACTGCGACTCGCGGTGGTCGGTGTCGGCCATCTCGGCCAGCATCACGCCCGTATCCTCGCGGCCATGCCTGACGTCGAGCTCGTGGGGGTGGCCGACATCAAGCCCGATCGGGCGCGCGAGATTGCTGCGACGTACGCGACGACGCCGTATACCGACGGCGCGGCATTGGTCGGACGGGTCGACGGGATCTGCATCGCCACACCGACGGTCTCGCACGTGGAGGTCGCGCTGCCGTTCGTCGAGGCGGGCGCCGCCGTGCTGGTGGAGAAACCGCTCGCTGCGTCGCTGGCGGACGCCGACCGCCTGGTCGCCGCCGCCGCGGCTCGCAGCACGGTGCTCGCCACGGGGCACACCGAGCGCTTCAACCCCGCCGTGGCGGCCGCACTGCCGCTCGTCTCGCAGCCGCGGTTCATTGAAATCCACCGCCTCGGCACGTTTCCCGAGCGCAGCCTCGACATCGACGTCATCTTCGACCTGATGATTCACGACCTCGACGTGCTGCTCGCGGTCGTCCCGTCGGAGGTGGCCGCGGTCGAGGCGGTGGGCGTAAATGTGCTGACGCCGCGCGTCGACATCGCCAACGCGCGGCTCCGTTTTGCGTCGGGCTGCATCGCCAACGTCACCGCGAGCCGCATCAGCCGCGACCGGGTGCGCAAGGCGCGCTTCTTCCAGCACGACGCCTACATTTCGATCGACTACGCGGCGCAGGAGGTCGAGATGTACCGCCTGGTCGCCAATGGCGGCCGCCCCGCCATTCAGGGCGGCCGCGTCGACGTGGTCGCAGAAGAGCCGCTGGCCCGCGAGCTGGCCGACTTCGTCGGGGCGATTCGTCAGCGGCGCCAGCCGACGGTGACCGGCGCCGACGGACGCGCGGCGCTGGCGCTGGCCACGCGCGTGTCGGAGTTGATTGGTCGTACGTAGGCCGGATCCCGCGGCTCGGAGAGGATGCGCGCTGCGGACCGGCGTGAGGATCATGGAGACATCAACCACGTTCAATACGTTCCTCGATCGGGTGAACGCGGGCGAACGTCTGTCAGCCGACGACGTCGTCCAGCTGGCGGCCACGCCCGACATCGTGTCGGTCGGGATGCTGGCCGACGCGCTGCGCCGGCACCTGCACGGGACGCGCGTCACATATGTTCGCGTGGCCACATGCCCGTTCGACGGCTCGTTCACGAGTGCCGTGCCGCCCGTCGCCCGCGAGGTCCGGATCACGGGGAGTCCTGCGACGCTGGCCGACGCGCTGGCGGCGGTGCAGACCGCGAAGGCGGTGGCCGGCGAGCGGCTGGTGTCGGGATTCTCCTGGCTCGACGTCGCGCATCTGTCGGGTACTGACGGCGTCACGCCGGCGCGGGTACTCGCCGATCTGCATGCCGCCGGTCTGGACGCGCTTGCGGCGATTCCGCTCGACGCCCTCGCGGACGAGACGGCCGCGGTGGAGGCGGTCCGGGGAGCCGGTTTCGGGCGCCTTCGACTGACCATCGCCGCCGCCCCCGCCGCGGAACGCCCTGCGCGCATGCTGCGGGCGGCCTCGCTGCAGGAGCGGTTCGGCGGCATTCACGCGATCGATCCCCTGCCGGCGGTTCTGGACGCGCTTCGGCCGACGACCGGTTACGACGATGTCAAGGCGGTAGCGATTGCGCGTTTGGCAGCGCCAAATATTCCGACCATCCAGGTCGACTGGCAACGCTACGGCCCGAAGCTGGCGCAGGTCGCGCTGACCTTCGGCGCCGACGACCTCGACAACGTCGCGGCGTCGGAGGGGGCCCCCGACGGCCGGCGGCGCGCGCCACTCGAACAGGTGCGACGCAATATCGAGGCGGCGGGTTTCCAGGCGGCCGAGCGAGATGGCTGGTTTAGACCTGTCGATGACAAGGCATGACAAGTGCACAGTGAAAAGTGCAAAGTGGAAAGTAAGTGGAAAGACAATTCGGAGTAGGTCTGAAGCCCGTTGAGCTTACCTTGTACTCTGCACGTTCAAGTGTGAACGTGCCCCCATGGTTCGCCTAGGCGCAGTTGGGTACCTGAACGCCCGTCCGCTGACGTGGGCGCTCGATCGCGCGCCAGAGCGATGGCGGATCCGCTACGACGTGCCGGCGGTGTGTGCTGCGCTGCTGCACGCGGGCGAGGTCGATCTCGGTCTCATCCCCTCGGTGGAATATCTCCAGGCGGCTGAGTACCGGTTCGTGCCGGGCGTCGGGATCGGCTCGCGCGGCCCGGTGCGATCGGTGGCGCTGTTCACGCGCAGGCCCATTCACGCGGTCCGCCGCATTGCGCTCGACACGAGCTCACGCACGTCGGTCGCCTTGATTCAGGTGCTCTGTCGCCATCGCTTTCGCATCGAGCCGGAATTCGTCGCGCACGGCCCCGATCTCGAGGCGATGACGCGGGGGGCTGACGCGGCGCTCCTTATCGGCGATCCGGCGCTCGATGCCGACGAGCGCGCGCTCGGGCTCGAGAAGATCGATCTGGGCGAAGAGTGGACGGCGATGACAGGGCTCCCCTTCATCTACGCCGCGTGGACCGGCCGGCCTGGCGCCGTCGCCGACGCCGACGTCCGCGCGCTGCAGGAAGCGCAGGACGAAGGGGCTCGGGCGACAACGGCGATCGCGGCGGAGTACGGACGCGGCGACGCCGCCGCGACGGCACGCGCGGCCGCGTATCTAAGGGATAATGTGAAGTACGGCCTCGGTCCGGACGACGCGGCGGGACTCCAGTTGTTTCTCGATTACGTTGTGGAGCTCGGACTGGCTCCGCAGCGGCGGACGCTGGCATTCTTCTGATGGTCGACGCTCTCGCTCGAAAAGTACTGGACGGATCCCGCATCACGGCGGACGAGGCGCTCGCGCTCTATCGCAGCGCGCCGACGCATCTGCTTGGCAAGCTCGCCGACGCAATCCGGGCCTTCAAGCATCCCGAGCGGATCGTCACCTATATCATCGACCGCAACGTCAACTACACGAACGTCTGCGTGGCGCGCTGTAACTTCTGCGCGTTCTATCGCTCCATTGGGTCGCCGGAAGGCTACGTGCTCGGGTTCGAGGAGATCTTTCACAAGATCGACGAGACGATCGCCGTCGGCGGCAACCAGCTGTTGCTGCAGGGCGGCCATAATCCGGACCTGCCGATTGCCTGGTACGAAGACCTGTTCCGGGCAATCAAGGGCCGATATCCCGCGTTCAAGCTTCACGCGCTCTCACCGCCTGAGGTGCTGCACATCTCGCGAATCAACCACGTACCCGTGCCCGAGGTGATTGCGCGGCTCGTGGCGGCGGGACTCGACAGCATTCCCGGCGGCGGTGCCGAGATTCTCGTCGACCGCGTGCGCCAGCTTCTGAATTGCTACGGCAAAGCGACCTCCGACGAATGGCTCGACGTCATGCGCCACGCGCATCGCGCGGGGCTTCGGTCGACGGCGACGATGATGTACGGCACGGTGGAGACGGATGAGGAGCGGATCGAGCACTTGATTCGGCTGCGCGATCTGCAGGACGACACGGGCGGGTTCACCGCGTTCATCACGTGGAGCTTCCAACCGGAGCACACCGAGCGCGGCGGCGCGGAGGCGACGGGCGTCGACTACCTGCGGACGCTGGCGCTCGCGCGCATCGTCCTCGACAACTTCGACAACCTCCAAGCCTCGTGGGTGACGCAGGGCGGCAAAGTGGGACAGCTGAGCCTCGCTTACGGTGCCAACGACATGGGCAGCGTCATGATCGAGGAGAACGTCGTTCGCGCTGCCGGCGCCAGCTACTGCATGGACGAAGTCGAGATCGTCGCCAACATCGAGGACGCCGGGTTCATCCCGAGGCGCCGCAACATGCACTACGAGATCCTCGGCGATCCGATCTTCCGCGAGCGCGACGTGCCGCGGATGCTGGCGCTCGCCACCGCGCGGACGGCAGGGGACGGGTCGGTGCCCGAGGAGCTCCGGCAGTATCCCGCGCGCAGCCGCGCCGGGAAGCAGCAACGGACATTAACGTATTGACGGGGCCTTAACCACGAAGCTCACGAGAGTCACGAAGACAAACCGGGTTTGGCGATCCTCGTGATCGTCGTGGTTCGCACATGCCGACTTTTCGCGCGTCCTGGGTGCTTCCCATCACAGGGCCTCCGCTTCGCAACGGCTGGGTGGCCGTCGAGGGCGGCGTCATTGCCGGCATCGGCGGGGGGCGATGCGCTCCCGTCACCGACCTCGGCGCCGTCGCAGTTCTGCCGGCGCTGGTCAACGCCCATACGCATCTGGAGCTGTCGTACCTCGCCGGCGTGGTCCCGCCGGCGGCGCAGTTCCTCGATTGGATCCAGGCGGTCATGGCGGCCCGGAGGAGCTATCCCGACGCGCGCGATCGGGTGATTGTGTCGGCCGCGCGCACGGCGGTTGCGGCAGCTCGGGCGAGCGGCACCGGGCTGGTTGGTGACGTCAGCAACACGCTGGTGACGGTTCCACTCCTGCAGGAGGCGGGAATGCCCGCGCACGTGTTCTACGAGCTGCTGGGGTTCAACGCCGACGACCCCGCCGGGCGTGTGCGGACCGCGCGCGAGGCCATCGACGGGCTGCTCGAGCCGCATGGGGACGTCAGAGTGAGCCTCGCGCCGCACGCCCCGTATTCGGTGTCGCCGGCACTCTTTGGCGCGCTCCGTCGCGACCTCGACGCGCATCCAGATGGCGTCTCGACGGTCCACCTGTCCGAGTCGGGTGACGAAGTGGAGTTCATCGCCCGCGGCAGCGGCGCGTGGCGCGAGCTGCTCACCGGGTTGAACGCCTGGTCGAATGCGTGGCAGCCGCCCGGTATCTCCCCGGTGGCCTATCTCGCGGACCTGGGATTTCTGGACCGGCGCGTGCTTGCGGTCCACGCGGTTCAGTGCGGAGACGACGACCTGGAACGCCTGCGCGCGCTCGGTACCACCGTCGTGTCATGTCCGCGAAGCAATCGGCACGTCGGGGTGGGCGACGCGCCACTCGAGAGATTCTATGCGGCAGGCGTGGATGTCGCCTTCGGCACCGACAGCCTCGCGAGTGTGGCCGATCTCAACATGTTCGCGGAGCTCGCGGCGGCCCGGAGGCTCGCGCCACGTGTCGCGGCACGGCGGCTGCTCGAGAGCGGCACGCGATCTGGGGCGCGCGCGCTCGGGTTCGCAGGAATGTTCGGCAGCATCGAGCCCGGAAAGCGGGCAGCGCTCGTCGCCGTGCGGCTGCCGGCGCACGTCGACGATGTGGAAGAATACGTGCTGTCTGGCATCGAACCCGATGCGGTGACGTGGCTCGACACTCGATGAACCGGCTCCTGACGTACCTGGCGTTCGTGCGCTTCAGCCACACCGTCTTCGCGCTGCCGTTCGCGCTGACGGGGGCGCTCCTCGCGTGGCGGACGCAACCGTTTTCCTGGTGGCAGGTCTTCTGGATTCTCGTCTGCATGGTGGCCGCGCGCAGCGCGGCGATGGGCTTCAACCGGCTGGTCGACGCGCGGTTCGATGCCTTGAACCCGCGCACCGCGATGCGCGAGCTGCCGCGCGGCGTCATGTCGAACCGCGAGGCGGCGCTGTTCGTGCTCGTCTCGTCAATCGTGTTCATTGTCGCGGCCGGACGCCTGAGCCTTTTGTGTCTCGTGCTCTCGCCCGTGGCGTTGACGATTGTCTTCTGGTACTCGCTGGCGAAGCGATACACCGCGTACACGCAGCTGTTTCTCGGTCTCGCGATGGCGGTGGCGCCCGTCGGCGGGTGGATTGCGGCGGGCGGCCGCGCGGGCGCGGACCCGTGGCTGCTCGGGCTGGCGATCGGCCTCTGGGTCGGCGGCTTCGACATCCTGTACGCCTGTCAGGACGTCGACTTCGATCGCGCGCACGGCCTGCGCTCGATTCCAGCGCGCTTTGGCATCCGCTGCGCTATTCAGCTGTCGCGGGTGATGCACGTCGCGACGATCGTCACGATGGGCGCGCTGTGGCGCGCCGCAGAGCTCCCGTGGCTCTATCTGGCCGGCGTCGTGGTTGTCGCCGCGCTCCTGACGTACGAGCAGTCGCTCGTCAACGAGCACGACCTCTCGCAGGTGCGCAGGGCGTTCGATCTGAACGGCTACGTCGGCATCATCTATTTCGCGGCGACGGCGATCTCGCTGGTCGTGGGATGAGCCACGAAGGGCACGAGGATCGCGAAGTGTGTGTGATCAATAGCTTTCGCGATCTTCGTGCCCTTCGTGGTTGATCCATGACAGTCGCCCCCGATAAGGCCCCGGATCGCATTGCCGGGATGTTCGATGCGATCGCGCCGCGATACGACCTCCTCAACCATCTGCTCAGCGCCGGCATCGACCGGCGCTGGCGCGCCCGCGCCATTGGCTCGCTCGAGCTCACCGGCCGCGAGGTTCTGCTCGACGTCTGCACGGGAACCGCCGACGTGGCGCTGGAGGCACGGCGCGTCCCCTCGGGCGCCGCACGTGTGGTCGGCATCGACTTCGCCGGCGCGATGCTGGCGATCGGACGACGCAAGGTGCGCGCGGCGGAGGAGTCGAATCGCATCCTGCTTGTCCGGGCCGACGCGACACGACTCCCCGTGAGCGACGCGAGCGTCGACGCGGCGACCGTCGCGTTCGGGATTCGGAACGTCGAGCAGCCCGAGGCGGCATGCGCCGAGATGGCGCGGGCGCTGCACGCTGGCGGGCGCCTCGCCATTCTTGAATTCGGGGAGCCGCGTGTGCCGGGGCTTCGCACGCTCTACCTCTGGTATTTCAAATACCTCCTGCCGATGATTGGCCGTGTTGTATCCGGGCATCGCGCGGCGTATTCGTACTTGCCGGCGTCGGTGCGCAGTTTTCCGCCGCCGCGCGCGTTTGCCGCGACACTCGAACGGGCCGGTTTTTGCGAGGTCCGAGCCGTCCCTCTGAGTCTCGGTATCGTCTATTTGTATACGGCCCGGCGGGTATAATTTCCACAACTGCGTGATTCATTTCGACTTCAACGATCGTTACCAGGACGAGAACGTCGTCGGCACCGCAATAACGCGGCGCGACGGCATCTTCCTGTCGGTCATCTTTCACGGGCTCGTGGCGGCCGCCCTCATCGTCGGCCCGCACCTGCCAATCTTCCAGCCGAGCCCTGAAGAGCTGCAGCGCCGGCAAGCCGAGCTCGAGCGGCAGCGCGAACAAGCGCAGCGCCGATTCGTGTTCGTCCAGCCGCGCGTCGACACCCCGGCGTTAGAGCCGCCCCCCCTGGCGGAGCTGTCAGACCTCGATCGGCGCGCACAGGATCCCGTCATCGTGCGCGAGCCGGAGAACCCGCTGCCGTTCTCCCGGGGCGATACGTCGGAGCGCATCGAGGAAGCAGAGGCCGAGCGCGCCAAGGGCGCGGAGAATCCCGAGGCGCCGCCGCAGCCGCAGCCCGAAAGCCAGATCGCGCGCGTCACGCCGCCCAGCGAGACCGGCCTGCGCCGTCCGCTCGAGACGCCGCTCACCCGGCCCGGCGGCAATCTCGGCGAAGCGCTTCGCAACCTGCAGCAGTACGTGCAGAACGAGCGCTTCGACAATCCACAGGGAGGCAACGACAGGCCCGGCGCGGCGATACAGTTCGATACCCGGGGGGTCGAATTCGGGCCGTGGCTCCGCCGCTTTGTGGCCCAGATCCGCCGCAACTGGTTCATTCCGCAGGCCGCCATGGTCATGAGCGGCCACGTCGTGCTGCAGTTCAATATTCACAGGGACGGCTCGATCACGGACATCGTCATCGTGCAGCCATCGGCGATCGACGCGTTCACCCGCGCCGCGTACGGTGCCATCTACTCCTCGAATCCGACGGCACCGCTCCCGCCGGAATACCCGCTCGACAAAGCGCTCTTCACCGTCACCTTCTACTACAACGAACAGCCGCCCTGCTGAAGCATGGAGGCCTCAGGGCCCAAGCCTCAGGTGTTCCGCATGCCCACGAGAGTCCAGCAGCTCGGTCTCCTGATTCTGCTGACCGTGCTCGTGATCTACGTCCTCGCACGCATCGGATGGTGAACCCGCGGCGCCGGCTGCTGCTGGCCGTGCTGGGGCCGACGGCGTCCGGCAAGAGCGCGCTCGGCCTCGCGCTTGCCGAGCGCTACGGCGGCGAGATCGTCAACTGCGACTCGACCGCCGTCTATCGCGGCTTCGACATTGGCACCGACAAGCTGCCTCTCGATGGCAGGCGGGGGATTCCTCACCATCTCATCGACGTCGCGGATCCGACCGAGGTGTATACGGCGGCGCAGTACGCGCGCGAGGCGGCACGCGTCATTGGCGAGATCCACGCCCGCGGCGGCCTGCCGATCCTCGTCGGCGGCAGCGGTTTCTATTATCGGGCGCTCACACGGGGCCTGTTTCCCGGTCCCGCCGCTGACGAGGCGCTGCGCGCCCGTCTCAACCGCGTGGCCGATCGGCGCGGCGTCGAATGCCTGCACCGCTGGCTCCACCGCGTAGACGTCGACTCGGCGGTGCGGATCATGCCGCGCGATCGCCAGCGGCTCGTTCGCGCGCTCGAGGTGTATCTGACGACGGGCCGCCCGCTGACGGAGCATTTCAGCGAGACGGCATCGCCGATCGCGGGATGGGAAGTGGTCCCGATCGCGCTGCGCATTCCGGCGACGCACACGGCTGAGCGCGTCGCTCGCCGTGTCGACGAGCAGTTCGCGCGCGGAATCCTGGCTGAGGTGCAGGGCCTCCTCGCGCGCGGCGTGCCGCCCACCGCGCGGCCGTTGGGCGGTCTCGTGTATCGGCAGGTGATGGAGATGCTGCGCGGCGTTCGTGACGAGGCCGCGACGCGCGCGCTCATCGTGCAGGAGAATCGCCGCTACGCGCGCCGCCAGTTGATCTGGTTCCGCAAAGAGCCTAATCTTAGTTGGTTCGACGGTCCCGGCGAGCGGCCAGAGACGCGCGTCCGCGTAGAAGCACTGCTCGACGGGTACAGTCTGTACGCTACCGATGGCTCAGGTTTCTGAACCCCGCGCCGCCTCCGCGCAGCCGAACATCCAGGACGCGTTCCTCAACTATGCGCGCCGCGAGCGTCTGCCGGTGACGATCCATCTGCTCGACGGCCGCGTCCTCGAGGCGCGGATCAAGCAGTTCGACCGCTTCGCGGTAGTCGTCGAGGTCGAACGCGCCGATCAGCTGGTGTTCAAGCACGCCATCGCCACCATTGCCACCGACCGCTCCGTCGCCAACTATCTCGCGCCTCGGTCGTGAGCACGAGGCGCGTGTGCCTCCGTTCACGCGCGCCATCGTGATCGTACTCGACAGCGTCGGCATCGGCGCGCTCCCCGACGCGGCCGCCTATGGCGACGAGGGGAGCAACACGCTCGGCAACATTGCCAGCCAGACACCGCTCCGGCTGCCTACGCTGCGGACGCTTGGCCTCGATCGCCTCGCGCCCCTCGGCGGCGCCACGCCGGGCACGACGGGAGCCGCCTACGGGCGCATGGCGGAGGCGTCGCCCGGAAAGGACTCCGTCACCGGGCACTGGGAGCTGATGGGCGTCGTGCTCGACCGCCCGTTTCCGACGTTTCCCGGCGGCTTTCCGCAAGCCATCATTGCGGAATTCGAGCGGCGTATCGGACGAGAGACACTTGGCAATGTCGCCGCGTCAGGGACGGCGATCATCGACCGACTCGGGGTCGAGCACATGCGCACGCGCAAGCCGATCGTCTATACGTCCGCCGACAGTGTCTTCCAGATCGCGGCGCATGAGGACGTGATTCCCGTGCCGGAGTTGTACCGGATGTGCGAGACGGCGTTCGACCTCGTCTCGCGCGGGATCGGCGTCGGCCGCGTGATTGCGCGGCCCTTCGTCGGCACGCCTGGCGCCTTCACGCGCACCGCCCACCGGCACGACTATACGCTCGCGCCGAGCGCAGCGACGCTGCTCGATCGTCTCACCGGTCGTGGCATTCCTGTCGTCGCGGTCGGCAAGGTCAACGATCTCTTCGCCGGTCGCGGCATCGCCCGCGCGCTTCCCACCAAGAGCGATGCCGACGGCCTCGACAACGTTGTCACGTCGATGGCCGACACCTCGTCCGGGCTGATATTTGCCAACCTGGTCGACTTCGACACCGTCTACGGCCACCGGAACGACGTGGCCGGCTATGCCGCCAATCTCGAGCGCTTCGATGCCGGCCTTGCGCGTATCCTCCCGACGCTTCGCGTTGACGACCTGCTCGTCCTCACGGCCGACCACGGCAATGATCCGACGACGCCGAGCACCGATCATTCGCGCGAGTACGTGCCGATTCTGCTGACGGGCGCCCGCGTGCGAGCCGGCGCGGACATCGGGACGCGGTCGACGTTCGCCGATCTGGGGCAGACGCTGGCGGACAACTTCCGCGTCGATCCACTGGCCCATGGGGCGAGTTTTCTTGGCGAGATTCTAGGGGCAACGAGTGTCCAGCATCCGTGAAGCGCTCGAGGAGCGCGAACGTGAGATGCTGGCGCCCCAGGCGGCCAAGAGCGCCCACTCGCGCGGGCGCCTCCGTCCCGAACCAGAAGACGACGTGCGGCCGGCGTTTCAGCACGATCGGGATCGCATCATCCACAGCAAGGCGTTCCGGCGGTTGAAACACAAGACGCAGGTCTTCTTCGCACCCGCCGGCGACCACTACCGCACGCGATTGACGCATACGCTCGAGGTGTCGCAAATCGCACGGACGATTGCCAAGGTCCTGCGGCTCCACGAGGAGCTCACCGAAGCGATCGCGCTCGGCCACGACCTTGGCCATACGCCGTTCGGTCACACCGGGGAGCGTGTGCTGGCGTCGCTGATCCCTGGCGGGTTCAACCACTACGAGCAGAGTCTCCGGATCGTCGATGTACTGGAAAACGACGGGGGCGGCCTGAACCTGACGTGGGAAGTGCGTGACGGCATCGCGCGCCACTCCAAAGGCAAGGAGGGATCGCCGGTTGGCGTTGAGGCGTCCAAGCGGGCGGGCACGCTCGAGGGGCAGATCATCCGCGTCGCCGATCTCATCGCCTACGTGAACCATGACATCGACGATGCGGTGCGGGCAGGGATGCTGAAGGCGACGGATCTTCCGGCGGCCGCGGCGCAGACGCTCGGAAGCACCTCGTCCGCGCGCATCGCTCGCATGGTGAAGGACGTCGTCACCGAAACGCAGCGGGGCAGCCTGCAGGAGATCCGCATGAGTGAGCCCGTGCTCGATGCGACGCTCGCGATCCGGAGCTTCCTGTTCGACGCGGTCTACGAGAACGACGTCGCCACCGGCGAGTTCAAGAAGGCGAGCGGTATCCTGACGGGCCTGTGGGAGAAGGTGCGCGAGCGGCCCGACGGGCTGCTCGACCGGCGGATCGTCGAGGCTGACGGGCTCGACGTTGCGGCGAAAGACTTTCTCGCCGGCATGACTGATCGGTTCGCCGTGACGCTGTACGAACGGCTCTTCATCCCGAAGCCGTGGATCGGGCCTATCTCGTGGAATCAGTTATAATTAGCGGTTCAATGTTGCTCGACCTGACGCGCTATCGGCAGCCGCTCGACCACTTTGCGCGGACGTTCCAGCCGCCCGAGGTCGGCGACGAGATCGATGCGTATCGTATCGTGTCGCCGGTTGCGCTCGCCTTCGACGTCCATAAGGATCGGGAGAAATTCCGCCTGATTGGCGCTGTCCACGCCCAGCTGGAATTGGAATGTAGCCGCTGTCTCGAGCCGTTTCCGCTGGAGGTGGATGCGCCGTTCGATGTGCGGTATCTGCCCGCGTCAGCCATGTCGAGCGATCCGGAGCGCGAGGTTCCCGACGAGGATCTCGATCTCAGCTACTACCGCGACGACCATATCGACTTGAACGAGCTGCTGCGCGAGCAGTTCTTTCTGGCTCTGCCGATGAAGCCGCTGTGCCGGGAGGACTGCCGGGGCTTGTGCCCGCAGTGCGGCGCGAACCTGAATGCCGCCGCGTGCGCCTGTGCCACCACGTGGGAGTCCCCGCGGCTCGCCGTGCTCAGGGGTCTGCGGTTCGATCGCCCCGACCGCTGAAACTTATGCCTAATCCAAAACGCCGACATTCGAAGACACGGACCGCCAAGCGCCGCACCCACGACGCCCTGCGCGCCGCCACGACGGGTCTGTGTCCGCAGTGCCATGAACCCAAGGCGCCCCATCGCATCTGCCCGCATTGCGGGTATTACCGGGAACGCCAGGTTCGACCCGTCGACGAGGGGTAAATCATTCGCGATTGGCGATTTGTGATTTGAAATCACAAATCCTCAATCACAAATCACAAGTGTCATGATCCGCATCGCGATCGATGCGATGGGTGGCGACCACACGCCGGCGGCGGTGGTCGACGGTGCCGTGTCGGCCGCTCGGCATTTGGCGGTCCGTCTTGCGCTCGTCGGACCGACTGCGGCGCTCGAGCGGGCGCTGGCGTCGCATCCGGACTGGCGGACCCTCGGGCTCGAGATCATCGATGCTCCGGACGTCGTCGAAATGGCCGAGCCGCCAGCCGCGGCCCTGCGCCGCAAGCCGCGCGCGTCGATTCGCGTGGCTGCGGAACTCGTCGGGCGTCGGGAAGCCGCCGCCGTATTCAGCGCCGGGCACACCGGCGCGACCGTCCTGGCCGCGCACGCCGCCTTCGGCATGATTGCCGGCGTCGATCGGCCGGCGCTTGCCGCCACTATTCCGACTCGGGGCCGGCCGGCTGTGCTGGTCGATGCCGGCGCCAACGTCGATTGTCGTCCACAGCACCTCCTCCAGTTTGCGGTCATGGGCGGCGTCTACGCACGCGTGGCGCTCGGGATCGACCGGCCGCGCGTGGGGCTCCTCTCGATTGGGGAGGAGGAGACCAAGGGCAACGAGCTGACCCGCGAGGCGCACCGACTGCTGAAGGCGGCGCCCGTGAACTTCATCGGCAACGTCGAGGGTCGCGAAATCTACAGCGGGATCGCCGACGTCGTCGTCTGCGACGGCTTCACCGGCAACGTCGTGCTCAAGACGAGCGAAGGCCTTGTCGATGCCGTGGAGACGCTGCTCGGCGACGAGCTGAAGGCGACCTTCTCGAGCCACGTCGGGTATCTGCTGTCGCGACGCGCCTTCCGGCGCTTCCGCCGCCGCGTCGACTACTCGGAGTACGGCGGCGCGCCGCTCCTGGGCGTCGCACAGCTGGCGATTGTTGGCCACGGGCGTTCGTCGGCGAAGGCGGTGCGGAATGCCATCGCGGTAGCGTATCGCTTCGCGACGAGCGACTTTCTCGCTCGCGTAGAGCACGAGATAGCTGCTGCGCCGGTGACCAATCGATGATCGCCTTTCTGTTTCCGGGTCAGGGTTCTCAGGCGGTGGGGATGGGCAAGGCGTTGGCGGATGCCTTTCCTGAAGCACACACGGCGTTCGACGAGGCGGATGCGGCGTTTGCCGCCGCGGGCGCGACACCCGCGTCCGGCGGGCGGTCGCTGCAGCAGCTCTGCTTCGAGGGGCCCGAGGAACAGCTCACGCTGACCGAGCACACGCAACCGGCGATTCTGGCGTCCAGTATCGCCGGCGCCCGGGTGCTGGAGGCGCGCGGCATCCGTCCGCACTTCGTCGCGGGCCACAGTCTCGGCGAGTACTCGGCCAACGTCGTCGCCGGCACATTTGCGTTCGCCGATGCGATCGGGATCGTGCGCCGACGCGGCCGGTACATGCAGGAGGCGGTGCCGCCTGGGCAGGGCGCGATGGCCGCGATCCTGGGGCTCGACACCGCCGGCGTGCGCCGGGCGTGCGAGGAGGCGGCTCGAGGCGAGGTGGTGAGTCCGGCCAACATCAACAGTCCGGGCCAAATCGTCATCGCGGGCGCCGCGGCCGCTGTGAAGCGCGCAGGGGAGCGCGCGAAGGAGCTCGGCGCAAAACGCGTGATCCCGCTCAACGTCAGCGCGCCCTGCCACTGCGCGCTGATGAAACCCGCCGAGGTGCGGCTCGAGCCGGAGCTGTGCGCACTGGCTGCGCGCGATCCACGCGTGCCCATCGTTGCCAACGTCGACGCCGAACCCAAGCGCCACGCGCGCGCTGCCATCGAGGCGCTCGTTCGACAGGTGTCGGCGCCGGTGCTCTGGGAAGATGTCGTTCGGCGCCTTGCGTCGGAGGGCGTCACCACGTATGTTGAGGTGGGCCCGGGACGCGTGCTCGGCGGGCTCGTACGGAAGATTCACTCTGAGGCGATGGTGCTGCCCTTCGGCGAGCCAGCAGACCTCGACGGAGTCATCGCAAGTGCAAAGTGCAACGTGCAAAGTTAAGAGTAACCCTACTTTGCACGTTCCACTTTCCACGTTGCACGTTGCTCTTTCATATTCATGTTCAACCTGTCCGGTAAGGTCGCGATCGTGACCGGCGCGTCGCGCGGCATCGGCCGAGCCGTTGCGGCGCTGCTCGCTGCGCGCGGCGCCCATGTCGTCGCCGCCGCGCGCGCCGACAACGCCGCAGGTACCGTAGCGGCGATTCAGGCGGCCGGCCAACGCGCCGACGTCGCGTCGGTCGATGTCACCGACGCACGTGATGTGGAGGCGCTGGTGGCCGCGACGGTCGAGCGGCACGGGCGGATCGATATCCTCGTCAACAACGCTGGGATTGCGCGCGACCAGCTGCTGCTGCGAATGAAGCGAGAGGACTGGGATCAAGTGATCGCCACGAACCTCACCGCGGCGTTCGTCTGTACGCAGGCGGCGCTCCGGCCGATGGTGAGGCAACGCAGCGGACGGATCGTCAGCATCAGCTCGGTGGTGGGGCAGACGGGGAACGCCGGACAGGCGAACTATGCGGCGTCGAAAGCCGGTCTCATCGGCTTCAGCCGGGCGCTGGCGCGCGAGGTGGCGTCGCGCAATATCACGGTGAATGTCGTGGCTCCCGGGCTCATCGACACGGACATGACCCGTGCGCTCACCGAGAAGTTGCAGGGCGACTGGACGTCGCAGATCCCGCTCGGCCGCCTCGGCGAGACGACCGACGTTGCGGCCGCGGTTTGTTTTCTCGCCTCGGATGAGGCGTCGTATATTACTGGGCAAGTCCTGGCCGTCAACGGCGGGATGTACATGTAGATCGGAGGCGTGATGGCGAGTGCAGACAAAGTAAAGAGCATCATCGTGGAGCAGCTTGGAGTGGATGAGGAGGAAGTCACGCCGGATGCCTCGTTCGTCGACGATCTGGGGGCCGACTCGCTGGACACGGTGGAGCTCGTCATGGCGTTCGAGGAGGAGTTCGGAATCGAGATTCCTGACGAGGACGCCGAGAAGATCACCCGCGTGAAGGAAGCGATCGACTACATCGACTCTCACGCCAAAGGAAAGAAGTAGTCCAGCTTGAGCAGGCGGGTCGTTGTCACCGGCATCGGGCTGGTGTCGTCGCTCGGGATCGGCACCAGGGCGAACTGGGAAGCGCTCCTGGCCGGGCGGAGCGGCGTGGGACGGATCACGAAGTTCGACGCGAGCGCGTTTGCCGCGCAGATCGCGGCAGAGGTCACCGGATTCGACCCCCTGCGGTTCGTCGACAAGAAAGACGTCAAGAAGATGGACGTCTTCATCCAATACGCCATTGCGGCCGCCCAGTTCGCAATGGACGATGCCCGCCTCATCATCACACCCGACTTGGCGCCGCGCACCGGCGTCTTTATCGCCTCGGGCATCGGCGGATTCACCACGATCGAGCGCGAACACAAGGCGCTGCTCGAGGGCGGCCCACGCAGGATCTCGCCTTTCTTCATTCCGTCGGCGATCATCAATCTGGCGGCCGGCCAGGTGTCGATTCGGTTCGGTGCGAGGGGGCCGAATTCCGCCACCTGCACCGCATGTTCCGCCTCGGCGCACGCGATCGGCGACGCGTACGAGATCATCCGCCGCGGCGACGCCGACGCGATGATCGTGGGCGGCTCGGAGGCGGCGATCACGCCCATGGGCGTCGGTGGCTTTTCTGCCCTCCGGGCCCTGTCGACCCGCAACCACGAGCCGCAGCGCGCCAGCCGTCCGTTCGATCGCGATCGCGACGGATTCATCATCGGCGAAGGCTCCGGCATCGTCGTGCTCGAAGAGCTGGCGCAGGCCCGCGGCCGCGGTGCAACGATCTACGCGGAGCTGGTGGGGTACGGGATGTCGGCAGATGCGTACCACATCACGGCGCCGTCCGAGGATGGCGCCGGCGCGGTGCGCGTCATGAGCCTGGCCATCGAGAAGGCGGGCATCCGCCCTGATGAGGTGGATTACATCAACGCCCATGGCACGTCGACGCCGCACAACGACCGGCTCGAGACGCTCGCGATCAAGCGGCTGTTCTGCGATCACGCGCGGAAGCTGGCGGTGTCGTCGACCAAGTCGATGACCGGTCATCTGCTCGGCGCCGCGGGCGGCCTCGAGGCGGGCATCACCGCCCTTGCGGTCCACCACCAGGTACTGCCGCCGACCATCAATCTCGACAACGCCGACGAGGGGTGCGACCTCGACTACGTGCCGCACACCAGCCGCCGCGCTCGCGTCCGGTACGCGCTGTCCAACTCCTTTGGCTTCGGCGGCACGAACGCGGCGCTGCTCTTCAAACAATATGATGGGGCATAGGGCTTTGGGCTTCTGGCTATGGGCCTCAAGCCGCCAACGCCCGAAGCCTCAGGTCCAGAGCCGACAGGTATGAAGATCGCCGTTTGCATCAAGCAAGTCCCCACGCGTGAGTGGCAGCCGCGCATTCGGGACGACAAGCGCTGGTTTCGCGACGAAGACGTCAGCTACGAGATGAACGAGCCCGACGCCTACGCGCTCGAGGAGGCGCTGCGCCTGCGCGAGACGCACGGCGGTGAGGTGGTCGTCTGCGCAGCGGGGCCGGCGCGCATCCAGCAGGTGCTGCGCGAGGCGCTCGCGCGCGGCGCCGACCGGGCGCTCCACGTCGAGGACGAGGCGCTGGGGGCGGCCGATGCGTTCGTGAGCGCCGGTGCCCTCGCGGCGGCCCTGCGTGACGAGCGCTGTGACCTCGTGCTGACCGGCCTCCAGTCCGACGACCAGGGTCACGCGCAGACCGGCGTGATCCTGGCGGAACTGCTCGGTACCCCGCACTCGACGATCATCATGGAGGTGCAGGTACAGGAGGGGCGCCTGCGCGTGAAACGTGAGCTCGAGGGCGGCTGGTTCCAGTGGGTGTCGATGCCGCTGCCGGCGCTCCTCACGATTCAGAGCGGGATCAACCAGCTCCGCTACGCGACGCTCAAGGGGATCATGGCGGCCAAGAAGAAGGAGATCCGTAAGATCTCCCTGCCAGCAGGGCTTCAGCCGGCGCAGGAGATCGTATCGCTCGCGCTGCCGTCGCGCACCAAGCAGACGCAGATCATCGGCGGCTCGCCTCAGGAGGCCGCCCTCGAGCTGCTGCGCCGCCTGCGCGAGGAGGCGCGCGCGCTGTGATCCTCGTTGTCGCCGAGCAACGCGCCGGCGTGCTGAATCGCGCCACGTGGGAGGCCGTGGTGGCCGCGCAGCGGCTCGCACAGGACGCGGGCGGTCTGCCGATCCGAATTGCCGTGCTCGGCGCGGGCGATGCGGCGGCACAGGAGTTGGCGGCTGCTGGGGTCGGCGACGTCGTCGTCCTGTCAGACCCGGCGCTCGAGACCTACACGCCCGACGGGTACGTGATGGCGTTGGCGACGGCCATTCCGTCGCTCGCCCCGCAGTTCGTCGTGCTGCCGCACACGTACCAGACGCGCGACTTCGTTCCGGCCCTCGCCGCACGGCTGAATCGCCCGCTCATTACGGACGTCACGGGGCTCTCGGGCGAGACGTTTACGCGGCCGATGTTCCAAGGGAAGCTGGCGGCCGAGGTGCGACCGACGGGTGATCGTCCCTGCTTCGTCACGTGCCAGATCGGCGCGTTCCGCGCCGACCAGGTGAAGAGAGGCGGTGCGGCGTCGTCGGTGACGACGCACGCTGTGACGATCGACCGGAGCGCGATCCGGCAGACGCCTGACGCGCCGTTCCAGGAAGCGAAGCAGTCGGTCGACCTGACCCAAGCCCAGCGGATTGTGGCTGTGGGCCGCGGGATCAAGTCGCGCGAGCAGCTGCCGGTCGCCGAACGCCTCGCCAAGGCGCTTGGCGCCGAGCTCGCCGCGTCGCGGCCGATCTGCGACAGCGGCTGGCTGCCGATGGAGCGGCAGATCGGCAGCTCGGGGCAGACGGTCGCTCCGAAGCTCTACGTGGCCCTCGGCATCTCCGGCGCCATCCAGCATCTGGTCGGCATGAAGGGATCGCGCACCGTTGTGGCGATCAACAAGGACGCTGACGCGCCGATCTTCGAGATTGCCGATTACGGTATCGTCGGCGACCTGTTCGAGATCGTGCCTGCCCTCATCGCCGAGCTGGAGAAGAAGTAGGCAGTGGAGCGTGAAACCCTCGACGTCGACGTCCTGATCGTCGGCGGCGGGCCGGCTGGGCTGTCCGCCGCGCTGCGCCTGGCGCAGCTCCAGGAGCAGCGGGGCGGCGAACGGCTCTCGATCGCGGTCCTGGAAAAGGCGCGCGACGCGGGCGCACATATGCTCTCGGGCGCGCTGCTCGATCCGTCGACGCTGCGAGAGCTCGTCCCTGACTTTCGCGAGAAGGGCGCCCCGCTTGCCGCGGAGGTGCAGCACGATCGCGTCTATTTCTTTACGCAGACGTCGAGCCTGCGATTCCCGATCATCCCCCCCCCGCTGCGCAATCACGGTAACTACATCGTGTCGCTCAACCGGCTCGTGCGCTGGCTGGCCGAGCAGGTCGAGGGGCGTGGCGTCGACTTCTTCACCGGCTTTGCTGGGCAGGAGGTGCTCATCGACCGCGATCGCGTCATCGGCGTGCGGACCGGCGACCGCGGCATCGACCGGCACGGCGCGCGGAAGCCGACGTTCGAGCCGGGCGTCGATATCCTCGCAAAGATCACCATCTTTTGCGACGGCGTGCGTGGCAATCTGACCAAGGAACTGCTGCGGCGGTATCAGCTCGGTCGCGGCCGGCAGCCGGAGCAGTTTGCCGTCGGACTCAAAGAGCTGTGGGCCGTGCCAAGCGGACGGATCGAGCCGGGCACAATCATCCACACGATGGGCTATCCGCTGCGGCACGCCGAATTCGGCGGCGGCTTCATCTATGCGATGCCGGATGGCGAGCTTTCGGTCGGCTTTGTAGCGGGCCTCGACTACAAGGATCCGCTCTTCGATCCGCATATGGCGTTCAACCGCTTCAAGCGGCATTCGTTCGTGCGGCGGCTGCTTGAAGGCGGCCAGATGATCCGCTACGGGGCCAAGGCGCTCCCGGAGGGCGGGTGGAATACGATCCCGCGGCCGTACGTCGACGGCGGTCTCATTGCGGGCGATGCCGGCGGATTCCTCAACTCGATGCGTCTGAAGGGCATTCACCTCGCCATGCAGACCGGGATGCTGGCCGCGGAGACGGCATTCGAGGCGATTCGCGCGGGCGACACGTCCGCGGCGCAGCTCGTGCGCTATCAGGAAAAGATCGATTCGAGTCCCGTGCGCGCGGAGCTCTATCCGGTGCGCAACGTCCATCAGGCGTTCGACTACGGCCTATTGTCGGGGCTAGTCTTTGCGGGGTTGACCGTGCTCACGCGCGGCCGGTGGGTGGAGGACCTGCACGGTCAAGCCGGGCACGAGCGGATGCAGACGCTGACCGCGTACTACGGCCCCGCCTCCGCTGAAGCTTCGGCGGGCAAGACCAGACCGGCCTCAATCACATCGAGCAACGCCACCGAGGTGGACCGCCGGCTGACATTCGACAAGGTGACGAATGTCCACTACTCGGGCACCGCACACGACGAGGACCAGCCTGCGCACCTGCTCGTGCACACGGACGTGTGCAGCACGATCTGCGGTCAGGAGTACGGCCATCCGTGCATACGCTTTTGTCCCGCCAACGTCTATGAAATCCTTCAGGAGGCGGACGGACCGCGGCTGCAGATCAATGCGTCGAACTGTGTCCATTGCAAGACATGCGACATCATGGATCCCTACGGCGTCATCACGTGGGTGCCGCCCGAGGGCGGCCAGGGCCCTCAGTACAATGGCATGTGAGAACTCCCAAGATGCCAACTCCCGACTCCCCAGGATGATGGTTGGGCGTTGGGAGTCGTCGAGTTGGGAGTTGTGAACGACTGGCGTGCGTCGCCGCTCAAGCGCTTCGAGGCCACGGCGATCGCCGCGCTCGGTTATCCGCTGCTTGCCGCGCTCGGCCACACCCTGCGGTGGCGCGTCGAGGGGCTGCACCACTTCGAGGCGATCCGCACCGCCGGACGTCAGCCGGTGATGGCGTTCTGGCACGGCCGCATCCTGCCGGCCACCTTCTACTTTCGTCGCCGCGGCATCGTCGTCATCACGAGTGAGAACTTCGACGGCGAGTGGATCGCGCGCATCATCGAGCGCTTCGGCTACGGCACGGCGCGCGGGTCGACGTCGCGCGGTGGGCGCAAGGCGATGCTGCAGCTCGTGCGCGACATGCAGCACGGAAGGCCGGCAGGCTTCACGATCGACGGCCCGCGCGGCCCCGCCGGCGTCGCGCAGCCCGGCGCGCTCTGGCTGGCGCGTACGACCGGCAACCCCGTGCTGCCGTTTCACCTCGAGGCGTCGCGGCACTGGTCGCTCCGCAGCTGGGATCGCACGCAGATCCCGAAGCCGTTCAGTACGGTGGCACTCGTGGTCGGCGAGCCGATGGCCGTACCGACAGACGCGGCTGACGGTGACCTGGAGCGGTGGCGCGTGGAACTCGAAATCAGGCTGCGAGCGCTCGAGCGACGAGCGCTCGTGCTGGTCGGGCGTTCGTAGTACGTAGTGTCCGGCTTCAGCCGGACCAGCGTGTGGCGTACGTAGTGTCCGGCTTCAGCCGGACCAGCGTGTGGCGTACGTGGCGTCCGGCTTCAGCCGGACCAGCGTGTGGCGTACGTAGTGTCCGGCTTCAGCCGGACCAGCGTGTGGCGTACGTGGCGTCCGGCTTCAGCCGGACCAGCGTGTGGCGTACGTGGCGTCCGGCTTCAGCCGGACCAGCGTGTGGCGTACGTGGCGTCCGGCTTCAGCCGGACCAGCGTGTG
>Ga0187893_10004228_pt1 | contig 27651 bp, 32 predicted proteins | sample MA1701074metaG_FD_139574 | JGI IMG/M metagenome (GOLD analysis project Ga0187893, IMG submission 139574) | White microbial mat communities from a basaltic lava cave in the Kipuka Kanohina Cave System on the Island of Hawaii, USA - MA170107-4 metaG ... | reverse complement strand
GGGGACGCCATTACCTCTTCACGCAATTCATGATAAGGCAGGTTTTGAACCTGCTGCTTCTTTAAAGATCGCGCGGCCTTTTGGCCGCGCGTGGGTTCAAATCCTGCCGGGGACGCCATTACCCGCGGGAACCAAAGGCTTTGCGGAATTTACGCCCGATGCGCAATACGGAGTCAGCCAGGACGGGGCAGTGGCTATTCAGACCATTGCGATCAATGTCGGCTTCCACACCGACGAGAGCCTCGCTCCAGATGATGAGGCGGGAATGCCCGGCTTCTTCATATTAGGCGGCAACAGCGGTCCCGGCCCGCACGGCCCGCACTGATCGCTTTGCAGAATTTAAAAAGGGCGGGCCCCCGGCTCCCCTTTTTTGTTGCGGCGAATATCTATGATTATTAAAAGAAAACTTATTGTTTCCTGAGATAATGGCCCTATCATACACATTCGGGTAATGAACGAATCCATGCGCGTAACTATGAAGCCGGAAGAACAAAAGCAGCCTCCCAAAAGAGAAAAGGCTTATGATCTCAGCACTTTCCGTGTGCTGATCGTCGAGGATTCCGCTTTCATCGGCAACCTGATGACGTCCGCCCTCAACGAGATGGGCGTGGGTAAGGTGATTCTGGCAAAAGGCTTGATGGAGGGTAAGGAAAAAATCCTTAATTTCAACGCGGTCATGTCATCGCAGAATCTCGATGTCGTGATACTCGACTGGCTTATGCCGGACGGCAAGGGCTCCGACCTGCTACAGTGGATACGCGCGCATAAATCCGATACAATTAAATTTCTGCCGATCATTATCTGCAGCGCCTATGCCAGTACGGAACTGGTCGTGGAAAGCCGCGACAAGGGCGCGAACGAGGCGATGGTCAAGCCGGTATCGGCGGACAAGCTGGCAAAAAGAATCCTGTATGTCATTGAAAAGCCGCGGCCTTACATATCGTGCCCGAGCTTTTTCGGCCCTGACCGCAGACGGAAGACAGATAAGTTTACGGGCGAAGAACGGCGTAAAATCAAGCCGAATGAAATCGAGGTGGAACATGAGCAACTTTAGCGAAAAAATCAAAATCCAGCACCGCCTGAACAGGCTCAAGCTCAGGGCAGGCATCGCCATCGACGATGAGCGGCTGGGCTATATCGATCCCAAGGCCATCAAGAAGGCGCAGGCCGCCATCGACGGCCATGAAGCGGATTACTCCACCGAGGTCGAGGAAGTGCTCGTCAAGCTGGATAGCACATGGGAAGACCTGAAGAGCGAAAAGGACAAGAAGAAAGCGAAAGTGCTTTCCAACCAGCTTTATAATTACGCCAACAATGTCAAAGATATGGCGGAGACTTTTAATTACAAGCTGATGGGAAGCTTCGGCCAGTCGCTGCGCGATTTCTGTGAAAAGATCGATGCCGGCAAGGAAGAACACCAGATCATCACGCAGGCCCATATCGACGTCATGTGGGTTGCCTTCAAACACAACATCAAGGATGAAGGCGGGCCGCAGGCGAAAGAATTAAAAGCGATGCTGGCAAAGGCGATTGAGAAGCACAGTTAAACCGGTTTCTCAGGTTTTATTCTTTTTCTTCCGGTGATATTTCGCGCAGATTTCCTTGAACGCCGAGAGCAGGGCTTTGCCGTTCTCCCCTCCGTCCCCTTTCATCTGGTAAGCAAGGGCGAGAAGGATGGTTTTATGCAGGACGTCGACAATCTGGACAACCTTGCGGTCAGACTCGTCGATCCCTTCCAGGAACATTAAAATCATGCCGGTCAGATCGCTGACGAATTTGTAATTGAATGCGCCCGCGTTGGCCTTGATGTTCATGATCGGGGTCATGAACGATTCCATCACTTCGTCCCCTTGAGGATTTTTCCTGGCCTTGTCGATGGCTTTTTGCAGCTTGTTGAGTTCGGGTTTTGCGATCTCCCCGAAATCGACCTTGCTGGTGTCTATTATTCTTTGCGCCTCGTCGATCTTGTGCTGATCGATGTTGCCGGTCCCTACCCTGTTCTGTAAGTCCTTTGAAGCCTTTATCTTTTTAGGAAGACTCTTTTTCCTCATACATGAATGATACATTATTTTTGATTAAAAAAGCCTTATATATGATAGTTATCAACCGGATAGGCCTTGCCCGCCTGAAAGCGATAGGTTACAAATATCGCGGAAAAACTGATAAAGGACGGAAACGCCATGAAAATCCTGATTCCGGTAAAGCGGGTGATTGACGCCAATGTCGCCGTTCGCGTCAGGGCCGACCATACCGGCGTTGAAACCGCCAATGTTAAAATGTCGATGAATCCCTTTTGCGAGATCGCAGTTGAAGAAGCCGTGCGGCTGAAAGAAGCCGGCAAAGTAACGGAAATCGTGGCCGTATCCGCGGGGCCGGCAATATGCCAGGAGACGCTGCGCACTGCGATGGCGATGGGGGCGGACCGGGGCATCCTGATCCAGACGGATGAGACGCTGCAGCCGCTGGCTATCGCCAAGCTGCTGAAGGCCGTTGCGGCGAAAGAAAATCCGCAGATCGTCATGACGGGCAAGCAGGCGATCGACGGCGACCATAACCAGACCGGCCAGATGCTCGCCGCCCTGCTCGGGTGGGGTCAGGCGACTTTCGCCTCGAAAGTGGAACTGGAGACGGACAGCGTTACCGTCACGCGCGAGATCGACGGCGGGCTCGAAACGCTGAAACTCAAGCTGCCCGCCGTCATCACCACCGACCTGCGGCTGAACGAGCCGCGCTACGCCTCGCTGCCGAACATCATGGCGGCGAAGAAAAAGCCGGTTCAGACGCTGACGCCCGCCGATCTCGGCGTCGATATTACGCCGCGCTATAAAGTTATCAGGGTCAGCGAGCCGCCAAAGCGCAAGGCCGGCGTAAAACTTCAAACGGTTTCCGACCTGGTCATGAAGCTGCGCCAGGAAGCCAAAGTCATTTAAAGGAATGAATTAAAATGCCCGTATTGGTTATTGCAGAACATGATAATTCCGGGATCAAGGCCAGCACGTTGCCGACGGTGACGGCGGCAAAAAAACTGAGCGGCGACGTACATGTCCTTGTCGCCGGGTCAGGCTCGGCTGCCGCGGCGGAAGATGCCGCGAAGCTGCACAGCGTTTCGACCGTCCTGCATTGCGACGACAAGGCTTACGAACACGGCCTCGCGGAGAATCTTGCGCTGCTGATCGCAAAGCTTGCGCCCGGCTACAGCCATATATTCGCGCCCGCCTCGTTCTTCGGCAAGAACGTCATGCCGCGCGCCGCGGCGCTGGTGGACGCGCAGCTGATTTCGGACATCACCGCCATCGAGGGGGCCGACACGTTCACGCGCCCCATCTATGCCGGCAACGCGTTTGAAACCGTGCAGGTGAGCGGCGACCCGGTCATGGTGACGGTGCGGATGACCGCGTTCGATCCGGCGGCGCAGGACGGCTCGGGCGCCATCGAAACCATTCAAGGCGCGGGCGATACGGGCCTCGCCACGTTTGTCGGACGCGAACTGACCAAAAGCGCGCGGCCTGATCTCGCCACGGCGAAGATCGTCATTTCCGGCGGGCGGGCGCTGGGCAGCGGCGAGAATTTCACCAAGTACCTTGAGCCCATTGCGGACAAGCTGAACGCCGCCATCGGCGCCTCGCGCGCGGCGGTCGACGCGGGCTACGTCCCCAACGATTACCAGGTCGGGCAGACGGGCAAGATCGTCGCGCCGACGCTTTATATCGCCGTCGGCATTTCCGGCGCGATCCAGCATCTCGCGGGGATGAAGGACTCCAAGGTCATCGTCGCCATCAACAAGGACGGCGATGCGCCGATCTTCCAGGTCGCGGATTACGGGCTGGTGGGGGATTTGTTTCAGATATTGCCGGAGCTTGATAAGGCGCTGAGATAACCTGCTATCCGCCGTTTGCAAGCAACGGATGCTCGGGATTAACCGTCCGAAGCATGTTCATATAAGATTCATGCCTGCCGATATCCCAGTGGAAGGGATCAACGATCAGGTCCCTGCTGTCTTCCACCGTCGCTTTTTCCTGAACAATGCCGCGCATTTTGCCTTCGGCGGCTTCGGCGAGGGCGTTTGAAAGTTCACCGTTCCCGCCCGTCAGGCCTATGGCGCGCACAGCGGGGACAATCTTTCGGAACTGATATTCGCGTTCGGTTAAAACATACGCCATGCCGGCCAGCGGCTCCTCGCGTTTTTCCAGCGCTGCCTGCGCGGTTTCGCGAACGCGGAATCCGTTCAGTATCTCTTCGATATGGGAGTAATCAGGATACTTATCGGCGCCATAGCCTATGTAAGGAATTTCCACGGCTTCCCGGCGGTAACCTTCAAGGCGGGCAACCACAATTTCAAAAGCATCGCGGCATACTCTGCTGCCCATACGGAAATCGTAAACGACTTTTTCCCGGTCATCGACGTAGCCAAGATAGCCGTAGCCGCCGACCAAAACAGAGCCGCCATAGCATTCCATCACGGCAACGGAGCCGATGGCGCTTCCGCCGCGGGGGATCAGGGCATTGGACAATGCCTTGCCGGATTCAATGATTTCAGGGTCGTCTGTCATGGCCCATCCTTATTTTGTCATAATATATGCAAAATTACCTGGCCGCGCAAGAAAAAAATCACATCCGATAATAATGCGTGAATTCCTTCTCTGCGGCGTCGATGATGTGGCCGTTCATGGCGCGGATGAGGTCGTGTTTGCCGGTTGCGGGCGGAAGGCCGAGCACCTTGTCGAGCGCGAAAACGCGGAGCGCGTATGTGTGATTTCCCCTGGCTTCGCAGGGGCCGATATAGCCGGTTGTCTTATGGTCGCCGTTCGCGTGTTTTGAGCCGTCGGCCAGAACAGGATCGCGCGGCTGCGCCTGCACGAGGCCTTTTGTTGCGGCGGGGATATCGAACAGGATCCAGTTTACGAACGCGTCTTCAGCCCCCTGCTCCCGCTTTTCAAGAAAAACCACGTAGCTTTTCGTTGCGGGAGGCGCGCCCTGCCAGTTGAGCGCGGGCGACATGTTGTTGCGGTAGCAAGTATGTTCGAGCGGCATCTTGTCCCTGCTCTGCGTAAAGGGCACGTCAATCCTTAACGTACCGGCGAGATTGTTGAGCAGCAGTTTCGGCGCGCCGCTTTCCCCCGGCATTGCCGGAACGGGCGCAGGGGCCGGAGTAACCGCCTGAGGCTGCGGTTTCGGTATTTTAATTTCGGGTTGGACGGGTGCGACTTTCTCGATTGGTGGCACAGAAATGGGTTCGACCAACGCCGGTTTTTTCTGGCCCAGCGCGATGAAGATGCAAAAGCCGACGATGGCGGAGGCGACAAAAGCCGTCCCCGCCCAGACATAGATCGCGCCGTCGTTTTTTTGCCCGGTCATTTTCACTTACTCCCGGTAATAATAATAACTATTTTACGGCTTAGGCCGCAAGGCGATGGACGGTCTTCTGCACCGATTCCGCGTAGGCGCGGCCAAACAGGCGCGCATGCACCAGCAGAGGGTACAGATTATAGATATCCTTGCGAATCTCGAAAAACCCGTCGCGGATGGGGCTGATTTCGTTATAGGCGCTGAAAAAGTTTTTACCGAAAGTGCCGAACATGGTGGCGAAGGCAAGCTCGATTTCCGGATCGCCGTAATAGATTGCGGGATCGATAAAGCCGGTGATCTTTCCCGGCGTCGCCATGACGTTGCCGCTCCAGATATCGCCGTGCAAAAGCGAGGGCTGCGCCGGGTTGTCGATATAGCGATCCAGTTTGCCCGCGAGTTTTTCGATATGCGCGAGCAGCTTGCCGTCGATGCGCTGCTCCTCGAACGCGGCCTTCGCCATGTACAGCAGACGCTTGTCGCGGAAAAATTCGAGCCAGTTGTCCGAAAAATTATTCGGCTGGTGCAACGGGCCTATCAGCGTGTCGCGCTCCAGCCCGTAACGCCCGGCTTTTATATTGTGAAGTTTTGCAAGAAGTTCCGCGGCCACGATCTCCGCCTCACGGTCGATGACGCCGGAGGTCGCAAGGTAGTTCATGACCAGGAGATCGCTTTCCGCCCAGATCACCTCGGGGACAGGGAGGCGGGAATTGGCGGCGAGATAGTCCAGCATCCATGCTTCGAGATCGAGTTTTGGAGATTGTTTTGAATCCCCGTTGGCCAGTTTCGCCACAAGCCTCTGGCCTTCTTTTAGATCGACGAGGAACAGGGAAGTATTGTTACCAGCGGCGAAAAAACGGAGATCACCGACTTTCACGCCGGCTTTTTCCTCTATCCGCCTGCGAAGCGGCTCTGCTCCGGTCATGGGCCTTACTCTTCCTGTTCGAGGCGGGCAAGCAGCCCTTCCACACCGTTTTCGATCAAATCCAGCACGTATTCGAAATCCCGGAGGCTGCCGTAATACGGGTCCGGGACGTCGATGAGGCCCGCTTCGGGGACGAAATCGAGAAAGCGGGACAGCTTCGCTCCGCCCTCTCCCGGCGGCCTTATGTTATCAAGCATATCGTGATGACTGCTATCCATGGCAAGGATGAGGTCATAAATTTCAAAATCCTTACGCAGAACCTGGCGGGCCCTTAAATCGTCGATCCGGATGCCGCGCGCGAGGGCCGTTGCGATGGCGCGGCGATCGGGGGGCTCACCGATGTGATAGCCGTGGGTCCCTGCCGAATCAACCGTAAATTTGCCGGCAAGCCCCCTTTCCTCTACATAATGGCGGAAAACCCCTTCCGCCGTGGGAGAACGGCAGATATTTCCCGTGCATACGAACAATACACCGTATTTTTTCATGGTCTTTTTGCGCCGTCCGGTAACTGCCTGTGGGGTATCGGGTTTTTTAATTAGCTTTACTTTGCACTCCATTATGGCTTACACAAGGTTTTTTGCACAACCGGCAAACGCGGCCTGATTAAACTTGACCCTTGGCGGCAAATCCTTAGGATGCTGGCTTACTTATGCAGAAATGTTGCTTTGCGAAAAACATACGGGCGCGGGTAATGGGGCCTGCCAGAGCGGACTGGTAAATGGGTATATCCCAGCTGAATATCGAAAATGTAGAAGTCAAACTCGCCCAGCATGACTCTGAGGTCGAGGCCGCGCAGCGTCTGCGTTACAAGGTTTTCTACGAAGAATATGCAGCCACGCCGAACGAGGAAATGGCGCGCGAGCGGCGCGACATGGATGCGTTCGACGAGGTTGCCGATCATCTGGTCGTCATCGATAAATCGATTTCCGATCCCATCGACCGGATCGTCGGCACTTACCGCCTGCTGCGCCATGACGCCGCCGCGCGGCACGGCCGGTTTTACACCAGCGATGAATACGATATCAAACCGCTCATCAACAGCGGCTCGACGCTGCTCGAGCTGGGACGTTCCTGCGTGCTGGCGGATTACCGCACCCGCCCCGTGCTCCAGCTTCTGTGGGAAGGCATTATCGAGTACATGTTCAATCATGAAATCGGCACGATGTTCGGCTGCGCGAGCCTGCATGGAACCGATATCAACGAGCTGTCCATGAAACTTGCCTATCTGCATCATTATCACCTGACGCCCGAGGCGCTGCGGCCCAAGGCGCTGACAGGCCGCTACGTCAACATGAACCTGCACCCGAAAGAGGACATCGACGTGCGCGAGGTATTCAAGTCGCTGCCGCCGCTCATCAAGGGATACCTGCGCGTCGGCTGCACGATCGGCGAAGGCGCGGTTGTCGACCACCAGTTCAACACGACGGATGTGTGCATCGTGCTGCCGATGAAAGAGTTCGCGCCGCGCTACCGCAGGCATTACGCCCGCAAGATCAACCAGCGCTACCGGCCTGAAGAGGAGTTGCACAGCAACGCCGAAGCCGATGAAGCCGTCCTTCTGCAGAGCACCGCCTGATGGCAGCGCTTATCGCCCTGCTTAAATTTTCCCAATTTCTTTTCTGGTGCGCGGTTCTTATTCCCCCGCAGATGCTCATTCTGCTTTTTACCCGCGGTAAGCCCGCTTATGCGCTGCCGCAGCTGTGGCACAAGATGATCTGCCGCGCCTTCGGGATTGAAGTGGAACTGGAAGGCGCGCCCGCCGCCGGCGGACAGACGCTATATGTCAGCAATCATATATCCTATCTCGACATACCGGTCATATCCTGCGTACTTGCCGCGTCTTTCGTCGCCAAGGCGGACGTTGCGGGCTGGCCGGTTTTCGGGCTGCTTGCAAAGCTGCATCAGACGATATTCATCAGCCGTTCGCGGCAAAGCATTCAGGAAGAAAGCCACGTCCTTAAAAATATCCTGAAGGCAGGCGGAAGCATCATCGTCTTTCCTGAAGGCACGTCTTCCGATGGAAGGAGCGTTCTTCCCTTTAAATCCAGCCTGTTCAGCATGGTTCTGGATTCGGATATCCCGAACGTCATTATTCAGCCTTTTACAGTCGAACTGATCGAAACCGACGGGAAGAAAGTCGAAACGCAAAAAGACCGGGATTATTACGCCTGGTACGGGGATATGACGCTGATGCCCCACTTCTGGCAATTCGCCAAGCGGCGGGGGGCAAAAGTAAAGCTTCACTTTCATCCGCCGATTAAGGTACAAGAAGGTGGAAACCGTAAGGATCTGGCGCTAAAATGCCATGAAATAGTAGCGAGCGGCCTGATCCCGGCCATGGCCAAGGCAGCTTAAGAGGAGAAACCGATGGATATTTCAAATAAGGAAATGACAAAACTGCAGCAATATCTGCAGGGAAAATTTTCCAATAAAAACATCAGCTTGCGCGAAAGATCGCAGGCAAGGGATTCCGTCGAAGTGCTTCTGAACGGCGAATTCATTGGCGTAATTTACAAGGACGACGAGGACGCGGAAGACGTATCCTACGATTTCAACATGGCAATCCTGAACATTGATCTCGAATCCGCTGCATAACTTGCCAAGTTCTTCCCATATCCGGTAAAATTAGAATATGTGCATTTTTTAGGCACATGCAATGACAACGGCTTGAAAGTCGTATAGAATTGCGAGTGTGTGTGAATGTGGGGAACTCACTCAATGAACCTGAATAAAATAGGTTTTTCAGAGACCGCGAGGGTTTGGTATTTCAAGATCGCCTTTGTGGTCTGCATCATGGTGTCTGCCTTTTTCATGCAGGTCGAGCCCGGCTGCAGCGCCGCCCCCAAGACCCCCTGCGACCCGGAATATATGGATGCGCTTGAATCCCGCGCATGGCTCGAGGCGGAGCGCGAGATTGCCCAGAACCAGAACCTGATCTTCAAACCGGACAGTGTGCTGGAACTGACATGCTTTGATTATTTTCTGAACGAGGCGGCCAGCAACTTCCCCGAGAACAGGCAGTTCAGCGAGACCGACCGGTGGGACGGCTGGCCGGAGGGCTTTTCAGATGTAACGACAGATATCGCGCTGACAGAGGTCGTTTTTGGCCCGTTTGCTTCCTATCTGGGCGCCAACTTCCTGGGCGATTTCGGCGCCTATCTGAACAACCGGAGATTTCCCGATTATACCGAGGTTATGATGCCAGCGGTCGATGGTGGTGTGTCCTACGGCTGCAACCAGATGCAAATGGTATGGCTTCAAGCCCGCTGCATGAATTTCAACGAGCAGAACGATTTCGACGGGTTCTATGATTTTGCTTACTATGAAGAGGTCAACCCGCGCCAGGAAGAAGCCGAATGGGCGATGATGTGCGTCGATCCCGATCCGCGTATTGCCCCTGCCAGGGTTTCAGCGTTTAACGAAGACCAGGATCTGTTCAATGTCGAGGTGGAATTCCTTGCCCCCGAGGGCAACGGGGCGCCTTATCTGGAAGACGATATCGTTACGCATCTCGATCTGATCCTGCCCGGCGGCTGCAACCTGTGTATTCCGACCGGCATCACAGTGCAAAGACCCGATCTCGGCACCTATCCGGAAATGGTCTGCACCAACCCCGGCTGCCCTGCGCCGGGCGGGTGATAGAAATCAAAGCTACCATTTATTGCGTCATCCCGGCGAACGCCGGGATGACAGGCATTTTAATTCACCTCGTATTGTAAATACGGCTGCGGGATGGCGGCTGCTCTTCCTGATCCGGAGCAGGCTGGGCGGCGGGGGGTTTCTTGGCTTTGTATTGATATACTTTTTGCGGATCGTAAACCGCTTTCTTGCCGGATGACCCCGCAGCAGGCTTGCCGCCGGCCCGTTGCGCCTGCCGCTCTCTCATCGCATCTAGGGCTTTCTGCGTCCTGAGATTCGCCGCTTCGCCCGCTTGCCTGGACAATTCCGTTGTGGCGGCGACTTCCCTGGCCATATTGTCCTGATACTCTTTCCACTGTTTCTTAGACTCAGCCTGGTACTTCGCCAGACTGCCGCTGCGCGATTGTGTTTGAAAATCATAAGGTTTTGGAGCGACCGGCGTCGGGCCCGCCCTCGTTTTTCCGTCGGATTTCCGCAGGAAAAGCGGCTTGGCTCCCGACCGGTCGCCAGACTTGTTAAAAATGCGTCCGAAAAAACCTGATTTGTCGTTCTGGGCCAGGACTATCGGCGCTGCGTCCTGATAAAGATCCTGCGCCCGAAGGCCGCCGCCTTCAGGAACGCCTGCCAGAGCGAACAAGAAAACGCCTGTCAGCAAACAGGTTTTGAGATGCATTCGTCTCTCCCCGCACACGAGAATTCCTCAAATTAAATTATACCAAGTAAATCCCGGTCATAGCAACGGCGAGGTGCGGCTCGCGGATTTTACTGCCGGGAAAGAAAAGCGCGGATTTCCTGGTGGAGGGCTTTATTATCAGGGCAGAGTTCGAGATATTTCATCACGATAGTCAGGTTCTTTTTCTGGTCGACCGGCACCCTTTCGGCCTGCATGGGGCGGTATTTATCGCTTTGCGCGGTTTCGGCGGCAGCGCCTATCGCCTTGCGCGCCCGCTCCAGAAGTTCGGGATCGATCGTTTCACGAGCCATCCGGGCAGTGCTCAAGGCTTCGTTGACGATGCGCTGGCGCCTAGCCGTGGTGTATGTTCTTTTTTTCATATTGTATTTCGCGTATGCCGTTTTGCTTTGCAAAAACCCTGCAAAACCTTATATCTTCACGATAACCGTGGAACCCTAAGATAAGGTTAGCGACGGCATCGTGTTAAGAATTTATTCCTCTCTTATGGGCGCGAGCGGCTTCCTGCTGCGCTCCCTGCTGAACCGCCGCCGCCGCCAGGGCAAGGAAGACCCCGCGCGGCTGGGCGAGCGCATGGGCGTTCCGGGCAAGGCGCGGCCCGCGGGGCCGCTGGTGTGGTTCCATGCCGCAAGCGTCGGGGAGTCGCAATCGACGCTGATCCTGATCGACGCGCTGCTTGGGCGCTATCCCGGCCTGAACGTGCTGGTGACGACGGGAACCGTCACTTCCGCCGCGCTGATGGAAAAGCGCCTGCCGCCGCAGGCCATTCACCAGTATTACCCGCTCGATCATCCCGGCTGGGTGGATAGTTTCCTTTCGCACTGGTGGCCGGATCTTGCCTTGTGGATGGAGTCGGAAATCTGGCCGAACATGCTCGGCGCGCTGAAAAAGCACAAAATTCCAGCGGCCATCGTCAATGGCAGGCTGTCGCCGCAATCCTTCAGGCGCTGGAAGCTGGCGGGAAAAGAGATCGGCAGGCTGCTGGAGACATTTTCTGTGTGCCTTGCGCAGACGGAGGAGGACGCCGCTTCGTTCCGCGCTCTCGGCATGACAAACGTTTCCGTTTCCGACAATCTCAAATATAGCGCCGCCGCCCTGCCCGTCAACGAGCGCGACCTGAAGCAGGTCAAGGACGCTGCCGCTAACAGACCGCTCTGGCTTTTCGCCAGCACACACTATGCGGAAGAAGAAATGGCCTGCCGCATTCATCGGAATCTTCAGCAGAAAATCCCTTCGCTGCTGACGATTATCGTTCCGCGCCATGCCGAGCGGCGCGAAGCGATAAGCATGGCGTGTGAAAAATACGGACTGCGATATGCTTTGCGCAGCGGCGGACAGATGCCGGGATCGGATTGCCAGATTTATATCGCCGATACGCTTGGCGAACTTGGGCTGTTTTACCGCCTCTGTCCCATCGCCTGCATCGGGCGCTCGTTCAGCAACGACGGGGGCGGCGGGCATAATCCTATCGAGGCGGCGCAATTGGGGTGCGCGGTGCTGCATGGCCCGCTCGTCCAGAACCTTGCGCAGATCTATGCAGAATTCGATGAGGCGGGAGCGGCGGTGGCGCTGGAGAAAGAGCAGGATTTTCAGGACTGCCTTGGCCTTCTGCTGACGGATGGCGAGAAACTTAAGGCCTTGCAAAACAGGGCAGCGCAATTCGCGGCGGAAAAAGCAAAAGTGCTCGATACGGTCATGGCGACGCTCGCGCCGCTGCTGCAAAATTTCGACAAAAACAGCAAATCGCAAAAATGCGCCTGAAAACCCCTTCATTCTGGTACGGACCGCCGGGAGTCATAAGCGATCTCCTGCAGCCCTTCTCCCATCTTTACGCCGCGGCAAGCTATTTACGCCGATCCGTACAGCCCTATAAATCACGGTTGCCGGTAGCGTGCATCGGCAATATCGTCGCGGGCGGCAGCGGCAAGACACCGGTTGCGCTTGCCGTCATGAAACTGATCCGCGAAGCCGCGCTTGCGCAGAGGCCGTGCTTTCTGACGCGCGGTTACGGCGGCAATAATAAAGGCCCGCTGGAAGCCGACTGGCACATGCACAAAGCGCGGGATGTCGGCGATGAGACGCTGCTGCTCGCGCGTTTTGCGCCCGCAATCGTTTCCGCCGACCGGGGCGCGGGAGCGGTTTATGCGGAGAGTCAAAATTACGATCTGATCGTCATGGATGACGGTCTGCAAAATCCCGGCCTGCATAAAGACATGGTTTTCATCGTCATCGACGGGGTGAGCGGGGTCGGCAATTGCAGGATGATTCCCGCCGGTCCGTTGCGCGAGCCGCCGGGCCCCGCGCTGCAAAAAGCCGACGCTTTTATTTTTATCGGCGAGGACCGGCAGAATATCCGGTCGATCCTGCCTGCGGACAAGCCGGTTTTCACGGCATCGCTTGAAATCGCGGACGGGTGGAAAGCCGACAAGAAAAATCCTTATATCGCTTTCTGCGGCATAGCCCATCCGAAAAAATTCAAACAGACGCTCGATACGGCAGGCGTGGCGCTCGCCGCTTTTCATTCTTTTGCCGACCATCATTCCTTCACGGCGCGGGAACTTGAAAAACTGGCGGCGGAGGCGAAAGCCAAAAACGCGCGGCTGATAACGACCGCCAAGGACGCCGCGCGGCTGCCCTCTGATTTCACGGTCGATATATTGCCGGTGGAGATTGCGTGGGAAGACAAGGACGCCGTCGTTTCGTTCCTGCGGGAGCGGCTTTCATGAAACAGGTCCGCTATTTTCTTGAAGCCGTTTTGCTTGCCGTGCTGATGGCCGTTTTTAAAATCCTGCCGCTGGACATGGCGTCCGCCGCCGGGGGATGGGCCGGACGCGCGATCGGGCCGCGCCTCGCCGCTTCGCGCAAGGCGTTTCATAATTTACAGGAAGCGCTGCCGGAGCTGGACGAACGGCGGAGAAAAGAAATAGTCGCGGGCATGTGGGACAATCTGGGGCGCGTGATGGCCGAGTATCCGCATTTAGAGCAGATCGGCAGGGAAAGAGTGACGATTACCTGCGGGGATACGACAGAAGGAATTCTGAGGAGCGACCGGTCGTTCATGATTATCGCCTCGCATCTTGCGAACTGGGAGCTTGGGTCCGCGCTCATTATGGCGCATTTCAACAGGCCGTTCGATTTCACTTACCGCGCGCCCAACAATCCGTGGGCGGACAGCCTGCTGATGAAGGCGCGCTCGCTCGGCGGACGGGTGCGCGGCTATCCCAAGTCGCGCGGCGGCGGGCAGGAACTCATAAAGGCGATGCGCGAAGGGCGCAATGTCGGCATCCTGATCGACCAGAAATACAATGAAGGCGTCGCCGCGCCGTTCTTCGGCCGCCCCGCGATGACCAATACGGTCTTCATTTCGCTGTCGCGCAAATTCGATTATCCGCTCATCCCGGTGCAGATCGAGCGCATAAAGGGCGCGCATTTTGCGGTCACGCTGCATGAACCGCTGGTTCTTGCGGACAAGAGCGTCGAAGACGGCATAGCACAGGCGCATGCGCATCTTGAGAGCTGGATCCGCAAACGGCCGGAGCAATGGCTGTGGCTGCATCGGCGGTGGGAGTCGGGAAAGCTGGGGCAAAACAAATAAGCCCTCTCCCGGCGGGAGAGGGCAACGAAGCTTGGCTTTTCCTCTTGGAAAAGCCATAGTTGAGTGGGTGAGGGGTTACGGTGCTGAAAGTCTGACACCGTAACCCCTTACCCAGCTTCGGCTAGGTTCGGCCTTCGGCCTCACCAAGCCTGCGCAGCCCTCTCCCCATGGGAGAGGGATAAAAAATATCAGGGATCGTAAAACGTCTTGCGGCCGCGTTCGATGTCCTGTTCGGCCTGTTTGATGACCTGAGCCATCACTTTGCCGTAGAGCTGCTTGCCGGCTTCGGTGAACATGGTTTCGCCAAGCTGCTCGCGCAGGAAGGCGATCACGGTTTTGGGACCCGCCGTCTTGATCCCCCGCTCTTCCATGATGCTGATCGTTTCCTTCATGGTCTGTTCGTAGCTGAGGCCCGCCGAGGTTGCTATGTCTGCCTCGTGCAGGATCATCGCCATCAGCACAAGGCGCGGCCTTTCCTCGTACCGGCGGAGCTTGCCCATCATCATCATGCTGACGTCGGAATCATCGTCCCAGAAATAATGCTTGTAGATTTTCTTCATGCGGATGCAGGGGCTGTTGTCGCCCGCGAAGAACGTAATGTCGGTGCAGAAGACGATGGTTTCAATGTCGCCGATCTCGTCATTGCTGAGGCCGACCGCCTGGAAATAGGGTTTTGCGATGTTGATCGCGCGCTGTTCCATCTGGCCGGGGGTATAAACGCCGTCGCGGAGATTGTCGCCGCCCGCGTGGCCGAGATCGTGTATGCAGGAGCCCGCGAGCAGGATCGCGATCTGGTCGCGGCTGAAGGCGCGGTTGGTGTCGCGGAAGATCCGGTTATGGGTGGCGACCAGGCGGATGCTGTGGAACAGCACTTTGCGGTAGTGCTCGTTGCCGTGATATTGCAGGCTGTTGGGGATCTCCGCGAAAATCGCCGAAAGGAACGCGATCCTGACGCAGGGGCTCGCGGGGTTGAGCCCGAAAACCTCAATGGCGTGAGCGATCATCGCCGGCATCGAGGGACCGCCGCCCTCGTTCTCCCACTGCGTGAAAACGGCGGTGGTTTTATCGCCGAAGCCCGCCATGTCCTCGCCAAAGAGGAGGTCGGCAAAGGCGGCCACGCGCGCGTAATCCTTATCGAAACTCTCCCGGCACAGTTCCAGGCGCTCGATCAGGATTTCGGTCGTAACGAAGCCTTCTTCCGGAGTTACATTTTCCGCAACTTGTTTCAGATCGTCGAACAGGGCGGGAATATGCAGGTCCGTTTTCTTTTCTCTTGCTAACTCGTGAGACAAGAGACCTCCTTGGGGTTAGAGACGTATTAACCTTTATACCCTTAAGTTAACAATCGGGTAAAATAGTTTATGCTTTCTATTCATAAAAAACTATAATCTTGCATCGCAGCACAGAATTGTCCTAATCATAACAGTTGGAAGGCGGAATTTGCTATGGCGAAAAAATGGGCTCCTGACAGCTGGCGCGGCAAACCGGCGAAACACCTGCCGGAATACCGGGACGCGGCGGTCCTGAAAAAGGCCGAGGAGCGGCTTGCCGCCCTGCCCCCGCTGGTTTTCGCGGGAGAGGCCCGCAATCTGCGCGCCAAGCTGGCCGAAGTGGCGGAAGGAAGAGCGTTCCTTTTGCAGGGCGGAGACTGCGCCGAGAGCTTTGCCGAGTTCGGGGCCAACAAGATCCGCGATACGTTCCGGGTATTACTCCAGATGTCGGTCGTGCTGACCTTCGCCGGGTCGCTCCCCGTTGTAAAGATGGGCCGGATGGCGGGACAATTCGCGAAACCCCGCTCCGCCGGAACGGAAACGAAAGACGGCGTTACCCTGCCGAGTTATCTCGGCGACAGCATCAACGGGATCGAGTTTAACCCGCAGGCGCGCGAGCCGGATCCCGAGCGGATGATACAGGCTTATTTCCAGTCGGCGGCGACGCTCAACCTGCTGCGCGCTTTCGCGCAAGGCGGTTACGCCGACCTGCACCGGGTGCATGGATGGAACCTTGAATTCATCAAGGACAGCCCGCTGACCGAGCGGTATGAACAGCTCGCCAGCGACATCGACAGGTCGCTCTCCTTCATGGCGGCCTGCGGCATCACGGGGGAGAAAACGCCGGAGATCGTCAAGCAGACGGAATTTTACACCTGCCACGAAGCGCTGCTGCTGCCTTACGAACAGGCGCTGACCCGCGTCGACAGCACGACGGGCAACTGGTACGACTGCTCCGCGCATTTTGTGTGGATCGGGGCGCGCACGCATCAACTGGACGGCGCGCAGATCGAATTCGCGCGCGGCATCTGGAACCCGATCGGCATGAAGTGCCCGCCGGATCTTGACCGCGACACGCTTTTAAAATTGATCGACATCCTGAACCCGCGCAACGATAACGGCCGCCTGACGCTGATCTCGCGCATGGGAGCGGACAAGGTCGCGGAAAAACTGCCGCCGCTGCTGCGCGCGGTGAAAGAAGAAGGAAAGAACGTCGTGTGGTGCTGCGACCCGATGCACGGCAACACGGTCAAATCGAGCGCCGAATTCAAGACACGCAAGTTCGACGACATCCTTGCCGAGATCAAGGGCTTCTTCGCCGCGCACAAGGCGGAGGGAACGCATCCCGGCGGCATCCATCTGGAACTGACCGGGCAGGACGTAACCGAGTGCACGGGCGGCGCGTACAAGATCGCGGACGCGGACTTGTCGAACCGCTACCAGACGCATTGCGATCCGCGCCTTAACGCCAACCAGGCGCTGGAGCTTGCGTTCCTTGTGGCGGATGAACTCAAGAGCATGAACCTGAACAGGCCGGCGAATTCACAAGCTGCCGCGGAATAATGACCCACGCCCTTCACATCACCCTCGCCCAGATTAACCCGATTGTCGGGGATCTGCCGTTCAATCTGGATAAAATCCGCAAGGTGCGCGATGCGGCGCCCGCGAATGCCGATTTGATCGTGTTTCCGGAGATGGCGGTGTGCGGCTATCCGCCGGAAGACCTTGTGCTCAAGCCGTTCTTTATCGATAAAGTCGAAGAGAGTATTGCCAGGCTCACCGAAGAAAGCAAAAAGCACAAATCGCTACTGCTGATCCCCTGCCCGTGGCGCAAGAACGAGAAGATTTATAACGCCGTCCATCTGATCGGCGGCGGGAAAATTCAGGATACGGTTTTCAAAAACCATCTGCCCAATTACGGCGTGTTCGACGAGTTGCGCGTTTTTCAGCCGGGGCCCCTGCCCTCACCCGTTGAAGTCAAGGGACACAAGTTAGGGGTGATGATCTGCGAGGATATGTGGTTCGCCGACGCGGCGGCGCATCTGAAAAAGAAGGGCGCGGAAATTTTAATCAGCATCAATGCAAGCCCCTATGAAGTGAGCAAAAACGCGCAGCGGCTGACGAAGGCGCGCGACCGCATCGATGAGACGGGGCTGCCGCTGATCTATCTCAACCAGTGCGGCGGACAGGACGAGCTTGTATTCGACGGCGCTTCGTTCGTGCTGAATGAGAGCGGGCAGTTGATATTGCAGGCGGAAGAATTCGCGGAAGATATCCATCATACCGTGTGGGAGCGGACGGGAAGCGCCCACTGGCTTTGCGCCACCGATACGGTCCATCCGGTGCATGACGAGACGGAAGCCATTTATCAGGCGCTTGTCACCGGCTTACGCGATTATGTTTCAAAAAACGGGTTTCCCGGGGTCATTTTCGGCATGTCGGGCGGGATCGACAGCGCGCTGACCGCCGCGCTTGCCGTCGACGCGCTGGGGCGCGAAGCGGTGCGCTGCGTGATGATGCCCTCCAAGTTCACATCGCGGGACAGCCTTGAAGACGCGGAAGAATGCGCGCGCATTCTTGGCATTCGTTACGATGTCATTTCCATTGAAAGCGCTGTAGCTTCGTTTGAAAAGGAACTTGCTCCCTTTTTCAGCAACGACACGCCCGCGACGACGCATGAGAATATCCAACCACGCTGCCGGGGGCTGATCCTGATGGCGCTCTCCAACGCGACCGGGAAGATGGTGCTTTCGACCGGCAACAAGTCGGAAATGGCGGTCGGGTACGCAACGCTGTACGGGGATATGTGCGGCGGGTTCAACGTGCTGAAGGATATATACAAGACGCAGGTTTACCAGCTTGCGAACTGGCGCAATGAAAACAAGCCCGGTCACGGCAGGGGCCCCGCAGGACTGGTCATACCGGAGCGCATCATCACCAAGGCGCCGACGGCGGAACTGAAACCGAACCAGACGGACCAGGACACGTTGCCGCCTTATGATGAACTGGACAAGATTCTCGCCTGCCTGATCGAAAAGGATTACAGCCTTGAAACCATCGTCGGCAAGGGCCATAAGCGGGAAACGGTGCAACGCGTCTGGCGGATGCTGGACAGCGCCGAATACAAGCGCCGGCAGGCCCCGCCGGGGGTCAAAATTACATCCCGCGCCTTCGGGCGGGACCGGCGCTATCCCATCGTCAACCATTTCATGAAAATTGTTGAAGAATCGCGGTAAGACGGTCTGCCGCTTTTTCTTGACATGCCGCCTTATTTTTTGATATTTGTCTTATGAAAATAAGGAGACTGCCATGACGGATGAATTAGATGAATGCCAGTTGCTCGACCTGTTTTTAGGCGTAAAGACAGATATCCGCAATTATCAACCCGGATTTTCCGGAGCCGATGCACTGGCTGATATTCAGGGAAGTTGCCGTACTCTTCTGGAGGGATTCAACTACTTTAAGAAAAACTCCTTTCGCGATGCGCTTGTCGATCTCGCAGCCCTGCTGGTCGTTAAAGATCTTGATAAAGTCCCCGGCTTTGCTCAGAAGCTTGCAGGAGAAATAAAGAACTTTGCCGGCGAAAAAGACATTATCCAAAGAATTGCAGATTTGCATCCAGACTATAAAAGGGTCGTCGTTGAAATCGTTTTTGTTCCCGAGCCTTCCCCAACCCGTCACTAAAAAGATTGTAGATTCCACGCAAAATCTTTATTACATTGCCTTCTAACGAAGGAAATACAAGGTTTTATGTCCGTCAGAGTCAGATTTGCGCCCTCGCCCACCGGTTACCTGCATGCAGGAAACGTCCGGACAGCCGTCGTCACATGGCTGTTCGCCCGGAAGCATAACGGCCCTTTCCTGCTGCGGATCGACGATACCGATACCGAACGCTCCAAGCCCGAGTATGAAGAAGACATTGAAAGCGCGATGATGTGGCTGGGGCTTTCGTGGGATGAGAAGACCCGCCAGCGTGATCGTAATGCCCGTTACCAGACCGTGATCGAAAAGCTGAAGGCGGACGGGCGGCTTTACGCCTGTTACGAGACGCCGGAAGAACTGTCGCTGAAAAGGAAGACCCTGCTCTCGCGGGGGCTGCCGCCGATCTATGACCGCGCGGCGCTGAGCCTGTCCGCGGAGCAGCACGCGAAATATAAAGCCGAAGGACGCCTGCCGCACTGGCGCTTTAAACTGGAGCATGCGCCGATCGAGTGGGACGATCTTGTGCGCGGGCCCATCAAATTCGACGGCGCGACGATGTCGGACCCGGTGCTGATCCGCGAAGACGGCAGCCCGCTTTATCATTTGTGCTCGGTCATCGACGACATGGACTACGACATTACGCATGTCGTGCGCGGCGAGGATCATGTGTCCAATACAGCTTCGCACATCCAGATGTTCGAGGCGCTCGGCCACAAGCCGCCGCAATTCGCGCACCTGCCGATGATTTCCGACAAGGAAGGCGGCAAGCTTTCCAAGCGGCTGGGCTCGATGAGCGCGCGGGATTTCCGCGACAATGAGAAGCTGGAGCCTATGGCGATCGTCAGCCTGCTCGCCCGCCTGGGAAGCGCGGACCCGATCATGCCGTTCACTTCGCTGAAACCGCTGATCGACGAGTTCGACATTTCCAAATTCTCGAAGGGGGCTCCCAAGTTCGACATGGAAGAGCTGCTGCGCCTTAACGCCAAGATCATCCATGAAACCCCGTTCGAGGCCGTGAATGTCCGGCTCGCGCATATGGGCATGGAAGGGCTGGATGAAGAGTTCTGGCTGTCGGTGCGCCCGAACCTTGCCAAGCTTGAGGACATCAAGGACTGGTGGCAGGTCGCCAACGGCCCCATCGAGTCGATTATCGAAGACCCTGATTTCCTCGCGCAAGCCGCGGAACTGCTGCCGCCGCCGCCGTGGAGCGAAAATACCTGGAAAGAATGGACCGACAAGGTCAAGGAAAGCACCGGCCGCAAGGGCAAGGACCTGTTTATGCCCCTGCGCAAGGCGCTGACGGGTATGGATCACGGCCCGGAGCTGGCGACCCTGCTGCCCCTTCTCGGTCCGGAGAAGGTCCAGCGGCGACTGACGCGGCAGAAAAAGGCCGCCTGATTTTGTAAGATGTTTGTAAAAAGTTGAAAATGCGAGGCGATTTCTTTACTGTGCCCGGCGGGCCGGAAATTTTATTATGTAATTTCAATATGTTGGTTAAAATGAATCTCTCAAATTTGCATAAAATCCAATCTAAATTTAGGTTAACCTTAAAATTTCTCGCGTATTCTGGAATTATAAGGGGCACAAATCAATGCGCGGTATAGTAAAAACAGCTAACAGGTTTGATTCCGTCTGGGCCATGGTCGTCATGTTCCCGGCGGCGGTCGTGCTTATGAATGCCGCCATCGCCGTACATCAGGGCAATGCCTCAACCGGCGATCTTGCTGGCGCGGCGCAAGGCGTGGCCGAACAGGTCGCCGGCCAGTACACCCCCTACATCGAAACCACCGCCGGCGGCATTCTTGCCGGTGTTGAAAAACTCAGCAAAACCGCTGCTTCGTGCCTGTCCGGCTCTCATGGCCCGGTTTATCTGAAATCCGGCATGGTTCACCGCAACGGCTGCGCCATCAGCAGCACGTTCTCTTCCGGTCCGCGCATAAGACCCTACCGCGGCTATTAATCATCCGTTAATTGCTTCCATTACCGTCTTGCATTCCGGATTTGTTCAGATCATTCTCTGAACCATGGAATACACGAAAACGGATACCGCCCCCGCCCCGCTCGGCCATGCAGAACAAGCCGTTATTCATGGCGGAATGATCTATCTTAGCATGCAGCTTCCCCTGCATGCCGACGGGGATAACGCAGCGCTGCAGAATATCGAGGAACAGACCCACCTGGTTCTCAGCAATATCAAGGCGGTACTGGAGGCTTCGGGCAGTTCGATGGAAAAAGTGCTGCGGATAACGGTCTATCTGAAGGATCTGCATCACGGCAAACGCGTCGATGTGGTTTACGCGAAATTTTTCAACAGCCACCGGCCGGCGCGGAGCATTATCGGCGTCGCCGGCCTGCCTTTCAGCTATGGCATCGGAATGGATGTTATCGCCGCCCGCTAAAGCGTACATGTACACCCCGTACGTCCCTTAAAATGTCAAAGTGAGGGATCAATTCGATCAAATTTTCCATAAATTATATTATAATTTAAGATAAGGTGTGATGTGTGTGTTACAGGTGTTAAGCCTAAAAATTTAAGTCTGCCAGCATAATCACCCTCTTAAGTGCGTAACTATAATAAAAAAATTCACTTGGAGGAGATTGTTAATGAAACATGAACTCGGCAAAGCTGCCTCTTTTGCAGTCTTTGTATTATTGACCAATGTCGTTGGTCTTACGTTGCTGTTTCTGGTTCAATACCAGCCGGAGATCTCGGCGCTTATATCCAACTTTTTGTTATGGACCGTTATTATCGCGTGCCTGATTACCGGGCCGGTGCTTTTCCTTTCCGGCGTCATCGGGACCGTGATAGGCGATGTCTATCTGGCTTTCACGAATGAGCTCAAACCCTTCAGCAAGGCAAAGCTTGAGGCCGTCATCGGGAAGGTGACGAACAAGCCTATCCGCGATCTGGGCGTTACCAGCAAGGTGAAAGTCCAGATTTACGATGCCACGGAAAACCGGGACTTCAACGATGAGGATGACAGGGTGAAATTCAGCGGGCGTGAACTCATGAAGAAGTTGCGCCAGGGCCATCATGAAAACCATGAAAACCTGCCGGAAGACCTGAAGGCGGAAGTGCTGGAATCGATGATGAAGGAGTATATGAGGAAGGGCGGCACCCCTCATTGAGGTACCCGTTATTCCTCGTGGAAGACGATGCGCCTGAAGGTTCGTTCGTCGAGCGTCCGGCATGACGCCGCCGTCTCGCTTACCAGTTTTTTGAAGTCCTTATGTTTTGAGGGCGCGTCGAATTCAAAGCCCATCAGCGCCCGCCCGATCTCTTCGCCCGAATAGAAATAGTTGAAGTAGCAGATGTTGGAGACGGAGGAGATTTTCTTCAGCAGTTCGCGCAGCGCGCCCTTGCGCTCGGGGAAATGCACATGCATGAATAGCGGGTTTTTGAAAAAGCGCGGGTCGTAATTGATGACGCGGTAGCGCGTGTCGGCCTCGCCGGTGATATCTTCATATTTCACGCGCTCTTTTTTCAGACGGGCGGTCAAGGCATCGAGTTTGTCTGGGCTCGCCTCGAAAGCGATTACCGGCCATGCGCGCGTCTCGCTGGTCTTGCCGTACTGGAAGCCGCTGACATTCACATCGGCGAAATAGGTCTGGATCAGGCCGAGCAGGCTGCCGCCCTTCTCGCCGATTTCAAAGCGCAGATATTTCTGGCGGTGCGCGCCCACGGCGGAGTTCGCGGAGATCATGCGCAAGCGGGTAAAGTCCATGTTTGTGCCGCTGATAACGGCAACGAGCTTTTTGCCTTTGACCGCTTTCTGTTTTGAGCGGGCGAATTTCACGAGTCCGGCCAGCCCCAGCGCGCCCGACGGCTCCGGCACAAAGCGGCCGACCGCCCACGCCGTTTCGATGGCGGCGCAGACTTCCTCGTTGCTCACCGTTATGATTTCATCGAGCGTCTGGCGGCAGACTTCATAAGTGAGTTTTCCCGCCGTTTTCACGGCGGTGCCGTCGCAGAACGTGTCGGCGTGATCGAGCGTAACGAGTTTTCCTGCGTCAAACGCGGCCTTCATGCAGGCCTGATCCTCGCCCTCGACGCCTATTATTTTTATGCCGGGATAATGGATTTTCAGCCAGGTCGAGACGCCCGCGGCCAAACCGCCGCCGCCGATCTGGATAAAGGCGTAATCGAACGGGCCCTGCCCGGAGAGGACGATTTCATCGGCGATGGTCGCCTGCCCCGCTATCGTATAAAGATTGTCGAATGGGTGGATAAAAGCGCTTTTGGTTTTCTTCGCTTCGCGCAGCGCGGCTTCGGCGGCTTCGCTATAGGCGTCGCCTTCGAGAATGACATCGACGGCGTCGCCGCCGTGTTTTCTGACGGCGGTCTGTTTCATCTGCGGGGCGGAGAGCGGCATATAGATTTTCGCCTTCAGCCCCTGCATCCGCGCCGCGAGCGCGACGCCCTGCGCGTGGTTGCCGGCGGAGGCGGCGATGATGGATCTGCTTTTTTCGGCGGCGCTCAGCATCGCCATCGCGTTATACGCGCCGCGCCATTTATAGGCGTTGATGGCGGAAAGATCCTCGCGCTTTAAAAATATGTCCGCGTCGATGCCGTCGATGCGGGTCTTTTCAAACGGGGTGGGCTTGTTGACGTGGTAGATCCGCTCCCGCGCGCGCAGGATTTCGCCGACCAGCTGGTTTTGAAGGTTTTTCTTCATGGGAAGGATTTTAACCGCGAAGGCGCGAAGATGCGAAGGAAAAGAATGCATTATCCTCCCCCTCCCATGAAATGGGAGGGGGAGTTAGAGGGGGAGGGAAACGGTCGGACTCGGTATGCCCCTTCCCTCCCCCCTTTATCCCCCCTCCCGCTTCGCAGGAGGGGGGAGATAATGTTGTATTTATGGTCCCAATTGTGGTTAAAAACCCTTATGACACAAACACCCGATCCCATAATCGTCCTCGTCAACCCGCAGATGGGGGAGAATATCGGCGCGGCGGCGCGGGCGATGCTGAATTGCGCGCTGACCGGGCTGCGCCTTGTCAATCCGCGCGACGGGTGGCCGAGCGCGGCGGCGGAGGCGATGGCGGCGGGAGCGCTGGATCACATGCCGCCGGTGCGGGTTTTTGGGAAAACAGCAGAGGCGGTAGCCGATTGCCACTATATATTCGCCACCACCGCCCGCCCGCGCGATATGACCAAGCCGGTCTTTACCGCCAAAAGCGCGGCCATCGATATCCGCAAGCGGCAGGCGGAAGGACAGCAAACGGCCATCCTGTTCGGAGCAGAGCGTTCGGGGCTCGATAATGACGATGTGGCGCTTTCCCATGCGGCGGTGACGATCCCGCTCAACCCCGCCTCGACGTCGCTCAATCTTGCGCAAGGGGTACTGTTGCTGGCGTATGAGTGGTTTCAGCTCGGCCCCTCGCCTTTAAGCGGGAAAGAGGAATTGCCCGCAACCCACGACAGGCTGGTCGAACTGTTTGAACGGTTTGAAAAGGAACTGGACGCGCATCATTTCTTCCGCAACGGCGGCAACAAGCCGGTCATGGTCCGCAATCTTCGCAACATGCTCTCGCGCGCGGAAATGACCGACCAGGAAGTGCGCACGTTTCACGGGATCATCAGCGCGCTGACGGGGAAGAAACTAGCCGAATAACGATCAGACCGGCGCGGGAACCTGTGGCTTTGCCTGAGCCTGCACGATGGCTGCCTGTTCCATCGGCCAGCTGCTGACGGTGAAAATGCCGCACAGGTTCATATCGAAGGTAAGCCCTGCTTCTTCCAGAACTTCCCTGATATTGCGTCCCTGATTGCCGTAGCCGCTGACCGTATAGCCGCTGCGGCAGGGGTAACCGTTCAGACCTGTCGCCTCAAACCGTTGCTCAAAAGCTTCTCTCGCCGCTGCGCGGACTTCGCTGTAATCGACCATTTTCGCCTCGCTTTGTGTTAATGTGGTAGTACATTATTACAAATTTAGGCTTAATGCAACAAAAATCCCTCTCCCGGCGGGAGAGGGCTGCGCAGGCTTAATGAGCCTGAAAGGCGAATTTAGCCGAAGCTGGGTGAGGGGTTACGGTGTTTAATGTTTGGCACCGTAACCCCTCACCCACTCAGCTAACGCTTTGCTTTGCGTTCCGCAAAGCGAAGCTTCGTTGCCCTCTCCCGCCGGGAGAGGGAAGTAATTAACGGCTGTAAAATTCGATAACCAGGTGCGGTTCCATCTGGGTCGCGTAGGGAATGTCTTCCAGACGGGGAACGCGCAGGAAGGTCGCCTTGCGGGCCTTTGCGTCGACCTGGAGGAATTCCGGGACGTCGCGGGAAGGATCTTCCTCTGCCTGCTGCACCAGCGCGAGCTGTTTCGCCTGTTCGCGCACTTCGATCACATCGCCCTCTTTCACGAGGTATGAGGCAATGTTCACGATCTTGCCGTTGACGGTGACGTGCCTGTGATTGACGAACTGGCGGGCCGCGAAAACGGTCGGCACGAATTTCGCGCGGTAAATCACCGCGTCAAGACGGCGCTCGAGCAGACCGACGAGGTTCTGGCCGGAGTCGCCGCGCAGGCGAATGGCTTCGTGGTAATAACGGCGGAACTGGCGCTCGCCGATGTTGCCGTAGTGGCCTTTTAATTTCTGCTTCGCCATAAGCTGGATGCCGTAGTCGGTCAGCTTGCCGCGGCGCTGGCCATGCTGGCCGGGCGCGGTCTGGCGCTTGTTGTGGGGGGATTTCGGCCGGCCCCACAAATTGCAGTTCATGCGGCGGTCGATTTTATGCTTCGCCTGAGGGCGCTTTTTCTCGCTCATCTGATAGTTCCTTTTTCTTGTTGTTGTCCCGATGTCCATATTGTATTGGCTTATAAGGCCAACGAGGGCAAATACCCCTCTTTTCGGGAATGGCCGGAATATAAGGATTTTTGGGGAAAAGGTCAAAGTTTTTGTTGATTTTGGCCACCCGGAACCAGGATATTGACATAATTTATAAAACAGGGAATTCAATGACCATGAGCCGCCGGACATTTGGAGCTTTACTGGGCGCGAGCGCCTTAACGGCAGGCTGCGCCAATTTTAATCTGTCGGAAGAAGAAACGCGCACCGTCCGCTTCGCGACATGGAATATCGCGGCGGCGGCCCCGCTTTATTTCGGCCGGGGGCTGCGAGGCGTTACAAAATGGATAGTGGAAAACGACATGGACATATGCGCCCTGCAGGAAGTGGACCGGTTCGCGAAGACTTCCAATTACGTCGACTTCCCCGCCTACATGGCGGGCGAGACAGGCTTCCATACTTTTTACGGCCACTCCTCCCTCGAACCGCCGCACGCGCCGGGACGCCCGCGGCGTCACTACGGCAACCTGCTGCTGTCGCGGTTTCCCATGCCGGAAACGCTCGCCGTCTTCCTGGACGAAGGGCCACATGCGCCGGAAAATCTTCCCGAATGGGGAACCGACAAGCGGCGCGCGCTTTTTGCCAAGGTGGCAGTGCCGGGACAGGAGTTCTGGATCGCAACCACCCATCTTTCCAATACGGTCAGCCCCGATACGCACATTGTGCGCAAATACCAGGCGATGAACCTGATGCATCATTTCAACGAGCATGTTTCCGCCCGCGTTCCTTTTGTGATCGGCGGGGATTTCAACACGGCGGCGGCGAGCCATGAAATGATGCCCTTTTATAATAACGGGCTCGCGAGCCATACGGGCTCTATCGGCCCCACATTCCCGCTCGACCACAGGCTGGCCGAACAAAATATGCAGACCTCGATCGACCATATTTTCAGCCGCGCGGTGCGGGTGGGGAATGTCCGCAAGCATGCGTTTCCCGAGTTGTCCGATCATGCGGGGGTTTCGGCGGATATTATTCTGCGGGTGATAAAAGCGCCCTGAAGCGGGGTTCCCGATTTTACCACGAAAACACGAAAGCACGAAAAAACATAGCTCCCGGACAATAAGTTTTTTTACCACGAATGGACACGAATGAACTCGAATAATTTTTATTCGTGTTTATTCGTGGTCAAAATAGTGTTGCGCCTCCGGCGCGGCTTTTTCGTGCTTTCGTGCTTTCGTGGTCTATCTTACCGCCGGAGCCGACTGGTCGAGCGTGGCGACCTGCTGCTGCGGCGCCTGTTGCGCGTCGCGGGCGGCGATGGCCCGTTCGACAAGCCCGGAATTTCCCGTCCGCACGTCCACGGAATCGACGTTGTAGGCGGCATGCACTTCGCCGTCGGCTCCCCGTTCCTGCGTCCCCTCATTATAAACCGCAGCCGACCCCTTCACTTCCGCGTGATAGGTGCCTTCGAAATGCTCTTTCATCTCATCGACGACAGAAGACGGCACACGTATTGTCGTCGTCTGGTTGGCGATGACGAGGACGTTTCTTGCGGCTTCGCCCTCAAACCGGGAATCGGGGTTAGAGCGTTATGGTTTTAGGAGGAATCGGTTCGGTTTGGTGATTCCCATGGGATCGGGATTGTGATTCAATATACTGGCCGGAAAGGAGGCTGGCATGGATGGGAAGACCTTATTCGAAG
>Ga0187893_10004227_pt1 | contig 27657 bp, 26 predicted proteins | sample MA1701074metaG_FD_139574 | JGI IMG/M metagenome (GOLD analysis project Ga0187893, IMG submission 139574) | White microbial mat communities from a basaltic lava cave in the Kipuka Kanohina Cave System on the Island of Hawaii, USA - MA170107-4 metaG ... | reverse complement strand
GCACCACGGATCCGAGCACGAGCAATCCGAGCACCACGGATCCGAGCACGAGCAATCCGAGCACTGGTGGACCCGACGGCGAGGGCACGGGTGGCATCAAATTCGACATTCCATCCGAAGACGGCGGGTCGGTAGGCGAGGGGAGCCAGGGAGAAGGCTGCAAAAACGTCGACTTCTTGTTCGTCGTGGACAACTCGGGCTCGATGGGTCCCCATCAGGGGCGTTTGTTGGCGAGCTTTGGTCCGTTCATGGACACCATCACTTCGAAGGTCCAGGGAACCGACTTCCACGTCATGGTCATCGATTCCGACGAGTGTCAGAGCAGCGGCTGCAACGCCGCATGGGGAGCCTGCAACCCCGTGTTGGGCTCGGGACAAGTGAGGGGCTGCAACGTGCCCGGTGGGATTCGCTATCTCACCTCAGCGTTGGATGCCGCGACGCTCAAGTCGACGTTTCAATGCCTCGCGAACGTTGGCACCGATGGAAACGCGTACGAGATGCCGATGAGCGCCATGGTCCAAGCCATTGGGCCACTTCAGGCTCCCGGCGCTTGCAACCAGGGATTCCTGCGTGACGACGCGGTCCTGGTGATTGTGCTTCTCACCGACGACCATGAGGGACTGGGCGACCCCGACGATGCCAAGCTCGGAGACCCGCAGGTTTGGTACGATGCGGTCATTTCCGCCAAGGGAAAGGTGGAAAACGTCGTCGTCGTGGGGCTGTACTCGCTCGCGGCCGATCCGGGTTGCAACTTCTTTCCTGGGCAGGCAAGCAAGTTTGTCGCGTTCACGGAGAAGTTCGGTGCACAGGGCATGGTCGAAAGTATTTGCGCGCCCGACTTCAATGCCGTGTTTGCCCGTGCGGTCGACCTGATCGACACGACCTGTGACAACTTCGACCCCGTCGAGTGAGTGCCGACGAGCGCGGCAGCGCGTGCTCGTGTGCCCGGACGCGATCCAAACGTCGCACGGGACGCTCGAGGTGGTTTCGGCTTGACAGGGCAATTCCGCCCGCGGTATGCCCCTCGCCGACCAGCACATCGCCACTCGGGTGCCCGCAAGGGCACAACAGGGAAGTCCGGTGAAAGACCGGCGCGGTCCCGCCACTGTAAGTGGGAAGCGACCCCCATCGAAGCCACTCGACGAGCCGTCGGGGAAGGCAGGGGGAAGCGACGAAGGTTCGACCTTCTGAGCCCACGAGCCAGGAGACCTACCCGAGCTGATTTGGCAGCGTTTCTCCGCGTGGACACGGAGACCCAACATGCTCAACGCCTTCGCAGCACTTCGCCAAGCACGTCTCGTGTCTGCCCCCATCTGGGCACCGCGGGCCGGTGCCGGTGTCTCGGCGCGTTCGGCATTCAACCCGTTGCAAGTGTGAAATGGAGCATTCAATGAAAACCAAGTGTCGGAACATGATCGCATCCGCAATGCTTTGGACCGCCGGCGTTGCCACTGTAGGGGCTTGCTCCGTGGACGATCCACGAGACCCGCAGGGGTCTCTCGCCAACCGCGCGTACATCGTCAGCCTGGAATCCGACGAGCTGACGGTCATCGACCTCGACAAGCTCGAGATCATCGGTCGCGTTGCCACGGGCGGTGTCGCCAACCACATGGCCGAGCTGAACTCGTTCTTTACCAAGGTTTATGTCGATTCGTCGGACAGCGACGAAACCATCGTGGTGGATGCGGTGACACTCGAGGTCGTCAAACGGATCCCCACGGGGCGGCATCCAACCCACCTCTCGCTGAGCCGCGACGGCAGCTTGCTCGCGGTCATGGCGGAAGACGAGGGCACAGGCGCGATCTCGTTCATCGATCCCGAGCGAGATGTCGAGGTCAAGCGGCTTTCGGGTTTCTATACGCCTCACTTCATGCGGTTCTCGGCGGATGGTCGCTACGGTTACGTTGCGAACATCAACGCGCATCACCTGACGCGGGTCGACCTCGAGACGCTCGAAATCGACAGCCACATTGCGCTGGACGGCTTCGAGGGGCCGCCGAATGCAGTCGAGGCGCCCAACGAGGGTGGCTTTGGTGACGCGCAGATCGATGCCAGCGGCATTTTGTACGCTGCACACAACGCTACCGGTCAGGTGCTCGTATACGACACGGTTGCCGAGCAAAAACTATCCGAGCTGACCGTCGGGGCCAAGCCGTGGATCGCATTCGCCGAGCATCCGTTCACCGACCTCCCGCTTCGACATTTGGTCCCCAACTTCGGAGACCAGACGGTGTCACTCATCCATGGTGAACCGGTGGCATCGGTCGTGGAAACGCTCCCGGGCGACGAGGAGGCCTACGGAGTGAATTTTTCGTCTCTGACGCCGAACAAGGCGTTCGTGATGAATCGAATTCGCGAAGACGTCGCCGTCGTCGATACCGAGAACGGCCGCATTACCGCGCGCATTCCCGTAGGTGGCAACACCGAGACCGCTGCGACGACAGCGGACGGTAAGTGGATTGTCGCGGCCGTCAGCAGCGCCAATCGGGTCGTCGTGATCGATGCGGAAACCAACGAGATCGTGAAGACGTTCGACAACGTCGGCCAATATCCATGGAGCGTCACGATCCCGCTCGGGCAAAACTATTGCCACTGACATGACATGACGCTGCCTAATCCTACTGCTGCCGTGGGTCGGATGGCGGCGCTGGTCGTTCCGATGTTTGTCGCGTGCGGTGAACGTGGCCGAAGCTCGGATCCCGAGCCCGGTCCACGTGTGGTCAGCCTGCACGACGTGACCACGGAAATCGTCGTCGCGCTCGATGCGACCGATCGGTTGCGTGGCATTGCCGAGCCCGTCGACCTCGCAGGGGACGTCCAAAACGCGGTGCTCGCCGTGCCACGGGTGGCTGGCATCGAATCGATCGTTTCGGTCCGTCCTGACGTGGTGCTGGGCCTCGGCGTCGTGGCCGAGCAGGACCCTGAGCTCGTACATCGTCTGAAGCACGAGGGGATCGATGTCCAGCTTGCCGATCCAGCCACGTTGGACGACGTCGCGGTGCTCATCCAGTCGGTTGCGGGGCGGCTGGGGACCGGAGGTGCCGGCGAGCAGCTCGTGGCTCGGCTTCGGGCCAATACGGCCACGAAGGAGGTGTCACCGAAGCCGCCGGTTCGGGTGTTCGTCTACGACTGTTGTGATCCACCCTTCACTGCCGGAGGAAAGACCGTGCTCACCGACCTGATCACTCGAGCAGGTGGGTCCAACATCTTCTCCGATCTCGACGTCGACTGGATGCATGTGTCTTGGGAACAGGTGATCGTCAGGCGTCCCGAGCTGGTGGTGATTCACTCGTACGGCCAAGCACAGCAAGGTGACGTAGCGGACAAGCAAAACACGTTGCGCCGTGTTTCTGCACTCGCCGAGCTGCCCACCGCGGTGGTTCCGCTCGGGTGCTCTTTGGGTGGCCTTCGCAGCATCGAAGGGCTCGAGCGACTTCGCCTTGCCATGCGGGAGCGTTCATGAGGCGTTCCACCACGCTTGTGTTGCTCGCGCTCGCTTGTGGGGCAGTTGCGATCATGGGGCTATGTGCCGGGCCTTCGGGTTGGTACTTGCCCTGGCAAGCCAGCGATATCGTCACGGAGCTTCGTGCGCCTCGTGTACTCCTCGCGGGAATCGTCGGCGCATCTTTGGCACTGGCAGGAGTCGCCATGCAGTCGCTGCTACGCAACGACTTGGCAGATCCGTACGTGCTTGGGCTTTCTGGGGGCGCGTCCGCTGGCGCGGTCGCTTCGTTGGCACTTTGGCCCGGTGTGCCGCCAGGGCCACTGGCGGCTGCCGGCGCGGGTGGTGCAGCCGCGCTGGTCCAGTGGCTAGCGCGCGGCCCCTACGATCCCACACGGCTTCTGCTGTCTGGCGTGGCCGTAAGCTCACTTTTGGCCAGCACGACAGGCCTCGTTTTGGTGATGTCGCCGGAAGGCCGGTTGCTACGCGGGGCCATGTTTTGGCTGTTCGGCGGTGTGGGTACGCCGCTTTGGTCCGCACTGATCCTTCCCGCGGGTTTGCTCGTGTTCGCCGTCGGTTGGATGCTCACGAGATCCGAACGCCTCGATCGATTCACGTTGGGGTCCGACGAGGCAGCGGCCCTGGGCGTCGACGTGTTGGCACTTCGACGCACGATTCTCTTGATCAGCGTGATACTCACCGCGGTATCGGTTGCGGCATGTGGTCTGGTCGGTTTCGTTGGCCTCATTGCTCCCCATGTTGCACGGCAGTTGGTTGGGCAACCACATCGGCACGTGATACCGACAGCGGCGTTTGGTGGTGCGCTGCTGGTCATGTCCGCCGACACGGTCGCGCGCACGGTATTTGCTCCGCGTGAAGTGCCGGTGGGACTGTTGACCGCTACCGTGGGAGGACCGATGTTCCTGTGGCTGCTCCAGCGAGGTGCGCGGTGATTCCTGTACTCGAAGGCCATGGTCTTGCGGTCGGCCGAACCAGCGAGGCTTTGTTGCGTAATATCGATCTCGCGGTGGCGCCGGGAGAACGCGTGGCCCTGGTGGGCGAAAACGGATCGGGCAAGACTACGTTGCTTCGCGCTCTTGCAGGCCTCGATTCAGTGCTCGAAGGTACCGTTTTGTGGGAAGGCAAGCGCTTGCCAAGCGGCCCCGAGCGTGTGCGTACGTTGAGCGTGTTGTTCCAGACCGAAACACCCTCGCGTTTCACGGTGCGAGAGCTCGTCACGCTCGGCTTGGCGCTCGATGGGCCACCCTCGATGTCCGACGAGGGTCTCGTCAATCGAGCTCTCGAGCAGGCCGAGCTCGGCTCGCTCGCGGAGCGTTGCTGCGCATCACTGTCGGGCGGCGAGGCTCAGCGCACGATGTTGGCCCGTGCGCTGGTGGCTGGCCCACGGGTGCTCTTGCTCGACGAGCCCACGAATCATCTCGATCCGGCGAGGCAAGCAACCCTGTTGGCGTGGCTCGAACGGCTACGCCGTACGGTGGCGGTGGTGCTCGCTACGCATGACCTCGCGCTCGCGGCTACGTGCGACCGCGTCGCTTTGCTTCACGCGGGTAGTTTGGCCGTGCTCGGCCCACCCTCGCAGGTTCTCACGCCCGAACACCTTGCTCGAACGCTCGGCGTACACGTACGAAGGATAGACGATCCCGAAGGAGGACCACCGCTATTGCGCGTGGTGGCTCCGTGCGCGCGAAGGAGCGCGGCATGAGCTCGGGACTACTCGTCGTTGGTCACGGGAGTCGCGATCCCGGTGCGAACGCAGAGTTCGAGGCACTGGTTGGTATGTATCGTGCTGCGCGTCCGAGCTTCGATGTTGCGTATGGATACGTTGAGCTTGCCGAGCCGACCCTGACAACCGCGCTGCACGATCTAGCGCGGCGGAGCCATGACGTCACCGTGCTGCCACTTTTTCTATTCGCTGCAGGCCACGTCAAAAACGACATTCCACTGGCGCTCTCGCACGCACGCGGCGAGTTTCCAAACACCCACTTCACCGCTGTGCCTGCGCTGGGCATCCACCCGAAGCTGGTAGATCTCGCGTTCGAGCGTATGCGGTCGGCACTGGAAACCAGTGTTCGTCCGGACAAGACTGCGCTGATCGTGGTTGGCCGTGGTGCGAGCGATCCCGATGCCAACGGCGATTTTTGCAAAGTCGTTCGTCTGGTGGCCGAAGGTCGCGGTTTCGGTTGGGTCGTGCCGGCGTTCATGGGCATCACGCGTCCGAGCGTCGAGGATACGTTCGAGCTGGTGGCTCGCAGTCGTCCAGAACGCATCGTGTTCGCACCGTATTTGCTGTTCGGTGGGCGGCTCATCGGCAAGCTTCGTGATCAAGTCGCGAGCTTCCGTGCGCGCTATCCATGGATCCACATGCAGCTTGCCGAACATTTGGGCGTGGACGAGCGCCTGTTCGACGTGATGGACGAGCGTGTGGCCGAGGCCAGGGGTCGAACACGGCCGTTGCCGTGTGACGTGTGCCAGTATCGCGTACCGATTTCCGGCATCGCGCACAGCGTGGGTGGTCTCGAGGCGTTGCTGTGGAGCGTGCGGCACAGCTTTACGCACGCACAAGCGATGCCGCACGTGCACGCCCATCGTCCACTGACCAAACACGTACTCGTGTGTGTCAACGCGGATTGTGCCGAACGGGGTAGCGTGGCGGTGCTGAGCAGCCTGCGAACGTTGGTCAAACAAGTAGGACGCGAACGGGACATCCGGGTGACCCGAACGCTGTGCATGGGCCGCTGCGGCGAAGGGCCAACGGTGGCAGTGTACCCGGACGGGATCTGGTATCGCGGTGTGCAGGAGAGCGATACTCGCGAGCTCGTGCAAGAACACTTGCTCGGGGACCGACTCGTTGGCCGATTGGTCGACAACATCATGCAGTGAGGAGATCGAACCATGGCATGTCACGAAATCGCTGCGCTTCGCTTGGGTCTGATGAGTGTGCTCGGTCGTAGCGATGAAGCCGAGCGACAGCACGAATTGGCAGAGCTCGGAACGGCCGCCGCTCACGCAGGGCCGATCCAGTCGATGTGCCGGGCCAACGACCTGGCCAGTCTCGAGCGCTTCTATGATGCATCGATCGCAGCGCTGGAGCAGCGCGTCGCGGCGATACGAGGCGACGATCCCAAACTGCCCTATCTGAGGACCCTCATGGTCTTGACGAAGAAGGTCGAGCTCGAGCTACGGCATCACATCGAAGGCCTCACGCATCTGTATCGCGACCTCGACGAGATGCACGATTTCGTGCACGAAATGTATCCGGGAGAGTGAGCGATGGCGGTGGCAAAGACGGCTCGCGTGCTCGACGTCCAAGTCGTCGCATCCGACGTTCGTTTGCTCGATTTCGCGTCGGCAGAACCGTTGGGGTTCGTTGGTGGTCAATACGTCATCATCGATAGCGGCATGGTCTTGCCGAACGGCAAGGCGGTGAAACGGGCATATTCGCTGCTCTCGAGCGACAACGAGCAAAGTCGTTTTCAGCTGGCGGTCAAACGCATCCCTCAGGGACCCGGCTCCGGTTTCCTGCACGACCTCGAGCCAGGCACGGAGATCCGATTCAGTGGCCCATGGGGTAAATTTTTCCCCCAGCCGGGCGCGTCGGGCCCGACATTGCTGCTCGCCACGGATACCGGAGTGACCGCCACGATGGGGTTGGTGCAAAGCTCGAGCTTCGCGGAGCGTTTGCCACAAACCGTGTTCGTGTGGTTGCGCGTGTCCTCGGACGATTTCCTGCCCGAACGGTTCGTGCGCGCGCGTGTCCCGGCCGGGTGTGGCGAGCTACGCGTCGAATCCATTCCGGCGATCGGTCATCCCGAACGCGTTGCTCATGTACGGGAGGTGTTTCGGCGCGGGCTGGCGGGGATCCGTTTCGAGCAGGTGTTCGTGGCCGGCGACGGCGCAGTGAATTACGCGCTGCTCGAAGATGCGGTCGCCGCAGGCATTCCGGCAACGCGTGACAACGTGGAGTCGTTTTTCAACATGCCGAAGAAATCTGTATGACAGTACGCCACGCATGGAGAGCGGCCCTCCGCCCCGAAACCGCAAAGGGCTTCGTACCGGCTATACGACCGGTGCTTGCGCTGCTGCTGCTGCCAAGGCGGCCGTTCGTGCGCTCGTAAAGGACGCCATGTTTTCCGAGATCGAGACGACCCTGCCTAATCGGACGCGGGTGACGTTTGCACTGAAACGGTGCGAACGTATCGGATCTCGAGCGATCTGCAGTGTCATCAAAGATGCTGGCGACGACCCCGACTGTACGCACGGTGCCGAGCTGGTCGCCGAGGTCGAGCTGCGCGCACAACCGGGTGTCGAGATCGTGGGAGGCCCGGGGGTCGCCACGGTGACGAAACCCGGGTTGGGGTTGGACGTCGGGGCACCTGCAATCAATCCCGTACCCAGGCGCAACATCACCGAAATGGTGCAGGAGGAGCTCGCCACTGCCGATCACCGAGGGGCGCTCGTGATCATCAGCGTTCCGGGCGGTGAGGAAATGGCCAAGAAGACCACCAACGGTCGTCTCGGCCTCTTGGGTGGCATCTCGATCCTCGGGACGACCGGAATCGTGCGGCCGTATTCGACCGCAGCGTTCAAGGCCAGCGTCGTGCAGGAGATCGACGTCGCTGCAATGAATGGTATGCGCGAGCTCGTGCTCACCACCGGAGGGAAATCGGAACAATATGCGATGGCCCTTCATCCACATGTTCCCGAGCAGGCGTTCGTACAGGTGGGCGACTTCATCGGTGTGGCCATCAAGCAATGTGCGCGGCGAAACATCTCCCGTGCCATCGTGGTCGGCATGATGGGCAAGCTGTCGAAAATGGCCAGCGGTCGCATGCAGACACATGCCGCGGGGTCCGAAGTAGACAAGGATTTTCTTGCTTCACTGGCGGCCGAGTTGGGAGCTTCGGGCGCGTTGGTTGCCGAGATTCGTGGGGCCAATACTGCGCGGCACGTGCTCGAGCTTTGCCGCCAGGCGGGCCTCGTGGGCATCACATCGCTCGTGTGCAAGAAGGTGGTCGAGCACTGCACCCACCACGCGGCGGGCAAGCTGCAAGTCCACGCGTATCTGGTGGATTTCGGCGGGGCGCTGCTCGGCCACTATCCGGAGGTCACATGAACGACATGCGTCAGCTGACCACCCTCGGTCGAAGTATCGAGGATGAAAGTTTTGCCATCATCGACCGTGAGGCTGGCCCGCACGGGTTCGATCCCGGACAGTGGCAGGTGGTTCGGCGTGTCATCCATGCCACCGCCGACTTCGAGTTCAAGACGCTCATGCGTTTTCATCCCGATGCGATCGAACGTGGCGTGAGCGCACTTCGAGCCGGTTGTTCCCTCGTGGTCGACGTCAAGATGATCGCCAGCGGTCTGAACGAAGCAAGGCTTTCGGCCTACGGATGTGCCGTGCACTCGTTCATTTCGGATCCCGATGTCATCGCTGCTGCCAAGATTCACAACTCCACGCGTGCCATCGAGGCCATGCGAAAGGCCCACGAGCTAGGTTTGCTCGATGGGGCCATCGTGGCGGTCGGAAACGCACCGACGGCACTACTGGAGCTCGCGCGGCTGGTTCGCGAGCAATCGGTCAGGCCCGCGTTGATTCTCGGTGTGCCAGTCGGCTTCGTGTCCGCGGCGGAATCCAAGCAAGCCGTGCTCGAGCTTCCCTCACCGTTCATCGTCGCAACGGGACGCAAAGGCGGAAGCCCGATAGCCGTGGCGATTGTCCACGCGTTGCTCATGCTTTCGACGGAGCTGCCGACATGACCGGCAAGCGTGCAGTTGCGCTGGTGGGCATCGGAGACGACGGTTGTGCGAGTCTCGGCAGCCGCGCGATGCGTGCCGTGGCTACCGCAAACGTGCTCGTGGGTGGCGAGCGGCACCTTGCCTTTTTTCCCGACTTCACGGGCGAGAGGATCGCGATCAAGACCGGCATTTCTGCCACGCTCGAGCGTGTGGCAGAGCTCTCGGAGGAGCACAACGTATGCGTGCTTGCGTCGGGTGACCCGCTGTTTTTCGGGATTGGGCACTTGCTGATCGAAAAGGTCGGGGCCGAGCACGTCGAAGTCATTCCCCAGCCGAGCTCCATTTCACTGGCGTTCGCTCGCATCGGCGAACGCTGGGACGATGCCGCGTTCGTTTCGCTCCATGGACGCGGGAGACAAGGATTTGCGACCAGGCTCAAGCGCTTGGCCAAACTCGCCGTGCTCACGGATGCAGAGAACTCGCCGCCTCGTTTGGCCGCACATTTGATGGAGTATGGTGAGACCAACTGGGATGCCTGGGTATGCGAGAATCTTGCGGGCCCAGACGAGCGTGTCCGAAAATGTTCGCTCGCGGAGCTCGCGTCCACGCTCGACATTGCGCCGCTCAACGTGCTCGTGTTGATCCGCGCCGATCCGAGTTGGCGAGCGCCACCATCGATGCCGTTTCTTCACGAAGACGCGTTTGCCAAGCGCATGCCGAAGAAGGGGCTCATCACCAAACGCGAGGTACGATTGTTGTCACTGGCGGCCATGAATCTTCGCCACGACAGCGTGGTGTGGGACATTGGAGCCGGCTCGGGCTCGGTGTCCATCGAAGCTGCATGCGTCGCATCCGAGGGCCGTGTGTATGCCATCGAAGTCGATCCGGAGAGTGTGGCGATCTGCGGCGACAACGTTCGTACCCATGGCGTCGACAACGTGCGAATCATTGCTGGTCGTGCACCACAAGTGCTGCTCGACCTCGAAGCCCCCGACGCGGTGTTCGTGGGTGGGAGCAAGGGTACGATGGCGGACATCATCGATGTGGCACTCGAGCGCTTGCGCGACGGTGGTCGGTTGGTGGTCAACGCGATTACGTTGGAGAACGCCGGCGAGGCCTATCAGGCCGTGCGCAAGCATGGCCTCGTGCCCGACGTGACGCTCCTGCAGGTGTCGCGCGCGGAGCCACTGGCCCATTACTTGCGTTACGAAGCTCTCAACCCCATCCAGATCTTCGCCGTGACGAAATCCGGCAGCACGAACCAACAGGAGCAAACATGAGCTACGGCGATCTCTACGGCGTAGGTGTCGGCCCTGGTGCGCCGGACTTGATCACGGTGCGAGCGCTCAACGTACTGCGAAACGCGAAGGTGCTGGCATTGCCGCGCAGCTCGGACTTCGGTGCATCGAAGGCGTGGGAAATCCTCGAGCCCGCGCTGGGCAAGCTGCCCCAGCAAGAGCGTATGTTTCTGACGTTTCCGATGAGCAAAGATCCGCAGCGCGTTCGTCCGTCTTGGGACAAGGCGTTCGCCGCCATCGGGCAACGCCTGGAACAGGGGCTCGATGTGGCCTTCGCTACCGAAGGCGATCCCTCACTCTACAGCACGTTCATTTATCTTCAGCAGCAAGCCCCGGTACGTTGGCCGGGCGTGCGCGTCGAGGTCGTTCCAGGGGTGTCGTCCCTTGCGGGAGTTCCCGCAGTGACGGGCATTCCGCTGGCGGACGGCCAACAGCGCATCGCCATCATCCCTGGTACCTATGGGCTTCACGATCTCGCCGAGCTGCTACAGCGCTTCGACACGGTCGTGCTGATGAAAATCGGCAACGAGATGCCAGCCATCGTGAAGACGCTGGAGCACGCGGGGCTGCTCGACCGCGCAGTCTATGTATCCAAAGCCACCATGAGCGAGCAACGAATCGTTCGCGATGTGCGGGCCGTGCAGGCACAACGCGGCGATTGCTTTGCCATGGTGATCGTCTCGCGAAAGGAACATAGTGGCGTGCTCATGGGCGTGTCCGCGCTCGAACAGGTGGCGTCATGAACGTCGAACGCCGCCCATATGCGATCTATGCCATCACCAAACATGGCGTCGGTATCGCTGCCCGCATGCGTGAGCAGCTACCGGACGCGGACGTCTACGTGTCCGAGAAGCTTCGTACGGGCATCGAAGATTGGACATTGCCGCTGCCGCTTCCCATGGGACCGTTGCTGGCCGACAAATTCACGGCATACGACTGTCATGTGTTCGTCATCAGCGTGGGGGCGGTCGTTCGAATGATTGCACCGCTCTTACGCGACAAAAAGGTCGATCCTGCGGTCGTGTGCGTGGACGACGATGCACGCTTTGCGATTTGTGTGCTTTCGGGTCACGTCGGACGGGGAAACCAATTCACGGCCCGCGTCGCGACCGCGTTGGGAGCACAGGAAGTCATTACCACCGCTTCGGACGTGCGGGGTACGTTGACCGTCGACATTCTCGGAAGGGAGCTCGGCTGGGAGCTCGACGACCCCGACCGCAATGTCACACGCGGTTGTGCTGCGGTCGTGAACGCCACGAAAGTGGCATTCGTGCAGGAGACCGGCGAACCAAGCTGGTGGCCGGAGGACAAACCACTGCCCGAGGGCGTTCACTACGCAAGCTCGCTCGACGCGGTGGATGCCAATGCGTTCGAGATACTATTGATTGCAACGGATCGAGACGTTCGCCATACACACCCAGCGCATTGGCGAAACGCGGTCATCTATCGACCGAAAAGCCTCGTCGTCGGGCTTGGTTGCGACAAGGATGCTGGTCCGGAGATGGTGGAACGTGGCGTGCGGGCACTGCTTGCCAAACACGGGCTGGCGTTCGGGTGCGTCAAGGCCATCGCGACCATCGACAAGAAACGGGATGAGCCCGCGTTCGTCCGGCTGAGTGAGCGTTTTGGCTGGCCCCTTCATGTCTACCCGGCCGAACAGCTCGACGTCGTTACCGGCATCGAAAATCCATCGGATGTCGTGAGGCAATATGTTGGGACACGCGGCGTCGCGGAGCCGGCTGCGCTGCTGGCTGCCCATGTACATACGCTGCTGGTCCCCAAGGAAAGTTATACCGAGCCCGGTGCGGGACGATCGATGACCATGGCGGTCGCACGGGTCGCGTTTCCCAAGCGTCCGACTGGAGCCAGTCATGACTGATGTGATGGGAAAACTCTATGTCGTCGGGATTGGCCCCGGCGCTGCACCGCACACCACCCCAGCGGCGCTCGCGGCCATCGCCGATGCCGAGCTCGTCGTTGGTTACACGACCTACATCCGCTTGGTCCGGCGCTTGATCGAGGGCAAAGAGATCATCAAAACTGGCATGACTGAAGAGATCGGTCGTGCACGTGCGGCGGTAGAACGCGCACGCCAGGGTGGAAAAGTCGCACTGATCTCTTCGGGAGATGCCGGGGTCTACGGCATGGCGGGGCTCGTGTTCGAGGTGTTGAAAACCATCGGTTGGAAGCGAGGCGACTCGCCAGAGCTCGTCATCGTTCCAGGCATGACAGCACTCAACTCGTGTGGATCCATCGTCGGCGCTCCGTTGGTGCATGATTTTTGTGCGATCTCGTTGTCGGATCTCCTCACGCCTTGGCCGGTGATCGCCCGCCGCATCGAGGCCGCAGCGGCGGCTGATTTCGTCGTCGGTCTCTACAACCCGGCCAGTGGTCGTCGTACGCGGCAAATCGTGGACGCGCAGGCGATTCTCCGGCGTCATCGCGATGGCCAAACGCCCGTGGCTTTGGTCAAGAGCGCGTTCCGAAAACTTCAGGATGCCGTCGTCACCGACTTGGATCACTTTTTAGACTACGAGATCGGCATGCTCACGACGGTGCTGGTCGGTTCCAGCCAGACATTCGTATTCGAGGGATACATGGTGACGCCGCGGGGATACACCAACAAGTACACCTCGGATGGTGACGTCCGCGATGGTCAGCGGCCGGGGTTTTCCCTGGTGGTGAACAACCCCACGGAAACGGAGGCCGAGTGATGGCTCGTGTAGGGCGTCTCGCCGGTGCGATCCTCGCAGAGACTCATGGAGAATTTTACCTGGTCGGGAACACCAAGGTCCCATGCGACTGGGACAAAGCTGGTTTCGAAGCGCCTGGGGACATCGATGCCTTGGCGCGTCCATTCGTTCGTCTGTCTCCACGCCGCGCCACACGAGTTCCGTTGCCGCATGTGCTCGTCGATGTCGAAGATGAGGCATTACCACGCCTGCTCACCGAGCTGTTCGTGATTGCCAGGACAGGTTCCGTGAGCGACCGTCTTTGGCGACTCGTGACCGAACCGTCGGACCACGACGAAGAACTTGATCGGCCGGATGTCATCCAGGCTCATTGGCTCGGCGAAGTTCCAGCGCGGATCTGGCAAATCGTGCGAGATACCGTGCTGCGTTGCTCGTGAGTACCACATGCGTGTTTACATCATCGGAGCTGGACCGGGAGACCCCAAGCTGCTCACGCTTCGTGGCGCCGAGCTGATCGAAGCATGCCCTGTGGTGCTCTATACTGGCTCTCTCGTGCCACGGGAGATGCTCGCGCGCGCGCGGCCCGATGCACGCATCCTGGATTCGTCGGGCATGACGCTGGAGCAGATCGTGGACGTTTTCGTGGCCGCGCGTGACGCCGACCACGACGTTGCGCGCGTGCACACGGGCGACCCCGTGATTTTCGGATCCACAGCCGAACAAATGCGCCGTATGGACGAGCTCGGCATCCCCTACGAGATCGTTCCAGGGGTGTCGTCGTTCACGGCCGCGGCAGCAGTGTTGGGGCGTGAGTTGACGCTTCCTGAGCTGTCGCAGACGGTCATTCTCACGCGTGCCGAGGGGCGCACTCCCATGCCGGAGCGGGAGAAGCTCGAGGATCTCGCCCGGCACCAAGCCACCCTGGCGTTGTTCCTGAGCATTACTTTGCTCGAAGAGGTCGCGCGCGCGCTCGTTCCCTCGTACGGCGGCGATTGTCCGGTCGCAGTGGTGCACAAGGCCACCTGTCCCGACCAGAAGATCGTGATGGGTACGCTCGCCGACATCCGCGACAAAGTCCGAGCTGCGGGTATTCGCTCGCAGTCGATGGTGTTGGTCGGCCGCGTTCTCACGTCCAACGAGTTCGCCAATTCGCGCCTGTACGACCCGGAGTTCAGCCATCGTTTCCGCAAAGGCACGAGCGCCAGAAAGCGAGTAGGGGTGGAGTGACCAACAATGCCTTTCCCGAAGCTTGGCGTCGCGGCGTGTACGAAGCGATCGCAAGGCGTCGAGACGTGCGGTCGTTTGTTTCGGACCCGATTCCGCCGTCAGTGCTCGCGCGAATGCTCGCGGCCGCACATCAGGCGGGTTCGGTCGGTTTCTCGCAACCATGGAACTTCGTCGTGGTGGAGAACGTGGAGGTGCGTCGCAAGATTCGCGCGCACGTGGAGGTCGAGCGTATGCGCGCAGCCGATGGTTTCGAGGCAGAGCGGCGTGCAAAGTACCTTTCGTTCAAGTTGGAGGGTATTCTCGAAGCCCCGCTCAACGTATGCGTTACCTGCGACCAGGAACGCTTTGGGCCCGCGGTGATTGGGCGCAACACGATTCCCGAAACGGCGCTCTACAGCACGTGCTGCGCGATCCAGAATCTCTGGCTCGCTGCGCGAGCCGAGGGCATCGGCGTTGGATGGGTGAGCATTCTCGAGCCAGCGGTGCTCGGCGAGATGCTCGGGATCCCCGCTGGGATCGTTCCGGTGGCTTATCTGTGCCTGGGTTTCGTGGAGCGCTTTCCCGAGCGGCCCACGCTCGAGACACAAGGCTGGCTGCCCCGGCTACCGCTGCAAGACGTCGTCTTTCACGACTGCTGGGGCCAACCGCCATCGTCGGAGCTTGTTCGCGCGCTCGAGCTCATGAGCGAGTCGACGTCGGCCGGCGACGACGTCTCGCATGCGACCGCTTCGGCACAGACGGTGCCTGCTAGCCACGACGAGCGATCCACCAACCCAGAGGCCGTACGAAAAGCTTGGCTGCTGGTGTACACGGGCCAGGGCAAGGGAAAAACCACAGCCGCCCTCGGCGTGGTGTTCCGAGCTCTGGGGCGGGGCCTTCGGGTGGCCGTCGTCCAGTTCATCAAAGGCAAGTGGAAGACCGGAGAGCGGCTGTTTGCCGAGACCATTCCCGGACTCACGTTCCTCGTGATGGGGCAAGGATTCACGTGGGAAAGCGACGACATCAGCCGCGATCGAAATGCTGCCGCCAGCGCCTGGGCCACGGCGAAGCAGCTCATTGCCAAGGGGGAGCACACCATCGTCGTGCTCGACGAGATCACGTACGCCATCAACTACGGTTTCATCGATTTGGACGATGTCCTGCAAGCGTTCAATGATCGGCCGACGCATGTGCACGTGATCGTGACTGGGCGAAACGCACCCGAACAGTTGTGTGCGATGGCCGATCTCGTGACGAACATGGAAGCCGTCAAGCATCCGTTTCAACAGGGCATCAAGGCGCAGCCGGGAATCGACTATTGATGATTCCGCGCATCGTCATCGCTGGAACGTCGAGTGGTGTCGGAAAGACCACTGTCACAGTCGCACTGATCCGAGCACTGCGTACCAGGGGTGCCCGAGTCGCAGTGTTCAAGTGTGGTCCCGACTACCTGGATCCGACGTACCACCAACGTGCCGCGGACATACCGTGTCACAACCTCGACGGTTGGATGATGGGGCGCGAGGCCGTGGTTTCCACGTTCGTCCATGCATCTCGTCACGCAGACATCGCGGTGCTCGAGGGCGTGATGGGATTGTTCGACGGAGCGTCACCCACGAGCGACGAGGGATCGACCGCACAAATTGCCAAGTGGTTGAACGCGCCAGTCGTGCTGGTGTGTGACGCCTCGGGGATGGCTCGCAGCGTGGCCGCGCTCGCTCGTGGTTTCGCCGCCTTCGATGCCGAGCTTCGCTTGGAAGGTCTCGTTTGCAATCGAATCGGCAGCAGCGGTCATTTGGATCTCCTGCGTAAAGCGACGGGTGGCAGGCCCCCAGTTTTGGGCGGATTTCCCAAGCAGCCCACGCTTGCGTTTCCAGAGCGTCACTTGGGCCTTCACACTGCCGATCGGGCCGCGGTTGCCGACGATATCTTCGTGGCGTGGGGGCAACTCGCGGACACGTGGCTCGACCTCGACGCGATCATGAGCTTGGCCGCCACCGCACCGAGCTTGTCGGACGTGACCGAGACCGCTCCCATGGCCCAGAAAAATCGGCAGTGCCGCATCGGCCTGGCGTTCGACGAAGCCTTCCACTTTTACTACGACGACAACCTTCGGCGTCTCGAAAGCCTCGGTGCCGAGCTGATACGGTTCTCGCCGTTGCGCGACGATCGTGTGCCTGACATCGATGGTCTGTATTTTGGCGGCGGATATCCAGAGGCGCACGCCGACACGCTCTCGCACAACACGTCCATGCGGGATAGCGTGGCCGCGTTTGCGGCCGCCGGTGGGCCGATCTACGCCGAGTGTGGTGGACTCATGTATCTGGCCAGCAGTCTTCGAACGCTCGACGGTCGGCAACATGCCATGGTCGGCATCGTGCCTGGTGAGACGCACATGCGAGAGCGAATTCAGGCTCTGGGATACGTCGAGGTCGAGACCCAATCGACCACCATCCTGGGCGAACGCGGCCTACGTTTTCGCGGTCACCAGTTTCGCTATTCGGACTTTCGCCAGGGCGGGGAGGTCGAGCGCGTCTATACGCTTCGACGCCGCCGCGGAGGCGACGTCTTGCATGAAGGCTATCGGGTCGGGAATACGCTGGCTTCGTACGTTCATGTCCACTTTGCCTCGAATCCTCTCGCGGCGCGGGGGTTCGTGCGTGCATGTGTCGCCTACGCGGGAAGGCGATGACCAGGATCTCAATCGATCATGCATCGAGTTTGGACTCGGCGATGGTGGTGCTCGGTTCACCATCGATGTTCGAGCCGTCGCTCGCGGCTTTCGTGATCGCGGTGGCATTGGACGTGTGTTTCGGAGAACCATGCAATGTGGTGCATCCGGTGGCATGGATGGGGAAGGGGGCATCGTTCGTGCTGCGCTTGGCCCCTCGCGCAGATACCGTGGGCCAGTTGTTGTTTGGCGTGCTCGTTGCGGTCATGATTCCAGCCACGTTCGCCGGTGCCAGCGTGGCAATTTCATGGGCTGCCTCGTACCTTGGACCCGTCGTGGCACTGGTTGTGGCTGCATGGCTACTCAAGTCCATGTTCGCGATACGGGCGTTGGGCGTGGCTGCAACCAACGTGCGCGACTGCCTCGCGGCAGGCCGGCTCGCACAGGCGCGTCATGGTTTGGCAAGTTTGTGCAGCCGGGATGCCTCGATGCTCGAGGAATCGCTGATCGTCGCTGGCACGGTGGAATCGCTGGCGGAGAACACCTCGGACAGCATCGTCGCGCCTTTTTTCTACTATGTGTTGTTGGGTCTACCGGGAGTCGCAGTTTATCGGGCCGTAAACACGCTCGATGCCATGATTGGGTATCACGGTCGCTACGAATACCTGGGCAAGGCCGCCGCGCGTCTCGATGATGCCTTGAACTTCGTGCCTGCGCGCATCACCGCGGTGCTGTTGCTGCTCGCGGGCGGCCTTGCAGGAGGCCACGTCCGTGGCGGCTGGCGAGTGCTGGGCCGCGACGGAGGCACGACCGAGAGCCCCAATGCCGGACGACCCATGGCCGTGATGGCTGGCCTGCTCGGCGTGCAGCTGGTCAAGCAAGGACATTATCGTTTGGGCGATCCCACCGTCGCCCTGCAAACCACGACCATCGATCGAGCGTGGCGAATCGTGCTGCTGTGCTCGGGATTCACGTTCACGTGTGTGACCATCGCCATCGCAGCTCGCCATGTCTACCTCGGTTGATACCGGCAACCCCCGCATGAGCGCCAGGGTCCACGGAGGCGTGGTTCGTGCAGAGCTACACGCTCTGGGCCTGGATACGAGCGACGTGTTGGATTTCAGCGTCAATTGCAACCCTTACGGGCCGTGCCCCGAGATGGTCGAGGCGCTGCGTGCCGCGGCAATCGATCGATATCCAGACCCTGCTGCCACGCAGGCGCGGCAAGCAATTGCTGCTTTGCTGGGTACCGGCCCCGATCGCATCGCACTGGGGAACGGCGCTGCAGAGTTGCTGTGGACGCTCGCACATACATTCGTGGATGCTGGTCGGAACGTGGTCGTCGTCGAGCCCACGTTTTGCGAATTTCGTGCAGCCGCGCAGCGAATCGGCGGCAGTGTCCACGAGTGGAGAGCTACACCAGCCGATCGTTTCGCCATCGATCTCGCCGGCATTGGAACGCGGATCCGCGAGTGTCGTGCGAACGTCGTTTACATGTGTATTCCCAATACGCCGACCGGACTGGCGCTGCCAGCAAGCGACGTCGTGGAGTTTGCCGAACGACATACGGATGTGATCATCATTCTCGATCAATCGTTCCTATCACTGAGCCGACGAGCTGCTGACATCTCGGTACCCATGCCCAAAAATGTCGTGTGCGTGCGCTCGATGACCAAGGAACATGGAATTCCTGGTGTTCGCGTCGGTTATCTCGTCGCTGCGCCAGACATCGTGGCGAGCCTCGACGAGCGTCGACCAGCATGGACGACCAGCGCGTTCGCCCAAGCTGCGGCACTTGCTGCTTGCAACCTGACAGCGTTCGTCGACGGCAGCCGGGACGAACTACTTGCCCAATGTTCCAACTTGGCGACCTCGCTGCGCGAGCTCGGGCTCGACCCGATAGAGTCTACGACCGGCTTCTCGATCGTGCGCACCGGCGCGGCCCGATCGCTTCGGGAAGGCTTGCTCGTGCAACATCGCATCCTGGTACGTGACTGCAGCTCGTTTGGGCTGCCTGACTGTATTCGCGTGGCAGCTAGATCGGACAGCGACCATCAGCGATTGATGGTCGCGCTGCGGAACGAGCTGCGATGACGCTGGCGCGCACGATCATGGTGCAGGGGACGGCGTCATCCGTCGGCAAGAGCCTCCTTGTCACGGCGCTGTGCCGCATGTTTCGCGACGAGGGCATTCGCGTGGCTCCATTCAAGGCGCAGAACATGGCGCTCAACTCGGCGGTCACGCCCGATGGCCTCGAGATTGGTCGCGCTCAGGCTGTGCAGGCACAAGCCGCTGGGATTGCACCGTCGGTCGACATGAACCCCATCCTGCTCAAGCCGGAAGGGGATCGAAAGAGTCAGGTGGTGGTGCTCGGCAGACCGATTGGCAGCATGAGCGCAGTGCAGTATCACGAGTACAAGCCCAGACTGTCGCAAGTAATTGTTGATGCGCTCACTCGCCTGCGCACGCACTACGACTTGGTGGTCATCGAAGGGGCGGGCAGCCCGGCCGAAATCAATCTCAAGGCCCGTGACATCGTCAACATGCACGTGGCCAAACTTGCGGATGCCCCCGTGCTGCTGGTTGGAGACATCGATCGCGGAGGTATGTTCGCATCGTTCGTCGGTACCATGGAGCTTCTCGATCTGGACGAACGCGCGCGGATCGCTGCGTTGCTGGTAAACAAGTTTCGGGGAGATGTAGGGCTGCTAGAGCCGGGCCTGCAGTTCCTGAGTGAGCGAACCGGTAAGCCGGTGTTGGGTGTGGTGCCGTACGTGCAACACCTTCGCATCGCCGACGAGGATTCTGTCTCGCTCGACGAGCGTGCCGCTGGCCGTGTGCGTTGCGTTCGCGACGGAGACCTCGACATCGTCGTCGTCCGTCTACCACGCATCTCCAACTTCGACGACGTCGAGGCGCTGGAACACGAGGCCAGTGTCGTCGTACGTTTCGTGGACCAACCCGATGTGCTGGATCGAGCAGATCTGGTGATCTTGCCAGGATCGAAAAACACCGTGTCGGATCTCGCATGGCTGCGCGCTAACGGCATCGCGGCCGCCATTACGCGGCGCGCCGACCGACGGCAACCGGTATTGGGGGTGTGTGGCGGATGCCAAATGCTCGGCGAGGTCATCGAAGACCCGCATGGCGTCGAATCTAGGCATACGCGTGTCGACGGGCTTGCGCTTTTGCCCATTCGGACGAGGTTCGAGCGAGACAAGATCACCGCGCAGATGCACGCGCGCGTATCCACGCCGTCGTTTCTCACGGATGAGGCTCCGTTCGAGCGGGACCTGACAGGCTACGAGATCCACATGGGAGTGGTGGTCGCGACCGGACCGTGCGCGACGCCGTTCGAGATTTACTCACGAAACGGACATAGCGAGGTGGTTCCCGACGGAGCGATCAGCCAAGATGGTGCCGTCGTCGGAACCATGATGCACGGCTTGTTCGAGAACGACGCGCTTCGAGCCCGCACACTCGCGTTCCTGCGTAGGCGAAAAGGCCTGCCCGAAACGTTGGCGACATCAGGCGTGGCGCCGAAGCAAGCCGAGTACGATCGTTTGGCGGCAGCCGTTCGCACGCACATCGATTGTGAGCTGCTGTGGCGCATCGTGGGCCTACCGCCACCCAAGTGACTCCACAATGGTTTGGCGGATGCGCGCGCGTCAATATTCGTTTGCCGGTGGTTCTTCAGGCTGCGATGTTTCTCTGCGCGACGCTGCCACGGTTCGTACGGTTTCGGGCTCGTGGCAGACCGCTTCGACGTTGTTGCCATCGGGATCGAGGACGAAGGCGCCGTAGTAGTCGGTGTGATAGTGAAGGCGCAGGCCGGGCTTGCCGTTGTCTTGTCCACCTGCCGCCATGGCGGCCTCGTAAAACGCGTCGACGACGGCACGGTTGCTGGCACGAAAAGCAATGTGTTTGGGTACTCCAGGTTCACCTGGCCCGAACCACAGATCGGGTTTACCCCCCACACCAAAGCCACCCCAGCCTTCCACTTCCATGATGAGCTCATAGCCGAGCGGCGCGAGGGCGGCCAAATAGAACTGCTTGCTCCTCGCGTAGTCGTGCACGGGAAATCCGACGTGGTCGAGCATGGGAGCCGTTCGAGAGCTGCTACAGAAGATCTCCTGTCCTTCGCTTCACGGCAAGGGGGCAGCTCGAAAGGCCTGGTTTCGAGCCGATGGACGAATTGGCGTGGGACAGGACTGCCCCGTGGCCGATATGCTGAGCGTGATGTTGCCGCTCGACTTGCAGGACGGCTTACGAGCATTCGGATTGCAAGATTTTCGAGCCGGACAGCGTGAAGCAATCGAGACATTGGTGGCGCGCAGACGGCTGTTGCTGGTGGCGCCCACGGGTGGCGGCAAGTCGCTGGTCTATCAGTTACCGGCGCTGCTCCTGCCAGGAACCACACTGGTGATCTCACCGCTCATCGCCCTCATGGCCGACCAAGTCCGTGCACTGGATGCTCGTCGCCTTCCAGCCACGTATCTCGCATCCACGTTGAGCGCAGAAGACATGCGACAGCGTTTGGAGAACATGGCCGCGGGCGCTTACCGGTTGGTATATGTCTCGCCAGAGCGCCTGGGTTCGGCAAGTTTCCGTAGTCGCCTGACTCAAATGCAGTGTCCACTGGTGGCCGTAGATGAAGCGCACTGTATCAGCGAATGGGGGCACGATTTTCGGCCCGAGTACATGCAGATTGGCGCGTTGCTACGCTCGTTTCCGAACGCCGCAGTGCTCGCATGCACAGCAACGGCCACGCCGATCGTTCGCGACGAGATCCTCGCACGGCTGGGGCTCGAGCCCGACACTCCGCAACTGTTGCGAGGTTTTGCGCGGCCTAACCTGGCATTGCGTGTGCTCGAGACCTCCGGTGTCCGAGATCGAGAACACCATGTCGACGCAATCTTGTTGGAATCGTTGGGGTCGTGTTCGAACGCATGCGGATCTGCCATCGTTTATGCACCAACGCGAAAGCAAGTCGAAGCGGAGGCGACGCGTCTAAAACGACAGGGATGGCGAGTCATGGCCTATCACGCCGGTATGGGTGCTTCGACCCGCGATACAGTCAGCCGTCGGTTCACGGAATCGAGCATCGACGTCGTGGTTGCGACCAACGCATTCGGGATGGGAATCGACCGTGCCGATGTTCGGATGGTCGCGCATCTCGGTCCACCGGGATCCATCGAAGCGTATTACCAGGAAGTCGGTCGGGCGGGGCGCGACGGAGCGCGCGCCTACGGGCTCATGTTGACGTCCGCACGCGACCTGCCGCTGCGTCGCAAGTTGCTCGAAACCGCGGTCGACGGTGTCGAACCCGATCCGCGCATCGTGGAACACAAGTGGGGTCTATTCTTGGAATTGATGCGGTGGGCGGAAGGTGGAACGTGCAGGCACGACGCCATCTTGCGCTACTTTGGTGACCACGCCGAAGTGTTGGCGGGCTGCGGAATCTGCGACGTGTGCGAGCATATGTCGAGTCGAGTCGACGTGGATCTCGAAGACGTAACCTTGATCGTTCGCAAGGCACTGTCTGCCGTGGCGCGGATTCACGGACGGCTCGGTCTGTCGGCGGCGATCAAGCTGCTCCACGGTGGCGCGGACGCTCGCCTGGTTCGCTACGAGCTCGTCGATACCAAAACGTTCGGCACACTGTCGGGGTATTCGGAGGCTTGGATCGGTCGCCTGCTGCGGCGCTGCGTCACGGCAGGGTGGGTGAGCTTTTCCAGCGACGACAAGCCGGTGGCTGCGCTCACGCTCGACGGACGCGAGGTCATGTATGGACGCCGTCCCGCCAACATCTTGTTGCCCGATCGTGGCGACGGACCGATCCGCGAGCGCCCGGGACCATCGCGGAAGCCGGAGCCTACCACCACACTCGACGACGGCTTGTTCGAAGCGCTTCGCGTATTTCGGCTGCAACGATCACGCGAGGAACAGGTGCCGCCATTCGTCGTCGCGAGCGATCGAACGTTGCGGGACATCGCCGCTACACGCCCGAAAACGCTGAATCAGCTGTTGGGTTGCCACGGCATCGGCCCCGCGAAAGCCGACAAATACGGCGAGGGCTTCTTGCGCGTCGTGAGTGAGCGGGGTGTGAGCTGACGTTCGGCACTAGCGTGAAGTTGTGAGCGGACCAGCTCAGCCAGCATTTTTGCTGCCGTATTTGTCCATGCAGGTTGGAAGATATTCGTTGATGGCGGACTTGAGCTGGTCGGTGGTGGCCTCGAGCGCGAACTTCTGACATACGGCTACCTTGATGTCCTTCATGTCGTTGCATTGCTTGCGTAGAAGGCCCAGCTGTGTCGTCATGGCGGCGTCGTCCACTTGGGGATGGTACTTTTTCATGAATCCCTGCTGAGCGGTCACGACCTGCTCGCACGCCTCGGTAAGCTTCTTGGGCAACTTGGTGCCCTCGGGGATCGTCGCGACCTCTTTGATCTTCTGCGCGACCTGTTCCGCTTGCTGCTTGTCTGCTTGCTCCTTGGCGAGTCGCTCTTGCTTGCGTTGCTCGAGCCGAGCCTTGGCTTGTTCGTCCGCTTTGGCTTTTTCCGCGGCCGCGGGATCGGGGCCAGAGGCCTGTTCCGAGCCAGGGCAGGCGGAGGCGAGCATGGAGAGGCTGGACAGCAAGAGGATGTGGCGTGGGTTCATGCGTGCTTGGGAGGATATCGTCGGTCGACGCTGCGACCAAGCCGAGTTTCTGTGCATATGCACAGAAGGTGATCTCGCCTACCGATCCTCCACGCCCTCGGGCTTCCGATCGACGCCGCCAACTCGCAGTCGTGCCCGACCGGTGTATCGCTTGACGCGGTACTCCATACGTTGGGCGTCACCACGCGTTTTGTAGGGTCCGTAGATCGCACCCATCCGCCAGGGACGTCCCGCACGTGTGGCACGTGCACCGCGGGGTTGCTCGCCGTTGTGTTGAGCGAGGCGGCGGGATAGATCGATGGTCACGCCCACGTAGGTTCGTTGCCGGTTCTTGCAGACAAGAACGTAGACGAACCAGCGCGCCATGGCTCGTTATAGCGCGAACGTTCGAGATGCCACAAATATCACGCTGCGCCGTATTTCACCGTGCAACCGTACGCACGAGCCTCGGCCTTGCCGACTGGCCTTCCGGCCAGGACCGCATCGACTGCGTTGGCCAACAACGGCTCGAGCGTGCCGCCATCCGGCTCTCCATGGGGAGCGTTGTCGAGGCCACCTTTGTATACGAGCACGCCCTTGGGATCGATCACGAACATGTGTGGTGTTTTTTCCGCTCCGTATGTACGACCGATCTTGCCGGATTCGTCCAGCAAGATGGGATGGTCCACGCCGAACTTTGCGGCGCCCTTCTTGTTGACGTCGATGCCGTGCCCTTGTTTGCCTGCCGCTGCGGAGTTGATGGCCAGCCACACGACGCCTTTTTCACCAAAGCGCTTGGCCATGTCGTTCAAGGGACCCTTGTCGTGCGCGTAGTTGACGAACGGACACTCCGGATTGAACCACTCGAGCACGACGACCTTGCCCGAAAAGTCGGCCAGGCGCACGGTCTTGCCATCGAGATCCGGGAGCTCGAATGCAGGGGCAGCATCACCTACTTTGGCCGTGACAGGCTCGGCCGTGGCCACGGAGGCAGACCCACCTGCGGAACCCGGGGTGTTTGCGTTTGCGTTTTGGGATGTTGTCGCAGGCGTGCGTGCCGATGCAGCCGGTTGCGGCGACGGTGCACCGGAAGGTGTCCCGGAGCAGCCAAGCAGGACGATCATGCAGACGCGGGGGAGACGAGCCGTGGTGAGGTGTTTCATGGTGGACTCGGAGGAGAAAAGGGATCGATGAGATCGTTGGGGTCGCGCTTGCGTGGTTTCGTGGGCGGGGGCACAGCGTTCTCGGGTGTGGTCGTCGTTTCGGACGGCGGTGGTGTCAGGGATTGCTCGGGCTGCGGTTCGAGGGCAAGCGAGCTCGGCACTGGTTGTTGTTCGTCTACGTTGCTCTTTTCGCGACCCCGCGAGCGCGACCGACTTTGGAGCGGTTGTTCCAATGACCCACGCTCGGGCTCCAAGGTTTCCCCGTGTGTGTCCGTCCGAGACGGTTGTGGCACCTCGGTGTTCGGTGTCGGTGGAGCCGCAATCCGCGGCGCTTCGAGCGATCCGTCGAACGGCTGTGATGTGTTGTTTTCTCGTGGTAGGGGAGCCGCGGTTGCAGGTGCTGCCACTGGCAAGGGGCTTTGTGTCACGATCCGACGATAGACCACCAGCCCCGCGCCCAAGAGCGAACCAGCGAGCACGATGCTTGCGAACACGACGCTGACCATCCGTGAGGAGCCAGACGCTTGCACGGCGACCGGGGTCATGGCCAAAAGCGATCCAAAGGGCGGTGTGGACGAACGAGCCGTCCCCACGAACGTGTTCGGCGCGCTCGGTGCGTCAGAACTTGCTGTTCCCATCGTCGACGTGATTGCTCGGTTGGCAGGAATGCCGGGCAGCCGTTCGGTCCTAGACGGAAACGAAGCCCCGGCATCGCCGTTTGCAAGCGCCCCTGCGGCGCGCAGATCTGAGAAATGCGTGAGGACAGCCCTGGGTGGAGTAGGCAATGTTTCTTTCGGGACCATGACCGCGGGCGCTCCCGTGCCGACCGCGAGCACGGCGTCACGTAGGGCAGCCATGCTCGAGAACCGTAGCGCGGGATCCTTTCGCATGGCTCGAAGCACGATCGCTTCGGCATCGCTAGGGATGCTCGCAGCGGGCAGCAACGTGCAAGGTGGTACGGGTTCTTCGAACAGCTGCTTGAACAAGATTGCCGTGGCCGTGCTCGCCTCGAAAGGTTTGTGACCCGTGAGCATCTGATACATCATGCAGCCGAGCGCATAGATATCGGTGCGTGCATCCACCCGTTCTCCGCGCGCCTGTTCCGGGCTCATGAACGACGGCGTGCCGAACACCATACCCGTACGTGTGAACGCTTCGGCTTCGTAATCGAGCTCCATGAGCTTGGCGATGCCGAAGTCGATGACTTTGCAGACGTCTCCACGTCCGCGGTTGCGCAGCAAGAACACGTTGTCGGGCTTGAGATCGCGATGCACTACGCCTGCCATGTGAGCGCAATGAAGCGCGTCGGACAGTTGCAGCATGACATTGCGAACGCGCTCCCACGGCAGCGGGCCAGCGCGACCGAGCGTGGTCTCGAGTGTTTCGCCCTCGAGCAGTTCCATCACGTAGTACGGGGCGCCGGTGGGCGTGTGCCCGAAATCCGTGATGTCGACGATGTGCTCGTGCCGGATCTTGGACGCGAGCCTGGCTTCACGCATGAAACGCTCTGCTTGCTGAGTGGAGCCCTCGTGTTCCGAGTCGACATACAGAACTTTGACGGCCATGAGCTTGCCGATGACCGCGTGTCTGGCCTCCCATACCGTCCCCATACCGCCCTCACCGAGTTTGCGCTGGATCACGTAACGGCCACTCAACATCACGCCCGGAGACACACTGATATCCATTGGCTTCGGGGTGTGAGCGTGCATGATCTCGTTGGCTTGCGTCGGGACCTGCGAAGGCAGCATGTCCGTTGCCTGTGAGCCCCCGGTGCCGTTCGGGACGAATGCATCGGTGATGGTGTCGTGCATGTCGCCGCGGGCGAAACTAGCTTCCGATCCATCTGCGGAGGCGGGACTCACCGACGGCGACGGACGTGCCGGGCCCGGGGGAGCTCCGAAGGCCAGCTTTGTCCCCGATCCCCCCGTCAATGGACGGTCTCCCGGCCCATTCACCATGGCCTTCGGAGCGTATCACGACGGCGGTTCGTGGATTGCGCGATCTCGCGTGGTAAGGCCGGTCACACTCGACCCGAGCTGAGATATCGATTCGCGGCCGTCTCGCGCCGCTCCGGTTTCGTTGGCCCATCGAGCCTTCACTCCGAGAATGACGAGCGCCAGCAGCACCAACGCGTTGAACAGCTCACCGGTGAGAAAGTACGGTGTGGTCGCGGTGCCTGGCTCGATCATGGGAACATCCGCGATGAAGGAGCTCGGTGGCTGTGGGCCTTGCTCGTCGGGATCCGTGACTTGGGTTTGGTGCTGTACGCGACCCGTGGGGTCGATGTACGCGCTGACACCGGTATTGACAGCGCGTACCATCGCGCGGCGGTGCTCGATGGTGCGAAATACCGCGAGGCCGAGGTGCTGGGCAGGTTCTTTCGTGAGCCCAAACCAGGCATCGTTGGTCAGATTGACGAACACGTGCACGCCCTGACGCGCTATGTCGCGCGTGAACCGAGGCAAGATGTCTTCATAACAGATCAGTGGCCCGAGTCGATATCCGTCGATGCGCAGTACCCCGGGACCGATGCCGCGCTCCAGATGCGCTGCTGCTGGCACGAGCTCCAAGAACCACTCGGGATCGACGATCGGAATGTATTCCCCGAACACGAGCAGGTAAACCTTGTCGTAGCGGTCGCCGACCGAGCCGTCTGGATGCAAAACCAGCGCAGTGTTCCATGGGTATGGGTTCCTTGCTTCGCTGGTGACCGCTCCGAACACCAGCGGAAGGTCGAACCCGCGCATCACTTTCAACGGATGATTCTCGGGAAGATCGGTTCGCG
>Ga0187893_10004225_pt1 | contig 27662 bp, 23 predicted proteins | sample MA1701074metaG_FD_139574 | JGI IMG/M metagenome (GOLD analysis project Ga0187893, IMG submission 139574) | White microbial mat communities from a basaltic lava cave in the Kipuka Kanohina Cave System on the Island of Hawaii, USA - MA170107-4 metaG ... | reverse complement strand
GGGCGTGAACAACAAGATCAAGGTTCTCAAGCGCATGGCGTATGGGTACCGCGACGACGAGTTCTTCCGCCTGAAGATCCTCGGACTTCATGACTCAAGGTACGCTCTTGTCGGATGAACCCATTCTTCATCGGGCGACGGCGGCGCAACGGCGATCTCGGCGGGGCGCCGGCGACAATCTTCGCTCGCGACCGGGATTGCGGTCCGACCCGGGCTCGCCCTCCCGGGCGCGGACCGGGCCCCGGGCGAGGCCCGTGGAGGTTCCGGTCGGCCGTCCCGTTGACCGCGCGCCATACTGTATGTAGAATGGCTACAGTTATACCCGCCCGGCGCGCCAGGTCGGGCCGCAGAATCGAGGAGAACGCGATGAAGCTCTACTACTCCGCCGGCTCGTGCTCGACGTCGTGCCACATCACGCTCGAGGAGGCCGGGCTCGAGTACCAGGCGATCGAGGTCGACTGGGACAAGCCGGGCGACCTGACGAAGCTCGTGAGCGAGCTCAACCCGCTCGGGACGCTGCCCGTGATGATCACGGAGGACGGGAAGCAGCTCGACCAGAACGTCGCGATCCACGTCTACGTCGCCGACAAGGCGCCGGGGAAGAACCTCCTGCCCCCGCCCGGGACCGTCGAGCGCGCGCAGGCGCTCAACTGGCTCTCCTTCGTCTCCTCGGACCTCCACAAGGGCATCGGCGGCATGTTCGGCATCCCGTCCATGTCGGACGACGAGGGCGTCCAGGCGGCCATCCGGAAGGCGATGCTGAAGACGGCGAACCAGTACCTCGCGTACGTGGACGCGAAGCTCGCCGGCCAGGACTACCTCATGGGGAAGGCCTTCACGCCGGCCGACGCGTACGCGTTCATCGTCATCTCGTGGACGAAGTACCTCGACGTGTCCATCGCGCCCTACGAGAACGTGCAGAGCTACCTCAAGCGCGTGGCGGCGCGGCCGGCGGTCGCGCGCGTGCTCGAGGCGGAAGGCCTCCTCGAGGGCTAGTGCCGGGAAGCTCGCGATTCGCGATCGCCGTCCACGCGCTCGCCGTGCTCGCGTACCTCGAGCGGCGCGGCGTCGATCGCGTCTCGTCCGCCCTCATCGCCCGCAGCGCGAGCACGAACGCCGTCGTGATCCGGACGCTGCTGCGTTCGCTCAAGCGGGCCGGCCTCGTCGAGGCGAAGGAGGGCCGCGGCGGCGGCGTTCGCCTCTGCCGGCGACCGGGGGCGATCTCGCTCGCCGAGGTCTACGCGGCGGTCGAGGGCGAGAGCGTCATCGCCCGCAACCGCCGCCCGAAGATGCGGGCGTGCCCCGTGAGCTGCGGCATGCACGAGGTCTTTCCCGCGCTCGTCGCCGAGGTCGATGCGGCCGTCGCGCGCGTGCTGAGGGACCGGACCCTGAAGCAGATCGTCGATCGGTTCTCCTCGAGGTGAAGCCGCCGTCGAACCGGTGACGGGCGGCGCGGGCTTGCTTTCGCCAGCCTTGGGTCGTCCCCACGGCCGCCGCGCGAGCCCGAACCGGAGCTCGACGCGTTCGTCGAAGCGCCTGGCCACGCGCATCGCGTCCTTCGACAAGCAGGCGATCGCAAGCACGAAACGGCTGGTCGAATGCGCCGGAGCGGCATTCCGGAAGGCGTAGCCGGCCGGCCACAGTACGAGCGCGCCTCCTCCACGGCTATACGCAAGCGGGGGAGGTGCGTCATGAAGCTTCGCCTCGCGCTCGGCCTTCTCGCCGTCCTTCTGGCCGCGCCCGCGTTCCTTCCGAAGGACGCTCGCGCCCAGGGCTACGGCGAGTCGCCCTACATCTTCGGGATCCACGAACCGGGCGGCGAGGGTCACATGGCCGCCGCCGGCCGCAAGGGCTGGATCCTCTTCACCGAGGAGGTCTGGCACGACCCGGCGAACCGCGACGGCAAGGACTTCTCGCCGTGGGCCGACCAGGGCTTCGGCGTGATCGTCCGGATCAACCACGGCTACGGGCCGACGAACGGGACGCTCCCCTACGACCGCCACTACGACGCGTTCGCGCAGCGCGTCGCGAGCTACGTCGCCGCCTCGCGCGGCGCGCACATCTGGATCATCGGCAACGAGACGAACCTGCCGAGCGAGTGGCCGCGCTACGAGGGCGCCGAGCAGCCGATCACGCCGGCCATGTACGCCGACTGCTTCCGCCGCTGCCGCGCGAAGATCCGCGCGCTCCCCGGCCACGGCGCCGATCAGGTCGTCATGCAGGGGGTCGGCACCTACGGCGAGATCCTCGGGATCGGGTGGGTCGAGTACCACCTCGCCGTGCTCGCGGCGCTCGGGCCCGGCGGGCTCGACGGGATCGCGCTCCACACCTACACGCACGGCCCGGACCCGAACCTCATCTTCAGCGAATCGACGATGAACCCGCCCTACCAGCGGCGCCGCTTCCACTTCCGCGCCTACCGCGACTACCTCGACGCGCACCCCGCCTGGGCGCGGACGCTGCCCGTCTACATCACCGAGGCCGACCAGATCGACCCGTGGGCCGACGTGAACTCGGGCTGGGTGAAGAACGCGTACCGCGAGATCGACGAGTGGAACCGCACGCCCGGGAAGCAGAAGGTGCGGGCGCTCCTCCTCTACCGCTGGCCGCGCCACGACCCGTGGTTCATCGACGGCAAGCACGGCGTCATCGCCGACTTCCGCGACGCCCTCCAGAACGACTACCGATGGACGACGGCCTCCGCGCCGCCCGCGCCCGCGCCGGCCCCTGCGCCCGCGCCCGCCCCCATGCCGGCGCCCGGCGGGATCGAGGCCCTGCGCGTCGGCGCCGCCGTCCTCAACGTGCGCGACGGCCCCTCGACCGCGCACCGGGTGATCGGGCAGATCCGGCCCGGGCAGGTCTACTTCGCCGACGCGAGCGCCGGCGTCTGGCGCCGCGTCCAGTTCGACCACCGCCGCGGCTGGTGTCACTCCGCGTACGTGAACGACGCGCGCGGCGCGCCCGGCGTCGAGGCGACCGGCGTCCTCAACGTCCGCACGGGGCCGTCCGTCACCTACCCGACGATCGGCCAGGTCGGCGCGGGCGCGCGCTTCCACCGCGCCGGCATCGGCGGCCCGTACGCGAACTGGTTCCAGATCCACTTCGGCGGGCGTCCGGCCTGGATCTGGAGCGGCCTCGCCCGCCCGTTCTCGTACTGATCGGAAGGCGTGGCCCGCCCCGACCGGCCGCTCGCGCAGGCCGAGCTCACACGTCAGGCCGTCCCTGCGCTCGCGCGCCGCGGCAGCTTCCAGTTCGGCCGCGGGAAGTGGCACGTGTAGCCGTCGGGATAACGCAGCAGGTAGTCCTGATGCTCCGGCTCGGCCTCCCAGAACGGACCGGCCGGACGCACCTCGGTAACGACGGGGCCCGGCCAGAGGCCGGAGGCGTTCACGTCGGCGACTGTCTCCTCGGCGATCCGGCGCTGCTCGTCCGACAGGTAGTAGATGCCGGAGCGATACGATGGGCCGGTGTCGTTGCCCTGCCGGTTCCTGGTCGTCGGGTCATGGATCTGGAAGAAGAGCTCGAGAAGCTCCCGGTAAGAGAGCTTGGCCGGCTCGAAGACCACTTCGATCGCTTCCGCGTGCGAACCGTGATTGCGGTATGTCGCATTCTGTACGTCGCCGCCGCTGTAGCCTACGCGCGTGGCCGTCACGCCCGGCAGCTTGCGGATCAGATCCTGCATGCCCCAGAAGCACCCGCCCGCGAGAATCGCCGTTTCCGTCTTCGCCATCTTCATGTCTCCTGCTGGAAAGCCAGTTTGACCGCGTCGGCGCCCACTCGCCGCCGAGGCCCAAGCCTCGCGGCTCTCTGGTTGGGTCGCGCGCCGAGGCATGCAGGGCGTGGAGCGCCATCCGCCACGCAGCCTATCCCACTCGCCAGGGCTTGCCCTCCGGGGCACTGCGGCCGAGCTTGTCGGGCAGCTGCTCGCCCTGGGGCGCAAAGTCCAGAGACACGGAGTTGATGCAGTAGCGCAGGTCCGTGGGCGGCGGGCCGTCGGGGAACACGTGCCCCTGGTGGCTGCCGCAGCGGGCGCAGAGGAGCTCCACGCGCTCCATGCCGTGACTCGAGTCGCGCTCTTCACGCAAGTGATCGTCGTCGAAGGGCGCCGTGAAGCTCGGCCAGCCGGTGCCGCTCTCGAACTTCTTCCCGCCCAGGAACAGCGGCAGGCCGCAGAGCCGGCAGGTGAAAACCCCCGGACGCTTCTCCCTCAGGAATGCGCCACAGAACGGCGCCTCGGTGCCGTGACGGAGCAGCACGTTGGCTTCCTCGGTCGTCAGATCCGCTTCTAGAAGCTTGCGCTGCTCCGGGGACGGAGGGGTCAAATCGAATCCCGAGCCGGAACGTGCGGCCATTGCTGCACCTCCTCGCGCCAATGCTCCTTACGCGCCTGAATGGTCTCGATGTCGGGCTGGCCACGCGCTTCGATCGCCAGGTCCACAGCGACGACGAGCCGGAGGATCTCGGGCGTTCACGCCGATGGACACGACGACTCCCGCCTCCTGGCGGCTTCGCCGATGGCGTCCGTGGCAGGGGACGGCACCGTCACGGCCTGCTCGAGCGGCTGCCCGGGTCCGGCGATGTCCTGCACGGGGGACTGGACGAAGGAAAAGTACGGGTAGTACGGGTAGTAAGGAACCACGGTCTCCGGGAACGTGGCGAACTGCACCGCCTCGACGAGCCAGGCGAGCGAGTCGCGGACGCTCACGGGCCCTCCGCGGCGGCGGGCGGATCGCCCGCGGGCGGGGCCGCGCGCGCCGGCACGAGGACGAACACGTCCGGCCCGGCCGCCGGGGGCCGCAGCCGGTCCGTCCGGCCGAGCGTGCGCAGGCGCCGCACCTCCTCCTCGAGGCGGCGCACGCGCTCGTCGAGCCGCTTCACGGCCTCCGTGAGAGCGGCGACGCGCTCGGCCCGGCTCGTCGTCTGCCCGTCAATGATGCAGTCCCCAGGAGACGGCGTCCAGTTTCTTCGTCCGTGCCCCGGAACCCGCCGCGCGCCGCCGGGTATGGGGAGGCGAGTCCGGAAATCGCGGCAACCTCGATCATCGATGGGGGGTGGTCGAGGAGGAAGGGACGATGGACGACCCGATCCGGTCCGACGTGGAGCGCGCCCAGCGGGGCGATGCGGGGGCGTTCGAGGCCCTCGTGACGGTGACGGCGGGACCGCTCGAGGGCGCGCTCGCGCGGTGGACGGGCAGCCGCGACGCCGCCCCCGACCTCGTGCAGGAGGCTTACCTGCGGGCGTATCGCAACCTCGCGCGGCTCGATGACCCCGCCCGGTTCCGCGGCTGGCTCTTCGCGATCGGGCGCCAAGTCGCGTGCGACTGGCGGCGCCGCGAGCGGCCGCGCGCCGCCCTGCCGCTCGACGACGAGCGGCTGGCGCACCTGCCCGCCTCGACGGGCTGCGGGCCTCCGGACCCGGTCCGGCAGGCCGTCGTCGATGCGGTCGCGGCGCTCGAGCCCGCCCTGCGCGCCGTCATCGAGCTCAAGTACGAGGCGCGGCTCGGCTACGACGAGATCGCGAGGCTCGAGCGGATCCCGGCGACGACGGTGCAGGCGCGCCTGCGGCGGGCGAAGCGGGACCTCGCGTCGCGGCTCGCCTCGCGCGTCCCCGAGCTCGTCCCTTGCGCCGGGCCGGGGGCCGCCCTGCTCGGCGTCGAGACCGAGGCCGGCGCGGGCGGCGATCCGGCCGACCGCGCCGTCGACGAGGCGCTCGGGCGCGCCCTCCCGCCGAGACCGGCGCCGCCCGGGCTCGCCTCGCGCATCGCCCGGGCGGCCGCGGGCGCGACGCCGCCATCCGGCCCCGGCGCGCTCGCGGCCGCGCGCCCCGCCAGCGTGGCGGCGGCCGTCGCCGCCGCCGCGGCCGTCCTCGCGCTCGTGGCCGTGACCGCGGCCCTGCCGGCCGCCCGCGTCCCGACGGAGGGCCGGGGCCTTCCGGCGACGCGCTCGCCCGCCGCCGGCCCGGCCCCCGTCGACGCTGCGGTCCGCGCCGACCCCGGCGAGGCCCCGGAGCCGGTCCCCGGGCCCGCTCCGCGGCCCGCCGCGCCCGCCGCGGGCGGCGGCGCCGGCGCCGCTCGGGCCGGCGCTCCCGACGTCCGCATCGTGGCGTTCGCCCGCGAGCACCCGCTCGCCGCGCACCGACTGTCCCTCAACCTCGCGGTCACATCGCTCGGCGACGCGCTCACCTTCCTGCAGGACGTGACCGGCTTCGACTTCGCGTGGACCGGACCGCCGGGCATGAAGGACGAGGTCTTCCTCTCGATCCGCGCCCGCGGCATCTCCCTCCGGACAACCCTCGACCTCGTCGCCCTCCTCGCCCGCTCCAGCTACGAGACGAGACCCGGCGGCGCCGACTTCCACCCGCACGACGGCCCGAGCGAGCCCCCGCTGCGGACACCGGCGCCGCTCGAGGAGGCGCTCCTGCGCGACCTCTGCCGCGAGACGATCGAGCGGCTCGACCAGGCGCTCCGCCGGGCCGACCTCCGGCTCGAGACGCCGCCGCCGACCCTCGGCGAGGCGCTGGCGGCGATCGCCGACCGGGCCGGCGTCGGCATCGTCCTTCTCCCCGGCGTGGACCCGGGGCTCCCCGTCGCCTCGCCCATCGACGCGTCGAGCCTGGACCAGGCGCTGCGGCTCCTCCTCGACGGCTGCGGGGGCGGGCACGGATACCGCGTCCACCGCGACGTCGTCCTCGTCGGACCGGCGGCCGCTCTGGCCGCCGTTCCCGACCCGCCGCCTCCGTCGCGGCCCGGGTCGCTCCCGCTCCACGCCCCGCTCCGCCTGCGCGCCCACCAGCCGACCCCGCTCGAGCTGGCGCAGGCCCTGACCGCGGCCGCCGACGGCCTCGCCGTCGTCCTCGACGAGCGGCTCGCGGACGGCGGGCCGCTCCCCATCGCCCTCGACGAGGCGGTCGCCCCGGCGACGCTCTCGCGGCTGCTCGAGGCGGCCGGCCTGGGCGTCCGCCTCGTAGGCGTGGACGGCGCGACCATCCTGCTCCGCGCGAGCGACGGCGTGGCCTCCTCGCGCGCCCCGCTCGACTCGCCGATCGCGGGGGCGACCGGCGCCATCGCGTGCTGGCAAGGGCGCGAGCGGGCGCAGGTCGAGCGCCTGGAGGCCGCCCTGGCGGCGGTCCTCGCCGCCGTGGACCGCCCCGCAGAGGAGCGCATCGAGCCGGCGCGGGCGATCCGCGAGGAGCGCGCCGCGCGGCTCGCCGCCGCGCGCGACCTGCGAAGGGCCGTGCAGGCGCTGCTCGAGCTCCGGCCGTGGCTCGGGGCGGACGACCCGGAGGTCGAGGTCGCCCGCCAGGAAGGAGCGATCGCCGAGCTTCGCGCGCGCGCCGGGGCGCAGGGCGTCTCGCTCCAGGACCTCCCGGCCGCCTGCTCGGAGTGCGGCCGGATGGAACCCGCGCAGGACGAGGTCCACCGCCTCGAGCGTCGCATCGGGCGCCTGCGCGCGGACCGCCGGCTCCACGCGGCCGCCGTCCGCTTTCGCCCCGAGCTCGAGCGCCTCGAGTCGGGTCTCGCGCCGCCGGACATCTTCCCGGACGGCGCGGCCGCGTTCCTCGAGCGCCGCGCCGAATCGTCCCGGGGACGGTGAGGGCGGGCGCGCGCGGCGCCCTCAGGGCGCGAGCAGCACCTTCCCGAGGTTCTTCCGCTCCTGGAGGAAGGCGTGGGCGGCGGCGGCCTCGGCGAACGGAACGAGCGGCCGACGATCGGCTTGGCGCGTAGACGCAGCACTCGGACCTCGACCCTCCTCGAGCCCGATCCGCCGCCCGCGCCGTCGCTGCGAGAACCTGCTGGCCTTCTCGTGCAAGGGTCGGGGGCTCTGCCCCTCCTGCCCCAAGAAACGCCAGGTTGCGCTTGGCGAGCTCGTCACCGCCGAGGTTCTCGAGGCCGTCCCGCACCGTCAGGTCGTCCTCACCGTCCCCCGTCGACTCAGGCTCCGCTTCCGCTACGACCGAAAGCTCCTGGCGAAGCTCTCCAACGCGGCCTACCGCGTCGTCGAGCGGGCCATGCGGGAGGTCCTCGGGCGAAGGGACGTCGCTCCGGGCGGGATCGCGGCCATCCAGACCCTCGGGAGCCTGCTCGACTACCGATCACCATGAAGTTCGCCACCGCCGTCATGCGTTCGAAACGCCTCCCGCCGCGTCAGCGGCCTCCGATCCTCCCGCGCTGCCGCGCGACCATGTCACAGTCTCGTTTGCGCGCGGACGCGCCAAGCGGCGGCGCTTTCGAGCCATCCGCACGATCGTCGAAGAGCCCTATGGGCCGCCCTCGCCCGAAGAAGTCGAGAACTTCAAGCGCGCGGAGGATCTCTTCGTCGAACTTCCGGTCCGGCACGTTATCCGCGAACGCGAGGAGCGGCAGGCACCACGGCGCGTTGTCCGGCCGAACCGCAGCGCGTTCCGCCTGAGGCCGCCGAGTGGTGAAGTTGAAACGAGGCGCGAGCTTGAGCGGCCAGCGTGAACGGGCGCTCGAGCAGATCAGGAGATGGTCGAAAGTACTGGTCGGGGCGACTGCCGATCCCCTATTCGGAAGCACGGGCCGGCGCTCGAGTGGCGACGGTTCGCGTGGGCGGCGTGAACGGACTCGGGCCAGCGACGTTCCGGACTACGTCCACTCGTGCACGGTCAGGCCGGGCACCCGGCCGAAGTGCCTGGCGTTGCCGGTCACGATCTCATCCCCGCGGGAGAGGGCCGTGCAGGCGATGAGGAGGTCGGAGGTCGGAACCCAGGTCCCGGCGGCGCGCAGGCGCGCGTCGATCGCGCCGAAGACCCGCATGACCGGCAGGGTGATGTCCACGACCGGCAGCGCGGAGAGGAGGGCCTCGACGAACTCCTCGCGGCGCGCACGCCGGGCGGCGGTGTCGGCGCGCCAGCATCCGTGGAACAGCTCGCCCGCGCTCATGGCCGAGATCGCAAGCTCGACGTCCCCCCAGCGATCGAGGACCTCGGCCACGAGCTCGTCCGGGGCGAGCCGACTCCGCTCGGCGCGAACGAGCAGCGTCGAGTCGATCAGGAGTCCCATGACGGGCGCTCCTCGACGGGTTCCTGCGCCAGCACCTGCAGCAGGTCCGCGCCGAAGCCGTCGTCGAGGAGGACCCGGGACCGGGCGCGCAGGAGATCGAGGCACTCCGAGGCGCAGCGGCGGCGAATCGCGGGGGGCGCGATCACGCAGACGTCCCGACCGCGCCGCTGGACGAGGAACCGGCGGCCCGCCTCGACCTGGTCGAGCAGCCTCGAGAAGGAGCGGCTCGCCTGGGTGGCGGTGATGCGCTTCTCTCCCCGCTTGTCTGATTTTTTGACCATGAGTCTGATTCTACCCGCGGGCCGGCCTCGACGCCACCGGCGCGGCCTTCGTCCGCGCGTCCGCTGCGTTTACCCGCCCGCGCCGGGCCCCCGCGCGTCCCGCACGCGGGCTCAGTCAGCGCACGGCGGCGACCGTCTGCGCGAGGAGCCCGAGCATGTCGGGCACCTGGGCGATGAGATCGGCGCGCACCTGCGCGTAGCGCGTTGCCGTCTGGATCCGGCGATGGCGGCGAACACGACCTGCGCCGCGCGGTCGTCATCCACAGGCGACGTGGATCGTATTACGGTGTCAAGCCTGGGGGGCCAGCGCACCCGTCGCGTCGCGGTCCCACGCCGCGCCGGGTTCGCTGTACAGGCGCGCCTCGAGCTCGCACGCTTCTTCGAGAAGTCGGATCGCCCGTGCCTTCAAGGCCGCTACCTGGGCGGCGAGGGGCGGGCCCACGGAGAAAGAGGGCGCGAGGCCGGGCACGGGCACGAGCGGTGTCGCGTCGTCGAGATGTCGCAGAGCCCCGTCCGTCACCTCTTTCTCCCGCTGGCGATTGAGCCTTACTACCGGATCGCGCACCGTGGAGATCGGCCTCATCGAGCAGCCCGAGTACAAGCGCCGCTGGAGCGCGGACGACCTCGACGAGCGCGTGAAGGGCCAGCTGCGCGAGCGGCTCCTCGACCGCATCGAGACCGCACTCTCGAGCGCGCGCGAGCCGCAGAGCGTCCGCGCGATCGCGCACGGGCTCGAGCGCGAGCCCGAGGTCCGGGCGCTCGGCGAGGTCCTCACGGGCCGGGCGGACTTCGACCTCGAGCGGCTCGCGGGCGAGCTGCTCGCGGAGGAGTCGGGGCCCGCGTTCGCGGCCTGCCGCTACACGGCGACCGGCCTCGAGAAGCGCGCGGCCTGGGAGCGCGTGTGGGAGCTGCAGCGGCGCGAAGACCGCGGCGAGAAGGTCGGCGAGATCGAGCCGCCGCAGAAGTACACGTCGGCCGACTTCCAGGGGGATGCGTGGACCCACCGCGGGAAGCTCGACGTCCCGAAGGAGCGCTTCATCTCGTACCCCGGCTGCGAGGGCGGCGGCGACTCGACCCCGCTCTACGGCTGGGCAGGCTGCGATCACCTGCAGCGGGCCCGCGCGCTGGCGCAGCTCTTCGAGCGATGCCGGCGCGAGGACCGCTGGGAGGGCGATCGGCTCGTGAGCGATGCTCGCCAGGCCGCCGACGCGCGAGCCGGCAGTTGGGTATTCCAGCACGTGATGGCGACGCCCAACGGGAAGTCCCTCCCTGGCATCTCTACGCTCGCCAAGGAACGGGCGAAGGCGATTGCCTGGTCACAGTTCGAGGCCGACAGGGACTCAACGATAGATAGCATTGTGAGATCGCTGGATATGGCATCGACGATCAGGACAAGCTGAAGCGCGTCATAGAGATCAGCACCGACTCGTACGCGCGTGGGCGCGGCGAAGAGGGGCTCTGGAAGGTCTGCGAGGGCAAGCAGGTACTCAACGATGTCGCCCGCGCCGCCGGCCTTGCAGGTGCGTCAGTCAGTCATGGTTCAGGCGCGTTAGCCGCATGGGGCCGGGAAGGCGCCCAGATTCCAGAGGAACTCACGGCGTTTCGCGCCTACCTGGCCGCCCTTTGAGTTAAGCGTCCGAACCGGCGTCCCTCGAGCGAGCTGCCGACGATCTCGTCGGACACAGGCGCCTGCGCCCGTGCTGACGATTGTTCGCCGCGTCGCACGAGCGGTGATCGTCGACCGCAACGAAGCGAGCGCGCCGAGAGGGCTCGCGGCTTGTGGGAATGGCGTCGCATGTCGCGGAACCTGGTGGTTTCGGGACGCCCACGCGCCCCTCGCCCCACCGCAGAACGACGCGTCGGATTCGTCTCACGGGTAGAGGGGTTTCGCGACGTCATTGCCCCTGGACAATCCAAACCCCGACGAACGCGTCACGTGCTCAGTCCGGACGCTTCACCGGTGCCAACAGTTCGCCGTAGCCCTTCGCCGGGGCGACCAGTAGGGGCGGTACTTCCATCGTCCTTGCCCCGCGCGGACCCACCGCTGTACGATTGGGGTACCACGATGTTCCGAAGGTGATGCGCATGGACTCGCTCCTTGGCGGTCGGTTTCGGCTCGGGCGCGAGCTCGGGCGGGGCGGGTTCGGGGCGGTGTACGAGGCCGAGGACGTGGGCGCACCGGGTCGACTGGTCGCGCTCAAGGTCCTCGAGCGGCCCGCGCACGACGCCGCGTCGTTCGAGGCGCGGTTCATGCGCGAGGTGAAGAACGCTCAGCGCCTCGACCACCCGCACGCCATCAAGGTTCACGAGTACGGGGCCCTGCCGGACGGCCGCCTGTACTACGCCATGGAGCTCTGCGTCGGCCGGTCGCTGAGGGCGGTCCTTGCGGAGCGCGGTCCGCTCGAGCCGGCGCGTGCGGTGAGGCTCGTGTGTCAGGTCCTCTCGGCGCTCGGGGCGGCGCACGCCCTCGGCATGGTCCACCGCGACATGAAGCTCGACAACGTGCAGGTCGTGGCGGGGCCGGACGGGCGCGAGCAGGCGAAGCTCCTCGACTTCGGCCTCGCCAAGGTCCGCGGCGGGCGCGCCTCGCAGGACCTGACGGCCGCCGGCCGCGTCTTCGGGACGCTCGAGTACATGGCCCCCGAGCACGTCATGGGCAAGCCCCTGGACGGTCGGGCCGACCTCTACGCGGCGGGCGTCGCCCTCTTCGAGCTGCTCGCCGGCCGGCGGCCGTTCGAGGAGCGCGACGACAAGACGCTCGTCCGCGCGATCCTGGGAGCGCCCCCGCCCGACCTCCGAGCCATCACGGGCGGGCGCGTCGGCGCCGCGCTCGCGGCGGCGATCGCGAAGTCGCTCGTCAAGGCGCCGGCGGATCGCCACGAGTCGGCCGAGGCGATGGCGCGGGCGCTCCTCGACGCCGAGCCCGGCGCGGCGAGCGATGCGGTCGCCGTGGTCGTCCCGACGCCGGCGCCGGCAGCGGCGCCCGACGCGCAGGCGGGCTCGATGCCCGAGACGCGGGCGGCCGTCTCGACGATCCCCCCGACGCGCGCGGCCGAGCCGACGATCCCCCCGACCCGCGTCGCCGCGCCGGCGATCCCGCCGACGCGCGCCTCGATCTCGAACCTCCCGCCCACCCGCGTCCGGGCGGCCGAGGTGCCCCCGCCCACGCGCCTCGCGGCATCCACGGTCCTGCCGACGCGCGTGCAGCCGCCGCCCGTCGTACCGGAGACGCGCGTTCAGCCGGTCGCGCCGCCGCCCGCCCCGGCGGCCGGGCCCGAGCCCGCGCCGGCGCCCGAGCCCGACGCCCAGCCGGCACGCGCGCCCGAGCCGGCATCGGCACCGCCGCCCGCCCGCCACGCCCGACCCGACGCCGTGGGCGCCGCCGTCGAGGAGGTGACGCCGACGCGCGTCCTCGGCGCCGCCCCGCCGCCGGCGCGCGACCTGAGCTACGACGGGTCGCTCCCGCTCGGCGGCCGCTACGCGCTCAGACGCCCGCCCCACGAGTCGCGCCACGGACGACTCTACGAGGCGTACGACCTCGAGGCCGGGCGCCCCGTCGGACTGAAGGTGCTGGACGGCCGCGGCGCCGTCTCCGAGCCGGACATGCGGCGCTACGTGCGCGGGCTCGAGGCGCTCGCGCGCGTCGTCCACCCAAACGTCGTCCGCTTCCTCGACGCCGGCGTCTCGCCGGCCGGGGCGCCCTACTTCGTCATGGAGTGGGTCCCGGGGCTCCCGATCCGCCATTACCTCAAGCGCGGCGCCGTGCCCCTCCCCGAGGCCGCCGGCGCCCTCTGCCAGTCGCTCGAGGGGCTCGAGGCGGCGCACGCGGCCGGCATCCTCCACCGCGATGTGACGCCCGACCACCTCCTCGTCGTCCCGACCGATGCGGGCGCCGTCGTCAAGCTCTTCGGGTTCGGGATCGCGAGGTCGGTCCTCGGCGACGACGGGACGGTCACGCGCTGGGGTCAGGCCATCGGGACACCGCGCTACATGTCGCCCGAGCAGCTCATGGGGAAGCCCCTCGACGCCCGGGCCGACGTCTGGTCCGCCGGGACGGTCCTCTTCGAGATGCTCGCCGGCCGGTCGGCGTACCCCGAGAAGGGCCTCACCGAGGTCGTCGTCGCCGTCCTCCGCCAGCCGACGCCCTCGCTCCCGCCCGACGTCTCCGCGGAGACGCGCGCCGCGATCGACCCCACTCTCGCCCGCGCGCTCGCCAAGGACCTGGACGCGCGCTTCGCGACGGCGCGCGCCTTCCGCGAGGCGCTCCTGCCGCTTGCCGGGCCGTTCGCCGTCGCCGACCAGGCCGGGCTCGGAGGCGCGCCGTGACCGAGTTCAAGACGGGCGAGGTGATCGGCGAGCGCTACCGCGTGATCCGGCGGCTCGGCGAGGGCGGCTTCGCCCGGGTCTACCTCGTCGAGCACCTCCACCTCCCCGGCGAGCCCTACGCCCTCAAGGTCCTGAAGTCCGAGGACGAGAAGCAGCGGGCGCGCTTCCTGGACGAGATGCGCACGGCGCTGAAGCTCGTCCACACGAGCATCGTGACCGTCCGGGAGTTCAACCAGTTCGGCGACCTCCTCTGCTACGCCATGGACTACGTGGACGGTCCGACGCTCAAGGCCGTCCTCGAGCAGGCCGCGGAGGAGGGCCGGAAGGGGCTCGGCGTCGAGCGCGCCGTCCGCCTCACGTGCGAGGTCCTCGAGGGGCTCGCCTTCGCCCACGGCCAGACGCCGGCCGTCGTTCACCGGGACATGAAGCCGGACAACGTGATCCTCTTCCGCGCCGGCGGGCCGCAGGAGCGCGCGAGGATCCTCGACTTCGGGATCGCGAAGAAGGTCTTCGAGGACGGCGGCAAGACGACGTCCGTCGGGCTCGGCACCCCGGCGTACATGTCGCCCGAGCAGGTCGAGGGCAAGGCCGGCCCCGGGATCGGCCCGCGGGCGGACATCTACTCGGTCGGTTGCATGCTCTACGAGCTGCTCGCGGGCCGCACGCCGTTCGTCTCCGAGACGGGCACGGGCTACCTCACCCAGCACCTCGTCATGCCGCCGCCGCCGTTCTCGGCGGCGGCCCCCGACCTCGCGTTCCCGCCCGGCCTCGAGGCCGCGGTCCTGCGCACGCTCGAGAAGCGCCCCGAAGACCGGTTCGCCTCGGCCGCCGACCTGATCGAGGCGCTCGAGCCGTTCGCGCCTGCGCGCCGGACGTCGCAGCGGAGCCGGCTCGTCTCCGTGCCCGTCGCGTCCGTCGCGTCCGCCGCCCCCGCCGCCCCCGCCGCGCCCCCGCCGCCCGCCGGCCTCGACTGGTCGCGCCCCTTCCAGGGTCAGGCGGTCGGCGATTACCGGATCGTGCGCCTCCTCGGCGAGGGCGGCTTCGGCGTCGTCTGCGAGGCCGAGGACGAGATGCTCGGCCGGCGCGTCGCCGTGAAGCTGCTCAGGCCCGAGCTCACGCGCGCCCCGCAGACGCGCGAGCGCTTCCGCCGCGAGGGGCGCGTGCTCGCCTCGCTCAAGCACCCGGCGATCGTGACCGTCTACGCCGCCGGCCTCTCCGGCGACACGTGCTACCTCGTCATGGAGCTCTGCGAGGGCGAGACGCTCGAGGACCGCATCGCGCGGGACGGCCCGCTCGCCCCACCGGCCCTCGCGGACCTCCTGCGGCCCGTCTGCGCTGCGCTCAAGACCGCGCACGACCGCGGGATCGTCCACCGCGACCTCAAGCCCGCGAACCTCTTCCTCCTCGCCGACGGCCCGACGAAGATCCTCGACTTCGGGATCGCCCAGGTCGTCCGCGGCGACGGCGACCTTAGGCTCACGAGGGAGCGGGAGTTGCTGGGCTCGCTCGCCTACGTGTCGCCCGAGCAGGCGCGCGGCGAGCGGCTGGACGGCCGGAGCGACATCTACTCGCTCGGCGTGCTCCTCTTCGAGGCGCTGACGGGCCGGCTCCCGTTCGAGCACGAGGACGAGCGGGCGCTCATCTCGGCGCACCTCCGAGAGCCGCCCCCGCCGCTCGCCGCCGTGCGTCCGGACCTCGCCTTCGGCGAGGCGCTCGAGGCGGTCGTCGCCCGCGCCCTCGCGAAGGAGGGCGCGCAGCGCTTCGAGGACGCCCTCGCCTTCTCCCGCGCGCTCGACGAGGCGGTCCGCCCGCCCGAGCCGGCGCCGGCGCCGGCGCCGCCGCCCGCCGCCCCCGCGCCGGTCGTCGTCAAGGGCCGGCGCGCCCGGATCGTCCTCCCCGCGGCTCCCGGCGGTCGCCGGACGCTCTTCGTCATCCACGAGCCCGTGCTCCGCTTCGGCCGGGCCCGTCCGGACCAGCAGCCGCCGGGCTCCCCGCCGAACACGCTCGTGCTCCGTCTGCTCCCGTGCCGGAGCCTCGCCCTCGACCCCAGGAACTACGCGGCGACGAAGGAGATCAGCACGACGCACGCGACGATCGAGGAGCGCGAGGGAGCGGCCTGGCTCGTGGACTCCTCGACCAAGGGGACGTGGATCGACGGCGTCCGCGCGCCCAGGGGAACGCCGGTTCGCCTGCCGGCGCGCTTCCGGCTCGGGGTCGCCGGGGTGCTCGAGCTCGACGGGCTCGTCTTCCCCGAGCACCCGGATGCGGCCCAGCCGCTCGAGGCGGTGTGGCTCGGGCGGGTCGGGAACTGGGCGAGCCAGAGCTACCTCTGGGTCCCGCGCGCGGCGTCGCTGCGCCTCCTTCCGGAGGGCTCGGCGACGCCCGTCAGCGCGACGAGTGGCCACGGCCGGCTCGAGGTTGCCGGCGACGAGATCCGTGGCTTCCATCCGGGTGGCCTCGACGTCGGCCCGGCCCGGCTCGGCGACGAGGTCCGGGCCGAGGGCGAGGAGGTGACGCCTTGAGCGGCGGGGGCATGAGCGGCGGCGTCGGAGCGGGGCAGACGGGCGTCGTCTCCGATGGCCAGGCACTCGAACTCGCGGGCGCGGTGCTCGCCGACCGCTACGAGGTCCGGGCGCGGATCGGCGCGGGCGGCATGGGGGCCGTCTACCGCGCCCTCGACCGGAACCGGGGAAAGGAGATCGCCCTCAAGGTCATGCTGCCGTCGCTCCTCGCCCGCCCCAAGGCGGTCGAGCGGTTCCGGCACGAGGCCGAGCTCATGCTCGCGCTCACGCATCCCGGGATCGTGCGCGTCTACGACGTCGGCGAGGACCTCGCGCGCGGGCTCCGCTACTACACCATGGAGCTGCTCGAGGGCCAGACGCTCCGCGCCCTCATCGACAAGAAGAGGGGCATGGACCCGGCCCTCGCGGTCGAGATCGCGCGCCAGCTCCTCGAAGCGCTCCGCTACGCCCACGACGTGACGGTCCACCGCGACCTCAAGCCCGAGAACATCCACGTCCTCCCGCCTTCCGCCCGCGGCGGTCCGCCGCGCGTGAAGGTCCTCGACTTCGGGATCGCGAAGCTCCTCGACGTCACCCAGTTCACCCAGCGCTCGATCGCGATCGGGACGGCCTTCTACATGGCGCCCGAGCAGCAGGACGACGCGGCCACGGTCGACGCCCGGGCGGACCTCTACGCGCTCTCGGTCGTCCTCTACGAGATGCTCGTGGGCCGGCGGCCGACGGGCGTCTTCCGGCCGCCGAGCGCCGAGCGGCCGGGCCTGCCCGCCGCCCTCGACACGCCGATCCTCCGGGGCCTTGAGTCCGACGCCGAGCGGCGCCCGCCCTCCGCCGAGGCCTACCTGCACGATCTCGAAGCGATCCGGCCGCTCCTCGGGCCGCTGCCGGCGACGGCCGCGCGCCCTGCCGAGACGCCGCTCGCGCCCTCCATGGCCTCGCCGCCGCCCCGCTCGCCGCTGCCCGCGCGCGCGGGCGGGTGCCCGGCCTGCGGGGGAACGAACGCCGAGGACGCGCGCTACTGCGAGGGCTGCGGCGCCGCGCTCTTCGCCGACTGCCCGAACTGCGGGAAGGAGATCCGGGTGGGCGCCGCCCACTGCAAGCACTGCGGCGTGAAGGTGGAGGAGTACCGCGAAGAGCAGCGGCGACGCGCCGAAGAGGAGGCGCGGCAGAAGGCAGAGGAGGAGGAGCGGCGCAGGCGCGCGGAGGCCGAGCGACGGGAAAGGGAGGAGCGCGAGGCGGCGGCTCGCCGGGCCGAGGCGGCCGCTCGCAAGGCGCCGCGCCCGGTCGAGAAGAAGGCCCCCTCGCGCGCGGGACTGTTGGGCTGTCTATCCATCCTCGCGCTCGGGCTCATCTGGGGCGTTTGGCTCATCTGGGGCGTTGCCACGCACTCGACGGCAAAGCGCGATCCGGTAGACTCGGGCGGCAACGAGGGCGTGGCCGAAGCACCGACTGCGCGCGAGACATCTGTCCCGAAGAATGCGTCGCCGCCACCGCCGCCGGACCTGCCGCCGCCACCCGCGCCGGCGGTGGCGACGGGCTGGTTCGACGAGCGACTGCCGAAAGGCCTGCGCAAGGGGAGGGAGAAGCCGGTATACGTCTGGGACACGGGGAAGGGGATCGAGATCGAGATGGTGTACGTGCCGCCGGGCGACTTCGTCATGGGGGCGGACGACGGCGACGCGTACGACGACGAGAAGCCCCGGCACACGCACCCGATGCCGAAGGGGTACTTCATCGGGCGGTACGAGACGACGTGGCGCGAGTACCGGGTGTTCTGCCGGGCGACGGGGCGGTCCGAGCCGAGCGCGCCGTCCTGGGGGGCGAAGGACGATCACCCGGTCGTGAACGTCTCGTGGGACGACGCGAAGGCGTTCTGCGACTGGGCGGGGTTGCGGCTGCCGAGCGAGGCCGAGTGGGAGAAGGCGGCGCGGGGGACGGACGGGCGGAAGTACCCGTGGGGGAGCGAGGCACCGACCGCGGACCGATGCGTTTGGGACGGTCATCCAACGTACGGGGACAAGTCGACCGCGCCCGTCGGGAGCGTGCCGCGCGGCGCGTCTCCCTACGGTGCGCTCGACCTGGCCGGGAACGTCTGGGAGTGGTGCGAGGACTGGTACGACTCCAAGGCGTACGCGCGCTACGCGCGCGGGGACGTGGCGCTTCCGGGGGCTGGCTCGTACCGGGTGTACCGGGGCGGCTCGTGGGGGGGCCCCGCGAGGGACTGCCGGGCCTCGATCCGCAACTGGGACGCGCCCGGCTCCCGCTACGGCTACCTTGGCTTCCGCCCCCTGAGGTCTTACCCTTGAGCCCTTGGACCCTTGGGCCCTTGGTTCCCGTCGCTCCCGACCGGTCTCGCCCGGGTCGGCGAGGCCCGGAGCGCCGGGCCGTGGGCGTGGCCCGAGCTTGTCGAGGGCCCGCCCCGGACCGCGCGAAGGGCCGTCCTGAGGGGCGTCGCCAACACGAGACCGTCGTGGGGGAGTCCAGAGGGGGCGTCAGCCCCCTCTGGTCGCCACCCATCGCGGTCGAGCGATGAGATGCAAGGGCGGCGGCGCTCGCCCGCGGAACTGCGCGGGCTACGAGCCGCCGCCCTCGCCTCGTTCTTCGGCCCCCTCGAGGGCCGCGAGGCCGGCCTGGTCCACGCCTGGGCACGGGGACGGAGTCCGTGAACGCCGTCCTTCTGGCCGCCTGGCGGGCGCTTTCGCGACCGCCACGCCTGGAGCTCAGGGGGCGGAAGCCAAGGTTGTCGTTGCGGTTGCCGGGGTCGTTCCTGTTGCGGTTCGAGGCCCGGCAGTTCCTCGCGGTGTTCCTCCACGAGCCGCCCCGGTTCACCCGGTTCGAGCCAGCCCTCCGGCCGACCCCGCCACTTCGCCCGCAGCCTATCACGAGGGTCCGACATCGCGCGCCCGCGGTGCCTTTGACCTCGACGTCGTGAGCGTGTATCGTGGACCGCATGTCCGCGCCCGACCGAACGGCGGTCCCCGCCCCCCCACGAGTCCTCGAGCTCACGGCCGCCTACTACCCGGGCGAGAGCGGATGGATCGTGGGCGAGGTCCTGGACGCGCGAAGCGTCTACAGCCAGGGAAGGACCCTCGAATCCGCACGCCGCCACCTGGCCGTTGCGCTCGCCCTCATCGCCCGTGGCGCCCCGCACCAGCTGGGGACGCGGAAGAGGCGGAAACCGCGGGGCGCCGTCACCGAGACGTTCGTCGTCGTCCTGGCTTGAAACGGCGCGATCTCGTCCGGGCGCTCGAGTCGCCAGGCTACCGGTTCTCTCGCCACGGTTCGAGGCATGACATTTACGCCCGCGGCGACCACGAGATCCCCGTCCCACGTCACCCGTGAGATCGACGAACGCCTCGCGAGAAGATCCTCCGCGACGCCGGGCTGCGCTGATCCCGGCGCCCCGCCCCCTTCAGGACGGAGTCCTTCCGCCGAGGACCGAGCGCCGAAACGCGCGCGTGTTCGCCGCCTGGACGTGGGCGACGAGGCTCTGCGCCTCTCGCGCGAGCACGGCCTCGTCGATCTCGCCGCGCGCGCAGGCGCGCTCCTTCGCCAGCAGCCGCCGCGCGAACCGGAGGCGGGCCGCCCGCCCGAGCCGCACCGTCCCGGGGAAGACACGGAAGCCGAGGAACGGGACCCCCTCCTCGACCGGCGCGATCCGGGTCGCCTGCTCCTTCAGCGTGAGGCGCAGCTGGTCCCGGGCGAAGGCGCGGAGGGCGGCGAGCGCCTCGTGCAGCGTCTCCTTCCGGTCGGCGAAAGCGAGGATGTCATCCATGTAGCGGAGGTAGCGTCGGAGCCCGAGCCGCTCCTTCGCGAAGCGGTCGAGGAAGCCGAGCGTGTAGTTCGCGAGGTGCTGGCTCGTGAGGCTGCCGATCGGCAGTCCCCTTCCGGGGGCCGCGCCCTCGACCGGCGCGCGCACGATCCGGTCGAGCAGGTCGAGCACTCGCCGGTCCTTCACCTTCCGGGCGACGAGCCCGAGCACGACGTCGTGGTCGAGCGTCTCGAAGCAGTGCTCGACATCCGTCTTCAAGAAGTAGCCGCCCGCGCGTGCGAAAGCCTGGGCCTCCCGCACCGCCCGGTGCCCCCCCTTGCCCTCGCGGCAGGCGTAGCTGTCCGGGATCAGTGTCTTGTCGAGGACGGGTGCGAGCACGTCCATGAGGGCGTGGTGGACAACCCGGTCCCGGAACGGCACGGCCGAGATGCGGCGGATCTTCGGCTCGGCGATGAGGAACGTGCGGAACGGGCTCGGCCGCCAGGTGCCCGCGCGCAGCTCCGCCCGGAGCGCAAGGACCTCGGGCTCCAGGTCGAGCAGGAACCGGGCGACGGGACGCTTCCGCCGCTTTCCGCGCGCCGCCCGGCGGGCGGCGGCGAGGAGCGCCTCGAACGTGACGGCGCGCTCGAACAGGTCGCCCGCCCGCCTCACGACCTCACCGCGACCCCGGAGCGGCGGCGGGCCGTGCCGCCTGCTGCTTGATCCAGCCGCCGAGCATGCGGCCGGCCTCGTCCATGCGCTCGCTCCCGTGTCTGTACGCCGCCGGCGACAGGAGCCGCAGGGAGTGGGCGACCCGGAGGAGCGTGCGGAGGCGCTCGAGGCGCAGGCTCACTTCGGTGAGGACGCGGAGCCGCTCGCGACGGAAGCGCGCCTCGACCAGGCCATCGAGGATGTCGAGGGCGATGCCCTGCATGCGGGTCGCGAACGTGAAGCGGACGCCTTTCGGCATCTTCTCGAGCACGGGGAAGAGCCAGCCGAGGAAGTCCTCCCAGAGGACGAGGAGCGGCAGGTCGGGATGGGCGCTCCCGGCGACCTGGGGCGTCGCGCTGGCCATCGCCCGGGCGCTCAGGAGGTCGCCGCGGGCAGGGCGGCCGCCATTGCCGCCGCCGTCACCGGCTCCGCCGCGCGCTCGGCGCCGGGAGCGGGCCCGATCGGCAGCAGGGCCAGCATCGCGTCGGCGTAACGCGCGACCTTGGCCTCGCCGAAGCCCTGGATGGCTCCGAGCGCCGCCCGCGATTGCGGGCGCTGGACGGCGACCTCGGCGAGGACCTTGTTCGTCGCGATCACGTAAGGCGGGACCCCGTCCCCTCGGGCCCGCTCGGCGCGCCACGCCTTCAACGCCTTGAAGACGGGCCAGTCCGCCTCCTTGAGGATCGTTCGGTAGTCGCCATCTGCGGTGGGCGCGGAGGCGGCATCCGGCAGCGTGGCAGCGGCCGTGGCCAGGGGCGCAAGCGGGGGCCGGATCGCCGACAGAGCTTCGGTCTCGGCGTACCAGACGACGAGCGCGAGATGCGGGAGACCGTCGCGCTCGAAGAAGTGGTCGGTCATCCGCAGGACGCGCTTCCCGACGAGGAAGCGGCGGACGGCCTCGTCCGGGAAGCCGCCCACAGCTTCGGAGAACGGCAGCGTGAAGACCTTCAGTTGCGTCATCATCCCTCCACGATGGGGAGGCTAGAAGGTGGCCGCCAGAGGGGGCTGACGCCCCCTCTGGACTCCCCCAGGCTCGCGTGATTGTAACGCCCCTCACGACGGCCCTTCGCGCGGGCCGGGGCGGGCCCTCGACAAGCTCGGGCCACGCCCACGGCCCGGCGCTCCGGGCCTCGCCGCCCCGGGCGAGACCGGTCGGGAGCGACGGGAACCAAGGGTCCAAGGGTCCAAGGGCTCAAGGGTAAGACCTCAGGGGGCGGAAGCCAAGGGAGTCGTAGCGGTAGCCGGGGCCGGCCCTGGCGCGGAACGAGGCCCGGCAGACCCCGCGGGGTCCCCCCACGAGCCGCCCCGGAACACCCGGCGCGAGCCAGCCCCGGGTGGCGTCACCTCCCCGCGCGCGTAGCGGGCGTAGGCGCCCGAGTCGTACCAGTCCTCGCACCACTCCCAGACGTTACCCGCCATGTCCTGGGCACCGTATGGCGACGCGCCGCGCGGATAGCTGCCGACGGCCGCCGTCTTTTGGAGCCCGCTATCCGAGAAGTTGAGCCGGTCCTTGTCCGCCCCTTCGTTCCCCCAGGGGTACTTCCGCCCGTCCGTCCCGCGCGCTGCCTTCTCCCACTCCGCCTCGCTCGGCAGGCGCAGTCCGGCCCACTCGCAGAACGCCTTCGCATCGTTCCACGAGACGCAGACGACGGGGTGGTCGTCGCCCTGCGCGAAGCTCGGATCGCGCCATGACTTTCCTGGCGTGTCCTTCCATTCGCTGCCGGTCCACACGTACGCGGACCCCTGCTTCTCGGCGTCGGTGCGATACCCGGTCGCCTCGACGAATCGGCGGAACTGCGCCACGGTCGTCTCGTGCCGACCAATGAAGTAGCCTTTCGGCATCGGGTGCGTGTGCCGGGGCTTCTCGTCGTCGTACGCGTCGCCGTCGTCCGCCCCCATGACGAAGTCGCCCGGCGGCACGTACACCATCTCGATCTCCAGCCCCTTGCCCGTGTCGTACACGAGCACAGGCTTCTCCCGCCCCCGCCGCATCCCCTTCGGCAACGGCTCGTCCCACCAGCCGGCGGCGACCGGCGGCGCGGCCGGCGCCGCCCGGCGGATGCGCGCTTCGGAGCGGGCCTCGTTGCCGGCGACGTCGCGGGCGACGATCGTCGCCGCCCCTCCCCCGACCGGGACGTCCACCGTCACCCGGAACGGGCCGCTCCCGGGCCGACCCCCGCCGACCTGCTCGACGCCCGCCACCACGAGCGAGCTGAGCGGTTCGTTCGCCGTCACCGTCACGCCCGCCTTGCCGCTGGCGTCCGCTTCGGCCGGCGAATCGATCGTGAGGCGCGGCGGCGTCCGGTCGATCGTGAGCGAGGCCGAGGTCCGGCCCGTGTTCCCGGCCCGATCCGCACTCCGCACCTCGATGCGAGCGGACCCGTCCTGGCGGGGCAGGTCGAGGCGGCCGTCGTGGCGGCCGTTCGAGAGCAGCAGCCGTCGTTCGCTCGAGGCCCCCACCGGGTCGGTGAGCGAGAGGACCGCCTCGTCGCCCGGGTGGTCGTCCTCCACTCGGACCTTGAGCGGCACGGACGCCGCGTTCGTCACGTCGCCGTCCGATGGGGCCTCGACGACGACCCGCGGCGGCGCCCGGTCGATCGTCACGTCGCGGCGCGCCGTGCCCGTCCGACCGACGGCATCCGAGGCTTCGAGCACGAGCGTCGCCTGGGCCGCGCTCGCGGGCGGGTCGATCCTTCCCTGCACGCGGCCCGCCTCCTGACGGAGCCGGAGCGGCGCGCCGGTCGGCTTGCCGCCGACCTCGACCCGGAGCGTCGCCTCGGTCCCGGGGTGCGCGTCCGTGACCCGCGCCTCGACGTCGACCGGCCCACCCGCGCCGACGAAGCCCTCGGCGGGCCGGATGAGCGTCACGACCGGCGGCGTCTCGTCGATCTCGAAGGCGATCCGCGCCTCGACCTCCCGAGGCGGCGATCCCGCCCGCACCGTCACCTCCCGCTCACCGGTCCGGAGCCCGAGCGTCACCTCGAACCGACCGGCGGCGTCGACGGCCTGCCTCAGCCCGCCCACCTCGACGGGGCCGGCCGCCGGGTCCGAGAGCCGCCCCCTGACCGTGATCGCGTGGCCCGGGAGGACCGCCGGCGACGTGGGCTCGAGGTCGAGGAGGGCGAGCGGAAGCGAATCCCCGCCCTGAGCGGAGTGCCCTTCGACTCGGGCCGGCTCCGCCGGCCCTCGCTCAGGGCGAACGGACTTCTCGCGCCCGATCAGGCCGGCACGCCACGCGTAGGCGAGGGCCGCCGCCCCTGCGAGGAGCAGCACCGCCGCCGCGGCGAACGCGAGCCTCCGGCCGCCCGCGCGCGCGGGCCGGCGCGCGAGCAGCGCACGGATCGCCCGCACTTCCTCGAGGAGGGCGTCCGCCGAGGCGGGCCGGCCCTCGGGCTTGCGCTGGAGGCCGTGGAGGATCACTTCGTCCACCGCCGGCGGCAGGCCCTTTCGCTCCTCGCTCGCCTTGCGGAACGCGCCCACCGGCAGCTCGCCCGTGAGCATCTCGTAGAGGATCACGCAGACCGAGTAGAGGTCGGCGCGCGCGTCGACCTTGGCGGCGTCGAGCTGCTGCTCCGGAGCCATGTAGTAAGCCGTCCCGAGGGCCATCGACGTCGACGTGAACTGCGAGGCCGACTGGAGCTTCGCGATCCCGAAGTCGAGGACCTTGACCTTGAGCTTGTCGCCGGCGAGGACGAACACGTTCTCGGGCTTGAGGTCGCGGTGGATCGTCTTCTCGTGCGCCGCCCGCAGCGCCTCGAGGAGCTGACGCGCGATCTCGAGCGCCTCCTCTGGCTCCACCGCTTCCCGGAGCTTCTTCTTCTCCTCGAGCCACTCACGCAGCGTCTCGCCCTCGAGCAGCTCCATCGTGAAGAAGCGGAGCCCGGTCGCCGGGTCGAGCCCGACGTCGAAGACCCGGACGATGTTCTCGTGCGCGAGCTCGAGGGCGACCTCGGCCTCGTGCTGGAACCGCTCGGCCGCCTTCTCGCGGGCGAGCAGCGAGGGGAGCATGACTTTGAGGGCAACATCCTTCCCGCGCACGCGGTCCCGCACGCGGTAGACCGCGCCCATGCCGCCGACGCCGAGGAGGGCCTGGACCTCGTAGCGAGAGGCGAGGACGGCTCCGGGCCGCAGCTCGCGCGCGACCGCGTCGCCGCCCGTCCCGGTCGCCCCGACGCCGACCGAGAGGTCGAGGCCAGAGCCCACGTCGCCGGGGAGAGGCGACGGCCGGTAGCCCGCGGCCCCCGCACCGACCGAGAGGTCGAGGTCGGACGGGACGTCGCCGCCCGATCCCGGCGCTCCCGGCCCTCTGCCGGGCGGCGGGGTCTGCCCCGGCGCCCCGACCGGCCCGCCCCACGGCCCCTTCCCGGGCGCCGCGCCGCTCGCCCCTGACGGTCCGCTCATTCCCGCCCTCCACCCCTCGTCGAGCCGTTGCTCCGGAAGCGGAAGCGCCTCCATCGTACTGCCCTGGGCCGGGGTGCGGCAAGGCGACGCGCGCAACCCAGGGCCGCGCAACGCAACCAGCCTGCCCGCAGTCGTGGCGGCGGCGGAGGCCCACGGGTTTGGCCTCTCCGGCCCGTCTCCGGGCGCCCGCATTGACACGGGCCGCCGAAAGACGTTTCATAAGAAGCGATGACGCTGGGACGACCGCCCGGCATCCTGCCCTGTCCGGCGATCCGCGCCGGTGACGGATCATGAGCGCTCGCCCTGCCGGCCTGCCCGAGTTCGCAAACCCGCCGCTCGTCGAGGTTGCGCTGTCGGTGCAGTTCGCGCCCCTGGCGAAGCTTCGCAGCGCGCAGATCGGCGCACTCTGGGCCGCCATCTTCCGCCGCGATTTCCCGAGGACCGAGGAGCACATGCCCCTGCCGGCCAGTCGCGAGGAGTTCGACCGGGGGGTGGCGCCGTCGGTTCGCGTGGAGTTCAGCGACCGACCGCCCGTCCCCCGCTTCTGGTTCCTGAACGAGGCCGGCACCGAGCTCGTCCAGGTCCAGCAGGACCGGTTCACGCGCAACTGGCGGAAGGTGGGCGAGGGGGACGCCTACCCCCGATACGAGCGCATCCGCGAGGCCTTCGGCGGGAACCTCGCGGCTCTCGAAGGCTTCCTCCGGCAGGAAGAGCTCGGCGAGCTCGTCATCGGCCAGTGCGAGATCACGTATGTGAACCACGTGCTCGTGGGCGACGACCAGCCGGTCGGGCACGTCGCACAGCTCGAGCGGCTGCTCGCGTTGCTGCGTCCGGGGTGCGCGCGGCTGGACTCGGGGGGAACCCTCGATGATCTGACGGTGCGCGCGAGATACACGTTCCGCGAGGCGGCCGGGACGCCGATCGGCCGGCTCCACGTGGACGCCGAGCCGGGGACGCGGCGGAGCGACGGCCGGTCGCTCGTGGTCCTGAAGCTGACGGCGCGGGGAAAGCCGGAGGGGGCTGGCATCGAGGAGAGCTTGCGCTTCCTCGATCGGGGGCGCGAGTGGGTGGGACGCGCGTTTCTCGAAGTGACGCTGCCCGAGATTCAAGCATTCTGGAGCCGCCCGTGAGCGCCATCGCCGGGGATGGGTCGCGGCTGCGGAGCGGGTGGGCGCCCATCGAGACGCTCTCCGCACGAGACCTCGAAGCACCGGGCGCCCCCATCACGTTCGTCTCGCCGGACGAGAGCATGCGGATCCAGCTCGAGGCGCCTCCGTGGTTCCTCGAGGGCGGAGCCCCTCCGCCCTGGTTCCTGGCGACGGCCGAGGCCCTTCGGAAGATCATGGCTCTCCCCGACGGGTGGGACTCCTACGGGGCCCGCCGGGTCGAGTCCGAAGTCCTCAACGTCGCGCTCGAGCTCTTGCTCCTGGTGGCTCAGCGAACGTTGCCGGCCCCCACCGTCGTGCCGACGGTTCGCGGGGGCGTGCAGCTCGAGTGGCATGCGCCGCCCATGGACCTCGAGATCGAGGTGTTGCCGCCCTCGACGATCGGGGTGCTGGCCGTGGATCACGAGCGAGGCACGGAGGAGGAGTTCCGGGTTCCCGTCGGGGGCTCGCCCCGTCTCGTGGCCCTCATCCGCCGGCTCACGCCACGGCGGTCGTGACCGGCGTCTCTGCGGGGCCAGGCCCCGAACCAGACGACGCAAGCATACCGGATGAAGCGGCCCTGTGGCGTCGGGTGCCGCCCATGCACTTCGTTCCAGAGAGCGGACGCGTGCGTGCCTCGTCGGCGGCGTTCGACGACGATCCGGACGGCAGCCCCATGTCCGTCGTCCTCGTCGACGTCCTCGTCGCCCGAGGGGGTGGCCCACAACATGTCCTGGAAGGGCACGAGGGCTTTGCCCTCGCGGAGATCACGGCGGCCCTCGGACGCCAGAACGGCCAGCGCATCCTCCGGGATCCTCAGCCGGGTGGTCCTGCGGATCAAGCCCACGCTCTCGTGGCCGGCAGGAAGACGAAGTCCGTCAGGCGGCGACTGGCCGAAGGCTCGCGCTGGGTGGTGGCGCCGCCGAGCCCCGCGCCCGATTCCTCGGGTAGAGCGGGCTCCTCGGGTCAACTCGGCAACTAATATGAAAGCCGTCACGCCGGAACCCCGCTTTCATCTTACGGGGACGGCGGTTACGGCCGATGGACAACTGAACTGACCGCCACGGTGCGGTACGTACCCTTCCGGCCAGTCCGGGGGGCGATCGCCCGCGGCTTCCCGGGTCGTTCCGTGTCCGGGGGCGTGCCGGCTCGACCACCGAGTTGTCCGCCCGGAGCGCACTCACGGCTTGCCGCGTCCACCACGAGCCTGGTACATTTTCACAGTCACCTCCTCGGGCTGGGTCATCCGGTGACGAGGCGCTCGTGTCCTGGCTCCTGACTCCGCTCCAGGCTTTCGGTCGCGCGGTCCTGCGCGCCCCCGGCGTGAAGGCCGCGGCGAGGGGGGTCGCGGCCCACGTCGTAGGGGGCGCGGCCGTCGATGTCGCGGTGGACGTCGGGCGCGCGGTCCTCGAGCACTTCGGGGGCTCGACGCGCGAGATCAGGAACGCGATCGAGGAGAGCTTCGAGCGGGCGGTGAAGGCGCTCGAGGTCGCGCTCCTCGGCCCG
>Ga0187893_10004224_pt1 | contig 27683 bp, 46 predicted proteins | sample MA1701074metaG_FD_139574 | JGI IMG/M metagenome (GOLD analysis project Ga0187893, IMG submission 139574) | White microbial mat communities from a basaltic lava cave in the Kipuka Kanohina Cave System on the Island of Hawaii, USA - MA170107-4 metaG ... | reverse complement strand
TTATCGTTCCTGTATATTTCGACTTCTATGCACGGCTTTTCCAGCCTTGCGGCGAGCCCCTTTATCTCACAAAGCGACTGGAGGAAGCTTGCGTCATGCCTTATCCTGCCTAGCTTCATGGACAGGTTCGCAACGAAGTACTTCCTGCTCTCCCGCTTGCCATGAAGCTCTGCGTAAAGAATAGCTTCCGACAAAGGCGCCCACTCGGTGTCCTCAAGAAGGCGGTAAAGCTCGTTTGGATTTGCCTCCGCCTCCCTGCGAAGGACTTCCTGCTTCCATTTCGGCATGCTGGGCCTTTCGAAAGCGGTAAATTCCCATTCAAAATCGGGCAGGTTAAGGCCAATCTCTGGAAGCCTCAGAAATCCCTGCTCATCGGGCCCTTCCCCGCTTCCTACAAGCCTGCTTGCCATGCAAAAACCATCCATGACTTGGCATGCAAGGGGCTTAAACGGGCGGTTTAAGAGTTTTTGACCTATCTGGAAGCAGAATTAGAGCTAATAAGGCTTGTAATACGAAGCAAACCATAACATCGTTAAGCTTTATATGGCTGCGATGTCCAATAGGCTTACAACTTTTACAAAATTGTAAAAGTTTATCAGATGCTTGCTTTATAGGAGCTTCGCATCTTAGGGTTTGAATGGCTGAAAATGCCCAGGAAGTCATAAACAAGTTCGCCCACGGGGAGAGGAACTTTGCCGGCCTTGACCTCAAGGGCGCCAATTTCAGCAACCTCAACCTCAAGGGTATTATATTAGTCGGAGCCAACCTTGAAGGCTCAAACTTTACAGGCACGGACCTGACGGGAGCAGATTTGCGGAAGTCCGTGCTGACAAGGGCAATACTTTCGAACGCGGTGCTGAAAAGCGCGAACTTTGAAAGTGCAGATTTGAGCGGCGCAAACCTGCGCGACGCCTTCATGGAGAACACAGTCTTCAGGAAGGCTGTGCTGATGTGGGCGCACCTGTGCGCGAACGACCTGCGGAAAGCGGACTTAACGGACGCGCACCTGGACTGGTCGTGCCTCATCGGGACGCAGCTCACGGTAGATCAAAAAGCGGCAGTCCCTGAAAAGGCGATAGTTGCAGGCGAGGAAAAGGTCGCCTCAAGCGCGAACTTCGGATACAAGAACTCAGGAGCCGCAGCGGGCTATGCGACCGCCGCAACAACGGAAGCGCGCGGATACAAGGAAGAGGACGTCTCGATAGTAAGGGGCTACAAAGCCGGAGAAAAAGAAGAGGCAAAATACAAGCACGAAAGCTCAATAGTAGACACGCACGGCGAAGCGCCGAAGAAGGAGGAAAGGTTCAGGACAGAATTGAAGAAAGACCTGAGAAAAGGGAAATAATCAAAGGGAAAATTTCGAAAATCATTTGTTCAGCATTATTGGAAATTGAGAAAGTGAAAATCGGGAGTCGCCTCTGAACAGGGATATTTTCGAATTCAACGGAGAGTGCAAATATGGGCTACCTGGAAATCAAGGACCTTCACGTCTCGGTCGACGGGAAAAAGATACTCAACGGAATAAACCTGCGCGTCGAGGACGGGCAGGTATGTGCGCTCATGGGACCAAACGGCTCGGGAAAGAGCACGCTTTCTGCAGTTATAATGGGCCACCCCAAATACAAGGTCGAGAAAGGGCAGATTATTCTAAACGGAAAGGACGTGCTAGCGCTGCAGCCTCACGAGCGCGCGGAGCTAGGGCTTTTCCTTGCATTCCAGAACCCGATAGAAGTCCCGGGCGTGGGGCTATCGCACCTTCTCTGGACTATTTACCGCAAGAAGCGCGGCCTTGAAAAGCCGACGCCCCAGGCCATGGCAGAGTTCAAGAAAGAAGTCACTGCTAAGCTCGAGCTCCTCGGGCTGAACAGCGCTTTCATGGACCGCGACGTCAACGGCGGGCTCTCCGGAGGCGAGCGCAAGCGCACGGAAGCGCTGCAAATGCTGCTTGCAGAGCCGGGCTTTGCCATGATTGATGAAATAGACAGCGGCCTTGACATAGACTCGCTGAAAGCTGTCGCAAGCGCCGTGGACTCGTTGCGCGGCGCGGACTTCGGCGCACTCGTAATCACGCACTACCAGCGCATACTCGATTATCTCAAGCCCGATGCAGTCCACATAATGCAGGACGGCAAAATAGCTGCAAGCGGGGGGCCGGAGCTTGTCCAGAAGCTGGAGAAGGAAGGCTACGGGTGGCTGGCAAAATGACGGCAAACATCGAAGTAAACCAGAAATACGCCGAAAAGTACGGCTGGCATGACGACCTGCAGTACACGCACGTGACCCAGGTCGGGCTCACTGAAAGCACTGTCAGGGAAATCTCTGCCGTCAAGAAAGAGCCGAAGTGGATGCTTGACTTCAGGCTGCTGGCGCTGAAGATTTTCGAGCAGAAGCCCATGCCGAAATGGGGTGCTAATCTCTCTGATATTGACTTCCAGAAGACTATTTACTACATGCGCCCGTCTGACAAGAAGACGGGCAACTGGGATGACGTTCCCGAAGACATCAAGAGGACATTCGACAAGCTGGGAATTCCCGAGGCTGAGCGCAAGTTTTTAGCAGGCGTAGGCGCGCAGTATGATTCTGAAGTCGTGTACCACAAGATACGCGAAGACCTCGAGAAGAAAGGAGTAATATTCACGGACACGGATTCTGCCCTGCAGGAACACCCAGAGATCTTCAAGAAGCATTTTGGCACCGTAGTCCCTGCGGCAGACAACAAGTTCGCTGCGCTGAACTCCGCGGTGTGGAGCGGCGGCTCGTTCCTGTACGTGCCTGCAGGCGTGCACGTCGACATTCCGCTTCAGGCTTACTTCAGGATAAATGCAAAGAACGTCGGGCAGTTTGAGCGGACTCTCATAATCGCCGAGGAGGGCTCTTCCGTGCACTACATTGAAGGCTGTTCAGCGCCGTCGTACAGCCAGGACTCGCTGCACGCTGCAGTCGTCGAAGTAATCGCAAAGAAGAACGCAAAGGTAAGGTACACCACAATCCAGAACTGGTCAAATAACGTTTACAACCTCGTGACCAAGAGGGCTCATGCCCACGAAGGAGCTACGGTAGAGTGGCTTGACGGCAACCTCGGAAGCAAGGTCACGATGAAGTATCCTTCGGTTATGCTGCTGGGCCCTGACTCGAAGGCTGAAATCCTAAGCATAGCTTATGCAGGCCAGGGCATGAACCAGGACGCAGGCTCAAAGGTCTTCCATTTCGCGCCTCGCACTACGTCACGCATACTTTCCAAGTCGCTCAGCAAGAACGGCGGCAAGTCCGTTTTCCGCGGGCTGGTGCGCATAATGAAAGGCGCGACAGGCGCGCAGGCGCACATGAAATGCGACGCCCTTATACTTGACAAGCAGTCCAAATCTGATACCATCCCGTCGCTCGAGATAGGCGAGGAAGACTCCAAGGCAGGGCACGAGGCTACGTGCTCAAGGATAAACGAGGACCAGCTTTTCTACCTCGCTTCCCGCGGGCTCTCGCCTGACGCAGCGCGAAACGCGCTAGTGCTGGGCTTCGTGGCGCCGTTCACGAAGGAACTGCCCATGGAGTATGCCATTGAACTCAACCGCCTGATCACCCTGGAGATGGAAGGCAACGGGTAATATCAAGGCATTAAAGCATTTCTTCTTTCGTGGTTGGTATGCGAGCGATGATTATACCCGGCAACGGAGGCGCGGATATGTCAGAGATGTGGTATCTGCATGCCAAGCAAGAACTGGAAAAGCTAGGGCTCAAAGTAATAGCCAAAAATATGCCTGATTCAGACCTTGCGCGCAAGCAATTCTGGCTTCCGTTCATTGAGAAGCAGCTCGAGAATGATGAGGACTCTATCCTGATAGGACATTCTTCCGGCGCTGTTGCCGCGCTCCGATATGGGGAAACTCACAGGCTGGAAGGCATCGTGCTTGTAAGCGCGTGCCATACTGACCTCGGCGACAAGAAGGAGAAAGCCAGCGGATACTTTGACGAGCCGTGGCAATGGGACAAGATAAAGAAGGACGTGAAATGGATAGTCCAGTTCGCATCGAAAGACGACTCTTTTGTTCCCATTGATGAAGCGCGCTTTATTGTAGAGCAGCTTTCTCCGGAATACCACGAATATTCTGACCGAGGGCACTTCATGGGCGAGACAGAATTCCCCGAACTGATCGAAGCGATAAAACGAAAGATGAAGAGATGAGCGAAATGCCCAAGCTTAGCATTGAACAAATCAGGAAGGACTTTCCCATACTTAGCCTAAAGCCTAACGGCAAAAACCTGGTTTACTTAGACAGCGCTGCGACTTCCCAGAAGCCTGCTGTTGTCATCAACAAAATCAAGAGCTACTATGAGGAAACTAATGCGAACGTGCACCGCGGCGTGCATTATCTCAGCGAAAAAGCCACGCAGGAATACGAAGGCGCGAGGAAGAAAGCAGCCGAATTCGTTAAAGCGCAGTCGCCCAAGGAAATTATTTTTGCCAAGAACGCGACTGAGGGCATTAACCTCGTGGCGCAGAGCTGGGGCCACACGAATATCGGCAAAGGCGACCGCATACTTCTCACGGAGATGGAGCACCACTCCAACATCGTGCCGTGGCAGATACTTGCGAAGGAAAAAGGCGCAATTGTCGAATACGTCAAGATAAACGACAGATTTGAGCTTGATTTGAAAGATTTTGAGCAAAAAATAGGCAAAAGGCCGAAAATCTTCGCCTTTACCGCAGTCTCGAACGTCCTTGGCACTATTAATCCCGTTGCCGAGCTGGTGAAAAAGGCGAAGGCTTTCAATTGCGCTACTTTAGTTGACGCAGCCCAGGCCGTGCCTCACATGGCTGTGGACGTGCAAGAGTGGGGCTGCGACTTCATTGTATTTTCAGGGCACAAGATGTGCGCGCCCACAGGAATAGGAGTTCTTTACGGCAGGCGCAGCGTTCTGGAAAACATGGAACCGTGGATGGGCGGCGGAGACATGATAAAGGAAGTCCACCTCGACGGCTTCAGCCACAACGAGCTTCCATGGAAGTTTGAAGCAGGCACTCCGAACATCGAAGGTGCAATAGGCCTTGCTGCTGCAATCGACTACCTGCAGAAGGTCGGGATGCAGAGCATCCGCGAGCACGAGAAAGAAATCACGCAATATGCTATTGGAAAATTGTCACAGGTCAAGGGGCTTCAGTTTTATTGCCCCAAGAATCCTGACAAGCAGGGCGGAGTCATCTCGTTTAACGTAGGCGATATCCATGCGCACGACCTCTCTTCCATTCTAGACGAGGAAGGGATAGCAATCCGTTCAGGGCATCACTGCGCGCAGCCGCTCATGGAGAAGCTGGGCATAGCCAGCGCTGCGCGGGCGAGCTTTTACTTTTACACGACTGCTGCCGAGATTGATGCCCTTGCCGCGGCGCTGGAGAAGGCCCGCGAGGTCTTCAAGCTGAAGTGATGCTTATGCAAAGGGCACCTGTAATTTCCTATTCTTCCGACGGATTTGAGATAGCCACTTCGTGGGGCTTCACCCAGAGGGACCTGGACAAGGCGAAAGATTACCACACCAAGAACGGGAAAATCAAGGCGGTCTACACGTCTCCCATCTATTTCGGGGACAGGATTCTCCAGGTGCATTCCTTCGACACACTTTCGTATGCAAAAATTGGGCAGGCAGACCGCAAGGGAAGATTTTACACAAAGCTCTATGCTTTCGGAATGAGCCCCAGAGGGCTTGCGGAAGAGCTGGTCGAAGCGCTGGGACTCGAAAGCAATAGCATAAAGGAAGGCTTTGACGACCCTTCCGTAGATTCCACGAAGCGGGCGCTTTCAGCCCTTCATGAAAGCAACCTCAGGCTAGTCAAAATAATAGAAAATGCCAACAGGGAAGACGGTCTCGATACTTCCAGGGAAGGCATAATGAAGAGCTTCCTCGAAGCCGAGATAATAAGCGACAGGGGCGGGAGTGAAGAATGACTTTCGACATGTACAGCGAGATAATACTGGACTACTACAGGAATCCCCGCAACTTCGGGAAGCTTGAGAATTTCGACTTCAGCGCAGAGGATGCAAACCCTCTGTGCGGCGACAAGATTTCCATGCAGGCTAAGGTCACAAAAGGAAAGATAGATAAGATTCTATTTTCGGGTAAAGGATGCGCTATAAGCCAGGCTTCTGCGTCCATGCTTACTGAATTAGTGGAAGGCAGATCAGTCGAAGACGTTGCAAAGATGAACAAGCAGGAGCTCTTGGATACCTTAGGCATATCATTATCGGCAGTCCGCCTGAAGTGCGCGCTGCTTGGCTTCAAGGTGCTCAAGATGGGCGTATTTAGCTTTTTAGGAAAGAATATGACGGAAGAGGTTTACGAGGATTGAACATGCGATTCGTAAAGGTGGAACTCGAAATCAAATGGGAAGGCAAGCCGGATATCCATCAGGGCCCGACTTACGCGGCAAACATCATAGCCAACTATGAGACTGATGAAAAGCCGTCCAGCAATTACAGGTGGGCAGATGCGTGCCAAGTATTCGACGTCGAGCTGGCTCCCGCCAGCGTGCCTAGCCTGATCGGAGAGCTTTATGGCCTCGGCGGCGTGACGGAGATCCGCATAAAGTACCCGAAGCCCGCGAAGCCTTCTCCCATAGCATATGATATTTCTAGCGAAGACGAAGTGGGGTGCGACACCGCCCCCGGCCCTGCCTGACCCTTTTCCTGATGGTTGAAATGCCGTACCTTGAAGTTGAGTTCAAAGGCGGCAACAGCGAATACGCCAAGAACGGCATTCCTGAAATTGTAGTTTCACTTATTTCACTATACAGCGATTATATGGGGATCACGCCGAAAGGATGGAGCAGCGCAAGGACGCTCAAGTTCGATCTCAACGGCCTGCACGAAGACATAGAAAAGCTGGCTGAAGACCTCTATTCCATCAAGGAAATTTCAGAAGTCAGGGTAATCTATCCGAGAAAAGAGTAATCTGCCGCGCCGCTCAGTCCTCAAACCCGCATTCCGGGTCTGTGCCTTCCTTGTATCCAAGTATTTTCTTGAAGATGAAGTCTGCAGGGCGGTTGTGGATATAATTCTCAGCGGCCCGCTCCAGCGCGTCCAGAGCGAGCTCAGTCGCGTGCACGTCTACAGTCAGTCCGCGCAGGTCTATTTTTGTCGACTCCTGCACGTCCATCCCTTTTATCCTGTCCGTGAGCGCTTCCATTGCCAGGACACTCTCAACGCAGCCTTTTGCCACGAAGCGCGCATCTACGATTATCCCGGAAACTATCTTCAAGTGAAGGAGCACTTCGTCCTTGCAGCCCTTGGCGCGGGCGCTTCCGACGCCGTCCGGGTTTGTAATCGTCCCCATATTTGAAGAGCCCATATAAGACCGAAAATACTTGCTGCAGAAGAACTAATATAGTTTAGAATCAAGCGAGAGCCTGCTGCAGCTGCCCAGAATAAGCCTTGAGCTTTGCAAGCGTCTCTTTCTTCCGAGCTTCTTTCGTCTTGAAGCTTCCGATCAGCCTGCTCAGTCCTTCGGCATATTCCCTTATCTCATCCATGGACCAGTAGTCTCCAGGCTGTGGGTTGAGGCAGCGAATCCTGCCATAATCAAGGGCCCTGAGAACGTAGCCAGCCCTTAGCGTTACTGCAAATTTTTCTGCTTGCGAAAGCCCGTCCTTTTCGTCAGAATAAATCTTCCTTGCTTGCGAGAGAGCTTTTCTTTTGCCCATATGCTCAATCCCTCGTTTGGCTCACTCAGACTTCTTGCTTCGCATTTCGTGGATTATTTTTGAGAGCTGCTCGATGTTTTCCGTCAGGCTCGGGAGGAACTGGCGGAAGGCTTTCTCAAGGCCGCCTACTCTTGCTTCCAGGTCGTCAATCTTGTCAATGAGCTCCTTTGAAACAGGCGCTTCGCGGGGCGCGGCGCCTTTTTCCTTTGACGCGCGCATCTCTGCGCGGAGCTTCTCGAAGTCCTCGCGAAGTTTCTTGGTCTCGCCTGAGAACTTCTCGAACTTTTCCTCGGTAAGGCCTTCAAGCACGTCCTCGATTATGTCTTCGGGAGTTTCCTGCTCTGCAGGCGCCTCAAGCGCCGGAAGCTCCAGAGGAACTGCTTCCCTTTCTTCCTCGTAAGGGCTGGGAGCAGAAGGAGTCGGATAAGCAGGCTGCGGCCATTCGGGAGCAGGATATTGCGCGGGCTGCGGCGCCTGCGCGGGAGGCGCGGGCATGTATTCAGGCTTCCTTGCAGCAACTGGCGCGGCTGAAACGCCTTCTTTCATCGCGTTCATCATCGCCTTCTCGATGGCGCTGAAGCCGTAGCCTTCTGCCTTGAGCTGGCGTATTATTTCCCTTTCACTAAGCCCGGTCTGCATCATGGACTTTACGCGGTCGATGGGCGGGGCTCTCTCTTCCTTCTTTGCGCCGCCTTTCAGACCGAACAGACCTACGGACATAGAATAGCACCGATAAAATCTATTCAATTTCGTGGTTTTTAAAGTGCACCTAGGCTTCCGCGACTGGAGCTTTTGCGTGCTTTTCTATAGAAATGAGGCTAAACGCATTGTCAAGCTCGCGGACTTCGGTCTTGGTTGCAAACCTGTCGAGCTGCTTCGCTATCTTCTCAAGCATCGTCTTGACCTTGAAGACCTCGTCCTGCAGCGCCTTCAGCTGCTGGTCGAGCTCTGTAACTCTCTGGTCGAGCTTGCGGGTCCTGTCGAGGATGAGCTGCTCAAGAGTGGAGGACCTGGATTCCGTCGAGTCTATCCTCTGCTCCATGTCCCTTATCCTGCGTATCTCCTCGTTGCTTCGCCTGACCAGCTCTTCAACGACGCGTATCATCGAGGATTCGGGCGCTGGCTTTGCCATGCGAATAGTTGGCTTGGCGCTATATATTAGCTTTGTTATTCCTCTTTCTTTCCCGATATGTAGAACTCGAAATTCCCGATGTTCACAAGGGCGTCATTCAGGAGCGCCTTCTGGTGCCTGTCAAGAGCGAACTTCTTTCTTGCATCTTCCATCAGCTCTTCCGGGAGCGCGCTCTGCGAACCATCATCCAGAAACAGCCTGAATTCTATCCCATTCCTTATCAGGCGGGTTTGCGGCGGGCTGCTTGAGGAAGCAGCCTTCCATATCTCGCTGAACGGCGCAAGGGTGCAGGACGCATCAATCTGCATCGTCCCCGAAGTGTCATCTACTATCTTTTGCATCCTTGGCACAACGACAGTCTTCATGGAGCCGAACTGCATCATGCCCTCGCCGATGACCCTGACATAGGACTGCATGGAACTCATAGGAAAGTATATCTCGCCGGCGAATTTGCGCCCCGGAGACTCAAGGCGCGCGTAATAGAGATTGGTGTCGGACTTGCTCAGCGTAATCTTGAACTCAGTCCCTCTGAGCTCAGGTATTTTCGACAGCCCTATGTATGCGAAGGCTTCCTTCTCAACGTCCCTTGAGGGCGTTATCTCGCCCACGTACTCAATCTTTTGCATGAAAATCACAAATTACGAAAGGCTTTTATATGGCTACCCAAGCTGCCGCGCCGCAAGTTTTCGCTTGTCAAATCACGAAAGGTTTATATATCGGATTCGGGCAGTTGATGCTTAGCTAAAGCCAATGTGCTTAGCTTATACTAGATAGTTCAAGAAGGGGAGGAGATTTACATGGAGGAATTCAGCGTAGAACAGCCAAGAATTGTAGTAATGGGATGCGGAGGCGGCGGCTCTAATACCGTCAACCGCCTTACTGAGATGGGCATCCAGGGAGCGGCGACCGTCGCCTTAAACACGGACGCGCGCCACCTTGCGAGCACGAACGCCCACAAGAAGATACTTATCGGAAAGAACCTCACAAAGGGCCTGGGAGCAGGCGGCTACCCGGAGATAGGGAAGCAGGCTGCCCTGGAATCCAGGAACGACGTAAAGATGGCACTCGAGAAGTGCGACCTCCTCTTTGTCACGGCAGGAATGGGCGGCGGGACCGGAACAGGGTCTGCGCCTGAAGTTGCCAAGATCGCAAAAGAGGCAGGCGCAATTGTCATTGCAGCAGTCACCCTGCCGATGAAAATCGAGGGTGCAAGAATAAACAAGGCAGAAGACGGGCTGCAGAAGCTGAGGACCGCCTGCGACACGGTAATCGTGATAGAAAACCAGCGCCTCCTTGAGATAGCGGGACGAAAGCCGCTGAAAGAGGCGTTCGGCGTCGCAGACAACCTCATAGCAACCATGATCAAGGGCATAACAGAAACTATCTCCACGCCCTCTTTGGTCAACCTTGACTTTGCCGACGTGAAGGCCATCATGAAGGCAGGCGGGGTAGCCACGATAGGCGTCGGAGAGTCCGACAGCGGAGACAGGGCAATCGAGGCAGTAAGCCGCGCACTGGCGCACCCACTGCTTGACGTGGACTACACGGGAGCCAATGGAGCTCTCATCCAGATCATAGGCGGCGAAGACATGCGCCTCGACGAGATAAACGCCATCGGCGAGACTGTCGCAAGGAACATGGACCCCAACGCAACCGTAATGTGGGGAGCCCGCATAGACCCTGAGATGAACGGCAAGATACAGGTCATAACAATCGTGACCGGTGTCAAGTCTGCCTACATCATCGGGCCCGAGACCCACCACGCATCAATGGGTGGCAAGAACAGCCTCGGCCTGGACATAACCGAGCTATAAGCTGGCGAGCAATTTCCGTTTTAGAAATCATAGGGGAGTGCGGACGAAAATGCCGCACTCCTTTCATTTTTACTATTTACTCAGAGACCTGTAGTGCTGCCTTTCCTTGAGCTTTTCCTCTATCCGCTGGGTGTCCCTCTGGGTTTCCTGGGCCTCGTTCGATTTGTAAGCTGCCCAGAAGCCCAGTGCAAGGGAGCCTGCCAGTACGGCAGCCCCGCCAATCAGGGCAAGGGCCCGAAGGGTTATTTCCCTGTTGCTATAGCCAGGCGGTTCCTCGAAATTTCCCTTATACATAATTCTCACTTTTTGTCATATATCCTTACTTCGGCATCGTGATAAACGCCGAACTTCTTTGCCTGCTCATGGGAAGGCACCCTTACGTCAAAATGGTATTTCCCTTCCTTCCACGCTTTCCTCATGTCGCCGCCCGTGTCATCGACTTCTTTCTTCAGGACTGTTCCGTCCGGAAGGAAAATATCTATCTTTGTCCTGTATTTCACGGCATCCGTGGCAGCGGCAACGCCGTCGTAAGGAGCGACAGCGTCTCCTGAGCCCGTTATTCCCCTCGCATTCGGGCCGCAGCATCCTGTGCAGGGGCAGTAGGCGGTAACTTTAGCCTTTATCGTCCTGTAAAGAAGCGGGGTTTCATCCACTATTTTCGGGGCCGGCTTTTCGGCCTTCGGAGGCCCTGCATGGACTGCTACCGGAGCCCTGTATTCGGGCTTGGGCTCGTCCGCAAAAGAGCCATACAGCTTATGTCCTATATAGATACCTAGCATCGCAAGGGAACCCATAAGGATGCTGTCCGCCCACGCCCATTTTTGCCTGCGCTTGTCCATGGAAAATAGAAGGCACCGAAACCTTTTAAAAGGTTTCCCTGAGGAGTAGTAACAGGGTAACACAAATGCGCTACGCTGTAGAACTGCCGAACATAAGATATGACGTCGGAATAAAGAAGCTGCGCCATGAAGTGGAAGCAGTGAGCAAAAAGCAGGCGCTTTTCCGCACGCTCACCAATTCTAAGGAGCTGGGCCTCGCCGAGGGCAGGACCTACCTTTTCAACCGCGGCAGGCACCTCTACGGAGAGCTCGAGAAGGACATAGACAGGTACGTCAAGGTGCTTGAAGCTGCCGAGCAGAAGCCTGCAAATCTGGTGCAGCTCGAGCTTTTCCCGGGCTTCAAGAAGGAATAGCCATGAACGAGGATCCTGAGCCCATTTCCTACTCAGACGTGGAGCTCGACGGCAGCCAGGCTGCATACAGCGTAAGCCTCAGGATTGGCCTTGACATCAAGGCGTTCCTCAGGTTCCCGCTCGAGATGGAGAAGTACATGCTCAGGGGCGCGCCTGCAGGCATAAACGTGCCTTACGAAGCTGTCAACGAGAAAATAAAGTTCATCCTTGCCGCAAAGCTCTATTTCGAGCCGCGCTAGCAATACTCGCACGTCATTCCGCGAGATTTTTTCTTAGAAGGCTTCTTCGAAGATTTCTTGCGCTTGCCTGGCATTTCTATCAATAATAATTGGCTTCGGACGGTATATATTGTTTGCCGTATTTGGGCGGCTATTTTCCTCCCAGACGGCTGATGAGAATGGGCGCTAAGGCGCGTTTCGGTGCGTCTCGTAGGCGTAGGCCGCTTCCTTGTTCATGCCTTCGAGTATTTCTGCCACTTTCTTGAAGATTGCAGAAGAGTCGACTTCGTCGCGGCCCTTGAGCCACTTGCCTATTTCCCTGGTTATCTTTTCGCATATCTTCTCCGCGTCGCGCTTGGGGACTTTCGCAGAAATGCACGCCTCGTATATTGAAGCATAGACCTTGTGGTCGTCGAACGTTTCTTTCGTCCCAGCCCTCTTGACTACTGTAAGCTCCTGCATGTAACCTCAATTCTTGTCTGGGAAGTATAAAAACGGGACAAATTGATATAGTTCCTATGCAGCTGGACCAATACATAGCGGCATCTACGCTGGATTACATCCTGATTACGTCCGCCATAATCATCGCCATAATCCTTGTCTCGATTTTTGCCAAGAAGGCTGATGACAGGGCCAAGGCGCTGCTTTTCACGGCTATTGCAGTGCCTACAATCCTGGCAACACTCTACACAGCAGGCGCCACAATCTACCTGAATACAATAGCGGAAACAGGCGGGCCTGTGCACTGGCACGCGGACTTTGAAATTTACAAATGCGGGCAGTCTGTCGACCTTGTGGACCCGACAGGGCTTTCTAACCGCGTCGGGACGCCGGTCTTCCACGAGCACGGCGACAATAGGCTGCACGTGGAAGGGGTTGTGGTGAAGAAAGAAGACGTAAGCCTCGGCAAATTCTTTGAGGTTGTAGGAGGCTCGCTGACCCCCAGCGGCTTCAGCGTGCCGACCAACAGCGGGACTGCAAATGCAGCGAACGGCGAGCTTTGCAACGGCAGGCCTGCAAAAGTGCAGGTGTTCGCCTACAGGGTAGTAGAAAACCCGTTCCAGAGGACAGGGATGAAGCATGAGCAAACCAAGCTCACAGAATTCGAAGGCTATGTTCCTTCACCGTACTCGGCCGTGCCTCCAGGAGACTGCATAATAATCGAATTCGACGCAGAAAAGCCGAGCACCGACAAGATTTGCGAGACCTACCGCATCGCAATAGAAAGAGGGGACCTGACGGAGGCGTAAAATGGCTGTCCAAGCATATCTTCCGGCACTGAGCACGGTCGTGATTACTGCAGGAATCGACTCAATCAACCCCTGTGCAATAGGCGTGCTTATCCTGATGATTTCCGTGCTGCTCGCGTCGAAGCAGTCCACGAGGAAAATGCTCTACCTCGGCGGGGTGTACATTCTTGCCGTGTTCACGACTTACCTGCTTGCAGGCATAGGCCTTACGTTCTTTTTCGCCACGCTGCCCCTTGTTGTCACGGAATACCTTTCGATAGGCGTAGGGGTGCTGATAATTGGCGCCGGCTTGCTCGAAGTCAAGGACTTCTACTGGTACGGCAGGTGGTTCTCGCTCACGATACCGCCGATTTTTGCGAAGAAGATCGACAACTATGCGTCCCGCGCAACCATCCCGGGCATAGTGGCGATGGGGGTCTTCGTGTCGGCTGTAGAATTGCCGTGCACGGGGGCGCCATACCTGGCTATCATCACGCTGCTGTCCCAATACTTTGACTTCACCGCATTGCTGCTGCTCATACTCTACAACGTCATCTTCGTGCTTCCGCTGGTAATAATCCTGCTCATGGTCGCGACGGGCAAGCGCCTGCATGAGATCAAGAAGTGGAAGGAAATGAACAGGCCCTACATGAGGCTGTTCATAGGGCTTATGCTCATAGCCATGGGCTGGCTGCTGATGCTAATAGCAAACGGAACGATAAACTTCGGGTGAACCATGAAAAAAGAAAAGAAAAGGCACGGCCACAGCGAGAAAGTGCACTGCGTCGTGAAGCGGCGCACAGGAAAATGCCAGAAGTACGACGAGAAGAAGGTCTACGGGTCCGTCTACGCGGCGTGCTACGTGGTCTTCCTCCAGCCTGAGGCGTGCGAGAGGACCGCGGAAGCAGTCGCGAAGGCTGTCACGAAGCACATCCACAAGAAGAAGAGCGTCTCTTCCCACGAGATATCGAAGCTTGTCGCGAAAGAGCTGAAGAAGCGCAACAAGCACGCAGCCTACATGTACGAGACGCACCGGGACATTGCGTGAACCTTGGCTCCGAGCGAAGATTGAGGGATTCATGCAGCATGCGGTCCCATAGCTAGCATTGCGAACCGCTGCACATCCTGGCTGCGCTACAGAAACGCTAATTAACGGCTCGCGACCAACTTCTAGGCATGATAAGCGAGAAGGACTACGGCAGCTGCCTGCGGCACATAGAAAAGCAGTGGGTCAAGCTTACTTTCCGCACTCCGCGCGACAGCGGGGTCGCCATAGGGCTTCCTAACCCTTACGTCTCTCCCAGCGCGGGAGGCATCTTCAGGGGGATGCAATTCTACTGGGACACTCACTTCACGATTCTCGGCCTGCTCGAGTCGGGGATGGCGGGGCTTGCGAGAGGGATGGTGGACAACTTGCTCTACCTGTACAAAAGGTTCGGCATAATACCCCTTCGCAACAGATTCTTCAACCTCGGGACTTCGCAGATACCCTTCCTCACATCCATGATAGTGGAAGTCTACAGGGCTACCGGCGACAGGCGGTGGCTCAGAAGGTCGGCAAAAATCGCGGAAGACGAGCTCAAGCACTACTGGATGAACGGAAAAAACGCGGAAAGGCACCTCGTATACCGCGGGCTTTCCAGATACTGCGACCATTTCATAACCCACATCACAGCCGAGCACGAGTCCGGCTGGGACATGACGTCGCAGTTCGGCGGCAGGTGCCTGGACTTCCTTCCGGTCGACCTGAACACGTGCCTGTACAAATACGAGACAGACCTGGCAGAAATCTACCACATGCTCGGGAAGAAGCACAAAGAACGCAGTTACATAGAGCAGGCGCTGAAGCGCAAGAAGGCGATGCTGCAGCTCATGTGGGACGAGAAGCGGGGGTTCTTCTTCGACTATGACTACGTAAGCAAGAGGAGGAGCAAGTTCTATGCGATAGACGGCTTCTACCCCCTCTGGGCCAGGATGGTGTCCAAGGAACGCGCCCAGAAGATGCGGAGGAACCTCAAGCTCTTCGAATACAAAGGCGGGCTCACGTCGACGCAGAAAACCGGCTTATCGAAGGAATTCCGCCAGTGGGACCACCCAAACGGATGGGCAAACCACCAGTGGATCGTCATAAGAGGCCTGCTCAATTACGGCTTCAGGGACGATGCCGAGCGCATCGCGAAGAAATGGCTTGACATGAACAAGGCAGTGTTCGAGGATACCGGGCGCTTCTGGGAAAAATACGACGTCGTGAAGTGCGCCATCGGCAAAGCCGACCGCTACCCAACGCAGCACGGCTTCGGCTGGACCAACGCGATATTCGTCAAGCTCGTGAAGGAATTCTCAAGAAAATAGCTACTCAAGCCGCTTGATGACGTGCCAGCCGAACTCGGTCTTGATTGGCGCTGAGACCTGCCCCTTCTGGAGAGCGAAGGCAGCCAGCTCGAACGGCCGGACCATCATTCCCCTGCCGAAAAAGCCGAGGTCCCCGCCCTGCTTCTTTGATGGGCACGTAGAGAGCTCTTTCGCGACGTTTGCGAAGCTCTCGCCCTTCTGCACCCTTGACAATGCGGTTTTGGCTTCAGCCTCGGTCTTGACTAGTATATGCGCGCAATGAACTTGATCAGCCATTTCAAACAACCTCCTATTTCCTTTCGTCGATCTTGCGGTCGACGTACGCCAGTATTTCGAGAAATATTTCGAGCATTACAATGAATATAAAGTAGTAGACAAGGATGTGCATGGCCCCCGGAACCTGGTCGTAGACCCTGAAAAGCGTCGCGGACGTAACTTGCGAAATGTCGAGAATGAATACCGCAAGCAGGGCGAAGGGTATCATCGAGGCGAGCTCTTCCGATAGGTCCTCGTTGTAGTAGGCGGTGATTCGTATGAGCACAGTTATGCCCATCGAAATCATGAAGATGTCGCCTATTTCCAGGACCTGTGACAGCACGGCAAGAAGCGCAGAGATTACGATAAACCAAATGAATACCGTTATGGGGAAAAGCAGCAGGTACTTTATCACGTACCTTGCAAGGTTCCACCAGCCGTCGCTCTTCCAGCTTATCCTGAGCATGTTCTTCCTGGAAACCAGCTTGTAGAACTTGAACACGAAGACCGAGTACACGAGCATCCAGATTACGAATATCACCAGAGGCTGCAATACCACAAAGCCTTCCTGAAGCGAGACCATTCCCTCGTATCATGCCGAAAGGGTTAAATGGGCTCGATTTTCGCTGCGGAGAAGCGCAAAGCTTAAGAATTACAAACGAAAGAAGCGTAAGCTTCTTTCGTGGTGATGTGCTTCAAAGAAGCACATCATTTTTTGGGTTCCGCAGGGCTCCAGCCGCCGCAATAGAGGCAGCAGAACTCCGCCTCCTTTGGCAGCTCGAACTGGGACGCGTTTGCCCCTGCAATCGCGTGCTTCTGGGACGGGCTAGCCTGGCACGTCGAGAACATGAGCGCTTTCAGGCTGCCGTACTTTATAATTCCCATACTCCCTAAGGCCCTGGAAATCTTAAAAAGAAGGATTTGCATCAGAAGATATGGTATTCGAGTTTATCCTCATAGTTGTCGGGCTTGCGCTCTTCGAAATAATCACCAGCATAGACAACGCAGTGATAAACGCCGAAGTGCTCAGCACGATGTCCCAGAAGATGCGAAAGCTGTTCCTCACATGGGGCATACTTTTCGCGGTTTTCGCTATGCGAGGCCTGCTTCCGCTTGTCATTGTAATGGCTTCGAACCCAGGCGTAGGCCTGTGGGAGGCCCTGACCTTCACGTTCGACGGGCATGCTGCCGCTGCTTTCGCAAGCACTGCAAGCGTCCTGCTTATAGCCGGAGGGGTGTTCCTCGTCTGCGTCTTCCTCCACTGGCTTTTCATAGAGCCCAAGATATTCGGGCTGCACGCGGAGCGCTTTTTCCTCAGGCTAAACGTGTGGTTCTACGCAGTGATCTCCGTATTCCTACTGCTTCTTGTCTGGTTTGCGCTCCAGGCGAACGAGCTGATGGCATTCGGCGCGGTCGCAGGTTCCACAATATTCTTCATAGTCCACGGCTTCAGGCTCAACGCAGAGAAGTTCGAGCACCAGCTGCTGCACAAGAAGAAGGACATGGGAGACTGGAGCAAGCTGTTCTACCTCGAGGCGATAGATGCGAGCTTCAGCATAGACGGCGTGATAGGCGCCTTCGCGTTCACCTTTGCCGTCCCGCTGATAATAATCGGCAATGGGATAGGGGCAATCGCGGTGCGAGAGCTCACAATCTCGAACATAGAAAGGATAAAGCGCTACAGGTACCTCAAGCACGGCGCGATGTACTCGATATTCTTCCTTGGCTCTGTCATGATACTGAACAGCTTCGGTTTCCACCTGCCCGAATGGATATCGCCAATCATAATGTTCGCAGTCCTGGGCTACTTCTTCATCAAGTCCCGCAAGGACATGGACAAGCCCGCAGTTGTGGAAGGCAAGAAGCCGGCCGAAGCGAAGGACGAAGCGAAGAAGTGAAGCTGGGTGAGAGAATTGAACTCCCCTAACCCGCTTTGCAGGCGGGTGCATAGCCGATCTGCCAACCCAGCGTACTCTGCTGAGAACTGCGCATTTGCGCCGTTCAAGCTATTCACTAAAGTTTTGGTTTCAACTATTTAAGTCTCCCAATTTTGAATGCTACTCATGACCTTCAAAATTTTCAACACCCTCACGAGGAGAATCCAGGCATTCAAGCCCATGAGCAAGAACGGCCACGTGCACATGTACTCGTGCGGGCCGACAGTGTACGATTACATGCACATAGGGAACCTGCGGGCGTTCCTCTTTGCTGACTTGCTGCACAGGTGGCTGGAATACCGCAACTTCAAAGTAGAGCAGGTGATGAACATCACCGATGTCGAGGACAAGATAATAGCCCGTGCACAGAGGGACAATATCCCGATGAAGCAGCTCACGGAAAAATTCACGAAGCTTTTCTTCGACGACCTCGCCGCCGTCAGGGTAAAGCCCGCCAAAGTATACCCTCGCGCCACCGACCACATCAAGGAAATGATAGCGCTGACAGGGGCTTTGATGAACCGCGGGCTCGCGTACAAGTCGGGCGACGGAGTCTACTTTTCGATAAAGAAATCCAAGCCCTACGGCAAGCTCTCGAAGCTCAACATGAAGAAGATGGTCCCCGGAGAGCACTCCCGGATAAAATCCGACGAGTACAAGAAGGACGAGGCCAAGGACTTCGCCCTGTGGAAATTCTGGAAGCCCGAGGACGGCGATGTCGCCTGGGATGCGCCCTTCGGGAAAGGAAGGCCCGGCTGGCATATCGAATGCTCTGCTATGTCGATGAAGTACCTCGGCGAGAGCTTTGACATACACACCGGCGGCATCGACCTGATGTTTCCCCACCACGAAAATGAGATCGCGCAGAGCACGGGCGCTACGAAAAAGCCTTTCGTGAACTACTTCGTCCATAATGAGCATTTGCTCGTCGACGGGCAGAAGATGAGCAAGAGCCTGGGCAATATCATAACCCTCAGGCAATTAGTCGAGCAGGGCCATAATCCACTGGCTGTGAGGTACTTCCTCCTTTCCGGTCATTACAGGACGCAGACGAATTTCACCATGAAGGCTCTGGAGAACGTCGAAGACACGCTCATCAAGCTCAACGACTTCAGCGGCAAGGTGCAATGGCTCAGCAAGCACGGCGCGGCGAAGAGCAACGCAAAGCTTTCCGAAAGAATAGAAAAATCGAGGGAAGAGTTCGAATCAAGGATGGACGACAACCTTGACACGCCCCAGGCGCTGGCCGCGTTCTTTGAACTGACCACCTTCGTGAACAAGGAGATAGACGCAGGGAAAGCCGACCGCAGCTCGATGAAGCTCATGCAGAAGCTCATCGAAGACTTCAACAAAGTCTTCGATTGCCTGGAGCTTTCTGAAAAGGAAGTTTCTGAGGACGACCTGCTGCTTATCGCAGACCGCGAGCGCCTCCGAAAGGAAAAGAAGTACAGGGAGGCGGATATTGTCCGCGACTCTCTGCGAAAGCGGGGCATAGAACTCGAGGACACCCCGTACGGGCCGCGCCCCAAGTTCAGGATGCTGAAAGCGTGATGAAATGGCACAGCGAAGCAGGTCAAAGCCACTCCAGCAAGTGAAGCTCGCGAAGGAGCGCATAGCGATACTCTTCGAGATGGCTGAGGGGAAAGTAAAATCAGACCCGAAGCTCGCCAGCCGCTACGCAGAGCTCGCCCGCAAGATAGGAATGCGCTACAACGTGCGCATCCCGCCGCACCTGCGCAAGCGCATCTGCAAGGCGTGCAAGTCCTACATGCACCCGGGCATTACAGCAAGCCAGAAGACCGAGAAGGGCTGGCTGATAATCACGTGCAAGGCTTGCGGGAAGAAAAACCGCTTCTCGCTGGAACGGGCGAAGAGGAAAAGAAGATGAGGGAAAAAATTTCAGAGACAAAATCGAAGGAGCTGCTGGAAGTAATCAATAGCTTTCAAGGAGTCGGCTCTGCTTTCGTGCCTTTGCGTGCAATAGATATTCTTTCAACCAATCCTACGTTCATCCCAAAGGTAAGATCTTTTGGTCTCTGGATTAAGAGGGCAGAACTTGATAAAAGCCCAGAATGCAAGCTCGAAGTGGTGAGGTTCGATCCTGGCGACTTGCCCCTCGGCGTTCCCTTCAACACTGATCGGTACGGACTAAACATTTCGGGCGACATTATTTATCGTGAAAAGTCCCCTTACAAGGACTTCGAGGAGCACCGCTTACCGGCCATGCCAGAATGGACAGGAGGAATATGGGCAGTTGCAATAAGTGGATGCGTATCAATCGGTTCCTTCTCAACAACTTCCACGACTTTTGTAAGTATGAACTTTTCCTGTTAAAAGTTTGAAAAGGTATGAACGAAATTGTTTAAGTGTGATGCATCGGAGTAAAATTTGGGTATAGTGGGCACCACAAGCGCTGTAAAGCGGATGTGATGCCCACGAGATCATGGCGCAAAATTCAGGCTTTGTGTTTCCACCTAAAAAGAAATACTTTGCTGGATATAAAAGCCCATGCTTTCTTGAAAAACCTACCTTCTTCCGGGCATTCAGCCCGCTGTCGGACGATGAAAAGGCTGGGAAATACACTATGATAAAGATAGCAATAGCGGCCACAGGCGTCGCTGCTGTGCTAGCCGGTGGTTCAGTTATCACCTCGCTGGTAGGAAGCCCCGATTGGGGAACTTTTCTTTCTGCAGCGATACTTGTGTTCGTTATCGGAAAACTCCTATAAGGAATAGGAGTTAACTTTGGAATTTGTTTTTTCTTTCCCTTCTTACAGCATCTCAGGCAGTTCCTGCTTCGCGAACGCGAGCCGGTCGTTGACGACAAAGGCTTCTGCGAACTTTGCCCCTATTTCTTTTCCTGCCCTTTCGTGCTTCCTGTGGAAGTTCGCTTCCCAGTATGTCCTGACCTGGGACGAGTGCTGCCATAAGATACGCTTCTTCTCCTCTATGACGTCAGAGATGTCCACGGCATGCGTCGGCTCGACGGAGCCCTTGAGTACGTAAAATGCGGAAGCGTAAGGCCTCAGCAGCTCACTGCATACAGTGTGGTCAGGGTGCCTGTCATCCCAATGCGGGGCGTAGATTAGGTCTGGCTGCACCTGCCTAATTATTTCGAGTATTATCGCTGATGTTGCGCCATCGACTTGCAGCTTCTTGTCTCCAAGGTTCAGCACGAGCCTGCGGGTCCCAAGCTGCCTTGCAGCATTCTGCGCTTCTATGAAGCGTTCCTGTGGAGTGCCTGTAGCAGACTTATCTCCAACCGTAAGGTCTGCGATAAACAACTCGCACCCCGCGTTCCGCATCTTGATGAGAGTGCCGCCCATTCCCCACTCGACGTCATCGGGGTGCGCGCCAAACGCAAGGATTCTTTTCGGCTTTGCTTCATGCATCAGAACAAATCTCCGCAAAATTATTAATTCCCTATGAATGCCCGCCGCAGCACTTCTTGAATTTCTTCTGGCTTCCGCACGGGCACGGGTCGTTCCGTCCGGCGTTATGGAATCCCGCTTTCTGAGCGCGCCTCAGCGACCTGTAAACATCTTCGAGAGGATTGAACAGGGAGATTCCCATGGCTTTCCTTTCTGCAGGCTCCTTCGGAAGAAGCTTCACGGTGTAGTCCAGCGGCGGCTTTATCCCGAACAGCTTCATGTAGCGCTCCTGCAAATTGTTGAGCTTCATATTCATGAACAGGTTCTCCACAAATTCGGGAAGATTATAGAAACTGATGCGCTCGTCCAGCACGGCCTCGACTTCTTCCCTTGTTGAGCCGTTCACCGGCTGGACTCCGAGCAATAGCCTGCCTGTAAGCATGTATTCCCTCGATGTCAGGTCGCACAAGCCCTTTATCTTTTCCTCGCGCTCGGCAGAAAGCTTCACGCCCTTCATGCATTCGAGGTTCTTCCAGAAGCTCTCCTGCATCGGGCTGTCCTCATAACCGGGCATTGCCGGGATAAGCATCGCTTCAGGATAAGGGCGGCATGTAGAATATTGCACCGTATCATGGACGCTGCAGAGCCGCGTCTTGAGGTCGAGATTGGGGCAGGTTATCTTTGATTTCGGGTTTGGCAGAAGGTTCCCGCGGTTCTCGATGTCAGGCAGGTACATCCAGCCATCGCACAGCTGCCTGTAGACCTCTGGTATCGTCGTGTCCTTATTGTTCAATTGCTTCTCGTAGACTACCCTCCTGTAGAGGTCGGGCAGCGTTACGGGAATTTGCAGCTGCGGGGTGGTGCAGCACTTGTCGCACTCGCCCTTGAAGCACTTGAATTCACATCCGTCCATACTTAGCCAAGAACCGAAGACTTTAAGATTCTTATCCATGGCTTCCCAATTGTTTGTATGAAAATCGCAGAGCTCCGCCCCGACTCCAAGAAGATAATGCTCGAGGCGAAAGTGACCGAAAAGGCGGACGTCCGCGACGTCAACACGCGCTTTGGCGCCGCGAAAGTGTGCAACTGCAAGATAGAAGACGACAGCGGCGAAATCACGCTCGTCCTGTGGGACGACCAGGTCGACAAGCTTGAGGAAGGCGACACCGTGAAGCTACAGAACCCCTATGTACGCGAATGGAACGGGCAATTGCAGCTCAATCTTGGGAAGTTCGGGAAGCTGCTGGTTGTCAAGCCAAGCGCCTTTTGAGGCAATTTAAGATTTTCCAGCTCCTTCTTTTGATGGGACTTTTCAGCTTCCTAGGCAAACGGGGCCCATATGTAACGGACTTGCAGACAGGCAACAAGCATAAGGTCAGCGAATCCGCACACATAGGCACGGACAGGGAGAAATGCGAGATATGGATTCCCGAGAAATTCCACTCCGCCTATCCCGACCTGAAAAAGGTGCACGCAATAATTGGGCTAATTGGCGACCACTACGTGCTGGGCGTCGTGGACGCTGGCGCAAAGCTTTTCTACAAGGACGATGACGGATGGCATATCAAGGCCGATGCACGGCAGTTCGCAAGGCTGGACAAAACCACAGAAATCCAGCTAGGGGGAATGATTACCGAGCTCGTGAACAGGAGAAGGCTTGCAGAAGACCTCAAGGCGCGCTATGGCACGCAGGCTGCGGAGCCGTCGACTTCCGAAAAGCTTCCGAAGCCCGGCTACATGCTCCGGTTCGAGCTTTAATTCTCCGGGCGAGAAGGAGTTTTCATGACAATTAATTTCGACGATTTCGAGAAGCTTGACATGCGCATAGGGACCGTTGAAGAAGCCGACTACGTCGAGGGCAGCGACAAGCTCGTGAAGCTGAAGGTTGACATAGGCTCTGAGCACCGCACGCTTGTCGCAGGAATTGCCGCGCAATACAGCCCGGACGAGCTTGTCGGGAAGCAGATAGTAGTCCTCACAAACCTCGAGCCCAAGAGGATACGGGGCGTGCTCTCGCAAGGAATGATGCTCGCCGCGGACGAGGACGGGAAGCCGATCTACCTTACTCCTGAGAAAGAAGTCGCTGCAGGGACTAGAGTACGATAAAATGTATTCTTGCAAAATCTGCGGGCTGCGCTATGCCGATAAGAAATGGGCCGATAAATGCGAAGCTTTCTGCCACTCCAAGAAAGGCTGTTCTCCGGAAATCGCCGAACACGCAATCCGCTAATTCCCGGCAGCCATCCTTCTTGCTGCGCCGCCGCGCTTCTTGTAGCCTGCAAGGACTTTGGCTGCGTCAAAAATGCCTGTAGCCTGGAAGTCGCAGTCCCCGACGCCTTCGAGGCCCCTCCAGAAAACATCGCTGTTGGCATTCACCGAAATGCCGACCACATATATCCTGCTGTTCATCTCGTAGAGCTCTTCCGCGAGGTTCGGGCCCCACTCCTGGCCGACGTTTGTGTCTATTACGGCAACGTTCGGGGCCTGGCTGCGGGCGACTTTCCTTGCTTCCTTGAAGTTGCCTGCGCGGTAGACCGCAAAGCCCGCGGCATCAAGCTTTCTGCCCACAATGAAGGCGTGCTCCTCGGTGTCGTTCACGACAAGCGCCTTGAGCTTCTCGTATCCGGGCATTTTCAGCTCTGCCATTGAAAACTTCGCTCCGGAAATGCTTTTAGCCAGAATGTGGGAAATCACTACCACGCGAAACTCCTTTTTAAGCATTACCTTTCCTATTCTATAGAATTCTGTGGTTCGGCTGAAAGGCAAGAACCCTGTACCGTGCTTTCTCTGAAAGCACAGCACGCCGAAAGGCGAGATGGAGGAGAATTGACAATGGTATCTGCTAGAGATGTTGATCAAGGACAGCTGGTCCTCAAGACTGCGGAAGACCTGCAGAAGCGATTAGTGATGCCGGACTGGGCGAAGCTTGTCAAGACAGGGACTTCGCGCGAGCGGCCGCCCGAACAGGCTGACTGGTGGTTCCTGCGCTCTGCAAGCGTACTGCGCAAGGTCTACATGACTGGCCCTGTCGGAGTCGAGCGCCTGCGCACCGTATACGGAAGCAACAAGCGCCGCGGCCACAGGCCTGAGCATTTCAGGAAATCAAGCGGAAAAGTCATACGCGTCATATTACAGGACCTCGAAAGGGCGGGCCTCATAGAGAAGGTTAGCAAGCCTATCAAAGGGAGAAAAATCACAAAGGAAGGCCAGCGCATGCTTGACAGGATTGCCAAAACGATAAAGTGATGGCATGCCGGGCGAAGAAGAGCTGCTGAAAAAGAAGCTCCTTCAGCAGAGAATGATGGAGCAGCAACTAAGCACGCAAGAGCAGGCGATGCAGCAGGCACAGGCCCAGCAGATAATAAAGCGCGTGATGATGGAAGTACTCGAGCCCGCCGCGCGGGAGCGCCTCAGCAACGTCAAGATGGTGCGCCCCGAGCTTGCGGCTCAACTAGAGCTCTACCTGGTCCAGCTCTACCAAAGCGGGCAGCTGCGCGGCAAGAAGCTCAGCGAGGAGCAGATAAAGGATATATTGCTCAAGCTCACGGCAAAGCCGGACACGAAGATAACGAGGAAGTAACTATTGCCGAAACTCATCCCAATAAGGCTTAAGGAAATGTTCAAAACTCATTGCTTTTCGTGTTTATTGGAAAAGAATAACGTGAAAATGGAAAGTCGTCACTGAAGCTGATGATTTTCGAATTCAACTGAGGGATATGTATGGGTTCAAAGAAAAAAGCGGGAGAAAAAGTCAAGATGATTGCTTCGCGCACGCAGAGCGCGCCGCGATGGGCCGACATACGCAAGTTCGGCATGAAGAAGGCGCGCGCCAGGCGCATACGCGTCTCAAACAGGCGAGGCAGGCTGAAGCTGTGATGAGATGGCAGGCACCACGCGAAGGACCAGCGAAGACATCGCGCTTGCAGCCGTTCCGAGAAGCGGTGCCACCTATGGGGACATCGCCGCAATATTTTTGATAGGCTACCAGAACGCGCTTTCGGCAAACGGGGAAAAGGTTGCGCATGCGGCATATGTGAAGGAAGCCGGGCGCATCGCAGCCGATATCTTCGGCATCAGCACATCAGGGCTTGGCTGGGACGTGGACGAGAGCTACGCGCGCCTCGCATCCGAGATTGAAGGCTCCGGCAAGCTCGGCTGCCCTATCGAGGCGGCCGAAATAGGAAGGCTTTCGGCCCCTCTGGAAAGAAGCTACAATAACAAGAAAAAGCTGCTTGCATTCGAGGAAGGCCCCGCCGCCATCCACAAGGCAAGGCTTGACATGCTCAGGGTTGTCAAAAATGGACGCTGAGGACATCTCTCTTGCGATATGGGAGAAGCTTGGGACAGTCGTAGGCGCGCTGGGGCATCCCTCCGCAGTCTACGTCTCGGTGCTTGACGCCGGCGTCCGCGAATTGTCGCAGGAAATACTTGCCGACATGGAAAAGAAAGGCTGGAAAGAGCCTCCGCAGGAATACCTGAACGAGAAAATTGCTATTTTCATCGAAAGGTACGTGGCAACGCCCGAGGAGCTAACGAAGGAGAAGAACGCCCTCGCCGCAATCGAGAGCGCCCAGGGCAAGCTGATACCGCTGAGGAAGAAAGAGCCAACTGAAGCTGCTGAGCAAGGGAAATAAAATGACCGCAGCGAAGCGAGCTGATGTCAGCATAATTGCTGACAGCTTGCAAGGAGGAACAAGTTCCTCCTGCACAGGAGAAGCAAAGCTTCTCCTTGTGCCGGAATCGCACAGCGATTTCAGGCATGAGCGCGACAGATAAGCGTTTTTATACATAATGGAGAAGTGAATGAGACATGGCTGAGGAAAAAATTTACACGATACCGCTTTCGGAAGCGATAAAGAAGGCGCGCGTGCACAGGGCACGCTATGCCGCCGAAACCGTGCGCAGCTACCTCCAGGCTCATACTAAAAAGCAGGACGTAAAGCTCGGGGACGAGCTCAACAAGGCTATTTGGAAGCGCGGCACGCAGAAGCCTCCGCGCTCAATCAGGGTCAAGGCCGTCGTGGACAAGGACACGGTCAAGGCGGAGCTTTTCGGCCACGACTACAAGGAGTTCAAAGCAATCAGTGTAGCCAAGAAGGAAAAGATGATAGACAAGCTCCGCGCACGCATGTCTGCAAAGGAGGCGCAGACCCTTGAGACCGAGAAAAAGGTCGAGGGCAAGCACGCCGAGACCGCCGGCGAGAAGGCGGCTGAAGCAAAGCTTGCCGAAACAGAAGTTAAGCCTGCCGCGCCTAAAGAGGCAGGCTCCAAGGAGTCGCCGAAAAAGTAGGTCCGCCGCAGCTTTCTTAAACCTTTCGCTTGGTAGCTGGTTCTATGAGTGCAGCACTGAGGTTACTGCCGCCTGAGAAGCCGCAGGAAGACCCGTTTTCAGATTACAGGGTCTGCGGCTTGGACGACACGGGCATTGCAGGCAGCAACATAGCCGTGCCGCGCGGCATGATGCTCGCGATGGGCGACAAGTGGAAGAGCAACGCGCTTTATGCCGTAAGGGCTTTCGAGTCCAGCACAGGCCCGCGCGGGGAAATATTCAAGCACAGCATGATACGTGCCTACGGCTACAACCCGTTCCACCCCGGAAACGACCCCGGATATGAGATATGCCCTGTCTTCCCAGGCAAAAGGGGAAGAGGGGTTACCAGCCTTTCCGACAGCTATCTTTCCTATCTTGGCGAAGGGGCAAGCGGAAAGCTCGTATGGCTCGGTATGATGGAGTTTGCAGAAATCTGGGGATTCAGCACGTGGAAAGCCTACTGGATGAATAACGTCCCCCGGCTTTTCCCGGACCCCGCAGACCAGAAAAAGGAGCGCAAGCTCCTTATCGAGAGCTTCATGACTCCCAAGGAGCTTGCTTTCTACAAAGAGCTCAATGAAAGCCAGGAACCGCAGCTTTAATTACGGCTTTTTCTAAATCTATCACATGGCCAACCCAAAGCAGCCTGCAGAGCGGCTGGTCGTCTACGTCGGCACAGTCAGCCGCGGCGTTGCGCGCGGGAAAGAGCTCGTGGAAAGGTTCAGCTACAGGCTCCAGGGGATAATCGGGTTCAAGCCTTTTTCCGGCACGCTCGACGTGAAGCTTGAGCAGCCGATAGACTTCGAGCTGTACGAGACGAAGCGCCTGGAGCATGTCCTGCTGGACGGGAGCCTTTGGATTGACGCGAGGCTGGCGCCTGTCAAGCTCCGGATCAAGGGCGAAGCTATAGAAGTGTGGGCAATCAAGGAGGAGCGCGGGCTCGTGGAGGAAGACATGCTTGAAATCATCGCGCCTTTCAGCATCAAGGAGAAGTACGGCCTGAAGGAAGATGATGCGGTGGACGTGGAGATGGTCGAGCGCGCCGCCCCGAGGGCAAAGGCCGTGCGAAAGAGCATCAAGAAAGCGCTTTTCCCGAAGATAAAGCGGAGCATTAAATAGGTTTCTCGTCAAGCACTAGGGTTCACTATGACAGAACATACATTTTTCCTGCAGAGGGAAATAC
>Ga0187893_10004223_pt1 | contig 27697 bp, 22 predicted proteins | sample MA1701074metaG_FD_139574 | JGI IMG/M metagenome (GOLD analysis project Ga0187893, IMG submission 139574) | White microbial mat communities from a basaltic lava cave in the Kipuka Kanohina Cave System on the Island of Hawaii, USA - MA170107-4 metaG ... | reverse complement strand
TCCAGCAGATACGGGCTCTTCCTGGGCATGGTTGTCCCCCTCTCGGGGGAGCCATACGTTAGCGGAGGCCCCTGATTACGTGATCGTAGTTACGTGACCGTACTTCTGGCGGGATGCACTAAGCCTGGCGCTCCGGCCGAACCGTGTCCCGGGGCATCTCGGGTTGGTACGGATGGGCGCAGGGTAAGGCGGGCGCATGAACGCAACGGTGTTGTGGCTGATCGCGGCGGTGCTCGTCGTGATCGGGATCGTCCAGCTCCTGCAGGGCCAGATCATCTTCGGCGCTCTGCTCATCGTGGCGGGTTGCCTGGTCGGCCCGGGCGGCTACTCCGTGTTCAATCGCCGACGGGTCTGAGCTCCTACCACCCGTTGTCGCGGGCCCGGTGACCGTCGGGCCGCCGCCGCCCCACCGGTACGATCCCGGCCATGTCCGAGAGCCCGAGCCTCGAGGCCATTCGCAGGGCTCCAAAGGTGCTCCTGCACGATCACCTCGACGGTGGCCTGCGCCCCGCCACCGTCATCGAGCTGGCGGCCGAGGGTGGCTACGAGGGCCTTCCCACCACCGAGGTCGACGAGCTCGCCCGATGGTTCACCGAGGGGGCCGGTCGCCGCGACCTCCGGCTCTATCTGGAGACGTTCGACCACACCGTGGCGGTGATGCAGACCAAGGACGCCCTCCAGCGGGTGGCGGCCGAGTGTGCCGAGGACCTCGCCGCTGACGGCATCGTGTACGCCGAGGTGCGCTTCGCCCCTGAACAGCACCTGCGGGGCGGGCTCACGCTCGACGAGGTGGTGCAGGCGGTGCTGGAGGGCTTCGCCACCGGGAGCGCGGGGCGGGCCATCACGGTCGGCACCCTGTTGGGAGCCATGCGCCAGGCCGCCCTGTCCACCGAGATCGCCGAGCTGGCGGTGCGCTGGCGTGACGCGGGGGTTGTCGGGTTCGACATCGCCGGGCCGGAGGAGGGGTTCCCGCCCACCCGGCACCTCGCCGCCTTCCAACTCATCGCCCGCGAGAACTTTCACATCACGATCCACGCCGGCGAGGGGTTCGGCCTGCCCTCGATCTGGGAGGCGCTGCAGTTTTGCGGCGCGGAGCGTCTCGGCCACGGCGTGCGGATCGTCGACGACATCCAGATCGGCGCCGACGGCCAGGCCCGCCTCGGGCGCCTGGCCAGCTTCGTGCGCGACCGGCGGGTTCCCCTCGAGATGTGCCCGACCTCCAACGTGCAAACCGGCGCGGCCAACTCGATCGCCGACCACCCTTTCGGGCTCCTGCGCCGACTGCGGTTCCGGGTCACGGTCAACACCGACAACCGGCTGATGAGCGACGTCTCACTCTCGTCCGAGCTGGCCACGGTGGTGAACACCTTCGCCCTGGGTTGGGACGACGTGGAATGGCTCACGCTCAACGCGATGAAGAGCGCCTTCTGGCCCTTTGACAAGCGGTTGCGGATCATCAACGAGGCCATCAAGCCGGGGTACGCGCAACTGCGGGCCTCCCAGCTTGGTGTGTCGGTGCCCTGACCCACGCCTCGGAACACGCCATCCTGCCCAGTGTCACCAAACTTTCCGGGGCACTGACTACGCCCCACACATGGGACACGGTCAGGGCTCGTACGGGAACCGGTCGCGCGGAACGGGGAGCAAGCGTTGCGGCGAGTCGGGGGCGGCGCTCGCAAGGACCCGGGAAGAAGGAAGACACCAGCACTCTCGAGGACGAGGACGCCGCGAGCGCCGTCATCGGGCCGGCGAAACGTCCCAGTAGTTCCCGTACGAGCCCTCCGGCACGGTCGCGGGGTCAGGCGCCCAGAGGCCACAGCTCTGGTCGGAAACCGACGCCGACGACGGCAGCAACGACGGCCAGGGCCCACAGGACGAGCCCGGGGCCGACGATGCGCCCGTCGTCGAGACAGCGAGCGAGCACGAGGTCGCCGATCACCGCGGCCCGGAACCGGGCCCGGTCGGCGAACACCGGCACGGCCAGCAGCAAGGTCACCGCGGCGCCGCCGAGCCGCACCGCCAGGTCGCGCCCGGTGCTCGGGCCACCGACGGCGTCGAGCAGGAGCGCGACGGCGACCGTCGCGCCGGCCACCAGGAGCGCGGGCACCCCCGCCTGCAGACCGGTGGCGACGTTGCGGACGAAGCGCAGGGGCACGAACAGGGGCAGCGCCATCCGGTGCACCCAACGCAGACGGGTTCCGCGCCGGCGCAGCCGCACGAACACGGTGGCGTCGCCGGCGGTGGCCAACGCCGGCAGCACCATGAGGGCGAGCAACGGCACCACCAGGACGGGCGCCACCGAACCCAGCGCGCCGAGGGCGACGACCGCGGGCGCCAGCACCTTCCAACGACCGGGCGCCGTGGCCGGCTCGGGCGCCGGTAGATCGGGCGGGATGAGGCTGGTGACGGTGGCCGCGGGCCCGGCCGCCGCCTGTTCCGCTACCGCTACCGGTGCCGGCGCCGGTCCGGGGGCGGGGCGCAGGCCCTTCGGCCCCGTCGGTACCAAGGTCGCCGAACCGAGCGGGGAGCGGTCGGAGACCTCGACGTCGCGGCCCAGCCGAGACAAGAAGTCGGCCATGGTCTGCGGGCGATGAGCGGCCCGAAGCTCCAGGCCGTCGAGGAGGCCATCGCTGACGATGCGGCTCACCGCCGGGTTGAGCCGTACCGGGGCCGGCAGGGCGGCGCCGGCCTGCCGGTCGAGCGCCGCCGTCGGGACGCGCCCGGTCACGAGGCGGTACAACGTGGCGGCCAGGCCGTAGACGTCGGTGGGCGGGCCGAAGCGGGCCACCGCCAGGTACTGCTCGGGGGGCGCGTAGCCGGGAGTGACCACCCTGGTCATGGTCCCGGTCGTGTCGGCCACGAACTCGCGGGCCAGGCCGAAGTCGATGAGCACGACCCGGCCACGGCGCGTCAGCACCACGTTCGAAGGGTTGAGGTCTCGATGCAGCACGCCGGCCTGGTGCACGACGGCCAGCGCGTCCGCGCACCGGGCTCCGATGTCGAGGGCATCAGCCTCGGTGAGCGGTGCAGGCTGCCCGTCGACCGCGTCGGCCAGCGTCGACCCGTCGAGCAGCTCCATGACCAGGCAGGCCACGTCACCTTCTTCGAAGACCTCGTAGACCCGCACGATGCCGGGATGGGTGAAACGCGCCAGCACCGTGGCCTCCCGCAGGAACCGTTGCTTGGCTTCGACGATGTCGACCCGGTGGTCGACGGGCGCCAGGGCCTTGACCGCGACGAGCCGCTGGAGGCGGGTGTCGTCGCATTCGAAGGTGATGCCGAAGCCACCGCGGCCCAGGACCCTGCGGACCACGTAGCGCCCGCCCTGCAGGCTCCGGAGCTGCCGGGGCAGGACAGGCTGGCGGGGGCCCTCGCCCAGGACGCTGGTGACGTGGGATCCACCGGCGGTGCCCGCCATCACGGTGCGCTGGCGCAGCAACGCCCCCAGGTCGGCACCCGGGTCGGCACCAGGGTCGGCACCCGGGTCGGCACCCGGACGGGCAGGGGCCGACGGCGTGGCGAAGGGCTCGGCCGGAGGCCCCGCGACGAGCCCCGAAGGCACTTCGGTGCGACGAGACATCTCAGGTGCCGATCGGATGCCAGACCGACTTCATCTCCACCAGGTCGGTTACCGCCTCGGCACCCTGGGCACCGGGCGTGGCCCAGGCTCGGGCGGTTGGGGTTGCGACCACGACGCGCTTCACGCCGGCCGCGGCCGCTCGCTCGGACTCGGCGCGGAGCGCGGGCTCGTCGGCGCAGCCGGTGAGGTCGACGGCGTCCACGTCGTGATGGCCGGCCAACCAAACCACCAACTCGGCCCGGCGGCCACTGATCAGGTTCACCACCCCGCCGGGCACGTCGCTGGTGGCGAGGGCCTCGCCCAGCGTGATGGCGGCCAGCGGCCAGCGCTCGCTGACCAGGACGACCGCGGCGTTACCCGATACCACGGCCGGCGCCACCCGCGAGACCAGCGCCAACAGCGGCGCCTCGTCGGGGCAGACCACGCCCACGACCCCGGTGGGCTCGGGCACGGTGAACGCGAAGAAGGGGCCGGCCACCGGGTTCACCGTGCCGGCGAGCTGCGCGATCTTGTCGGCCCAACCCGCGTAATAGACCCAACGGTCGATCGCCGCACTGACCTCGTCACGGGCCCGACGCGCCGACCCCGCGCCAGCACGAACCTCGGCCGCGAACTGGTCTCGACGACCCTCCATGATCTCTGCGACCCGGTACAGGACCTGACCCCGGTTGTAGGCCGTGGTCGCCGCCCACCCCGGTTGCGCGGCTCGCGCGGCGCGCACCGCATCGCGTACGTCCTTGCGCGATCCGAGCACCGCCCGGGCCAGCACCGCGCCCTTGGCGTCGCGCACCGGGTAGCTCCGACCGGACTCCGAACGCGCGAACGCGCCCCCGATGTAGAGCTTGTAGGTCTTGACCACCGCCACCCGCGTCATACCGGCACCGGTTCCAGCGAGCAGTAGGCGGCGAGCCCGTGCAGGCCGCCCTCGCGGCCGAACCCCGACTCCTTGTAGCCGCCGAACGGGCTGGCCGGATCGAACCGGTTGAAGGTGTTGGCCCATACGACGCCGGCACGGAGGCGCTCGACCATCCAGAGGATCCGGCTGCCCTTCTCGGTCCACACGCCGGCTGACAGGCCGTAGCGAGTGTTGTTGGCCTTGGCCACCGCCTCCTCCGCGGTGCGAAAGGTGAGCACCGACAGCACCGGTCCGAAGATCTCCTCCCGGGCGACACGATGTGACTGGGCCACGCCGGTGAACACGGTCGGGCGGAAGAAGTACCCCCGGTCGGGCAACTCGCACGGCGGCTGGTAGAGCTCGGCGCCCTCGTCGACGCCGGCCTGCACCAGCGCGGCGATCCGCTCGAGCTGCGCCGCGGAGTTGATGGCGCCGACGTCGGTGTTCTTGTCGAGCGGGTCGCCGACCCGCAGGGTGGCGATGCGACGCTTGAGCTTGTCGACGAAGAGTTCGGCGACGGTCTCCTGCACGAGGAGCCGCGACCCGGCGCAGCACACGTGCCCCTGGTTGAAGTAGATGCCGTTCACCACGCCTTCGACGGCCTGGTCGAGAGCGGCGTCGTCGAACACGATGTTGGCGGCCTTGCCCCCGAGCTCCAGCGTCAGGCGCGTGCCGGTGCCGGCCAGGGCGGCCTGGATCCCCTTCCCCACCGCCGTCGAGCCGGTGAAGGCGATCTTGTCGACGTCTCCGTGACCGACCACCGCGGCGCCGGTCGCTCCCGCGCCGGTGACGATGTTGACCACACCCGGAGGCAGCTCCGCCTGTTGCAGGACCTCACCCAGCAGCAGCGCGGTGAGCGGCGTCGTCTCCGCCGGCTTGAGCACGACGGTATTGCCACAGGCCAGCGCGGGGGCCAGCTTCCAGGCGGCCATGAGGAGCGGGAAGTTCCAGGGGATCACCTGGCCGGCCACGCCGAGGGGCGCTGGGCGCCGCCCCGGGAAGGCGTACCCGAGCTTGTCGGCCCACCCGGCGTGGTGGAAGAAGTGGGCCGCGGCCAAGGGGACGTCGACGTCGCGAGACTCCTTGATCGGCTTGCCGCCGTCGAGGGTCTCCAGCACGGCGAACTCCCGGCTCCGTTCCTGGATGAGCCGAGCGATCCGGTAGAGGTACTTGGCTCGTTCAGGACCGGGCATGTCGCGCCAGGCCCCGGTGAAGGCGGCGCGCGCCGCACGGACCGCTCGGTCGACGTCGGCGGCGCCGGCCGCGGCCACCTCGGCCAGGGGCTCCTCGGTAGCCGGGTTGACGGTCGTGAAGGCGGCGTCGCTGAGCGGGTCAACGAACTCGCCGCCGACGAACAACCCGTACGACGGGGCCAGAGACACCACCGCGGCGGACTCGGGCGCGGGGGCGTAGTCGAGGCCGAACCCGCGCGTGCGCTCCAGTTCACCCATCAGTCGACGCTGAAGTGGTCGGGCCGCTGGTACCGGCCGGTGCGCTGGGACCGGATCTGCATCAGGACGTCGTTGAGCAGGCTCGAGGCCCCGAGCCGGAAGCGGGCGGGCGTGAGCCAATCGGGCCCCAGCGTCTCGGCCACCACGACCAGGTACTGCCAGGCCTGCTTGGCGGTGCGAACTCCGCCGGCCACCTTGAGCCCGACGGGGCGACCGGACTGGTCGACGAAATCTCGGATGGCCTCGGCCATGCACAGCGCCACCGGCAGCGTCGCCGACCCGGCGACCTTGCCCGTAGACGTCTTGATGAAATCGGCGCCGGCCACCATGGCCAGCGTGGACGCCTTGCGCACCGCGTCGTAGGAGCCGAGCTCGGCGGTCTCGATGATCACCTTGAGATGCGCGGCTCCGGACGCCACCTTGGAGGCGGCGATGTCGTCGAACACCTCCCCGTAACGACCGGAGAGGAACGCCCCGCGGTTCAATACGATGTCGACCTCGTCGGCCCCCGCGGCCACGGCGCGACCTATCTCGTCGACCCGCACCTCGATCGGTGACTGGCCGGCCGGGAACGCGCCGGCCACGCTCGCCACCCGGACCGGGCTGGCCCGGAGCCATTCGACCGCCACCGGCACGAGCAGCGGGTACACGCAGACGGCGGCCGCGGCGGGGATGGCCGGATCGGCTGGGTCGGGGCGCAGCGCCTTGGCGCACAGGCCTCGCACCTTGCCCGGGGTGTCGGCCCCTTCCAAGGTGGTGAGGTCCATGCAGCGCACGGCCAGGTCCAGTGCGGCCAGCTTCGACGCCTTCTTGATCGAACGGCTGGCCAGGGCCGCCGCCCTGGCCTCCAACCCGACGGCGTCCACCGGCGCGCCGGTGACCGAGGGGCCACCGACCAGCCATGCCGACCAGCGGCGACCGACGCCGCTGCCGCGCTCGGCGGCGATCGCAGCCGGCTCGTCGACGAGCGTTGAGGGCATCGACCATCGAGGCTACCGGTTGGCCGGCGCGCCGAGCCTCGGCGCGCCGGGCCGACCACGCGCCATGATCTCGTGGTGCCCATGCGCACCACGGTGCTCGACCATCCTCTCGCCGCCCGAACCCTGACCCGGCTGCGCGACGAGCAATCCGACCGCGCCGCCTTCCGCCGGGCGCTCGACGGCCTGTCGGAGATGCTGCTCTACGAAGCCACCCGGCGCCTCGGCGTCGTTGCCGTCGCCGTGCGCTCGCCGATGGGACCGACCACCGGCGTAGGCCTGGCCGAGCCTCCGTTGGTGGTGCCGATCCTGCGGGCCGGGCTCGGCATGATCGGAGCGGTCCTGCGTCTTCTGCCCGAGGCGCCCATCGGCTTCATCGGCGTCGCCCGCAACGAGTCGACCTTCGTGCCCGAGCCCTACATGAACTCGGTCCCCCGCGAGCTCGGCGGCCGAGCGGTGCTGGTGCTGGACCCGATGTTGGCCACCGGCGGCTCCCTCGAGCACAGCTGTCGCATCCTGGTCGAGCGCGGGGCCGGACGGCTGACGGCCGTGTGTGCGCTGGCGGCGCCGGAGGGACTGGCCCGGATCGAAGCGTCGGGGCTGGTAGACGAGGTGGTCAGCGCGTCGATCGACAGCCACCTCGACGAACGGGCGTACATCGTCCCCGGCCTCGGTGACGCCGGGGACCGCCTGTTCGGGACGGCCTAACCCCTCGCGCCCTCCAGCCCAACGCCGGCCTAACACCCGCCTCCCTCCGGCCCAACGCCGGCCTCCCTCCGTTCTGGCGTCCAGATGGCCCATATATGGGCCATCTGGACGCCAGAACGGGCAGTTTTGGGGGCCGGGGCCGGCCTACGCCGTCGCCACCAGCTCGCGCAGGGCGGTGGCGAGCTCGTCGAGCTCTCGGGCTGCGGCGGCGCGCGTGACACCGACATCGTCACCCACCCGGAGCACGACCTCGAGATAGGCCTTCGTCTTGGGCTCGGTGCCGCTCGGTCGCACCACCACTCTCGCGCCCCCCGCCAGGGCGAACACCAGCCCGTCGGTGGGCGGCAGATCGGCACCGTCGAGCAGGTCCCGCACCGACTCCACCGCTCGTCCCGCCAGCTCGGAAGGGAGCCGGGCTCGGAGGCGGTGGACGACGCCGAAGCCAGCGATCGTCACCTGGGCCGTGGCATGCAGCCCGTGCCGGCGGGCGATGTCGTCCAGTCGCTCGAGCAGCGAGCTTCCAGCAGCGCGGGCCCGGGCGGCGAGGTCGGCCACGGCCAAGGCCGCGGTGATCCCGTCCTTGTCCCGTATCGCGTCGGTCACCGCGAAGCCGAGGGCCTCCTCGTAGCCGAACAGGAACCGGCTGTCGGGACGGTCGAGCGCAGCCCGCATGATCCACTTGAACCCGGTCAGCGTCTCCGCGTAGTGCACACCCGCGGCCGCGGCCTGGGCCGACAGCAGCCGGGACGAGACCACGGTGGTAACCAGCAGCCGCTCACCGCCACGGGTCGCACCCAACAGGTGCTCAGCCAACAGTGCGCCGATCTCGTTGCCGGTGAGCACCCGCCAACCGTCGCCCTCGGGCACCGCCGCCCCCAGGCGGTCGGCGTCGGGGTCGTTGGCCAGTACGAGGTCGGCGCCGAGGCGCTTCGCCTCAGCCAGCGCCAGGTCGAGCGCGCCGGGCTCCTCGGGGTTCGGAAAGGCCACGGTCGGAAAGTCGGGATCGGGCTCGGCCTGGGCGGCGACCACGCTGACGTCGTCGAAACCGGCGCGGCCGAGCAGGGCCACGACGAGGTCGCGGCCGACGCCGTGCATGGCGGTGTAGACGATCCGCAGCTCTCGCCGCCCGGCCCGCGGGGCGACGCTGAGCGCCACGTCGAGGTAGGCGGCGATCACCTCGTCGCCCAGCACGCGCCAACCTCGTCGGGCGACGGTTACCGGCGGACCGGCGGCGACGACCTCGGTGGCCGCCTCGATGGCCGCGGCAACCGACGGGACGACCTGGATCCCGTCGCCGAGGTACACCTTGTAGCCGTTGTCGGCCGGCGGGTTGTGGCTGGCGGTGACCATCACGCCCGCGTCCGCGCCGAGGTGGCGGACCGCGAAGGCCAGCACCGGCGTGGGCAGCGCCCGGGGTAGGAGCAGCGCGGTCGCACCCGACGCGACCACCACCCCCGCGGTATCAAGGGCGAAGTCGGCGGAGCAGTGGCGCGCGTCGTACCCGACGACGACCGTCGCCCCCGGGGCCAGGGTGCGCATGAGGCCCGCAGCGGTGTGTCTGACGACGGCTCGGTTCATGCGCATCGGACCGGCGCCGAGTCGGCCGCGCAGCCCCGCGGTGCCGAAACGCAGCCGGCCCGAGAAGCGCTCGGCCAGGTCCTGCGCGGCTCCGTGGTCACCCCGCTCGGTTGCCTCAACGAGTGTGTCGAGCTCCAACGCGGTCACGGGATCGGGATCGGCATCACGCCAGGCCCTGGCCATTCGAGCGAGCTCGCTGACCCGTTCGACGTCATCGTTCACGAGAGGCCCGATTCACTTCAGGACCCCCACCGCCCCTGGCGGGGCGACCATCGAACGATGACAATCGCCGGCGGTTTGTCGCTCCTGGCGGCTGGCGCAGCCGGGCCACATGGCCCAGGACCGGCGGGGGGCCCGGGGGCAGAGGCTCCGCCGGAGCCCCCGGCGCTGCGCCGATCCGGCTTCGCCGGTCGGCGCAGGACAAGTCTTTCGGCGCCCGCCACAGGCGGGCACCCTCCAGCTCAGAGCCGACCTCTGGATTCGGCTCTGATTCTCGTCACAACAACTCGATGACGCCGCGCAGCAGGGACCCGAGGTGCTCGCCCGCGTCGGCGCCGGCGGCCAGGACCTCGGCGTGGTCGAGGCCGGCGTGGTCGAGGCCGGCGTGGTCGAGGCCGGCGTGGTCGAGGCCGGCGTGGTCGAGGCCGGCATCGCCGACGCCCGCGGCCAGGTTGGTCACCAGCGAGACGGCGAGCACCTCGGCCCCGGCGTGCCGGGCGGCGATCGCCTCGAGGGCCGTGGACATTCCCACGAGATCGGCACCGAGGCTTCGCAGCATCCGGATCTCCGCCGGTGTCTCGTAGTGGGGACCGGGTAGGCAGGCGTACACGCCCTCGGCAAGATCGGGTTCGACGGTGCGGGCCAACGTGCGCAGACGGGCCGAGTACAGGTCCGTCAGGTCGCAGAACCGCGCCCGGTAGGGCGGCGGCGGGTCGGCGCCCTCCAGCGGCGAGCGTCCGGTCAGGTTGAGGTGGTCTCGGATCACCACCGGGTGGCCGACGCTGCTACTCGCGCGCAGCGACCCGGCTGCGTTCGTGAGCACGACCACGCGGCAGCCTCCGGCCACGGCGGCCCGCACGCCGTGGACCACCGCCGCCGGCGTATGCCCTTCGTAGAGGTGGGCCCGCCCGAGGTAGACGAGGGCCCGGTGGTCGCCGATGACCATCGAGCGCGCCTCGCCACCATGGCCCGCCACCGTGGGGGCGGGAAAACCGTGGAGGTCCGAAACCGCCACAACCGCGGTGGTTGACCCCAACCCGTCGATCGCACCACCCCACCCCGACCCCAGTACCAGGGCGACGTCGTGGCCGCCGCCGAGGCGCTGAGCCAGCTCGGAGGCGGCACGGGCCGCCGCCAGGTACGGGTCGTCGTGGGTTGCAGGGATAGGCAACGGTACCGGCGGGCGGCGCGGCCGGTGGCCGGGCGGCGGTCCGGTAGCGTCGGCGCGGTGGTGCCCGTCCCTCCCGGCTCGCGCGCGGCCCTCTGTGCGCTGATCCTTGCCTGGTGCCGCCCCAGCCACGGCCCGGGTGCGGCCCTGGTGTGGCCCTGGCGCGGCCGCTGACGATGTCGGCCTGATGCTCGATCATGTGTTCACCGACGCCATCGGCGCGCTGCGCGACGCCTTCGAGAACGCCCTGCTCGAGCGCCAGGCCTTCGAGGAGCGGTTCCAGGCCGACGTCCTCCTCGGCGACCTCACCTGGGAAACCAGCTACGGCCTGCCCGGTGAGGGCTCACCCCCGCGGGTGCGGGCCGACATCACCCTCGACTGGCCGACCTGGGCCCAGAGCGCCTACCGGTCCTGGTACATCGGCGAGCCCTTCGAGGACGGGCCCCGCATCGAGATCGAGATCGTGCTCCGCATCCAGCGCCTGGCCAAGCCGCCCGACGCCGCGGCGGTGCTGGCCGTACTGCCCGAACAGAGCCCCGCCCTGGGCACCGAGCCGCTCGAGCGGTCGGGACCGACCATCGAGACGATATTCGGCCAGGACCTCGACGACGCGGAGTACGCCATCGAGGTGTCCTACGAGGGCAGCTACGAGTTGGACGAGGAGACCCTCAAAGACGGATCGGCCCTCGACGACCACTTCGGCGCCATGGGCGGGTGGATCTCCTCCACGCTGGTGCGCCTCGGCGACCTGCGCTTCGAGTTCCTGCCCCCCGAGGAGGACAGCTCCGAAGTGGGGTGAGGTCCCGCCCCCACTCGCTCGCTCCGCCTCGCCGCGTCGGCACCGGCAGGCGGCCCGGGGGCGGAGGCTCCGCCGGCCGCCCCGGCCGCCGATCGATCCGCCCTCCCGTCGCTCCTGGCGGCTGGCGCCGCCGGGCCGCATGGCCCCGGGGCCGGCCGATCGGCGACAAGGTCGTTCGGCGGAGCCGTAGGTGGCGACCTCCAAGCTCGCCTGAACGGAACGAGTGAAGCGAACGAGTGAAGGCGGAACAACCTCAGGCCAGGGCGGCGGCGCGGGCGAGGTCGCCCAGGGGCTCGGCCGGGCGGGCGCCGAAGTGGCTGATGACCTCAGCGGCGGCCAGAGCGCCCAGCCGCGCGGCGGCCGCAGGCTCGCTTCCCGACGTCAGCCCGTACAGGACGCCCGACGCATAGAGGTCGCCGGCGCCGGTGGTGTCGACGACCCGGGCGGCGCGGTGGCGGTCGACCACGTGCACCTCGTCACCGGCCACCACCACCGAGCCGGCCTGGCTGCGGGTCAGGAAGGCCAGCTCGCAGTGCCGGCGCACCCGCGCCAGCGCCTCGTCGAACGTGCTCACCTGGTACAGCGAGCAGATCTCGACCTCGTTGGCGAAGAGGATGTCCACCCGGTTCTCGGCCAAGTCGAGGAACTCGGCGCGATGACGCTCGACGCAGAACCCGTCGGAGAGTGCCAGCGCGACCTTGCGGCCCGCACCATGGGCCGCGTCCATGGCCGCGCGGATGGCGGCCTTGGCCACCGCCACGTCCCACAGGTAGCCCTCGCAGTAGGTGATCGCGGCGCGCCCTATCAGGTCGGCGTCCACGTCGTCCGGGGCCAGGAACGCGGCGATGCCCAGGAAGGTGTTCATGGTGCGCTGGGCGTCGGGCGTGACCAGGATGAGGCAGCGCGCCGTGCTCGGGCCGTCGAGCGCGGCGGGCACGTCGAAGGCCACCCCGCTGGCGCGGATGTCGTGGCGAAAGATGTCGCCGAGGTGGTCGTCGCGCACCTTGCCTATGTACGCCACGCGGCCGCCGAACGAGGCCACACCGGCCACGGTGTTGGCCGCGGAGCCCCCCGAGGCCTCGATCCCCGGGCCCATGGCCTGGTAGAGGCGATCGGACTCCTCCGCGCCGACGAGGCGCATGGACCCCTTGTGCAAGCCCTGCTGCACGAGGAAACCGTCCTCGGCATGGCTGAGCACGTCGACGATGGCATTACCGAGGGCGACGACGTCGAGGCTTGGCTCGGGCCCGGGCACGGTCAGCCACGCTACCCGTCGCGGGGCTGGCCGGGCGCGGGCCAGCCTCTAGCCTCGGGCGCATGTCGCCGCCCGGTTCGTCGTCCGATTCGTCGCCCGCACTCACCTCGGGGCCCAACTCGGGGCCCACCGCCAACCGCTATCGCCTCCCGCGCACCGCGGTGCCGGCGCACTACGAGATCTGCATCGAACCGGACCTCGAGGCCGGCACCTTCGCTGGCTCCGAGTCGGTGACGCTCGATCTGGTCGAGCCGGTGGACCGGCTGGTGCTGAACGCGCTCGAGCTCGACATCGACGAGGCCTGGGTGGAGGGGGCCGACGGGGGGAGGACCGACGCTAGCCCGGCGTTCGACGTCGGGACCGAGCGAGCCACGCTCACGCTCGCCGGCCCGGCCGGCGCCGGGCGCGTCACGCTGCACCTGCGCTTCCGGGGCGTGCTCAACGACAAGCTGGTCGGTTTCTACCGCTCGACCTTCACCGACGACGAGGGGGCCGAGCACGTCATCGCCACCACCCAGATGGAGGCTACCCACGCCCGCCAGGCGTTCCCGTGCTGGGACGAACCGGACTTCAAGGCCACGTTCGCGGTGACGCTGGTGGTGCCCGCCGGGCTCGTCGCCCTTTCGAACGGAGCGATGGAGGCCGAAGAGCTCATGGCCGACGGGCGCCGTCGGGCGCGCTTCGCCACCACCATGGCGATGTCGACGTACCTCGTCGCCTTCGTCGTCGGCCCACTCGCGGTGACCGACGAGGTCAGGGTGCCCGACGGGACCACCGCGGGCGCCGAGCGCCCCGGCACCCCGCTGCGGGTGGCCTACCCACCGGAGCGAGGCGCGCTCACCGCCTTCGCCCTGGAGTCAGGTGCCTTCGCGCTGCGGTACTTCGCCGAGTACTACGACATCGGCTACCCCGGCGGGAAGCTCGACCTCGTAGCCATCCCCGACTTCGCCTTCGGGGCCATGGAGAACCTGGGCTGCGTGACGTTCCGGGAGATCCTGTTGCTGGTCGACCCCGCCCGGGCCACCCAACCCGACCTCCAACGAGTGGCCGACGTCATCCACCACGAGATCGCCCACATGTGGTTCGGGGACCTCGTGACCATGCGCTGGTGGAACGGCATCTGGCTCAACGAGGCCTTCGCCACCTTCATGGAGATGAAGTGCACCGACGCCTTCCGTCCCCAGTGGGAGCGCTGGGTCGACTTCGGCACGTCGCGGACCGCCGCCTTCGACGTCGATTCGCTCGAGTCCACCCGGCCCATCGAGTTCGACGTGATCTCACCCCGAGACGCGGAAGGCATGTTCGACGTGCTCACCTACGAAAAGGGCGCAGCCGTGCTGCGCATGCTCGAGCAGTACCTCGGCGAGGACGCGTTCCGCGACGGCGTTCGTCGCTACCTGGCCGACCATGCCTATGCCAACACCGAGACGACCGACCTCTGGGACGCCATCGAGGCGGCCACGAACCAACCGGTGCGCCGGATCATGGACAGCTGGATCTTCCAGGGCGGCTATCCCGTGGTCAGCGTCGAGCTGCGCACCGAGCCCGGACAGGGGTCGGGCCCGGGGCCCCGCGCCGGTGTCGCCACGCTGCACCTCGGCCAACAGCGCTTCCGCAACGCCGGCGGCGCGGCCCAGGACCCGCTGGGCGAGACCTGGGTCGTGCCCGTCGTGGCGCGTTACGGACGCCAGGACGGCGCCGGCCACCACGGCGATTTCGGACCGGCGACGGACGAGCGCGAGCTGAAGCTGCTCCTCGACGGCTCCGAACACGAGGTGACCCTCGAGTTCGTGCCGGACTGGGTGCTCGTCAACGCGGGGGCGAGCGGGTTCTATCGGGCCCGGTACTCCAGCGCGCTGCTGCACGCGCTGGGTCGCCTGGGGCCGGGTTCCCTCGACCCGCTCGAGCGCTACCAGCTCGTGGACGATGCCTACGCCTCGGTGCTGGCGGGCGAGACCTCGGCCGCGGAGTTCCTCGTCCTGGCGCGCAGCTTCGGCGACGACACCGACCTCTCGGTGTGGCAACGCCTGGCCGGCGCGCTCGGGGCGATCGACCGCATCCTCGACGACGAAGCCCGGCCGCGCTACCAGGCCCTGGTCCGGGGGATCGTCGGGCCGGCCCTGTTGCGGCTCGGTCAGGAGCCCGAGCCTGGCGAGCTCGCGCGACGCGGCCAGCTCCGAGGCACGCTGCTCGAACTGCTGGGCACCGTGGGCGACGACCAGGACGCCAAGCTCAGGGCCCGAGCGCTGCATGAGGCCTACCTGGCCGATCCCGGCTCGGTCGACCCCGCGCTGGCGGCGGCCGCCATCGGGGTGGTGGCGACCAGCGGCGGGCCCGAGGAGTTCGACCTGTTCTGGGCCCGGCACCAGCAGGCCGATGACCCGCAGACCGCGATCCGCTATCTGCACGCCTTGGCTCGTTTCGAGGACCCGGCGCTGACCGAGCGCATGCTGGCGCTGGCCACGACCGAGATGCGCACCCAGGACGCTCCCTACGTGCTCGGTCGGGCGCTGGCCAACCGCCGCGCCGGTGCGCAGGTCTGGGAGTACATCCGCCGAAACTGGCGCAGCGTCAACGAGCGCTTCCCGTCCAACAGCATCGTGCGCATGCTGGGAGGCCTCGCCGCCGTGACCGATGCCACCCTGGCCGGCGACGTGCGGGCCTTCTTCGCCGACCACGACGTGCCCCAGGGGGCCAAGTCCCTCGAGCAGCACCTCGAGCGGATGCAGGTCGGCGTCGCCCTGCGCGAGCGCGAGGCCGGCGCCTTGGCCGAGTCCCTGGCCTGACTGGCGTCCACCCCATCCACTTCCGGCGTCCACCCCATCCACTTCTGGCGTCCAGATGGCCCAGATGTGGGCCATCTGGACGCCGTTTCGGGCGGGGTTAGAGTCACGAACGTGAGTTTGGCCCGGCTCCGACCGCCGCCGCGACTATCGGCGGCGCAGGCGAGGCGGATGGCGCTCGCCGCCCAGGGCTTCGCCGAGCCCCGCCCCGCCGGGCGCGTCGACCGCCGCCACGCCTCGCGGGTGCTCGACCGGGTGACCCTGCTCCAGATCGACTCGATCAACGTGCTGGCCCGCTCGCACGAGATCGCGCTCTTCTCCCGCCTCGGTCCCTACCCGCGCACGCTGCTGGCCCGCCTCGTCGAGGCGGATCGCGCCCTCTTCGAGTACTGGGCCCATGAGGCGTCCTTCGTGCCCGTCGGGCTGCAGCCGTCGCTGCGCTGGCGCATGGACCGGGCACGCGGCGAGGCGTGGGGGCCCATGGTGCGGATCGAGCGGGAACGTCCCGGCTACGTCGCCACCGTGCTGGCCGAGGTGAGCGAGCGCGGGCCCATCGCGGCCAGCGAGCTCGCCGCGAACGGTCGAAGCGGCGGCGCGACGTCGAGCGGGCCGTGGTGGGACTGGACGGACGGCAAGACCGCGCTCGAGTTCCTGTTCTGGAGCGGCCAGGTCACGGCCAGCGGGCGGGGACGCAACTTCGAGCGCCGCTACGACCTCCCTGAGCGGGTCCTGCCCGCCGACGTGCTGGCCCTGCCGACACCCGACGCCCACGAGGCGCAGCGCACCCTGCTCGTGCGCGGGGCCCGCTCCCTCGGCGTGGGCACCGCCGGCGACCTCGCCGACTATTTCCGAATGGGCCTGCGCGAGACCAGGGCCCGGCTGGCCGAGCTGGTCGAGAACGGAGCGCTCTCGGTCGTCACCGTGGGGGGATGGCGTGAGCCGGCGTTCCTGCACCCCTCGGCTCGGCAGCCGCGCCGGGTGCACGCTCGCGCTCTGCTCTCGCCGTTCGACTCGCTGATCTGGTCCCGGCCCCGCACCGAGCGACTCTTCGGGATGCGGGTGCGCCTCGAGGTGTACACGCCAAGGGCGCGGCGGGTGCATGGCTACTACGTGCTGCCGTTCCTCCTCGGCGATGCGCTGGTGGGACGGGTCGACCTGAAGGCCGACCGGCGAGCGTCGGCCCTGCTCGTGGCCGGCGCGCACGCCGAACCACCGCACGACCCGGCCACGGTCGCCGGCCCGCTGGGCCAGGAGCTGCGGGCCATGGCGAGCTGGCTCGGCCTGGCCCGGGTCGAGCTCGGGGCCCGTGGCGACCTCATCGCGGCGCTCGCCCGAAACGCAGGCTGAGGCGCTGGGCAAAGGCAGGTGGGGCTGGTAGGTGCGATTTGCACTCAATCAGCGCCCAACGCAATGTCCTATTGTGCCCGGGTTGGACCACAGAGGGGGGCGATCATGCCGGGTATGACACGTCGTCAACTACTTCGACGCGGGCTGACGCTGGCGCCGGCGATGAGCATGTGGCCCGCGTTGCTGGCCGCCTGCGGTGACGATGACGACGGCGGTGGTGACGCCACCGACAGCCAGAACGCCGCGCTGCAGATCCTCGTCGGGTTCGGCACGGGCAATGCTCCCAACCAGATCCCCGCCCAGGAAGAGCTGGCCGCGGCCTTCGAGGAGGCGAGAGGGCGGGCCATCGCCTTCCGCCGCATCCCCGACGTCGACGGCCAGGAGGCGCAGCGCCAGCTCGGCGTGTCCATCGCGGCGGGCAACCCGGCCGACATCATCCTGCCCACCGGCGTGTTCGGCATCTCGCTCTATCTCGACCAGGACGTGTGGCTCGACCTGGCGCCGTACCTGGCCGACGCCGACATCGACCTCGGTCTCTTCGCCGAGGCGGCGACCGCGGCGGCCAAGGTGCCGAACTACTTCGGGCCCGATTCCGACGTGATCGTCGGCATCCCGGCCGGCCTGTTCACCCACACGATCGCCTACAACAAGGAGCTCTTGGCGGCGGCCGGCGTGGACGAGCCCCCGCACCAGTGGGATGCCGCCGGGTGGGATTACGGCCGTCTCCTGGAGATCACCAAGGCCTTGACCCTGGACTCGAGCGGGCGCAACGCCGCCGACGCCGGCTTCGACCCCGGCGACATCGTCCAGTTCGGGCTCGGCCATTGGGACACCGGGCTCATGGCCCTGGGCTACGGCGCCCAGAAGTACGACCCCGAGACGCGTCGGCTCCTGCTCGACTCCGACGAGAACATCGAGGGCACGCAGTTCGGGGCCGACCTCGTCAACGTGCACCACGTGCTGGCCAACGACCAGCTGGCGGCCGGCGTGGCCGCCGGTGCCGGCGACCAGCCCCAGCTGGCGGCCTGGAAGTCCGGCAAGCTCGCCATCATCGACATGTGCGGCTGTGACCTCTTGAGCTACGGCGTCGACAACGACTTCGAGTGGGACGTGGCCCCGTGGCCCAAAGGGCCGGCCAAGCTCGTGTCGACGCTCAACCTCGACGTCGGAGCCGTCGTGGCCGCCAGCGACAAGCGCGACGCCGCGTTCGAGGCCCTCGAGTTCCTCCTGGTCGAACCGGCCAACGCCCGCAAGCTGGCCACCAAGGGCTACGGCGCCATGTCGCCCCTGCGTAGCGAGGAGGGCGCCTTCCTGACCGAGCTGGAGAGCGAGTTCCCCGGTATCGACCTGCAACTCTTCCTCGACGCCTTCCCCTTCTCGGTCAACCAGGAGGGCTGGTTCCCGGCCTTCACCCAGGTCAACGACGCCGGCGGCGAGTTCCTGGACCCCATCGCGCTGGGCGACGCCCCCGCCGCCGATCAGCTCCGCGAGTACCAGCGGGCTGCGCAGAACCTTGTCGACCGCTGGTTCGAGGAGAACGAACTGCCTTCGTGAGCACCGCCGCCGCGCCGGCGGGCACGAGCGCCGGCACCGCGGCCGATGATGCGCCACCCCGGCGCCGCCGGCGGTCGCGAGCCTCTCGCCGGGAGGCCTGGGCCGCCTACGGGTTCCTGAGCCCCTGGGCCATCGGCTTCGTCGGGCTCACCGTCGGCCCGATCGTGGCCTCGCTGGTGCTGTCCTTCACCGACTACAACCTGCTCGACGCCGGCGACACGAGCTGGGTCGGCACCGACAACTACCGCGAGGCCCTCACCGAGGACCGCTTGGTCCTGCACTCGCTCAAGGTCACCGCCTACTACGCCACCCTGGCCGTTGCTCTCGACCTCGTGGTGGGGCTGGCGGTGGCGCTGCTGCTCAACACCGGCTTGCGAGCCATCGGCGCCATCCGCACCATCTACTACCTGCCCGCCGCCGTGTCCGGTGTCGCCGTGTCCTTGTTGTGGCTCTGGATCTTCCAACCCAGCAGCGGGCTGGCCAACGCCATGCTGGACCTCGTCGGGCTGCCGAGGATCGACTGGGTCTACTCGACCACCTGGGTCATCCCGGCCTTCGTGCTCATGAGCCTGTGGGGGGTGGGCCGGAGCGCGTTCATCTACCTCGCCATCCTGCAGAGGATCCCGACGAACCTCTACGAGGCCGCCGCGGTCGACGGAGCCGGGCCGTTCACGCGCTTTCGCCGCATCACCCTGCCACTGGTGACCCCCGCCATCTTCTTGAACCTGGTGCTCGGGATCATCTCCAACTTCCAGACGTTCACCCAGGCCTTCGTCATCTCCGAGGGTGGCCCGGCCAACGCCAGCCTCTTCTACACGCTGTACCTCTATCGCAACGCCTTCCGCTACTTCCGGGTGGGGTACGCGTCGGCGCTGGCGTGGATCCTCTTCGCCCTGCTTCTGGCTCTCACGCTGGTGGCGTTCCGCTCCAGTCGACGCTGGGTGTACTACGAGGCCGGCGGCGCCCGGTGAGCTTTCCGAAGGTGAGCGGGGCGAAGGTGAGCGGGGCCGTCACCACCGACGCGCTGGGGCCACGCCTCACCGGGCGGTGGTCTCGCCGGATCTGTGCGGTGGTCATCGTGGCCGGGGCGGCGGCGGTGCTGGCGCCGCTGGCCTGGATGATCTCCACGTCGCTCAAGCCGGAGTCCCAGGTCTTCCGCACCCCGATCGAGTGGGTGCCCTCCACGGTGCGCACCGAGAACTACCGCGAAGCGGTCTCGCTCATCCCGTTCTGGCGCTACGCGCTGAACTCCCTGGTCATCGCCGTCCCGGTGGTGATCGGCACCGTGGCGACCTCCGTCGCGGTGGCCTTCGCCTTCGCCCGGATGCGCGCCCCGGGCCTGGGCTGGCTCTTCGGGCTGGTGATCGCGGCCATCATGCTCCCCGGCGAGGTCACCCTGGTGCCGTCGTTCCTGTTGTTCAACGAGCTCGGCTGGGTCGGCACCTACCTTCCCCTCACCGTGCCCGCCTGGCTCGGCGGTGGCGCGTTCAACATCTTCCTGCTCCGCCAGTACTTCCTCACGATCCCGCGAGAGCAGGACGAGTTGGCGCGGGTCGAGGGCCACAGCCATCTGTCGATCCTGCTCCGGGTGATCGTCCCCCAGTCGTGGCCGGCCGTCGCCGTGGTCGCGGCCTTCGAGTTCGTCCACGTCTGGAACGACTTCCTCGGCCCGCTGCTCTACATCAGCGAAGCGGACCGCTACACGCTGCCCCTCGGCCTGAACTTCTACAAGGACATCTACAACACCCAGTGGGCGCACCTCATGGCCGCGTCGCTGCTGGCCCTGCTGCCCTGCATCGTCGTGTTCTTCCTGGCCCAGCGAGCCTTCACCCAGGGCGTGGTCCTCACCGGTCGCCGCTGACCGCCGCCCTCGGGAGCCCGCCCGACTGCGCGTCGATGCGGCAGCTACCGACCGTGGCCGTGAGAAGCTGCCGCATCGAGTCGGTCGCCGAGCGCGGCGCCGGTGACCGGGTCGAAGAAGCGAACGCGATCGGCGTCGACCGCCAGGGTGAGCCGATCGCCCGGGGAGACCTTGGACCTGGCGTCGATCGACGCGATCATGGTGGCCGGCGCCGGTCGGACCAGGACCGGCGCATCGGCGCCTTGGCCGGCCGTCTCGTCGTCTCGAACCGCGACGGGACGGGCGTCGACGGCGAAGTGCGCGAGCGTGGAGCCACCCAAGGGCTCCGCCATGTCGATGGTCACCTCGGCGATCACCGCCTTGCCGAACCCGGCCGCGAAGCGAGGCTCTTCGAGGTGCTCAGGCCGGATGCCGACGATGACCTCGGACCGAGGCGAGGTGCCGTCACCCGGCAGCGGGATCATCCAGGGCCCTGCTCGCGCCACCCGGTCACCGTTGTCGGTCTCCACCGACGCGTGCAGCAGGTTGGTGGGCGGGCTCCCGACGAACCCCGCCACGAAGACGTTGGCCGGCGCATCGTAGAGGCGCTGGGGCTCGTCGAGCTGCTGGAGCCGGCCACGGCGCAGGACGGCCACGCGGTCACCGATGGTGAGCGCTTCGGTCTGGTCGTGGGTCACGTACAGGAAGGTGGCGCCGAGCTCGCGGTGGATGCGCCGGATCTCGGTGCGGAGCTGGACGCGCAGCTTGGCGTCGAGGTTCGAGAGCGGCTCGTCCATCAGGAAGGCCCGGGGCCGGCGAACGATGGCCCGTCCCATCGCCACCCGCTGGCGCTCGCCGCCGGAGAGCGCACGGGGCCGGCGGTCGAGCAGCGCCTCGATCCCCAGCAGCGACGCGGCCGCTCGCACCCGCCCGTCGAGCTCCCGGCGGGGCATGCGCCTACCGTTCGTGCGCTTCGCCTTCAGGGCAAAGGCCATGTTCTGGTAGGCGCTCAGGTGCGGGTACAGGGCGTAGTCCTGGAAGACCATGGCCAGGTCACGGGAGCCGGGGGCCAGGTCGGTCACGTCGGCGCCGCCGATCGTCACCTCGCCCTCGGTGGCCGTCTCGAGCCCCGCCACGATGCGCAGCACCGTCGATTTTCCGCACCCCGAGGGCCCCACCACCGCCAGCAGCTCACCGTCGCGCACGGCAAGGTCGAGGTGGTCCACGGCGACCGTCCCGTCTCCGAACCGCTTCGTGATCCCCGACAGGGTGATGGCCGCCATCGGTTGCCGAGCCTATCCGTGCCCCTCTGGAGCCAAGGCGGTCAGGTGCCTCGTGCGGGCCCCGGTGATGTTCCGGTTCGGCGTCGAAGGGCAGTGCCTCTTTCGCCCACCCCTGATATTGACTACGTTTCCCGGCGACAGTGGACCTGGTCACAGGTTCGCGAACGGGGGGCACGACATGGGCAGACTTCGCTGGACGGCCGTCGGTGTGGTGGCGGTGTTCCTGGCCGCGGGATGCGGCTCGGACGACGATCCCGAGGTGGCCGGGCCCACCACGGATGCGGGCGTCACCACCACCACCGGCGACGACGCGCCGGTGACCGAGGGCGGCACCGTCGTGGTCGCCATCTCCAGCGATCCCGGCCAGCTCAACCCTGCCATCACCACCAGCGGCGGGGTGCACACCGCATCCGAGCTCTTCTTCAACGGCCTGGTCGACCTCGACGAGAACCTCGAGCCGGTGCCCGAGCTGGCCGAGAGCTGGGAGGTGGAGGAGGACGGGGCGCTCTACCGCTTCAACCTTCGTGAAGGCGTCGAGTGGCACGACGGCACGCCGTTCACCGCGGCCGACGTCAAGTACTCCTTCGACGAGGTGCTGGTCCAGCTCCACTCCCGGACCAAGGCCTCGGTCGGTGCCGCCATCGAGTCGATCGAGGTGGTCGACGATCTCACCGTCGAGTTCCGCTTCGGGCAGCCCTACGCACCGTTGCTCCAGCAGTTGAACGTGACCGAGGCCCCGATCATCCCCCGGCACATCTACGAGGGCACCGACCCGATGACGAACCCGGCCAACCTCGAGCCGGTAGGCACGGGGCCGTTCCGGTTCGTGTCCTACACCACCGGCTCGGAGATCCGCATGGAGAAGAACCCCGACTACTTCGAGGACGGCCTCCCGCTCCTCGACGAGGTCGTGATGCGGGTCATCCCCGAAGAGGGGAGCCGCGTGGTGGCGCTGGAGGCCGGCGAGGTCGACTGGCTCTTCGAGACGCCGGGGCCCGATCTGGAGCGCCTGCGTTCGAGTGGCGACTTCGAGTTCCTGGAGACCCCCGTCAACCCCGGGGGCGCCAACTGCATCATGACCGTCAGCTTCAACCTCGACCGCCCCATCTTCGGTGACGTCCGGCTTCGCCGGGCCATCGGCCACGCCCTCGATCGTGAGCAGTTCCTGGAGCGCGTGCTGTTCGGCCAGGGTGCCGTGGCCGAAGCGCCGATCTCGAGTGGTATCCCGTTCGCCCACGGCGACGTCGAGCTGCCGGAGTTCGACGTCGAAGAGGCCGAGCGGCTGCTCGACGAAGCGGGATGGGTGCGCGACGGCGACGCGATACGGACCGCGCAGGGCGTCGAGGGCGTCGAGGACGGCACCTCGCTGGCGTTCGACTTCCTGCACTTCCCGACCTTCACCGCCTATGCCGAGCTGTTGCGGGCCCAGCTCCGCGAGGTCGGCGCCGAGGTGACGTTGGAGCCCTTGGAGCCACCGGTGTTCGCCGAGACGGTCTTCACCAACCGCGACTTCGACACCAACATCATCTCCTACTGCAACGCGACCGACCCCGAGATCGGGGTGCGCCGGATGTTCACCACCGCGAACATCTCGACCGTGCCGTTCTCGAACGCGGCCGCGTACCGCAACCCCGCGGTCGACGCGCTCTTCGACGAGGCCCAGGCCACCGTCGAGACCGACGACCGGGCCCCGATCTACCAGGAGATCCAGGAGATCGTGGCCGAGGAGCTGCCCTACCTCTGGATCGTCGAGACGATCGCGGTCCGGGCCTATGACGCCGACTGCACCGGCTTCGGCCCCTCGGGCCATTTCGCCGAGACCGCCAGTTGCGAGCAGTGAGCGGCCGGCGCGCGGCCGCGCCGGCCAGTGACGTTGGATGACGCGGCGGTACGTCCTGGGGCGGCTGGTCCAGGTCGTACCGACCGTGGCAGGAATCCTGGTCATCGGGTTCCTGCTCATCCACCTGGCCCCCGGCGACCCCGTGCTGGCCCTCGCCGGGGAGAACGGGGACGCGGCCTACTACAGCTTCGTCAGGGCGAAGTTCGGCCTTGACGAGCCCCTGGCCAACCAGCTCCTGACCTACTGCGCCAACGTCCTCGGCGGTGACCTGGGCACGTCCTATACCCAGGGTCGTCCCGTCCTCGACATCGTCGTAGAGCGTCTCGGGGCCACGCTCCTGCTCACCGGGACCGCGCTGGTGGTGTCGACCGCCGGCGGCCTCGCCCTCGGGCTCCTGGCCGCCTCTCGGCCCCGGGGCGGGCGCGACATCGCGGTCACGACGATGAGCCTCGGCCTCTACGCCGCGCCGGTGTTCTGGGTCGGCCAGGTTTCCATCCTCGTGCTCGCGCTGGGCACCGGATGGTTCCCGGTGTCCGGGATGACCACCGCGGGCAGTGACGCGAGTGGCCTGGCCCACGCCGCCGACGTGGCCCACCACCTGGTGCTGCCGGTGCTCGTGCTGGCAGCCCAGGAGATCGCGGCCGTGGCCCGCCTCACCCGGGCCGGGCTCATCGACGAGCTCGGCCAGGACCACATCCGCACTGCCTGGGCGAAGGGGGCGCCCCCTCGGATCGTGCTGATGAAGCACGCTCTGCGTCGAGCGCTGCTGCCCGTCGTCACCGTGATCGGCGGGCGGGTCGGCCACCTCGTCGCCGGCACCGTCGTGGTGGAGGCGGTGTTCGCCTGGCCCGGGATCGGCCGCCTCCTGGTCACCGCCTTGCAGGCCCGCGACACACCGATCGTGCTCGGCGTGTTCTTCGTGGTCGCGTTCTCCGTCGTGCTCGCCAACCTCGTCACCGACCTTGTCTACACGCGACTCGATCCCCGCATCCGCTACCGCTGAGCTGGCCCCGGCCCGCGTCGGCCCGGTCCACGACGACGGGCGCCGGCGGGTGCTGGCGCGGCTGGTCCGCACCCCGCTCGGCGCCGCCAGCGTGGCGCTGACCACCGTCCTGTGCCTGGTCGGGCTACTGGCGCCGGCCCTCGCTCCTCATGACCCCTTCGCCATCGTCGGCCCATCGCTCGACCCACCCTCGCTCGATCACCCGATGGGCACCGACGGGCTCGGCCGCGACCTCTTCAGCGGGGTGGTCCTCGGCACGAGAACGTCGCTGACCGTGGCCGGCGGGGTGGGGATGCTCGTGCTGGCCATCGGCGGTGCGGTGGGGCTGCTCGCCGGCTACCGCGGCGGCTGGACCGACCACGTCCTGATGCGCCTGGCCGAGCTCCTCCAGGTCCTTCCCCGGTTCTTCCTGGCCATCGTGGTGATCGCGCTGTTCGGCCCCGGGCTCGACCGCCTCGTCCTGGTGCTCGGCCTCACCTCGTGGCCGATACTGGCCCGAGTCGTACGATCGGAGGTGCTCTCGCTCAAGGAGCGCGAGTTCGTGGACGCGGCCCGGGCCGGCGGGGCCGGGCCGGCCCGGATCGTGATGCGCGAGATCCTGCCCAACGCGCTGCCCACGGCCGTCGTGTACGTCGGCCTGCTGCTGGCCCAGGTGCTGCTGGTGGAGGCCAGCCTCGGCTTCCTCGGCCTCGGCGACCCCAACGTCGCCAGCTGGGGCTACCTGGCCGGGCAGGCCCAGCGGTTCCTGCGGGTGGCCTGGTGGTTGTCGGTGTTCCCGGGCCTGGCCATCGCCACTGCCGTGGTGGCGCTCAACCTGCTCGGAGATGCGCTGACGGACGCGCTGGGGCGACCCGGGGGCGGTGGCGGGCGTGGCCGCTGAAGTGCCCAGCCTCCTGTCCGTACGCAACCTGACGGTGGAGATCGACACGAGGCAGGGAGTGGTCCACGCGGTCGACGGCGTGGGCTACGACCTGCACCGGGGCGAGACGCTCGGGATCGTCGGTGAGTCGGGATGCGGCAAGACCATGAGCGCGCTGGCGCTGGTCGGCCTGCTCCCCCGGCCGGCGGCCCGGGTGGTCAGCGGCGAGGTGAACTTCGAGGGCCGCAACCTGCTCGCTTTGTCGCGGCGGGAGCTTCGGGCCGTCCGGGGCAGGGACATCGCCATGGTCTTCCAGGATGCGACCACGTCACTGCACCCGGCGTTCGCGGTCGGCGACCAGATCGAGGAGGCGCTGCGCCTCCATGACCACCGGCTCAGCCGGCGCGGTGCTCGGTCCCGCGCCGTGGACCTGCTCGCTTCGGTCGGCGTGCCGGACGCCGCCAGCCGGGCGCGCGGGTACCCGCACCAATGGTCGGGCGGCATGCGTCAACGGGCGATGATCGCCATGGCGATCGCCAACGGGCCGAGCGTGCTGATCGCCGACGAGCCCACCTCCGCGCTCGACGTGAGCACGCAGGCGCAGGTTCTCGATGTTCTGCGCCAGGCCCAGGAGACCACGGGGGCCGCCACCATCCTCATCAGCCACGACCTCGCGGTCATCGCCGAGATGGCCGATCGCGTCGCGGTGATGTACGCCGGGCACATCGTGGAAACCGGCCTGGCCAGGGAGCTCTTTGCGTCGCCCTGTCATCCCTACACGCTGGGGCTCCTGGCCAGCCTGCCCCGGCTCGACCGACCCCAGGGTCGGCTGGTCTCCATCCCCGGCCAACCCCCGAGCCTTCTGCAGCGCCTCGACGGGTGCCCGTTCGGTCCTCGCTGCCGGCTGCGCCTGGGCCGGGCGGACTGCGCCGAGGCGAGGCCCCCACTGGCGCCCACCGGCGCGGGGTCCCAGCGGGCGGCGTGCCATTTCACCGACGAGATGGACCGGGAACGCCGAGACATCGAACGCGAGATCGGCGCGTCCATCACCGGGTCGCGGTGAGGCCGGGCACGCGCTCGACCTCGCCGGCGGGCGGGCGCCTCGAAGGCGCCCGCCCGAAGGGGAACGAGCCGGCGGAGGTGCTGCGGGTCGAGAACCTCGTGAAGCACTTCCCCGGCCACGGCCGGCGGCGCGCCGCGCCACCGGTTCGCGCCGTCGACGGCGTGAGCCTGTCGCTCGGCACCGGTGAGACCCTCGGCCTGGTCGGCGAGTCCGGCTGCGGCAAGACGACCCTGGCCCGGCTCGTCGTCCGCCTGCTCGAGCCCACTCGCGGGCGAGTCGTGCTCGGCGGGCGTGACATCACCGCGCTGCGCGACCGGGAGTTGCGGGCGGTACGCCGGGACCTGCAGATCGTCTTCCAGGACCCGTTCGCCTCGCTGAACCCCCGCATGACCGTCGGAGCGATCGTGGCCCAGCCGCTCAGGATCCACCGGCGCTACCGCGCTTCGGGTGGGCCGGACCGGGTCGCCGAGCTCCTCGAGCTGGTCGGTCTCGACGCCGAGTACGGGCACAGGTTCCCCTCAGAGCTCTCCGGCGGGCAACGCCAGCGCGTCGGCATCGCCCGCGCCTTGGCGCTGGGCCCCGGTGTGGTCGTGCTCGACGAACCGGTGTCGTCGCTCGACGTCTCGGTACGGGCCCAGATCGTGAACCTGTTGGCGGATCTGCAGGCCCAGCTCGGCGTCGCCTACCTGTTCATCGCCCACGATCTCGCCGTCGTCCGCCATGTCGCCGATCGGGTCGCCGTGATGTTCCGAGGACGGATCGTCGAATCCGGCCCCGCCGAGCAGATCTACACCCGGCCCCAACACCCCTACACCGTGGCCTTGCTGGCCGCGGTCCCCGTGCCGGACCCGACCCAGCGGGCGCGGCGTTGGCACCACGGCTCGGCACCGGCCGCCGCGGACGACGGCGTCATCGGCCTCCCAGGGTCGAACCCGACCCTGGGAGGCTGCTGCTATCGGGACCGGTGCGCCCGGGCTCTGGACCGATGCCGAGTCGACGACCCGGCGATGCGCGAAACAAGCGACGGCCACGCCGTCGCCTGTTTCAATCCCGAACCGGGGAACTGACCAAGAGCCGGGATGGTCCGGCGCGGCCGGGGGCGGAGGGAACAGCCCTTCGCTGCCGACGGGCCGGCGCGCCGTCGGCGTAGGAGCCGCCGCCACCGACTCGGGACGCTCGCGTCCGGTCGTTGACACGCAACATGGAGGCGCCCGGGCCGGGCGGCCCGGTCGGCCATCGCGGCCAGCCTCACGCCATCACCATGGCGGTGCGCCGGCGCGCCGGCGGTGGCAGCACCCCACGATCGAGACACTCGATCATCTCCGTCGGATCACCGTCCAGCATGGCGTGCTGGGGCTCGCCGGTGCGGGCCGCGGCCAGCCCCGCCCCTCTCTGACATAATGGTGGTTGCCGCTCTATAGAGCAGGTCCCGTGAAGTAGGGCGAGGAACGAGAAGGAGCAATGTCTGTTACTACCGTTGAGGCTGTGGCGTCGC